>Ga0070714_100001973_pt1 | contig 14991 bp, 8 predicted proteins | sample LARL83metaG_FD_65450 | JGI IMG/M metagenome (GOLD analysis project Ga0070714, IMG submission 65450) | Corn, switchgrass and miscanthus rhizosphere microbial communities from Kellogg Biological Station, Michigan, USA - LAR L8-3 metaG | ecosystem: Host-associated > Plants > Roots > Rhizosphere ...
GGTTTCTTGCGCGCGCCTAACGATTTCCGGCTCGCGCGCCTCGGCGGCATCGCTCCGGGTGACGCAGGCGTTCAGGCCCATCGGGATCAGGGCAACGAGGCTCAGGGATCGCAGTTGCATATGTGCTCCGGACACTAAGGAACCGTCGATGATCGCGAGTCTACAGGCTGAACACGAACAGCATCCCACCCCATGAGGTGTACCGCGCGAGGTCGGGCAGGGTCGTGCCGCGCTCGCGGACATCGTATGGGAGGTTGGCCGCAACGTCGCCGGCGATGAGCAAACCCATATCGCCGCCGATACCCGAGTACACCGCGACGTACTGCCGGCCGTCCGGTCCCGTATAGGTGATGGGGTTGCCGACAACGCCGGAGCCAACCTTGAATTTCCACAGCACTTCACCGGTGCGTGCGTTCGCGGCCTTGAACCACCCGTCGAGCGTTCCGTAGAACACGACGTTCCCGGCGGTCACGAGCGCGCCGCCCCACACCGGAAACGGCTCTTTGATGCCCCACACCTTGCGCCCGTTGGACGCGTCCCACGCGATGAATTCGCCCTTGTAGTCGCCGGGGCCGCCGGTTTCCGGCGCATTGGCGCCGATGTACGGGGTACCGGCGATGTAGCTCACGGGCCGGCTCTGGAAATCCATGCAGAGGTTGTTGGTCGGCACGTAGAACAGCCCCGTCTGCGGTGAGAACGCCGCCGGCTGCTGATTCTTTCCGCCCTCGAGGCTCGGACAGATGTCCTTGACGTTCTTTCCTTCCGCGGTGGCCTTGTCGACGTTCACCTGCGGCCGGCCGGTCTTGAGATCCACGCCCGACGACCAGTTCATCGGTACGAACGGCTTGGCGACGAGCACTTCGCCGGTGGCGCGGTCCATCGTGTACGCGAATCCGTTGCGATCGAAGTGCACGAGCGCTTTCCGTATCACGCCGTTGATCGGCAGATCCACGAGAATGTTCTCATTCACACCGTCATAATCCCAGATGTCGTGCGGCGTCGGCTGTAAGGCCCACACCATATCGCCGGTGTCGGCATCGCGCGCGATGATCGCGGCGCTCCACTTGTTGTCGCCCGGGCGCTGGTTGCCGTTCCACGGACCCGGATTCGAGGTGCCGTAGTAGATGAGGTTGAGCGCCGGATCGTACGACACCCATCCCCACGCCGCGCCACCGCCGACCTTCCACGAATCGCCGGGCCATGACGTGGTGCCGAGGTTGGCACCGCGATCCGCGGCGTAGAAGGGCTTGAACCGAGGCCCCACTTTCATGTCGGAGTCCGGTCCCACGTTGTACGCGCGCCAGAGCTGCTTGCCGGTCGCGAGGTCGAGCGCCGCAATCCATCCACGCACTCCCATCTCACCGCCGCTCGAGCCGACGATCACTTTCCCCTTCACCACGATCGGCGCCATCGTGATCGTCTCGCCCTTGTTGATGTCGCCCATCTTCGTCTTCCACAACTCGGTGCCCGTCGCGGCGTCCACGGCAACGGTGTGACCGTCCAACAGGTTGTAGACGATCTTTCCGTCGGCGTACGTCGCACCGCGATTCACCACGTCGCAACAGGCGATGCCGACCGCCGCCTGCGCGTTTTGCGGGCGGTACTTCCATTTGAGTGGAAAGCCGGGCTGCGTCAGATCGAGCGCGTACGCCACGTTGGGATACGGCGTGATGACGTACATCGTGTTGCCCACCACCAGCGGCTGTCCCTCGTGACCGCGCAGGACGCCGGTGGAAAAGGTCCACGCGACGTGAAGATTCTTCGCGTTTGCGGGCGTGATCTGCGCGAGGGGACTGTATCGGCTGCTCGCGTAATCGCGTGCCGGGAGCGTCCATTCACCGTCATTCGCGTTCGGGGGCGCCACCCCGATCCGCGTCCCGACTACCGTGCTCGTGTCCGTGCCGACACGCGACGCATCATCGCTCCGCGCGCACGCCGCACTCGCGAACCACACTGCCAGCAGAACGTGCCCGACGCGTACGCGCATCGATCGCTCCTCCGGTTCGGACCGGCAGAAAGCATGCACGCGCCATGGCCCCGTGTCGAGGCGTAACGTCCCGCCCGGGGAGGGCTGCTCTCGACTTCGGCGCTACGACGCGTCGCCCGCCGCGATTCGCTCGTAGTACTGCCGCTTGAACTCGTCGAGCACGTCATCAGCGAACAGCTCGTCGGCGATCGCCGCGATCTCCTCGGCGTCCTTCCACGCCGCGTGCAGCGATTCCAGTTCACCGAGGAGCGCCCGGCGCTCGATGTCTTCGTTCGCCGCCATCTCCAACGCCAATCGGTCTACCGCGGGGAGTCGAAAAAGTGGCGTCTGCTCGTCGCTGCCCGTGCCGCCGCGCCCCCAGAACGACCGGTTCGCCAACTGCAACGCCAGCCGTTCCGAGAACGTCCCGCGCGGCGCCTCGTCGTCGTGCGCCGCGGCGTCCGGATACCGGCCCCATGACGTCCGCATCGCGAGCGACGCGACTCGCGTGAAGTACCCTTCGGGATCGCCCGCCTCATCGAGCTTCGCGATCGCATGGTTCACCTCGGCGGCGCTGGCCACGCCCACGTTCAAGGTCGCGAGCATCTTGCCGGCAACGCGCAACGCCGGTCCCTCGGCCAGCGTCGCCACACCGAGGTCGTGTTGCAGCTTCAGCTGCCACGGCGAATCCTGCTCCGGGCGCACGAGCTCCGCGGCGCCGAGGTGCGCATAGCGCACGACGACCGGATTGCCGTACTCGTCGGCCGTGCGAAGCAGCACGCCCCGTCCGCGGCGGAACGTGCGCATTCGAAGCACGGCGTCGTCGCTGAACCCAACGGCGTGCGCGTAACCCACGAGTGCGCTCGCCGTCGCCCGTGCGATCAAGCGCGCACCGCGAATGAACAGCGCGGGACGTCTGTCTTCCTCAGGCTCGTAGCGAACGAGCCGCGTTCCGTATCGCCATGACGCGATCTCGGGAAGCAGTGCCGGACCGACTCGCACCAGCTCGAGCCCGCCGCGCAATTGCGCGAGGCCCACGTTGTCGGTCGACATTCGCAGCCGCGTGCCGCGAAAGAGCCGCTCCGATTCGTCGATCGCCTCCCAGCGTTCCTCGAGCGGCGTGAGATTCCATCGCCCGCACCGAGTGCAGATCACCCACAGCCGGCCTTTCTTGGAATCGAACGCCAGGCGTCTGCCGACAGGGAAGGTCGGCAGGTGGTGATTCGCCCCAAGATCGGTATGACAGAACAAGCAGGTCGTGTACACGGCGAGCCTCGACTGCGGCCACGAGACGGTGCCTCACCTCGAATCGTAGGTCGCGCGCTCTGGTCGAGCCAGCGTCAATCGTGTTCGCGTGCTGTAAGCGCCGAGGCGCGCGTCGTTACTTCGCCGCCACCAGGCCCGGGTTCGGCGTGATGATCGCCTTCAGGGCCGTCCGGTCCTCGACCGCCTTGAGCGCTTCGTCCGAATGGTTCAGGTCGTAGCGGCCGCTCACCATGTCCTTCCACGGTTTGAGGTGGCCGTACTTCGCCGCCAACGCCACGGCGCGATGGAAGTGATCGTACCGCGCGCCCCAGCACCCCTTGATCTCGATGTGCTTGCGATTGAGCTGCCAGTGCGGATTGATCTCGATCGACCCGTTATCGGTATACTGGCCACACACGATCACCCGCCCGCCGTCGCGCACCAGGTCGAGCGCCTGTTTGACCGCTTCCGGCGCGCCGCTCGCTTCGATCGCGACATCCACGCCGCGTCCGCCTGTCATGCCACGCACGCCCTCCAGTCGCGCGCTCGCCGGAAGATCGAGCCCGAGCGTTGCCGTGGCGCCCATCCGCCGCGCGAAATCCAGCCGCTCTTTCGGCGCGCCGACGCAGATTACGTCACTCGCACCCGATAGCGATGCGAACGCCACGCACGACTGTCCGACCGGGCCCGCGCCGAGGACGGCCACCGATTCGCCGAGTCGAATCTCGGCCATGTCCACGGCGTGCAATGCGGTGACCAGGCCGCACCCGCCGCCGATGAACGTTTCCGGCGACAGCTCCTTCGGAATCTTGATCATCTTCACGCCGGGCTTCATCCAGATCGCCTCGGCCCAGCCGCCGAGCAGGCCGTCGTACGCGGAGTACGTGACGCCGTAGACTTTGCGATGCGGACACCGCGTCGGCTGCCGCCCCACCAGGCAATACCAACAGTTGTTGCACGTCTCGTGGACGTCGAGAAAGGTGACGATGTCGCCTTCCTTGATCGCCGTACCGTTGATGTCCTTGAGCTTTCCACCCGACGCTTCGACGACGCCGACCGACACGTGGCCGGGAATGATCGGAAACGGAACGTCGAGCTTTCCGTGATGTAGATGCACGTCAGTGCCGCACACCTCGGAGTAGAGGGTCCGAAGCAATGCCGCACCGGGCTCGAGCGCCGGCGTCTTCACTTCCCAGATCTCTAATGGCACGTCGGGGCCGGGCATCACGACGGCGTGGTGGGATAATGCCAAAAGGCTGGGGGTTAGGGTCGCGGATCGAGGGGCCAGAATCGATGGTCGAGGAACTCCGTGCTCCTCTCGCCCCTCAACCCTCGCCCTTCGCCCCGGCCCCGTCAACGCTAGTTCACGACTCCGCCGCGGCGTAGATTGGCGGATTACCCCTCAGTTCACCGCAGTGACCCTCCGCGAATCAATTCACGCCTCACTCGGGCCCGCGTTCACCATCGACCGCGACCTCGAGCGCCCGGGAACGTCTGCTGCCTTCGTCGCGCACGACGGCGGAGCCGGACGCGACGTCGTGATCGAGGTGCTCGCGGCCGACGTCGGCGCGGCCATCGACCTTACGCGGTTCAAGCGCGAGATCAACTTCGCCGCGCGGCTCGAGGACCCGAACATCGTTCCGCTCCTGTCGGCCGGCGCGGCCGACGGACTGCCGTACGTCGTGTCCGCCTTCGTCGACGGCCAGACGCTTCGCGCTCGCATCGCCGCCGGCGAAGAGGTGCCATCCGACGAAGTGCTGCGAATTCTTCGGGATGTCGCGAGCGCCCTCGCCCACGGCCACGAACGAGGAGTCCTCCACCGCGACCTGCGCGCTGAGAACGTCATTCTCACCGACCACGGCGCGATGGTCGCCGACTTCGGCGTAGCGCGCGCCATCTTCGCGGCCGGCGGACCCGGGGATCCCAAAGCAGACAACCGCTCCGACATTCGCGCCTTCGGCATCCTTGGCTACGAGTTGCTCACCGGGCACACGCCGGTGGGCGACACGCCGGAGCCGATTCAGAAGTACAGAGTCTCGCCGCCGACGGGCTTGGCGCCGTTGATCATGCGGTGCCTGCACAAGAACCCCGCCGAGCGGCCCGAGACGGCGTCGAAGATCGTTGGTGAGCTCGACGAGATCATCTCCCCCAGCGACAGCATTCTCGCCTCGCTCTGGCCCGTCGAAAGTCCGACACTCGTTGCGCGCTCGGACTACTACAAGCGCCGCGGAATCATGGCGCTCGTCGCCGTGACCGTCGTCATGCTCATCGCCGGGTTCTTCGCGTGGCGCACTTCGGGCCCCGCCTCGTCGGGTGCAGCGGCGGCGCCGCCGACCAAGGCGGTCGCCGTGCTTCCGCTGGAGAATGTCGGCGGCGATAGCGCCACGCTGTATTTCGCTCAGGGAGTGAGCGAAGAGCTTCGCTCGGCTCTGGCGCGGGTGCCCGGTGCAGCCGTGGCGTCTGATGGCGCGACGACCGCCGCGGTCGCAGCCGACAGCGGCCGTCTCGAATCGGTCGGCGGTCGCCTCCACGTCACCGCGCTCGCGGTCGGCCAGCTCCGGCGTTCGCGCGACAGCGTCCATCTCGACGTTCAGCTGCGCAATGCCGGTGATACCGCGGTGATCTGGAAGTCCAGCTATGGCAGACCCGCCGCGGGTGTCTTTCAACTCGAAGACGATGTGGTTCGCGCCATTGCCACCGCATTGAGGCTCGACGTTCCCGCGGGACCGCTAGCGGTTCGCGGCACGGCTAGCGCCCAGGCGCACGACTACTATCTCCAGGGAAAATTCCTCGAGAATCGCCATTCCGACCTCGAGATCAGCCAGGCGCTCGGCATGTTCCAGCAGGCGCTGAGGCAAGATCCGAAATACGTCGCCGCGTGGGCCGGAGTCGCGAACTGCTGGGCACGATTGGCCGACGACTTCGTGGCGCCAAAGGAGGCCGTGCCGCATCTGCGCGACGCCGTCGCACATGGATTGGCGCTCGATTCAACCAACGCGTCGCTCCGGTTCATGCATGGCCGCATCGCATATCTGTACGATCGCGACCCGCGCGCGGCGCAGGGCTACATGAGCTCCGCCGTCGCCGCCGACCCCAATCTCCCGGAGGCCATCGAATGGCTTCCTCAGGTGTTGTGGACCAATGGAGCAAGCGACTCCGCGCGCGCTTTCGTTCGACACGCCGTCGATCGCGACTCCATCTCCCCGGCGACGCTCTTCGCTGCTTGGCAATACGCAAAAAGCGCCGGCAACACCCTCGACGCGCTCGAGTTCTGTAGCCGCCTCGAGGCGCTCCACGCCGCCGCGCTGTGCGACGCGCTGCAGCAACTCGACGTCGGGCGTGATGATCAAGCCGTCAATATCCTCCAGAGCGCCGCCAACGCCGCCGGACCGCGCGCCGTCGAAGCCCAGCTGGGATACGCCACGGTGCTGCTCGCTGCCAATCGCACGGATGACGCACGCAAGCTCGTCGCGGCGGTCGATCGCGAAACGACGCTGCCCGGCCGCTACATGCGTGAAGACGACATCGCCCTCATGCACGGCATGATCGGCGATTCCACCGGAGCGCTCCGCTGGTACGAGAAGGCGCTCGCCGCGGGCTCGGCAGGCATCGGTTCGCTCTACTGGCGAACGATTGGAAATCCCCTGCGCAAGGACCCGCAGCTTCTCGACTTCGCCAAGCGCGCGGGCCTGCAATCTCCGCCACCGTACTGGCCATGATCGCGACGCGCATCGTTCATCGCCGCCATCGCGCATCCGCGCGCGTCAGTACCTTACGATTGTGACACCACCCCGCAACGCACGGCGCGACACGCAGCCGCATTGGAAGACGCTCCTGGAAACCGCACGCCAGGAGATGGCGCCCCAGCAGCAACGCGACACAGAGATCCGAACCACCTGGCCGGCCGACCGCCGCCTCGTCTACGTCGTCGACGTGCCGTCGACCACGCACGCACCCGGACTCGTGCTCGAGCTGGCCACCGAAAAGCGAACGGTCAGCGGTGGATGGGAACCGGCCGTCCAGTTTCGCCTCGGCGCAGACGTCTGGCTGGCATCCCCTGATCCAGTCGATCGACAGATCGCGCAGATGCTCCTCGGCGCGCTTCCGTCTGCATCGCACTCCCATCGCGATCGCGATGATCGAACGTCGGGATTCGTGCTGCGTGAATCCGCGCTCGACACCACGCTGCGGCTGATCTGTGACACCGGCCGCTGTCGCGTGCGCATGACGCACGCCGATCGACCGCTCTACCCGGTGCGCTGGGATGACGGCCCGCCCTGGCGCCTCCGGCTCCGCATCGCGCCGCAGCGCACGAACTGCTACTCGGTCACCGCGCTGCTCGAGCGCCGTGGCGAAGAGATGCAGCTCTCCGAGCCCGCCATTCTGCACTCCGAAGGCTTTCTCCTCGCGCGCGGCGTGCTCGCGCGCTTCGATCACAGCGGCGCGTATCCGCTCGTCACGCTTTTTCGCGAGCAGTCGGCGATCGTGATCGGCGAAACCGAGTTGCCGGCCCTGCTCGAATCGCTCTACGCGGTTCCGCGCCTGCCGCCGATCGAGTTTCCGCCGGACACGGGACTCACCGAGGTCCACGCTCCACCCGTGCCGTGTCTCACGATCTTCCCCGATCCCAGCCCGGGACGCGGCACCTACCATCGCCTCGAGCCCGGGTTCATCTACGGCAAGACGCGCATCTCCGGCCAGGAGTCGAGCGACTCGGTGTTCGATCGTGACGCGGTCGCCATTCGCTACCGCGATTTCGCCTTCGAGGCCGCATCGCGCGATCGTCTGACGGCGCTCGGCGCACGCGAGGAATGGGTGCAGGGCGCCACCGAGCGTTGTCTCACCATCGCGCAGGGCCGACTCGGCGAGATGATCGCTGAATTGGTGCGCACGGGCTGGCGTGTCGACGCCGACGGCGCTGCGTATCGCTCGGCAGGTGCCACACGGGCCATGGTGCGTTCGGGCATCGATTGGTTCGAGCTCGACGCCGGAGTCACGTACGGCGACGTCGAGGTTCCGCTGCACGACCTGCTCGAGGCTCGGCGCAACGGCGAGACGACCATCACGCTGTCCGATGGGACGGTCGGTCTTCTTCCCCTCGACTGGCTCGCTCGCCTCGGACCGCTCGCCGCCAGCGGAACAGGCGTCGGCGACACGATCCGCTATTCGCTCTCACAGATGGTGTTGCTCGACGCGCTGCTCGATACGCTGCCCGACGCCGATGTCGACGCGACATTCGAGAAAGCGCGCGCCGAGCTCCACAGCTTCGATCGCGTCGAACCGGCCGATCCCGTCGAGGGCTTCGCCGGCACCCTGCGCGAGTACCAGCGCGAAGGGCTCGGCTGGCTGCACTTTTTGCGTCGCTTCGAGCTCGGCGGTTGTCTCGCCGACGACATGGGTCTCGGCAAGACGGTGCAGGTGCTCGCGCTGCTCGACTCCCGCCGGGCGATGATGGCAGAGATGCCGGAGGCCGAGCGCCGGCCGTCGATCGTGGTCGTCCCGCGATCCCTGGTCTTCAACTGGATGCGCGAAGCCGAGCGGTTCACACCACGGCTGCGGCTGTTGGACTACAGCGGCGTGGGCCGGAACGTTCAGGCGATCGACCCGGCTGCGGTGGATCTCGTCATCACCACGTACGGTACGCTGCGTCGCGACGCCGCCTTGCTGTCGGCGATCCGGTTCGACTATGCGGTGCTCGACGAAGCACAGGCGATCAAGAACGCCTCCTCGGCGTCGGCCAAGGCGGCGCGGCTGCTCAAGGCCGATCATCGCCTGGCCATGACGGGCACGCCCATCGAGAACCGGCTAGAGGAGCTCTGGAGCCTGTTCGAGTTCTTGAATCCAGGAATGCTCGGCAGGTCGTCGGCCTTTTCCAAGCTCGTACGCCTCGCCGACGCCGATGCGGGCACCGGCAGCCGCCAGCTCCTCGCCGGAGCGTTGCGTCCGGTCATCCTCCGGCGCACCAAGGATCAGGTCGCGCAGGATCTACCGGCGCGCGTCGAGCAAACGCTCACCGTGGAGCTCGAGGGCGCGCAACGAAAGTTCTACGACGCGCTGCTCGCCGACTACCGGAGCAGTGTGCTCGACCGCGTCGATCGCGTCGGCATCGGCAAGGCGCGCATGCACATTCTCGAAGCGCTGCTGCGGCTGCGTCAGGCCGCATGTCACCCCGTTCTCGCCGATCCGCGAAAAGTCAGCGCGCCGAGCGCCAAGCTCGACGCGTTGATTCCGACGCTCGAGGAAGTGATCGCCGAAGGGCACAAGGCGCTCGTCTTCTCGCAGTTCACCACGTTCCTGGCGCTGGTCCGGACCCGGCTCGATGCCGCGGGCATTCCGTACGAGTACCTCGATGGGCGCGTGCGCAATCGCCAGGCACGCGTCGATCGATTCCAGAACGATCCGGCGTGCCCGCTCTTTCTGGTGAGCCTCAAGGCCGGCGGCCAGGGACTCAATCTCACGGCCGCCGATTACGTCTACATTCTGGACCCGTGGTGGAATCCGGCCGTCGAGGCGCAGGCGATCGACCGCGCCCATCGCATCGGACAGACCCGGCACGTGATGGCGACGCGCCTCGTGGCGCGCGACACGATCGAGGAAAAGATTCTCGAGCTACAGGCGTCGAAGCGCGCGCTTGCCGACGCCATCCTCGGTCAGGATCAAGGTGTGCTGTCGCAGATCGGACGCGCGGAGCTGGAGATGTTGTTGCGCTGACCGGCGCGTCGGGCCGGTCAGTTCGTCAGCGCATCCGAGGACGCCGACGCGTCGGCCGAGATCCACGGGTCATTGGCAAGCCACTGCTGGTTGGGCGCATAGAGAAACACCATCGCGCCGTCGGCCAGCTTCGGCAGCAACCGCTGCGCGCGCGCCGGCTCCATGGCCGGACAGCCTTCGCTGCGTCCCGCCTTGGTCGGTGTCACGTACGGTGCGCCGTGCGCCACGACGCGTCGCGCGAGCGCGTTGTCGTTGAAGCCGGTCGACACACCGTCGAGCTGGAGCCCGACAGAGCTGTACGGCTGACCACCCGTGTGGCCGTGAAATGCGTACAGCGCTTTCGTGACGTACAAGCCGAGCGACGTCGAATTGCTCCCCGATGCGTTCGAGAATTTCGTGGGCACGCCGTACATCGAGGTCGACGAGCCACGGCCGTGCGCCACGGTGAACGGTCCGTCGACGATCTTGAGAGAGCTCATGTCGAAGACGTAGCCGCGCGCTTCGGTGCTGGGCAGCCCGTAGTCCACGAAGTAGAGATACGGCTTCTTCACTTCATCCGGATGTTCGGTCTTGTACGCGTAATAACTGTGGAACGCGTCCTCGAGTGCTTGCGGCCCGCTCAGGTGGGTTACCGCCGAGCTGAGCGTCGATAGTGCCAATTTCGTTGCCGAGGCGACCTCGGCGGCCGGTGTCCCGTCGACATATGTCGAGCCCGCTTTCGCCGAGGAACCCGTGACGAATGCAGTTGCGGCCTCGAGAACCGGGCCCGACTGTTGATGATTCGGCAGGACCGCGCCGCCGGCGATCAGGGCGGCAGCCGAGCCGATCAGTACGTTCTGCATGTACTTGGGATATCGCATCGCGGCGCTCCGGGACACTATTGTACGCCAGGAGCGACTAAGCCTCCCGGCTCGATCAGTTCACGTTGGTCGAGGCACGAAATATAGCCTCTGGGCGAACGTATGTAAAGCGTTTATTTACAACGAGTTATGGATGTGTCCGTGTCGGTTTTTGGCCATCGGATTCCCCATTCACGGACAGTCGCCACGGCAGCCGCGTCAACCCCTCAACAGGACCCTCACGCCAATGAAACCGATCTCCGCAGTGATACCCCGCTGGCTCCCGATCGGCCTCGTCGTAGCCGCAACGATCAGTGCGGTAATCCCGGGAACCGCGATCGCACAAGCTGGGCGCGGCCGAGGTGCCGCGCCGCTCATCTTGACTACCACCGCCTGGCCCGACGGCGGTCAGATCCCGCCGCGGTTCACCCAGGCCGGTGATCAGACGTCGCCCAAGCTCTCGTGGACGAACGTTCCGGCGGGTACTCAGAGCTTCGTCGTGAACATGCTCGACCCTGACGTCTCGGTGCAGCGCGGGACGGAGACCCAGGCCCACTGGGTCGTCTGGAACATTCCCGGCTCGGCAACCGGTCTGCCCGAGGGCGTGAAGCCGGGCGCGGAGCTCCCGAACGGCGCGCAGCAGATCAGCGCCTCAGGGCGGCAGTATCGTGGCCCCGGCGCTCCGGCAACCGGCCCGGTGCATCACTACACCATCGAGCTCTATGCGCTCGACACCAAGCTCGACGTACCCGCATCGGCCGCGGCGCAGCCTGCTGCCGCCGCGCTCGAGACGCGCACCGCGATCATGAAAGCCATGCAAGGTCATGTGCTCGGGAAGGCGGTGTACGTCGGACTGTTCCACCGCCCGCAGTAAATCCGCCTCAAGTCAGTATCCTGCCGCGGGATCGACGACGTTCAACAGCGGCTGACCGCGCTGGAATCGCTTCAAGTTCGCGGCGAACAACTCGATCACGTCGCGCCAGTGGGTGTCTCGTATGCCCGAGCTGTGCGGCGTGATGAGCGTGTTCGGGAGCGACCACTCCGCGCTACCCGGCTCCAGCGGCTCGTGCTCGAAGACGTCGAGCACGGCGCCGCCGAGCCGGCCACTTTCCAGCGCGGCGCGCAGCGCGTCCTGATCGACGATCTTGGCGCGCGCCACGTTCACGATGATTGCGCCGGGATTGAGCATCGCGATCTCCGCGGCGCCGATCATGCGCTTCGTCGCCGCCACGGCGGGCGCAGCAAGCACGAGGATGTCGCAGCCCCGGAGTGTCTCGTGTAAGCGCTCCGGCCCAACCACACGTCGTACCGCGCGGGGCCGCGGCTGATCGGGACGGCGACGTACACCGGTCACCGTCATCCCGAACGCGTGTGCGCGCTTGGCGAGCTCGGTGCCGATCGTGCCGAGTCCGACGATCGTCATGTTCCGCCCGGACAATGATGACGGCCAGTCGTCGCACAGATCATTCTGAATCCAGCGCCGCTCGCGCTGCGCCGCCATCGTGCGATCGAGCTTCCTCGACAGGACGAGCAGTGTACCCATTACGTGCTCGGCGATCGTCACCGCTTGGATTCCGCGCGAGTTGCTCACGGCGACGCCGCGTTCCGCCAGCACTGCGAGCGGCAGCAGCCCCTCGACTGCCGCAGCCGAGGAATGGACCCAGCGCAGGTGCGGAGCGCTGGCCGCCATCGCCTCGGTGATCGCCGGAGTGAAGCACGCGTCGACGTCGACGATCGCTTCAGCGGCGTCGGCCAGCGTCCGCGCGTGCACGAATTCGACTCGCGGAAAACGGGCGCGGAGTACCCCGACCTGGTCGTCCGGAATGCACCACGCGCGAACGGGCCAGGAGACGTAAATCAGTATTTTCATCGCAGCCTGAATGGTAAGCCTCACCCCCGGTTTTCGCGCTCGGCGCCAGCGCGCGGGCGAACGATTTCGCGCGACCGAGTGTCCAACGCACGACGCCTTCATGAGGATGCCGCGGTGGCCATGCTCGATGCATTTCGGCAGGATGTTCGCTACACACTTCGCGGACTGAAGGCCAAGCCGGCCTTCACCGCCGCAGTCATCGTGACGCTCGCGCTGGGCATCGGCGCCAACGCGGCGATGTTCGGCATCGTCGACCGAATGCTCTTCCGGCCGCCGCCGATGCTGCGAGACCCGGCCACCGCGCACCGCGTCTACGTCTACCAGACCTTCCGCGGCAAGGAAAACGCGAGCGGCAGCTATCAGTACGCTCGCTATCGCGACCTCGCCGGGTCGACTACGTCGTTCTCGAGCGCCGCCGGCTACACCCGACGCGACATGGCGGTCGGCGTCGGCGAGTCCGCACGCGAGATGTCGGTCGCCGCGGTGAGCAGCTCGTTCTTTGGCTTCTTCGACGCGCCGCCGGCACTCGGACGCTATTTCACGCCCGCGGAGGATTCGATTCCCGAAGGGCAGCCGGTCGTCGTGCTTGGTCATGCGTTCTGGAGCACGCAGTTCGGCAAGCGCAAGGACGCCTTGGGCAGCAAGCTCCAGATCGGGCCGGTGATCTACACGGTCATTGGCGTTGCGCCGCCCGATTTCGCCGGACTATGGCCCAATCAAACACCGGTGGCCTACATCCCGATCACCAACTATGCGGCCGCCCAAGCGCGCAATTTTTCCTGGTTGCGCCAGGGCATGACCTGGTGGAAGACGTACAGCTGGGGATGGATGTCGATGATCGTCCGGCGTAAACCGGGCGTGAGCATCGAGACCGCGAATGCCGATCTCTCGAACGCGGCGCGCCGGAGCTATCAATCGGAGCTGCTCGAGCACACGAAGAGCGCGCCGCTCGCCCTGGTCAGGCCGCACGCCATCGCCGCATCGATCCTCTCCGAGCGCGGACCGAACGAATCCAGCCTCGCCAAGGTCGCCACGTGGGTGGCGGGCGTCTCGATTCTCGTGCTGCTCATCGCCTGCGCCAACGTGGCGAACCTGTTGCTCGCGCGGGCGCTGCGTCGCCGTCGCGAGATCGCCGTGCGGCTCGCACTGGGCGTCACGCGTCGGCGGCTCCTGTCGCAACTGCTCACCGAGAGCATCGTGCTCGCATTACTCGGCGGCGTTGCCGGTTTGCTCGTCGCGCAATGGGGAGGCGCCGCCGTCCGCTCGGCGCTGACCGACAAGAACACGGCGACGGCGACGTTGAACGATCCGCGCACGTTGCTCTTCGCAGGTGTTGCCGCCGTCGTCGTCGGCCTGCTCACCGGCCTGGCGCCCATGCTCCAGACGATGCGCGCCGGCGGGAGCGTGGTCGACGACCTGAAAGCAGGCGCGCGCGAAGGAGTGCACGACCGATCGCACCTTCGCGCCACGCTGCTCGTGATTCAGGCGGCGCTCTCGGTGGTGCTGCTCGTCGGAGCCGGCCTCTTCGTCCGCAGTCTCGACAACGTGCGCTCCGTGCGCCTCGGCTACGATGTCGACCCGGTGCTTCTCGTCGACCTGAACATGCGGGGCGAGAAGCTCGACACCACGCAGACGGAACAGCTGCAGGCACGACTTCTGGACGCCGCGCGGTCCGTGCCCGGTGTCGTCAACGCGACGGTTTCCGCCTCGACTCCGTTCTGGAGCTTCTGGAGCGTCGGTCTTTACGTACAGGGCATCGATACGGTCAGCCGGCTCGGTCAGTTCAACCTCAATGCCGTGAGTCCCGAGTACTTCGACACGTTCGGAACGCGCGTCGTCCGCGGCCGCGCGTTCACAGCGGCCGACACCAAGCTGGCCCCGCGCGTGCTCATCGTGAGTGCGGGAATGGCCAAGGCGCTCTGGCCCGGACGAGACGCGCTCGGCCAATGCGTGCGCGTGAACGCCGACACGATGCCGTGTACTACGGTCGTCGGCATCGCCGAAGACATCCATCAACAGCGCATCAGCAGCGACTCCGGACTCTACTCGTACTATCTGCCCGCGACACAATTCGCCGGACAGCGCGGCCTGGCGATTCGCGTTTCGGGAAATGCCAGCAACTACTCCGAAACGCTTCGCCGCCGGCTGCAACGAGAGATGCCCGGCGCGTCCTATGTCACGACGACCCCGTTCAGCGAGATCGTCGGCTCAGAGACCAAGTCGTGGGAAGTGGGCGCGCAGATGTTCGCCGCGTTCGGCGTGCTCGCACTCGCCCTTGCCGCCATCGGGTTGTACAGCGTCATCGCGTACAACGTGGCGCAGCGCACCCACGAGATGGGCGTGCGCGTCGCGCTCGGCGC
>Ga0070714_100001975_pt1 | contig 14987 bp, 18 predicted proteins | sample LARL83metaG_FD_65450 | JGI IMG/M metagenome (GOLD analysis project Ga0070714, IMG submission 65450) | Corn, switchgrass and miscanthus rhizosphere microbial communities from Kellogg Biological Station, Michigan, USA - LAR L8-3 metaG | ecosystem: Host-associated > Plants > Roots > Rhizosphere ...
GTCGAAAGAGACCGGCTCGACCGGGTAGCGGCGCGTCGCGTACGAGGCCCCTACAATGTCTTTTTCACGGGCGAGCAGGTGAATGAGCGTCTCCTTCGGAAAACGCATGTCGGAGTCCAGCCACAGGATGTGCGTGACGCCCGGCGCGTTGAGCGCCTCCTTCACGAGACTCGTGCGGAGCGACGGCAGGATCGTGCCTCGCGCGATGTTGAGCACGATGTTCGTGTCCGGTGCGTTGTGGACGGTGCAGCCGACCATCGAAGCCAGGTCGTACGCGAAGCCCGTCGAGCACATATCGCCGGCCGGGACGCAGATCATGACGCACTTCTGCGCCGCCTTCGCCGCCTGGGCCTCCATCTCGGCCTTCACCTTCCGCTTGTAGGCGCTCATACGCGCGACTCGCTCGTGCGGATCTTGTTGAAGGCGCGGTCGTTCAGGAACGCCAGGAATTTCTTCTGGTCGAGCACCTTGAAGCCCTGGTCGATGATCTGCTCCTTCATGAGCTGCTCGAGCATCACGAGCGGAATCGACGCGACGCGGCGGAGGTCGCCCGTGCCCTTCCCGTTCGCGAGTCGCGCCGCGGTGTTCGCGTCGAAGATGTCATCGCACTTCTGGTGCGTGGAGATCGTGACCGTGCCGTCCGCGTGATCGTGCCAATCGGTGCGGATCCGCGTGAGCGGGTTGTAGTCGAGCAGGCGGGTCGTGCTCATCGGTGGCCTCCGAACGTCCAGCCGAGTGTGAGCCCGGCGACCGTGTCGAAATGGCCCTGCGGGTTCAACCCGGCAGCGACGCCGGCGCCGACTTTCGGGGCGATGCGAGCCAGGAAGGAGGGCCCGTTCGCCTGCTTTGCGAGCTCGCCGGACGCGCTGTTGAGGTTCCGTGACGCGGCCGTAAGGTTCGCCAACGCGACGAGCGCAGCCCGCGCCGACTCCCGGTAAGAGTCGGCCTCGAGCTGCGCTGTGTCCGCGCGAGCTTTATCCAGAGTGTCCAAGTGGGCGGCGCTCGCGAGAGCGGCCTGGGCCGCCGCGACTATGGGCTTACAGGTGTCCGGTGCAACGGCCGCGGTATTCGCGAACGCCGAACGGTTGGAGCTGTCGGCAACGTGCGCGCGGCTGCGCGCGATATTGAGGGCGGCCACCGTGGCCTCGAGCGAGTCCGCGTGCGCCTGCGCGCCGCGGGAGATCACGTCGGCGGCTGCGGCTTCCGCGAGGGCGCGCTGCGTCTCCATGCGCGCGGTCTGCACCTCGGCCTGGGAAGCGGCGAGGCGGTTGTGCCATGCACCAGCGACTTCGTAGCCGGTGAACGTGAGGGCCGCGAGGACAAGGCCCCCGGCGAGGATCCACTGCTTGAGGTGGCTCAAGAGGTTATGACCTTATAGGCGCCCTTCCGTGTGTGGGAAACGACAAAATGACCGACCCGCCAAGTATAGGTGAGTCGGTCATCCTAGTCAAGCCTTTTCTGTCCGATTACTTCGGCTGCGGGGGATTCCCCGGCGTGCCTGGGCGGGTCGGAGCTTCTGCCGGCGCCTTCTTCCAGGGCTTCGACCACAGGAGGATCCCTGCGGTCGCAGCCAGGAAGATCAGACCGGCCGCGAGGCCGGCCATGTTACGCTCCGCAATCGGCGACGAGGCCGAGTGCCGCTTCGTTCTTCACGAGCGTTGCCCACTCCACGACCATGAGCTTCTTCTTCGCGTCGCCCGTCTCGGCGAGATCCTTCACAAACATCTTGCGGAGGAAGTCGATTCCGAGGTACGCGAAGTCGAGGACGAAGACGTCCTTGTCGCGCTGGAAGAGATCCGGAACGATGGTGAAGGTTCCGAAATCCGACACGTACACGTCCGCGGCGCCGATGATGACCGCCTGGCCGGTGAGCTTCTGGTTCGCCTGCTTCGTCGCGACGCCGGAGAAGCCAGACGCAACGACCTTGTTCTTCGGCGACACGAGGACCGTGTCGGGCTTTCCACCGGAGACATAGCAGAGCTGAATGACGTTCTTCAGCATCGTCTCCGTGAACGTGCGCGCCGTACCATCGGTGCGGGTCGCGTTCGGGACCGAGGTGTAGCTCGGCGTGTTCGTCGCGGTCACGACGTCCACGTTCGTCTTGATCCAGGCCAGGAGGCCGGCCGTGGTGCGAGCGGTCGTCACGCCACCAGCATTTGCAGCCTGGTTCGCGAGGATGATCGCTTCCATGTCGCGCTTGAGCTCCACGCCCTTCTTCGCCATCTGGTACGCGGTGTCGCTCGCGCGGCCAGCGATGTCGACCGCCTCGGACGTACCCGACGCGATCATCTTCTTCGTGGAGATCTGCGTGTAGTTACCTACACGGGTCGGCTGCACGGTCGCACCGAACGAAGTGACATCGTCACCTTCGAGCTGCGCGTTCGACGTATCGGCCGCTGCCAGCGCATCGAGCAGATTCTCGTTGAACGTCTGCTTCGCGCTGCCCTTCTTCGAGCCCGAGTACACCGGGGTCTCGGTCGGCGAGATGTTGCTGATGATGTTTCCGAGGGACTCGCGAATTCCCTTGATGTTGTACGTGGAATTGGTGTTTGAGATTGCAGCCATGAGATCAGTTAGGCCCTCCCTGGGCCTTTCGTGCTGTACCTCCGCGCAGCTACTTGCCGCGCATCAGATGTAGGAGTGCTTCGGCCCCGTCTTCGAGGGAGCCTGTCTTCGCGACCCGCGCCACCGCCTTCTCGGCTTCCCGACGCGCCCTCGGCACAGTGGCCGTCGACGCTCCTGGTGCAGCCGTACGCACAGACTCGATCTTCGCCTTGATGACCGGCTTGGCCTTTTGGGCCTTGTCGAACAGCATCGCCTTGCGGAGCAGCACGAAAACTCGGGCGTCTGCCACGTTCGCCAGGTCGGCGTCCGTGTATCCGAGCTCCTTCGCGAACCCGACAACCTCGCCGAGCTCCTTCTGCGCGACCTTCTGGTCCTTCCAGGCCGGGATCAGCTCGGGGAGCTTCTCCGCTTCCTTCTGGACACGCGCGTTGTGCTCACTCACTCGATCCTTCTGGACCTTCGCCTCGGCGTCGGCCTTGAGGGCCTGGACCGCCGCGAGCTGGTCCTTCTTGATCTGCCATGCCGCGTGTTCGGCCGCGAATACGGAGAGGTCGCCCTGCTGCAGCGTCGCCCAATCCGGCTCCTTGCCGTTCACTTCCTTCAGGATTGCCTCGATCTGTGTGATGTCCTGCGCGTATTTCTGGCGTTCCGCCTTCACGGCCTGGAAATCGGCCTCGCGCTGCTTCTCGAGTGCCGCTTCCGCCTGCCGCTTGCGGGTGTAGTCCGCTCCGCGCATGTAGCCGAGCCTGAGCTCCTCTTCGTCGACCAGCTCCTCTTTCCCGTCAATCTTGACGGAGACTTTGCGGGCCTTCGGGGTCTCCTGCTCCTCTTCGTGCTCGTCGTCGGGCTCGGACTCCTCCTCCGGCTGCTGGTCGGCCTCGTCGGGGGACTCGTCCTCGGAAGTCTCCTCCGGCTGGTCGGGCGTTTCCGCCTCGTCCTGCTCGGTCTCCTCTTCCGTCTGGTGCGTCTCGCTGTCGCTCGATTCGTCCGGGGAGGACATCAGCTTCAGGAGGGCTTGTGCGCCTTCGTTCTCAGTGAGCGGGGTAACGCTCGTGCTGGAATCTTCGGTCATTTTAACCTATAGGTGTCCTGCTGTCAAGGGGTAATACGCTCCGAGGGCCCGATTTGGGCGTTGCTCGGTCAAAAAGTCCTACTTCTTCGGGCTGGTCTGCTTCGCCTGCCGCTCGCGAACCTTCTGCGTCTGCTCGACGACCTTTCCGGCGTCCACCTGGGCGCGGAGCGTGGTCGCAAACTCCTCGAGGGCGGCAAATTTCGAGTGCGCGGCCTCGCGGAGCTCCGCCGTCGCGGCGAATTTCCACTCGTTCATGATCTGGTCGTGCGCCCGCTTGAACATCCGGACGCCGGTGTCACTCGTGACGAAGGCGTGCACTACCGCCGCGTCGTTCAACGCTTCCTGCTCCTGCTCGGTCGTTTCGGTCATTCGGTGGCGCCTCCTTCCGGCGCGGTGGCCTGCTGTTGGGCGAGCTGCTGCTCATGCGCCTGCTGCGCCTGCGCGAGCTGCTGCTCGTGCTCCTGCTGCTGCGCGGCGAGCTGCTGGTTGTGCGCGTCGACGGCCTGCTGGTGCGTCTGCTGCTGCGCGGCCAGGTGGCCGTCGATGGTCTGCTGCATCTCGTTCGACTCCGCCTCCATCTGCTGCTGCGTCGTCGTCGACTTGAATTGCGCGTTGATCGCTTCGCGGCGCAGCACGACGTCGTCGGCGTGCTTCTGGATCTCGAAGGCGCGCTCCCACTGCTGCTGGTCCAAGTCGGCCTGCATTTGCGCCTGCTTGATCGTGAATTCGCGCTGCGTCTTGAGCTGCGCGATCTGCAGCTCGCCCTCGACCTGGATCTGCTCGGGCGTCTTCTGCGGCGCCGGTGGTGCGGGCGGCTGCCAGTTATCGGGGATCTCGTTGTAGTACGTCGAGGCGTCCTTGTAGCCGTGCAGCGCAAGGATCTGCGCCTTCGTGTTGCGGATCATCGCGAGCGTGACGAGCGGGTTCGACGGCCCGTACTTCTCGTAGATCGCCGTCTGGTCCGCGTTCACGGCCATGAGAATCGCGATCTTCTTCTCGGTGTCCGTGGTGCCGAGCCCGACGTTCACGCCGACCTCGAGCTCCTCGGCCCACTGCGAGGCGTCCATCTGGATCCATTGCCCGTTCAAGCGCGCCATCTCCGGCTCGGGCTGGTGCTCGACGTACATCGCGTACGCCCCGCGGAAGAGCGGCTTGAGCAGCTCCTCGGCGATCACGCGGCAGATCATCTCGACGTGCGCGGCGCTCTTCTGAATCGCTGCGCCAACCGCCGAGGCGGTCGAGCTCTGCAGCGCGTCGGAGTCGAGCCCCTGCGCGCCCTTGTTCTGGCCCGTGCGGCGCTCGACGATGTCGTCGACGGCGCTCAGGATCGGCAGCACTTCGCGGCCGACGAAGTCGTGCGCGATGCTCGAAGTGGCGCCGACCGTGCGCTGGCGGATGATGTTGCCAATCGCCGTATTCATGGCGTCCGCGATATTCGTGTTGCCTTCCGTCACCAGGAGGCGCGGGAACACGGCGAGCGCGAGCGAGTCACTCATGGCGCGGAAAATGGAGCTCTTGTAGAGCTGCATATCCATCGTGCGGTCGGCGACGCTCTGGCCGATGAGGGCGTGCGGCTCCGGGTACGGCGAGAACGCGGCGAACGGCGGCGCGCAGTCCACCGGCGTCCCGCGCTTCCCGTTCACGATCTTGTACTTGGACCCGATGCACAGGAATTTCCGACGCTCGGCGATGCTGTCGCCATCCGCGTCGACGTTCACGTACGCCTCGGTGTAGAGGATCTTCTCGTTCGCCTTGCCGGCCTTCACGTCGACCTGGACCGACTCGCCCGTCACTTCCGAGCGCGCGATCTCGTCGAGGTTGTTGAGCGTCTGGCTCTCGTCGTCCGGCTGGCCGTACTCGTCGAGATCATCCTCGTCGATCCCGAGCGCAACGAGCTCGCCGCGGGTCATCGTGCGCGAGTGCGCGACGGCAAGGGACTCCTCGATGCTGCGCGCGTTCCGGCTCGTGAGGAATTCCTCCGGCGGCACGGCGGCAAACTTGAAGCACCCCTTTTTCTTCTTGAGCGTGAACGACACGGTGGACAGGTCGGTCGCGCTGTCGGTCGAGACTTCGGTGAGGCTCACGGTGTCGAGCGCCGTGAGGCTCTCGAGCTGGTCCTGCGGGACGTTCTCGAGCGTGTACGCCTTCGCGTAGGCGGTCTCGTCCCACCACCACTTCATCGCCCCCAGGCGGCGCACCAGGCCGTCCATGACCGCCGAGTGGAGCTCGATGAAGAACCCGCCCGCCTCGAGCTTCTTCGTGATGTAGTCGGTGATGTATTCCGTCGCCTTGACGCTCTCCGGGCTGCCCGGCACGTACTCGACCGCGCGCTGGCCGGACGTGAAGATCCGGATGATGTCGGGCATCATGCCACTGACGGCGTCGCGGAGCTCCGTGAGCACGACCTGGCTCCGGCCTTCCTCCTCGTTCCCGAACGGCTCGCCGAGGTAGTATTCCGTCGCCTTCGCGCGGCCCTCGGACAGCTCCGTGTTGTAGTTATACGCGTCGATGAGGACTTTCGTGACGATGTTCTGTACCTCGTCATCGTCCAGTTTTTCCACAGCGTTAGCCATCAGTCAGAACGTCCTCTTTTTGCCCTCCTGTGGTGAAAATGTGAAGCCAGCGACGAGTATGTTAAGTCAAAAAGGCCGAAAACGCAAGCCCGGCCGTTACTGGATCAGTCGATATGTCCGAGCGTTCAAGACAAAGGTGGTAAATCGGACGTGGGAGATCTCGAGGCCGTATTCCTTCGTCTCCTCGTTGCACCACCGGGTCAAATCGGAGAGGAGCCGGCTTCGCTTCTCGGGAGCAAGACGGGAAGCGTCCACCTGTGCGATTTTGTCGGCGATCACGGCCTGCAGGAGCTCCGTCGTCGTGTGCTGGTAGTCCTCGACGCTGTTGTGCGCCAGGTTGTAGTCCGTCACCTGGCCCCAGGCGGTCGCCCACAGCGTCAGATTCGACCCGTCGAGCAGCGTTAGGTCCATCCTCGGCGTCACAACCATGTACGGAACCGTCGAAATCTCGGCGATCCACATGAAGAACGGCACGATGAAGTAGCAGCCGGGCGGAAGCGTCTTCTGGAAGCGTCCGAACACGTACAGGCCGCCCGTTTCCCACTGGTGGATGATCTTGAACGGCCAGATGAATTCGATCCACTTCGCGAGGGTGTCGAGAAATTCCACGGCTACACCAGGCCTTTGATGTTGCGCGTGAGCGGCTTGCCCCACGAGCTGCTGTTCGCGCTCCCGTGCAGGAGCGAGATCGCCGTGCCGGCGAACGTGAGGATGAACGCGTCCGCGAGATCCGGCGAGATCTTCTTCGTGCGCTTCTTGACCTCCTTTTTGCTCTCGATCTTGAGCTTCCCGGTGCTTTCGCTCAGCCCGTACTTGACGACGACGAGCTCCTTTTTGAGCTGCGTATCGCCGGCGAGGTTGCAATCGCGCTTCTCGAACCACTCCTTTGCCTTCCACCACAGCTCGGCCTTGAGCGAGTCGAAGCGGTCCTCCATTGCCGGGTTCTCCGACACGTTGATCCCGCGCGCCGGCAGCCCGAGCTCCTGCAGGCGGTCGCACACGCCGGCGCCGATGCCGATAGAGTCAATGCAGATCTCCTCCGGGCGCTCGCTCGGGAGCGTGACGTCCCATATGCTCTTGACCTTGTTGGCGACCTCCATCGTGTTGAGGCCCTTCCAGCTCTCGACGGGCTTGATGAGCACGTTGCCCTTTCGGCGTGCCAGCGCGGAGCGATCCGGCCCGTACCGCGCGCAGTCGACGCCCCAAATCTCCTTGACGTGGAGGGCCTCGACCTCGCGCTCGAGCGCGGCCTGGACCAGCTCGACCGGGATGAGCGTGTCCTCGTCCGCCTTCGGGAATTCGCCGAGCACGCGCACGCGGTACTCGTTCGACTCCTCGCTGCCGTAGCGGCGGCGCATGTCCTCGAAGAAGTCGGCGTTGCAGCGCTTCGAGTCGTGGCAGTTGACGTGGATGTTGAACCACATATCCGACAGCTCGTGAAACGCGTCGTAGAACAGACCGCTCGAGCGCAGCGGGTTCCCGGCGAGCACCGTCGTCGCATCGTGTCCTGACATCGAGCCAGAGGCGGCCTCGAACACGGCCTCGGGGATACCCGACGCCTCATCGGCCACGAGCAGAACGCTTCCGTCACTGTGTACGCCAGCGAGCGCCTCGGGGGTTTCCGGCTTGGAGACACGGAACGACACATAGCTGTCTTCCGGCCTGCGCTTGAGGTAGATGTGCTCGACCTGGATGTCGAAACACGCCAGCACCGGCGGCGGCAGCTTTCGCATCCAGAGCTTGACCTCGGCGGCCAGGGCGTCGAAGAGCTGCTTCGTCGTCGGCGCCGTAACCACGGTGCGCTGCGGGTACTTCGTCGCGAGGTGCCAGACAATCGCCCACGCGAGCGCGCACGTCTTCCCTACTCCGTGTCCAGAACGGACAGCGACGCGGCGGTGCTTCGGGTTCGCGACCGCCTTGAGAATCTCGATCTGGTACGGCTCAGGCTCGGCCCCGAGCACTTCGCGAACGAAGAGCACAGGGTCGTTCTCGTATCGGGCCGCCCATTCGTAAAACGGGTTCGTTCCGGCGTCGGCGGAGGACAGGAGTTACACGCCAAACTTCACAGCGCAGAAGACGGCGAGCGCTCCGAGGAGCACCGCGGCGCCGAGTGGCGCGATCCATCCGAGCTTCTTGAGATCCAGACCCATGATCCAGGCTCCTAGTTTGTGAATCGGTGTGAAGTCCGCCATGCGTGGGCGGAGGCCGAGGGCTTCGGCGACGTGCTGGACATCATCGTCCACGAGCAACAGGATGCCGAGCCAGAAGACCCACGCGGGCCACCTGAGCTCGAGCGAGACCGCTGCGAGAGCGGCCCCATAGTATCCGTGGTGCAGCTCGGCGAGGCGGTGGAGCTTGGCGAGGCTCAGGTCGAGCACCACCGCGAGCACCACGATGAGCGCTACCACGTATCCACGGCCACTCGCTTCCAGGTGTTTGCCGCGACGCAGATGTAGAGAAATCCGGAATCCCACGCGATCTGGCCGGTGACGCCGGCCGCCGAGGCGCTTGCCGGCGCGTTGCCAACCGGGGCGATGAATTTGCTTGCGCTCACGGAACCGTCGAACACAGAGGGGACGTCGCCGACTGAGCGGATCGCGTAGAGGGCTGTGACCGTTCCGGCCTGGCCGCTCGCGTCTTCAATTCGGATAGCGGACAGCTCCGTGGCGGTCGAGCCCGAGCTCACGGTAGGCCGGTTGACGAGAACGCCCGCGGCCTTTGTGGTCGTGCCGTTCGCCTGCACGGTGACGAGCGCGGAAAGCGCCGCCTGCAACGTCGTCAGGCCCGTTCGGCTGTCGGCCCAGGCTTCGCACGCGACTACCAGCGCGGTGATGCCCGCGGCGGCCGTTCGCTGCGCGACCCCGCGCACCCCTTTGAGGTAGCCGACAGCGCCGGTGCGTGTCGAGAGCGATGCCGCTTGCAGGAGCCCGCCTTCAGCGCCCCCGGTTATGTCCGTCGAGCCGTCGAGCAACGCGGTCGTGACAAGAGGAAATGCCGTACTGCTGCTTCCGGCGCTGGGGTTCCACGTCGCGGTGCTGTTGATGTTGACCGGCGCCGTGCCGGTGGACGAGGCAGTCGGCGCCAGCGGGCCGGTCGACAAGAGCTCCCAATCGGTCGTGAGCGGCCCGATTTTCTGCCAGATCGCGTTGGCTGGCGAGCTGTCGGTCTGAATTGCAACCGACGTCAGCGCACCGTCGAGGCCAGGTGTTACCGAGGGGTTGCCCGTGATGGTGAACGTCCAGACGCCGGCGCCTGGATTGATGGATTTCTTGTCGAGAATGGCAACGGACATCTGTTAGGGCTCCGGCGTCCCTCCGTGGTTGAAAAGGTGGTGGGCGCCGGAACAGGCCGCCCCCTTTTGTGTGAAACGATGCGGAGGCCTCCGTTCTCACGCTTCGGCGTCCGTTCGGGAATGATAGGGCATCTTGACCGATTTCGCAAGAGGGCATGAAAAAGCCGCCCGCTGAAACGGACGGCCCTCCACCCCGCGGCCGGCGCTTTACGGCGCCCGTTGGGCCTAGATCCATCTGACCGGGGAACGGCACAGCGTTCCTCTCTAGAACCCGACGAAACGGGCGGCCAAACGAGTGCAACGCGTAGGAGTCGAACCTACAACCTGTCGGTTAAGAGCCGACTGCTCTGCCAGTTGAGCTAGCGTTACGTTACTGGACCGGAAGGACTCGAACCTTCAACATCCGCCTTAACAGGGCGGCGCTCTGCCGGTTGAGCTACAATCCAACGTATTCCCCCCCGCAAGGACTTGAACCTCGATCTGGTGAGTCAGAGTCACCCGTCCTGCCATTAGACGACAGGGGAGTAAGGGCGGCGGGACTCGAACCCACAGCTCCCAGGATCCGAACCTGGTGGTCTGCCAATTGACGTACGCCCTTGTTACTTCACATGCCTCCGTGCTCGAAGCCTTCTCGGATGTCCTCGAACCCGTCCTTCTCGACGACCTCGTACTCGGCCTCGGGGATCGGCGCCGGCGGGAGCTCCTTTCGCATCGCGTTGCGCTGCATCAGCGCCTCGAGGTGCAGATCGCCCACGTTCACGTTCACGTTGATGCCCTTCCCGTCGTTGATGCCCCAATGCGTCTTGTCCAGGCGCTCCGCCTGCCACAGCCGAATGTCGGCCTGGGCCTTCGCGAGCGCGATCTCGTCCTTGTCGGCGCCGCAATTCTCGAGGATCTCCTGCGCCTGGTCGACGAGCGACGCCGCGCCGGTCTTGCGCGCCGCAGCCAGTAGGCCAACGGCGCCGTCGAGCGAGTGAACCACGCGGCTCAGGAGCGATTGCGAGGCGTACTCGCAGCCGTTCGCCTTCATGTCGCGGGCGAGCGACGACAGCGAGCCGCCGTCTGAGATCCAATCGGCGACGTACTCGAGCGGCGTGAGCTCCAACAGCACCCCGCGACGAGTGAGCTCGGCCATGACTGCGCGTTTCCGTGGCTGTCCAGCCATTAATTTTGCCCCATGCCCGAACATAAACCGGCAGGACAAGTTTGTCAAGAATTTCGCCGAAAAATTTTCTGCCAGGCGTCTCCCTCGAGCGCAGAAGGGTAGGCCCGCGCAAGGGCCGGTCCCCTCCGAACGGAAGGGGGGGTCTTCGGGCCCTCTTCGGGCCATACCGTTACAGTCTCCGCTCGAGCTCGAGGCCCGGCGGATAGCTAGTCACATGCTCCGCGGCCTATGTGCTGCATTGCCAATGCGTTAGCCAATGCAGCCCGCGGGCTATGCTACGTATCCTGCTACCGGGACCGTTGCGGCCGGGCCTCGAGGCCCGGTAATGATCGCGTTACGCGTGCACGGCGCACACGGCCGGGCCGTGTGTAGCTTGCCTCGAGCTCGAGGCCAGACATGCGAAAGGCCCGCCATTGTCGCGCGGGCCTTTCGTTCTAGCTTCCCTGGCTAGCGGGCTAACAGTAGCAGTCCTCGAGGCCGCAGGCCGGGCACACATAGGCCCGCGGATAGTAGGCCTCGAGCTCCGCGGCCTCGAGGTCCGCGTCATACTCGAGCTCCGGCGGTGCGGCCGCGTCGCCATACCTTTCGGCCCGTACGTCAAGCAAGGCCGCCACCGAAAGGCCGCAGGCCGCGGCCTCTTGCTCGAGCTCACGGGCCTCGAGCTCCGCTAGCTTTTCGGCCTGCGCGGCCTCGAGCTCCGCGGCCGTCACAGTCCGACCGGGAAGCTAGCCCGCGCCATGCGGGCTCGAGCGCTTCGGCTTTCCGCGTCGATCACGCGAGCCCGTGAATGTTCGGCCCGGCGCTCAGCGGCCCGCAGAAAATGTCGGCTGAGCTCGAGCGCTTTAGCCATTGCGTCAGCCCGTCGACGCAAGGCCCGTTCGGCCCGTTCCGCGTCCTCGAGCTCTTCCGTCAGCCTAGCGTAATAGGCGCGGAGCTCGAGGCCATAGCAGGCATAGCACACACGCTGAGCTCCGACTAGGTGGCGTATCGGGCCTTTATCGGATCCGCAGGCCGGGCACACGGCCGGCGCGTCGACGCTACCACACGAACACGCGTCCTCGAGCTCGAGGCACTCCGCACACACGGCCGGGGCACACGCGTTACAATACGCGTCGCTGCAATCGGCCTTGTGCTCAGTAACGTTACACATTGTCCTCACCTATCGGATAAGGGATACAGCGAAACAACCCAAGAGAACACACGCCAGCGTAGCTAGCATTGCGGCCCGCGCTTCCGGCCCGCTCATTTCACGGCCGCGGAAACAACGGCCGCCACATACACGGCGGCCGCCAGTACAAGCATTGCGGCCGGCACCATTGCGACGCGTACGAAAGGAAGTAGACGGGCCGCGGCCGCCGGGCTGAGCTCGAGCTCGAGGCCGCTCGAGGCCTCGAGCATGTCAAGCGCGGCCGTTGCGCTATCTAGCGCCACACAATCGGCCTTGTAGCCCGTCAAGAGCTCGAGCGCCGGGCTGAGCTCGAGCCCGTTGCCGCGGAGCACGACGCGCGGGCCGTTGCTACGGGCCCGGTATCCGTCATTTCGCAGTATCCGCGCGGCCGTATCGGCCCGAAACGCGGTGCCGAGATAGAAGGTATGCGTCATGTCAGTGACCCTCCCCGTACCGGCAAGCGCTACACTGGCAGCCCGTTGCGGCCGTGAGCTCTTCCGCGTCCTCGAGCTCTTCCATTGCCTCGAGCTCCGCTAGCGCTTCCCTTGCCGACCGGCGGTTTATGCGGGCCGTCCTCGAGGCCTTGCGGGCCTGTACGTCAGCCCGGCGGTGGCTATCGTCCTTGTCGCGGGCCGCTATCTCGAGCTCGAGCTCTTCTATCCGGCGCTTTGCGGCCGTGACGACCGGGCCTTCGTGTTCCGCGACAATGGCCTTTGCGGCCTCGAGCGCTTCCATTTCCGCGTCAGTCGGGTAGCCAACAAGCGCGAGTAGCGCTTTCTCCGTTGCTTCCGGGTTTGCGGCCCGCGCGGCCGACAACAGGCCGTTGTAGTCGGGCCGGGCCTTTGCGGCCTCGAGGACCGTATAGGCCCGATTTACTCGCGTCGCGTACGTATTCATTGAAATCCCTTTGCAGTGGCGGGGACTATTCCCCGCGCCACTAGTCTAATTTGACTTGACTATCTTGTCAAGAGCGATTTATCGGGCCGCCGGGCCGTTGTCCGCGTCGCGCTCGAGCGGGCCGGGACGGCCGCGGAGCTCGAGGCCGCAGGCCGCAACGGGCCCGGCCGCGAGCCTCGAGCTCGAGCGCTCGAGAAGGGGCTCGAGAAGGGGCTCGAGAAGGGGCTCGAGAAGGGGCTCGAGAAGGGGCACAAAAAGGGGCCCCCGTAACAGGGGCCCGAAGGGGCTAGCTAACAGGGGGCCGCTAACAGGGGCCGCTAAAGGGTGTTGAACGCCTCGAGCTCGATTCTATCGGCGGCCTTGCTCTTCAACGCGGCCCGGTAGCGTGCCATTGTTTCGGCTTTCGTAAGGGGCCGCCCGTCCGGGCGCACACACGGCCGGCCGCGGCGACCTCGGCGGGGGCGCAATCGCGCAATACGCTCGAGGAGCTCACGGCGCGCGGCTTCATACTCGGGGTATCCTTCTCGACGGCGAGGCATAGGGGCCGAACATACGGCGCAGGGGCCGAAAGGTCAAGAGATCGAGGTGGCCGAGGTGCCCAATTCCCCAATTCCCCAGAATTGCAGATCATTGCAGATCGACTTTTCACGTAAATGCCTTAATTCCCTAGCAGTTACCCCGATTAATTGCAGATGTGCAGATCATTTCCCGTTTAACCGTAAACGGGGAGTAATATCTACATACCTACCCATATACAGGTATATATGTAGATATTATTCATTATTACAGTCTTACGAGACAAAGATCTGCAATTCTGCCACAAAGACCTCTAACTCGTTGCCATATATGTAACTTACGGGATTCCCGATCTGCCACTGATCTGCAATTGTTACAGGGCCTTCGGGCCCATTTTCGTAAACGGCCGTTCCCTTCCCGCGCTCCGCGGTCGAACGCCGGACTTGACAAAGTAGTCAAGACGAATTAATATGCCCCCGTTCGCTTCACTTCGCACCGCACACAACGGGAGCCGCACACATGGACATGCCAACGCTCGAGCTCGAGACGCCATTCGGCCGGCTCGACATGACGATCCTCGACGACACGCCAACGGACGAGGACCGGCGCCAGTACATGCGCCAGACGTGGGGCGCGACGGACCCGAAGGACTGCCCGCCGGCACCGGCCGCGCGGGTCCGCGGGGAAATCACCGTCAATCGCGTGACGCTCAAGATCGACGCGGCCTTTTCGTGGCAGTGGACCCGTCACGAGGCCGGCCGGGAGCTCGACACGCCGCGGTATGAAGTCGCAATGGTGTACGCGAGCTCGTATAACCGCCGGGCGGACGGGGGCGCATGGGACTACAGCGCCGGCTACGCCAGCCGGGTGCGAACGGAGCTCGCGCCGGTAGTGCAAGCGGCGCTCGAGGCGAACCCCGGCATGGTTGTCGAGGCCCGCGCGATTGCCCGACACGAGCGCGCCGACGCGCTCTACGCGCAGGCGGACGCGCTCACGGCAAAGGCGGCGGAGCTCCGCAAACAGGCCGAAGCGCTCAAGCTCGAGGCAATGAACGCGGGGGCGCCGAAGTGAGCGCCGCACGCCGGGTGCGGGTGAGCGCCGCCGAGGTGGAGGCGTTCAAGGCAAAGTGGCCTTGCTCCGGTCTCGTCGCCGGCCGCCACTTCTTCCAGTTTGACGGAAACGGCAACCTCGTCGACGTCGCGACGCCGAAGGGGGCGCAACCGACAGACGCGCTTGCGGCGCTTGCGGACGACGCCCGCGACGGCCGTATCGGGACCGTCCTCCCGTGACGCACGCACGACAGCCGCGAACCACAACCATAACCGCGAACGACAAGGGGTGCACCGTGAACAATTTCCAGCCGAAGAATCGACGCGACGAGGGCCTTTCGTACCTCTACCGCAAGGCATTGGGGCCAGCAAAGGACTCGGGCGGCCGCGACGTCGAGAAGGTGATTGACCTCGAGCTCTACTACTCAAAGGGCGGCGGCAACGCGTGGAGCGGGTCCAATGAGCCGCGGGGGCTGTGGGTCTCGGTCATTCCGAAGGAGCTCGGCGACGGCTTCGAGTCATTCCAGCTCACGGGCGGAAAGGGGCGCCGATTCCATGTCCTCACGCTCAAGCGGAAGAACGACAAGGAGCTCGCACGCGTCGCGGAAATGCTCGACATGATCGCGCCGGCCGTTGTGTTCCGTTTTGAGAATGACGACACGGCCGGGGCGGCCCGGCTGATCGAGGCCG
>Ga0070714_100001979_pt1 | contig 14970 bp, 10 predicted proteins | sample LARL83metaG_FD_65450 | JGI IMG/M metagenome (GOLD analysis project Ga0070714, IMG submission 65450) | Corn, switchgrass and miscanthus rhizosphere microbial communities from Kellogg Biological Station, Michigan, USA - LAR L8-3 metaG | ecosystem: Host-associated > Plants > Roots > Rhizosphere ...
GTTCGACGTGTTCGACCCGGTCGTGGTCACCGTCGGCCTGTTCCAGGCGGGCACCCGGCGCAACATCATCCCGGACGACGCGTCGTTCGACGCGACCGTGCGGACGTTCTCGACGACGGCGCAGGACAAGATCTCGGCCGCTGCCGTGAAGCTGTGCGAGGACATCGCGGAGGCGCACGGGCTGCGGGCCGAGGTGCGGTTCGATGGCGAGTACCCGGTCACCGTGAACGACGCGAACGAGCACGACTTCGTCGCGGACACCGTGCGGGACATGTTCGGCGACGACACGTACGAACAGCTGGAGAATCCGATCACCGGATCGGAGGACTTCTCGCGGGTGCTGATGGAGGTGCCCGGCGCCTACGTGTTCCTCGGGGCCAGCACCGTGGCCGACGACCCGGAGTCCGCGCCGAGCAACCACTCGCCGCTGGCCGCGTTCGACGACGCCGTGCTGCCCGAAGGCGCCGCACTGCTCGCGGAGCTGGCAGTGCGGCGCCTCACGTAGGTCAATCGAGGGTTACGCCAGTTTCCTGGCGAGGAAGGCGATCAGCACCGCGATCCCGCACAGCACGCCGAGGACCATCACGAAGTCGTCGCGCGGGCCGAGCGTCGTGCCGAGGTCGGCGAACAGCGTGGCCAGCACGGCGACACCGAGCGCCAGCGACGTCTGCTGTGTCGTGGCGAGCGCGCCGCTGCCCACACCGGCGCGCTCGACCGGCACGCCCGACAGCACCACGCGGAACAGCGTGGTCATGATCATCGAGTTGCCGACGCCCATCAGGACCAGCCCCGGCGTGAGGTCCCACGCCGACAGGTGCGGCCACACCAGCAGCGTGGTGACGATCATCGTGACCACGCCGAGCGCCAGGATCACCCCGCCGTAGCTGATGCTGCGCGAGCCGAGCCGGGTGGCCAGCCGGCTGCTGAACAGCGACACCACGAAGAACGCGATCGCGAGCGGTGTCACGGCCAGCCCGGCCTCGAACGGGCCCAGGTGCAGTATCTCCTGGAGGGTCACCGCGTAGGCGAACATGAACCCGCCGAAGCCGGCGAAGAACGGCACCGCGAGCATGAGGCCGTGGCGCATGCTGGGCATCCGCATGATCGACGGCGGCAGCAGCGGCACCTGCCCGCGTGCCTCGGCCCGCCGTTCCACGATCACGAACGCGGTCGCGGCGAACGGGAACACCGCCAGCGTCACCCAGATCCACAGCGGCCAGCCCAGCGCGCCGCCCTCCATCAGCGGGACCAGCAGCGTCAGCAGCGAGATGCCGAGCAGCAGCGTGCCGAGCCGGTCGATGCCGATCGGATTCTCCGCGCGGGTCTCCGGCACGGTGCGCCGCGCCAGGATCAGGGCGACGATGCCAACCGGGACGTTGACCAGGAAGATCGGCCGCCAGCTGGTGCCGGCGATGTTCGCGGACACCAGCGCGCCGCCGAGCAACTGTCCGATCACGACGGACATGCCACCGGTCGCGCCGTAGAAGCCCAGGGCGCGGGCGCGGTGCGGACCGCTCGTCGTGGCCTGGATCGTGGACAGCACCTGCGGCAGCATCATCGCGGCCGCCGCGCCCTGCAGCGCCCGCGCGAGCACCAGCAGCGTCGCGGTCGGGGCCAGGCCGCAGAGCAGCGAGGTCAGCGTGAACGCGACCGTGCCGGCGAGGAACAGCTTGCGGCGGCCGAACGAGTCGCCGAGCCGGCCGCCGAGCACCAGCAGCAGCGCGTAGCCGATGCCGTAGCCGGCGACGATCAGCTCCAGGGTCGCGTTCGACGCGTGCAGGTTGGCGTTGATCGTGGGCAGCGCGACGTTGACGATGAAGAAGTCGATCGCCGGCAGGGCCGCGCCGATCAGCACGGTCACCAGCCCTGCGTTGGACAGCGCCAGGGCTTTGGGTCTGAGTGCGTGCCGAGGGGTCTGGTTGCGGGTGGTCGTCGTGGCCGGCTTCGCGATGGTCTGCACGTCTGTCGTCATGGCACCTACGATGCGCGCCGTTTAGACTGGTATCCAGTGTGTGGTTATCCAGGTACTGGCAATACCTGGTAACAGGCTCCACGATGATGGGATGATGTAACGGTGACCACGTTTGCGCAGGGTACAACGGTGTCGACCGATCTCGCCGAGCCGGGCGTGCTACGGGACGTACCTGCCTCGGCGCCGCCGACCACCAGGCACAGCGGTGACGTGCGCCGCAACGAGTTGGCGGCGTTCCTGCGCAGCCGGCGGGAGCGGATCTCGCCGGAGCAGGTCGGGCTGCCGGCCGGTGGCCGCCGTCGCACGCCGGGGCTGCGGCGCGAGGAGGTCGCGCAGCTCGCCGGGGTCGGCGTGACCTGGTACACGTGGCTGGAACAGGGCCGCGACATCCAACCGTCCGAGCAGGTGCTCAGCGCGATCGCGGCCACGCTCGCGCTCGACCCTTACGAGCGGTCCCACCTCTACACGCTGGCCGGTCAGCCCCAGCCGCCGTCGGTCCGGGACTGCGCCGTGATCACGCACGCGATGCGCACCATGCTCACGCAACTGGAACCGATTCCAGCTCTGGTGTCGAACACCCGATGTGACCTGCTCGCGTGGAACCGGACGTACGACCGGATGGTCGGTGGCTTGGCCGACCTGCCGTTCGAGGACCGCAATGCGCTGGTGCTGCTGTTCACGTCGCCGACGTGGCGGGCGCGTGTTGTCGACTGGTCGGAGGCAGCCCACCGGGTGGTCGGCCAGTTCCGTGCGGCAATGGCCGAACATGTCGCGGAACCGAGTTGGAAATGCCTGGTCAAACGGTTGCGTGCGGAGTCGCCCGACTTCGAGAGAATGTGGAACGAGCACGAGGTGCTGGCACCGGAGAACCTCGGGAAACGTTTCTTGCAGCCAGAAGTCGGCCTACTGCAGTTCGACTACACGTATCTGTGGTTCGGTAGGCGGTCCGAGATCCGGCTCACCACGTACACACCGGCCGATGTGGACACGTGGCACAAGATACGCGCGTTGCAGGCGCTGGTGGAAATGTGACCCGGATTTACCGCGATAGCGCTTGACCTCGAGTTGCCGATTCGATAAATACACTGAGTGCTCGCTCAACTCGGCGGTCAGGGCCGGTTGGCGGTGGGGGCGATCCTGGGTGCGGCAACCGTCGCGCTGTGCCTGCTCGCCGTGTCCACGGGCGACGGCACGATGGGTACGCCCGACAACCCGTTCCCGTTGGCCATGAACGCCGGCCCGACCACCACCGGCCCGCAGGTCACGTCGTCGACGCTCCCGTCGACCGGCCCGACGACCGCCGCATCCTCGACCACCGCCCGCCCGACCAGCTCGCCGGCGCCCACGTCGGCCGCGCCGACCGACTCCGTCGTGCTGACGTCCGTCCCGCCGCCGCCGACGACCGTGCCGACGACCAACCAGCCCCCGCCGACCACCGTGCCCAGGACGACACGGCCGCGACCGACCCCGACGCAGAACCCCTGTTGGTTTATCTTTTGCTGAACCCGTAGGGCGACGGTTTGCTTGCCGCATGACCGGCAGTCGCCTGGGCGCTATCGGATGGACACCCCGGCGTGGTGGGGTTGGCCCGATCACCGGCCCGTCGCGCCCGGAGGACACATGACTCTCGTCGCCCAGCATGGTTGGAAAAAAACTCTCCAGTTAAGTTTGGCGGTCGCAGTTGTCGGCGGTGGCCTGCTGGCCACGCGGCCCGCAGCGGCCGCTCCCCAGCCCGCCCCTTGGCTGCCGGCCACGCCGTCGGCCTGGAATCTCGTCGTCGACCAGAGCGCCACGCCCTCGGTCACCGTGACCCGTGGTGTCACCGAGAGATCCGAAACGATCGACACGGTCAGCGGCCGGCAGCACACGCAGGTGATGAACGTCGACCTCACCGACCCGAACGTCCGGCTCGGCGTGGTCGAGGCCGGTGACACCCTGACCGACCCGGCCGACGAGACCGTGAGCTCGATGGCCACCCGCACCCACGCGGTCGCCGGCGTCAACGGCGACTACTTCGAGATCAACGCGAGCGGCCGCCCGCTCGGCGGCGTCGTGACCGACGGCCAGCTGCTCAAGAGTCCCCGCTCCGACTACAACGCCCAACTCACCGTGCGCGCGGACGGCAGCATGGTGATCGGGCCAGAGACATACACCGGGACGGTCACCGACGGCACCGCGAGTTCGCCGCTGGCCTCGGTGAACGTGGTCAACGATGTGGCTGCGGGCGGCATCACGCGGGTCACGCCGGCTCTCGGCGCGACCGGGGCGCTGGCCGGTCCGGCCGTCCTCGTGACCGGACACGTGAGCGGCAACGGGTTGGTCGTCGACGGCATACAGGACGGTGCCACGTCGGTGCCGGCCGGGACGACCGGGTTCCTCGGGGGTGGGATAGGTGGTGTTTGGCTGAAGTCGACAGTGCACACCGGTGATGTGTTGACTGTCCGCGAAAAGACTATGCCCGACAACCGGCCGCGCCAACTGCTGTCCGGCGCGACGATGCTGGTCAAGGACGGCGCCGTATTCGACGACCCGACCGGAACGCCGCCGTCGGGCGTGAATCCGGAAACCGCGGTGGGACTGACGAAGGACGGCCGGCACGCGATCATCGTCACGCTGGACGGCCGGTTCGGCGAGTCGACCGCGGTCGGCGTGAGCCCGGCCCAGGTCGCCGGGTATCTGGTGCGGCACGGCGCTTTCAGCGCATTGTTGCTCGACGGCGGCGGGTCGACCGAGATGGTCGCGCGGCAGCCCGGGGACACCGGCGTGTCGGTGGCGAACTCGCCGTCGGACGGTGTGGAACGGCCGGTGGCCAACGGATTGTTCGTGTTCACAACGGAATCCGCGGCCGGCGCGCCGCGTTCGGTCGTGGTCGACGGCGGTGCGCCGGTGACGACCGTGCCGGGCGCGACCGTGCCGGTGCCCGCGTACGCGCTGGACCGGGCCGGGAACCCGGCGGCTGGTTCGGTCGCGGTGTCGGTGTTCCCGCCCGGGCTGGCCGACTGGTCGAACGGTCGGTTGACGGTGCATCGGGCCGGCCGCGGCGTGATCGTGGCGCGGGCCGGGAACGTCGTCGGCACCGAGCCGTTGCGGGTGGTGTCGCGGCTGGCGTCGCTGTCGGTGTCGCCGAACCAGCCGGACCTGATCAACGGCGCCACACAGGCGTTCACGCTGGCCGCTGCCGCCGCGGCCGGCGAGTCGGCGGTGACCGTGCCGCCAGCGGCCGCGAGTTGGAGCGTGGATCGGCCGGACCTGGGCAGCGTGTCGGCGGACGGCGTGTTCACCGCGGCCGCGCGGGGCGCCGGACTGGTCACGGTCACGGCGACCGTCGGCGGGCGTTCGGCGAGCGTGTCGGTGGCGGTCGGGTCGGTCACGCAACTCGTGTCGGACATGACCGACGTCCCGAACTGGCGCCTGCGCAACACGACCGGCGCGCCCGCCACCCTCGCGCTGGCCGCAGGTGTCCTGCCACCAGGTGAAACGGGACCGGGATCGCTCGGGATCACGTACACCATGCCGGCCGGGCGCGGCGTGAAACAGCTCGTGTTCTGGGACACCAAGGACATCGTGATCGGGCCGAACGCGTCCGGCGCCAACCCGACCGCGATCGGACTGTGGGTCAACGGCGACCAGAACGGCCTGATCCTGCACGAGCAGTACGTGCAGATCAACGGCCAGGCGGCGCCACTGGCCGAGACACGGGTGACCTGGCAGGGTTGGCGGTTCTACGTCGCGCAGATCCCGCCCGGCACGCAGTTCCCGATCACGTCGGACTTCTTCGACTTCCTCGCGATCAACCCGAGCACCACGGTGAGCGGGACGCTCGACGTCGGTGGGTTGCAGGCGCTGTACTCGCCGCGCCCGGTGGTCACGCCGCCGTACGTGGCGATCCCGAACAACCCGGACTGGTTGAAGTACGAGGAGAGCACGGCGTCCTTCGGGCACGACGGCACGACGATGCTCGCCGGTGACGACGCGCACCTGCTGGCCAACGATCCCGGATCGGCCAGCAGCAACGTGTTCCACGCGATCGCGGCACGGTCGCCGCACGTGGACGCGGCCCAGTTCATGGGTGACATGGCCGACGACGGTCAGCCGGCGGACCTCGCGTACGCCCGGCAGATGATGGCGTCGCTGGGCGTGCCGTACCGGGATGCCGTGGGAAACCACGAGATCAGCCAGGGCGCGCTGCCGGAGAACGGCAACTTCACCGCCGACTTCGGCCCGACGCACTACGCCTACCAGGTCGGGGCGGCGCAGTACGTCGTGGTGGACAGCGCGCACGGCGGCCTGCTGTCGTCCGATCCGTTCAACGTGCCGGCCGAGGCGCAGTACGCGTGGCTGGTGTCGCAGCTTTCAGCATCGACGGCGCCGACCGTGTTCGTGGTGACGCACATGCCCGCGTACGACCCGCATCCGGTGGCGGACAGCCAGTTCGGCGACCGGTGGGAGGCGCGGATGTACGTGCGGCTCGTGCAGCGCTACCGGCAGACCCACCCGGACAAGCACGTGATCATGCTGTACGGCCATGCGCGCGGTTTCGCGGAACAGATCATCGACCCGTCGGGGCAGCCGACCGATGTGGCACACGGTGGCGTGCCGCAGCTGACCGTGGCCGATCTGGGCATGCCCGCGTACGCCCCGTCGAACGAGGGCGGTTTCTACAACTTCGGGCTGCTACACGTAGCGCCCGACGGTGACGTGCGGTTCACGGTCGAGCCGGTGCTGGCGTCGATCGCGATCACCACGCCGCAGGCCAGCCTCGCGGTCGGGGCGACGGAACCGCTGGCGGCCACCGGAACGGCCGTCGGCGGCGACAACCTGCCGACGCTGACCCTGCCGATCGCCGATCCGGCGTCGCACGTGTGGACCACCAGTGATCCGCACGTCGTGGCGGTCGATCCTCGCAGTGGTGCGGTATCGGCCCGGCACGACGGGACGGCCGTGGTGTCGGTGGAGAGCGGCGGTGTCACGGCGTCGACGACGATCACGGTGACCGGTTGACACCCCGTGACCGGCTGACCTAGCGTTCGCCACACAACTGAAATTCGCTGTCCGACCGCGCGCGGGAGAGCCTGCGGCACGCCACGGCGTGCTTCGGCGCCGAAGGAGCAAACCTCCCGGGAAACTCTCAGGCACAGATACCGCGCGCGGGAGGCGAACTCTGAAAAGAGACGCCCACGCGTCTCGCCCACGGTGCAAACCGGCCGGTCCTGGCCGGCGAAGCTCTCAGGCCAATGACAGAGCGGGAGGCTTACTCGTCCCGGCCGAACCATGGCCGGGCACCGGAGGAGCCACATGCCCGACCTCATGACCACTGATCTCGCCGCGCTCGATCCGGACGTCTGGTCCGCCGTCACCGCGGAACTCGGCCGCCAGCGGGACACGCTGGAGATGATCGCGTCGGAAAAACCGCGCGCCGTTGGCTGTACTGGCGGGTGCAGGAGCCACAATCAGACACAGCAGGCGCAGGGCACCGTGCTCACCAACAAGTACGCCGAGGGCTACCCGGGCCGCCGCTACTACGGCGGCTGCGTGCACGTCGACACGATCGAGCGCCTGGCGATCGACCGCGTGAAGGCGCTGTTCGGCGCCGAGTACGCGAACGTCCAGCCGCACTCCGGCGCGCAGGCCAACGCAGCCGCGATGGCCGCGCTGCTCGACCCCGGCGACACCATCCTCGGCCTCGACCTCGCGCACGGTGGCCACCTGACGCACGGCATGGCGCTGAACTTCTCCGGGAAGCTGTACCGCACCGCGGCGTATCATGTGTCCACAGCGGACTATCGGGTGGACATGGCGGAAGTGGCCGCACTGGCGCGGGAACACCGGCCGAGGCTGATCATCGCCGGCTGGTCGGCGTACCCGCGGCACCTGGACTTCGCCGCGTTCCGGCGGATCGCGGACGACGTCGGCGCGCTGCTGCTGGTCGACATGGCGCACTTCGCCGGGCTTGTCGCAGCGGGACTGCATCCCAGTCCCGTGCCGTACGCGGACGTCGTCACGACCACGACCCACAAGACACTCGGCGGCCCGCGCGGCGGTGTGATCCTGGCCCGCGCCGAGCACGCGAAACGCATCAACTCGGCGGTCTTCCCCGGTCAGCAGGGCGGGCCGCTGCAACACGTGATCGCGGCCAAGGCGGTCGCGTTCGGCATCGCGGCGAGCCCGGAGTTCCGCGAGCGACAGGAACGCACGCTGCGTGGCGCGCGTATCCTGGCGGAGCGATTGGCGGTCGAACACACTGTGCTCACCGGCGGCACCGACGTCCATCTCGTGCTGGTCGACCTGCGGGAATCCACGCTGGACGGCCGTGCGGCGGAGCACCGGCTGGACGAGATCGGGATCACGGTGAACCGGAACGCGGTCCCGTTCGACCCGCGTCCGCCGATGGTGTCCTCCGGGCTCCGCATCGGCACTCCGGCGCTGGCCACCCGGGGCTTCACCGATGCCGACTTCCGCGAGGTCGCCGACATCATCGCCATCGCGCTGCGACCCGACATGACCTCGTCGACTCGCTCGGAACTGGGCGACCGAGTGTCCGCCCTGGTCCGCACCCACCCTCTCTACACAGGACTGTCATGACCATCAGTGTGTTCGACCTTTTCAAGATCGGTATCGGGCCGTCCAGTTCGCACACGGTCGGCCCGATGAAGGCGGCCCGCACGTTCGCCGTGGGCCTGCTCGACGACGGCGTGCTGCCGGACGTGACGGCGGTGCGGGCCGAGCTGTTCGGGTCGCTCGGCGCCACCGGCCACGGCCACGGCAGTGACAAGGCCGTCCTGCTCGGTCTGTCCGGCGAGGATCCGCGCACGGTCGACACGGACACCGTGCCGAGTCGCGTGGACGAGATTCGTGTGGCCAAGGCCATCGACCTGCTCGGCACGCACCGGATCGCGTTCGATCCCGAGCACGACCTGCTGCTGCACCGACGTAAGTCGCTGCCGACGCACCCCAACGGCATGATCTTCAGCGCGTACCGGGCGGACGGGACGCTGGTGCGGACCAGGACGTACTACTCGGTCGGCGGCGGTTTCGTCGTCGACGAGTCCGCGACCGGCGCGGACCGCATCAAACCGGACGACACGCCCGTGGCGCACCCGTTCACGACCGGAGCGGAACTGCTCGCCCGCTGCCGCGAGACCGGCCTGCCGATCAGCGGGATCATGCTGGCCAACGAGCTGTCCTGGCGCGACGACGAGCGCATCCGGGTCGAGCTGGCCGAGATCTGGCAGGCGATGCAGGACTGCGTCACACGCGGATGCGAACGCGGCGGCGTGCTACCCGGTGGCCTCAAGGTCCGGCGGCGAGCGGCCGAACTGCACGCCAAACTGGCCGGCGAACACTACGCGACCGATCCCTTGCGCGTGCTGGACTGGGTGAGCCTGTTCGCGCTGGCCGTGAACGAGGAGAACGCGTACGGCGGGCGGGTCGTGACGGCGCCGACGAATGGCGCGGCCGGCATCGTGCCCGCGGTGCTGCACTACTACGCGCGGTTCGTGCCCGGCGCGACCGAGGCCGGCGTCATGCGGTTCCTGCTGACGGCCGGCGCCATCGGCGTGCTGTTCAAGGAGAACGCGTCGATCTCCGGCGCCGAGGTCGGCTGCCAGGGCGAGGTCGGCTCGGCGTGCTCGATGGCGGCCGGTGGGCTGTGCGAGGTGCTCGGCGGTACGCCGGAACAGGTCGAGAACGCGGCCGAGATCGCGATGGAGCACAACCTCGGGCTGACGTGCGACCCGGTCGGCGGGCTGGTGCAGATCCCGTGCATCGAACGCAACGCGCTGGCGTCGGTGAAGGCGATCAGCGCCGCGCGGATCGCGCTTCGCGGCGACGGCACACATTTCGTGTCACTCGACAAGGTGATCAAGACGATGCGCGAGACCGGCGCCGACATGAAGATCAAGTACAAGGAGACGGCCCGCGGCGGGCTCGCGGTGAACGTCATCGAGTGCTGATGCTTAACTGGTCCCATGACGATGCGTCGGATGCTGACGGGGGACCGGCCCACCGGCAAGCTGCACCTGGGTCACTACGTGGGCAGCATCGCCAACCGAATCCGGTACCAGCAGGAGTACGAGAGCTTCTTCATCATCGCCGACCTGCACATGCTGACGACGAAGAACACCAGGGATGACATCGGCCAGATCGCGGACAACGCCCGCCACCTGGTGCTGGACTCGCTGTCCGCCGGCATCGACCCGGACAAGGCGACGTGGTATCTGCAGTCGGCGGTCCATGAGGTGTGCGAGCTGAACACGCTGTTCCAGAACCTGGTGACGGTGCCCCGGCTGGAACGTGTGCCGAGTTTGAAGGACATGGCCCGCGACGCCGGCAAGGAGGAGATGCCGTACGGCCTGCTCGGCTACCCGGTCCTCCAGGCGGCGGACATTCTGTGCGTGCGGGCGCACGTGTGCCCGGTGGGCAAGGACAACGCGCCGCACGTAGAGATCACGCGCGAGATCGCCCGCCGCTTCAACTATCTCTATGGAGACGTCTTCCCGATCACCGAGCTGATCGAGGCGGACGTCCCGACCCTGGTCGGCACGGACGGCCAGGCCAAGATGAGCAAGAGCATCGGCAACGTGATCTATTTGTCGGACCCGCCGGCCGAGGTCCGCAAGAAGGTCATGAGCATGTACACCGACCCGAACCGCGTGCGCGCGGACATCCCAGGGACGGTGGAAGGAAACCCGGTCTTCCAGTACCACGACGCCTTCAACGACAACAAGGCCGAGGTCGAGGACCTCAAGGAGCGCTACCGAGCCGGCAAGGTCGGCGACGTCGAGGTCAAGGAGAAGCTGGTAGCGGCGATCAACCGCTTCCTGGAACCGATGCACGAACGGCGGGCCAAGTACGAGGAGCAGAAGGGCCTCGTCGACCAGCTGATCGTGGAGGGGACGGAGCGGACGCGGAAGGAAGTGCAGGCGACGGTCATCGAAATCCGGAAGGCCATGGGCCTCGCCGGCGCCTTCAACTCCATCCGCCGCAAAGCCGAACGCACCGGCCGCCTGGGCACGTCGTCCTAGAGCGCCCCGTGTATCGAACGCAGCGGCTGCTTCTCCGGGTGTTTCCCGGTGCCCGGTACGTGAACGAGTACGCCGACAGCCACGGGTGGCCGTTGCGCGCCCGCGAGGGTGACTCCGCGAAGGCGGTCGAAACCACCTGGGACCTCGGTCCGATCGTGACGCTGCACTGCGTCGACGACGCGATCACGGGAAACGCGCACGTCTTCGTCTCCAGCGAGGTCGGCAACCTGGCCGAGGCCTATCTGCAACCGGCGGAAGACCAACTCGACATCTGGTCGTTGGACGAACTGCTACGGCTCGTCGATGAGGCGGCCGATCCCCAGGAACATGGCGAGGCCATTCTGAAGCTGGCCGTCGCGGCTCCGTACGAGAGCGACGAGCGGGTCGCACGGCGATTCGAGGAAGCCGTTTCCAGCGAGAACCCGTTGCTGCGGGACATGACCGTGTGGGCGATGTCGCTGTGCACCTATCCGGAGTTCCGGACGATGCTGGAACGCGTTGCGGAAACGGAGTCACAGCACGAGGTTCGCGGCCGCGCGCGTTCGCTACTCGAACTGTACGACCGGCACGGGGTGCCTGATCACGCGGATTGACCCGCACTGCTGGACCACCGAACGTTCCGCGGCGGCCCAGCAGTTCCGGTGTTCCGGGGTAGGTCAGTTGAAGACGTCGGTGATCGGGGTTGCGTTGGCTGCGTTGCCCAACGCCGTCAAGCCATAGGCGCTCTCGATGGTGCGTAGCACGTTGTAGTGCGTGATGTGCTCGCTGAACGAACCGACCTTCACGCCGGAACCTACGATGATCGTCGGGATCTGGTTGGACATGCTGCCGTCGTCCTCGTCCCATGTGACGATCAGCAGGCTGTTGTGGGTCTTCGCCCACTGGGCGTAGGGGTCGATGTTGTTCTTCAGCCACGTGTCGCCCTGTTGGATCGTGCCGTCGTGCATGTCGTCGATGAGGTTCGGGTCGATCATGGCGAACGTGGGCAGCGACGCGAAGTTCGCCGACGACGGGAACTCGCTGAACTTCTTGTTCACCGTGGCCGGCAGGTCACTGAAGTTGACCCACGGCGCGTGTTTGCGGGCGTACTCACCCGACGTGCACGCCGTGGAACCGTCCGACGGCAGGCTTTCCGAGAAACCCGTGAACGACAGGCCGGCCACGCGCAGCTGGTTGCCGACGTTGTTGCCCGAGAACGTACGCGGGCACGCGTCGCTGGTCAGGCCCTGTGTCGAGCCGGAGAACAGGGCCACGTAGTTGGGCTCGCTCGGGTGGCCGACGGCGAACGACTGGGTCATCAGCGCGCCCTGGCCGGCCAGCGAGTTGATGTACGGTGCGGACGAACTACCGATGACGTCCGAGAACGAGTGGTTCTCCTCCATCACGACCACGATGTGGTCGAACTTCGGCACAGTCGTCGCGTGGGGCGCGAGCGTGGTGAGACCGAGCGCGACGGCGCCGACCAGCATGCCGACGCCGGGAAGACTACCTGTGGGCACGAGAGCTCCTCACGTAGTTACGGATCGAGTACGGTCCGCAAGTCATCGTGGGCTGTGGTCGCGCCGTTGAACAACCGAACATTGTCCGTACAACCAGTTAACCGCTCAGGTAACGCACCTGGCCCGCCTTGCCCGACACGTGATCTTGGTGTCCGGCCAGGGTTTCCGGCACACCGACCTCCCACCAGGCACCGGACTCGGTCCACGCGGCCGGATCCGTCCGCACGACGACCACTGCCGGCCGGTCGGTCGCCGCCGCGCGCGCGTCACGGTACGCGGCCGCGAAATCGTCAATTCCACCGTTGACAGTGAAGACCGCGCAACCCAACGCGGCCGCGTGCGCGGCGAAGTCCGTGCGGGGAGGGTCGGTTCGGAGAGTTCGGCAGTCGGCGTACATGTTGTTGAACGCCGTGCCGCCCTGGCCTTCCTGCAACCGCGCGATCACGGCGTAGCCGTCGTTGTCGCACACCACGGCGACGAAACCGTGTCCGGCGAACGCGGCCGAGAACAGTTCCGAGTTGGCCATCAGGTACGACCCGTCGCCGAGCAGCGTCGTGACGACGCCGTCGCGCCGCGCCATGGCCGCGCCCCACGCGCCGGCCAGCTCGTATCCCATGCAGGAGAAGCCGTATTCGACGTCCATCGTGGGCGCGCCGCCGGTCGCCCGCCAGCCGCCGATCAACTCACCGGGCAGTCCGCCGGACGCGGTCATCACGTAGTCCCGCGGCCCGGACGCGTCGTTCACCACGCCGACGACCTGGGCGTAGGTCAGCGGCCCGCTCTTCGTGCGCAGACCGGTGATCTGGTCGTCCCAGCGGGCGCGTTCCGCCGCCGCGCGGTCGGTCCACTGTGGATCACATCGCCAGTTCTCGAGTATCGCCCTGTCCAGTTCGGTGATGCCGGCCAGCGCGTCGCACACCAGCGCGTGCGAACCGTGTTTCACGGCGTCGAACCGGGCCGTGTTCACGGCGATCACGCGCACGTCCGGCGCGAACACGGTCCACGACGCCGTGGTGAAGTCCTGGAGGCGCGTGCCGACCGCGACGACGACGTCGGCCTGCGCGGCGAGCGTGTTCGCGGAACTCGAACCGGTGATGCCCAACGGTCCGGCGTGCAGCGGTTCGTCGTGGCGGACCAGGGTGCGGCCGGCCGTGGTCTCGGTGACCGGGATGCCACGGCGGCGCGCGAAATCCAACACCTCGTCGGTCGCACCCGAATAGCGGACACCACCGCCGAGTACCAGCAGCGGCCGGCGTGCGGCGCGCAGGATGCGCATGGCGTCGGCCAGGGTACGGCGGTCCGGGCGCGGCCGGGGTACGTGATGCGTGACCGGTTCGAACAACGCCGCCGGGAAGTCGAACGTCTCCGCCTGCACGTCCTGCGGCAGTGCGAGCACGACCGGGCCGCAGTCGGCCGGATCGGTGAGCACGCGAGCCACCTGGGGGAGCGTGGCGATGAGCTGCTCCGGGCGCGTGATCTGGTCGAAATACCGTGTCACGGCACGGAAAGCGTCGTTGACCGTGCGAGAGGGATCGCCGAAGTGTTCTACCTGTTGCAGTACCGGGTCCGGCGCGCGGCCGGCGAACGTGTCGCCGGGCAACAGCAGCAGGGGCAGGCGGTTCGCGTGCGCCACGCCGGCCGCGGTCACCAGGTTCAACGCGCCCGGCCCGATCGACGTGGTCACCACGCCGACCTGCCGCCGGTCCATGGCCTTGGCGTAGCCGATCGCGGCCAGCGCCATGCCCTGCTCGTTGTGACCCCGCCACACCGGCATGCCGGACTCGGCCAGCGCGGTGCCGAGGCCCAGGACGTTGCCGTGGCCGAAGATCGCCCACACGGCCGGGAACAGCGGCGCCGTCGTACCGTCCATCAACTCCGTCTGCTGCGCGGCGAGCCAGCCGACCAGGGCCTGCGCGGTCGTGAGTTTCACGGGATGACACCGCCGAAGGGCAGTCGCGGGTCGATCGGTTCGCCGGCCCACGTGTCGCGGATCCACGCGTGGGCCGGGTCGTCGGTGAACAGCCACGCGCGTTCGGCGTCCGGGCCGGCCATCACGTTCAGGTAGTACATGTGGTAGCCGGGCGGGGCCATCGCGGGGCCGTGGTAGCCGTGCGGGATCAGGACCGTGTCACCGGTGCGCACTTCGCGCAGGATGTCGATCGCGCGGCCGGAGGAGTACACGCGCTGGTAGCCGACGCCGTCGCGGTCGATCTCGAAGTAGTAGATCTCCTCCAGCGGCCGTTCGCGGTCGGCGTGCTCGTCGTGCTTGTGCGGCGGATACGACGACCAGTTCCCGCCCGGCGTGATCACCTCGACCGCGATCAGCTTGTCCGCGTCGAACGTCTCGGGCGTGCAGAAGTTGTGCACCTGCCGACTCGCCTGCCCGGCACCGCGCAACTCGATCGGCACGCCGTCGACGGGACCGTACCGGGCCGGCAGTTGTCGTGTGGCTCGCGCCGACGGCAGCGCGAACCGG
>Ga0070714_100001980_pt1 | contig 14969 bp, 9 predicted proteins | sample LARL83metaG_FD_65450 | JGI IMG/M metagenome (GOLD analysis project Ga0070714, IMG submission 65450) | Corn, switchgrass and miscanthus rhizosphere microbial communities from Kellogg Biological Station, Michigan, USA - LAR L8-3 metaG | ecosystem: Host-associated > Plants > Roots > Rhizosphere ...
GCGTAGTGCCCTCCAGCTCGCGCACAGACGAGCCCAGGAGTACGGCCTTGACGCCGGGCACGCCGTCGAGCAGCTCGCTGGCCTTGGCCGGGTCAACATCGAATTGGTTCAGGGCGTCCATGTCCTGGGTGGCGATCTGGCGGCGCTTCTCCTGGCCTTCCTCCGATGCGTGCCAGTCGGCGGTGTCGGGGTGGTCAGGCGATGTCATGTCGGCGGTGTCGAAGTCCTTGAGTGCGGCGTCGCGCAGCGCGTCAGCGTCGGTGATCTCGGCCATGAGGCTGATTTTGATGAGCATGAAGTTGGCCATGCGCCTGCTCCTGGTTAGGGGTGTGTGGTTGGGAGTTTACGGGGGGCTGGCCATTCCCGCCGACGGGATATGTCCAGGTCAGGCGGCCGCCGGGCCGCACCCGCCGGGTGAGCCGGTCGCCAGGGTTACTGCGGGCCGGCTGTCGCCCACGCGCTGAGCAGCATGGGATATGCGCCGACTGCTTGGGTCCGCTGGCCATCCTCCCTCAGCCGTTGCTCGAATGTGTCCATGCCGATCTCCTCGGCGGTGGCCACGCCGGTGCCCACGATCAGCGGCTCGGCGAGGCGCATGCTCTCTACCAGCAAGGCGATGCCGGTCTCGTCGCCGGGTCCGAAGTGCGGCTGGATGCCGATCATCCCCAGCGGGCGCAGTCCCGCTTCCTGGAGGATGGCCCAAAGCCGGGAGCCCACCATGGACATTCCGGCCTTCGCGAACGCTTCTACCAGCCAGGACTTGAGCTGAGTGCCAAACGGGGTCTGGGGCAGCGTCCGGATCGTGGAGAGATCTTCTTCTACCGGCACGACCAGGCCGCCAGGGCGCAGCACTGTGGTCTGCCGTCGCAGCAGCGCAGCGGGGTCCGGAACCGTCCACAGGACCAGCCGCTCGACAATCGCATCGAACGGCCCGCCCGGCGCCGGGTCGCCGAGGTCGCCCTCCACGAACCGCACCTGCGCCAGGCCGCGCTGCCCGGCCCGCAGCCGGGCCCGGGCCAGCGCTTCCGGCGAGCGGTCGACGCCGACCACGGAGCCGCTGGGTCCGACCAGGCCGGCGGCCACGAACGCCACGTCCCCGGCCCCGCAGCCCAGATCCAGCACCCGCATGCCGGGCTGGATGCCGGCCTCGGCGAAGATCATCCGCGTCGCCGGGGCCAGCGCCCTGCCCTGGATCTCAAGGCGGGCTATCTCGTCTTCACCGATACCGGAGCCGAACTGGTAGCCGGAGTGGCTATCACCCATCGTGTTTCCTTCCTCTGCGAAGGCCGGGTGTCATCCGCGGCCCGGTAGCGGCGAAGGCCCGTGCCGGGTCGCCGGCTCCTGCCATTGCCGCGGGATGCCGCCGACGTGCAGGCCGTGACGGCTGACGGGCTGCGCGGCTGGCGCAGGACAGAGTTGCCTGAGATTCGCGCAGAGCTGGCCGATTCTGTGGGTGCCTGGCAGTCAGCGGGAACGTCATGGGCACCATGCTCGTGCCCTCGCGCACAGTCATCCGGGGATGCCCTGGAGCGGGTTTCCGGCCGGGCCGAGCCAGTTCAGGTCGGCGGGGTACAGGTGGTAGGCCGGGTCCTGGTCCCGGATCAGCCCGGTAGCGGGATCGATGACGGCGCTGAGTACCAGGGCGAGGAAGCTGTCGTCGTCTTCGAGCAGCGGGTTGAGCCGAAGCCGCTCAATGTTCAGTGACCCGTCTGCCAGCACGCCGACGTTGGAGCCGAGCAGCTCATAGAACGCCGCGTCCGGCAGGCTGGCTGCAGCGCCGCCGGCCACGTTTGCCTTGAGGTAGCTGTAGGTGTTGCCTGCCGGCCCGGGTCCGCCCTGCGTGGGCGGATGGTCTCCGCCGAGCGCGTGTACCGCCGCCTCCAGGCGGGTGGTGATCGCGGCCAGGCTCTCGCCAGTCTCGGCGCCGGCCGGGGTGGTGACGACGTCGACGGCTTTGCTGAACCCGCTAGCTGAGCTGGTGACGATCTCGCAGGTGTTGGGACGCAGTGCGGTCATGAGGCCGGTATCGCCTGCCCGCGGCTGGCCGCCGACGAGGACGAGTTCCACGTTGGCATCTGTGGCGTCAATGAGCTCGCGGTAGACGCTGCGCGGCCCGCCGGGTGACCGGGTGGTCCGGCGGAGAAGCAGGAGATCGGCTACCTTGCCTTCTTCGATCGAGCCGACCTTGTCGTCCCAGCGCAGGGCTAATGCGGGATTGCGCGTGACCATGTCCGCGAGTGCTTGGTCCAGGGCGTCATCGCCGTGCTGGCCGTCGAAGCCGGGTATCTGCCCGCGTGCCCCGCCGAGTATCCGGGGGTCGCGGAGAGCGACGTCGGCGATCTTCAGTTCATGCAGCAGCGACCGGGATCCGCTGGGCGTCCAATCGGTTCCCAGCGAAACCAGCACCCCTGCGGCGATGGCGTCGTAGACATGTGTTGTCTTGCTGTACAGCACGAGATTCGACAGCGGAGACCACACCAGCTTGGCGCCCCGGCCGTCCGTGACCGCATCGGTCCTGACCGACGGCGCCGCGCGCATGGCGGCGAAGTCCGGGGGCTCCAGCGCGGTGCCGTGGATGACGACGGTGGTGTCGGTCAGCAGGCCCTTGGCTTGCAGCGTCGCGAACTCCGCGCGAGAGGAGAAGGTATCCTCTGGGCGGCGGTCCTCGTCGCGGACGCCCTCTGCGAGGTGGACCATCCAGGCGTCATATGCCCCGGCTTCCAGGTCGCTGACAAATTTCGCAAGGTCCGGATCGGTGAAGTCGCCTATCGCGTCAACCCACGGCGGCCCGATGCGTGAGTTGAAAGCATCGTTGTCGATGCTCCGGATAATCGCGTTATCGCTGGCCGGGTTGGCCGGGGCGCCCTGAGTCGCGGTCTCACCGCCGAGCAATGCGCCGATCTGCGCGTACAAGAGCACCTCGGTTTCCAGCCCGAGGCCGGACGGCGCGGCGAGCACTCCCACCGGGTTGGTCAGCAGCCGCGCGAACTCCGGGGGCATAGTGGCCGGGTCTCGCCACTGGTAACGGTTCGCGTACGGGTCGGTGCCGGACTTTCCCTGCGACGTGATGGCGTCGGACGATGGCGGCAGCACCAGGTACAGGAAGTCCTCGCTGGGATGATCGTGCAGGTTAATCAGACCGGGAAAGAGCAGGTCGTCAGGATCGGCTTCGATAACGCTCGGATGGCCGATATCCAGGCCGGCCGGCGGCTGGCTGCCCTGCCACACCGCGGCGATCTGACCGGATCGGACCAGCACCTGCCCGTTGTGGAGTACCGAGTGCCTGCCATCCATGGTCACCACGGTGGCGCCGCGGATCAGGATGCCCGCAGCCGGATCCCACGCGGCGACCGGGGACCGAGGGCTGTCCCTGGCCGTGACCCTGGCCGTCCGCTGCGCCAGTACCTGCCGACGGGCCAACGGAAGGAAAGCGGCCGCCGCGGCGGCACCCAGAAACGATCGCCGGGTCGGCATCCAGCGCGAGGTCACCGCGGGCGTCGCGTCAGCCAGCCCTGAGCCTGACTGAGGGGAAGCTGCCCGCTGCTGCTCAGCGGTCATGGCCAGTTCCTTCCAAGGATGCGCGCGGTTAGCCAAGGAACTCGGTGAGGACAGGGTTCACTCGGCCAGGGGACCGGCGGCGCTGCGGACCCGCCCCGCAGCCCCAGTTGTCGAAGGTGATGACGGTGTGCCCGGCGGTCAGGTCGGCCCGCCTGGGCGAACCACGGGTCGGCAGGCTGGCCGGTGCCGGTCACTGAGTAGTCGATGCTGATCTCGCTGATCATTGCGCCCGGCATGCAGGCAGCATGCGGCAGCGCGGCCAGGAGAACATCTGCCGGATGGGGGGTTAAATCGCTGAGCGTCCGGAAACGGCGGCGGCCAGCTCGGCCCGGGTCCGCGCGCCGAGTTTGCGCAGGGCGCTCGACACGTGGCCCTTGACGGTGCCTGCGCTGACCCCGAGCCGGGCCGCGATCTCGGGATTGGTAAGGCCCCGGGCGACGAGATCGGCGACGTTCTGCTCAGCCGGGGTCAGGCTCGACCATCCGAACGCAGGCCGCCGGCGCGGTCCCCGCCCCCGGCGCGCCATCGCGGCGGCTTCGGTGACGCTGAGCGCGGTACCGCGCTCCCACATAGCCTGCGCCTCCTCGCCGAGCTGCTCGCGCCCTGGTGCTATCCAGCCCGCGATCCGGCTGGCCTCCACCGGCCGGACGGGAAAACCCAGTTGCTCCCGGGCGGCACTAGCGGCCGCCAGCAGCGGCAGCCCGCGCCGGGCGCTCCCCTCATCGATCAGCAAGCCGCCAAGGGTCTCCAGCGTTTCGACCAGGCCCAGGCAGTCGCCGGCCTCGAGCTGCCCGGCCAGCGCCTCGTGACAGATGTTGACCGCCGATGCCAGATCGCCCGTCAGCCAGGCCAGCCGGCCCAGGTGGTGGCGGGCGCGGGCGGCGTCCGCCGCCAGGCCGCTCTCAGCCGCGTGGCCGATCGCCTGCTCGTACCAGCTTCGCGCATCGCCGTGGCGGCCTTCCAGCTCGGCCAGCTCACCGAGTGAGTCCAGCCACCAGGCCAGCAGCGGCCGCACGCCGAAGGCGCGGGCTACTTGCACGGCCTGCTCGAGGTGGCCGGCCGCACCCGGCTCGCCGCGGGCAAGCAGGATCCGGCCCAGGTGCCCGGTGGCAGACATCATGTTGATGGTCGCCTTGGCCCGCACGGCGATCTCGACGGCCTCGGCTGCGTGCTGCACGGCCGCATCCAGCTGACCGCGGGTGCGTTCGATCCCGGCCAGGATCGCCAGTCCCGAACTGATCCAGAAGGCATCGCCGACCTCCCGCATCATGGTCAGCGCCTGCTGTGCGGATGCCTTCGCCGCCGCAAGCCGCCCGAGCCATGCCTCAACCGCGGCGCGTCCGAGCACCGCCACCGCGAACTGCTGCCGCCGCCCTGAACGGGCCGTCAGCTCGATCGCCTCCCGCAGCGGCCCGGTCGCGGCGTCGAAACGTCCGGCGAAGTAGCGGGCCCAGCCCAGCCCGGCCAGCCCGATGCTGCGGGTCCAGTCATCACCGCTGCGGCCGGCCGCCTCCAGGCTCTCTTCGTACAGCGCGGCAGAACGGTCGGAGTCCAGGAACAACCAGACATGACCGGCATTCACCAGGCAGCGGCCCAGCACCACGTCGTCGCCGAGCAGCCGGGCCGCCGGCAGCGCCGACTCGATGGCCGTGAACGCAGCCACGTAATCGGCGGCGACGAAGGCCAGCTGCGCCAGCCCGGCCTCGGCCCGCAGCCTGACCAGCGGCTCAACCTGCCCCTCGGCCGCCAGCGCAGCATGCAGCCACCGCAAGCCGGTGACGAACCAGCCACGGCTGTACCAGAAGAAAGACAGCGCTGCCGCCAGCCGCTGCGCCTCCGCCGTGGCCCCGCGCGACAAGAGCCAGCCCATGGCCGCGTCGTGATCGGGCCGGTCGAGCTCGAGCAGCTCGCACTGCTGCTCAGCGCTCGGCGCGAACAGCAGCGGCTCGGCTGCCTCGGCCCGGGCCAGGAACGCGCGGGCGTGACGCCACCGGGCCAGCTCCTCTTCCCCGGCCTCGGCCAGGCGCGCCGCGGCATACTGCCGTACCGGCTCGTGGAAACGGAACCGGGTCCTGGCCCCGGTCGTGTCCGCCTCCAGCAGCGACGCGGTGACCAGCTGCTCGACCAGCACACCAACCGGACCCGGCCCGGCCGGCGGCACCCCCGCCACCTCCCGCGCCGCGTCAAGGTCAAACCCGCCCGGGAACACGCTCAGCCGCCGGAACACCACCGCAACGCCAGCCGGCAGCAGCGCGTGACTCCAGCTCAGGCACGTCTCCATTGAGTCATGGCGCCCCGCGCCCGTGGCCCTGGCCGGCCACCCCGAAGCCCCCAGCCCCTCGGCGAGCTCGGCCAGCGAGGCAACCCGCAGCCGGCTGGCGGCCAGCTCAAGCGCCAGCGGAAGGCCGCCCGCCCGGCGGCAGATGCCGCCCGCCAGCACCAGCTCGCCCGGCCCGCCCCGCACCGTCACCCCCGCCATAGCAGCCCGGGCCAGGAACAAAGTCACCGCATCCGTCTCAACCGCAGGACCCCCCTCGCCCGGAACGGCCATCGGCTGTACCCGCCACACGCACTCCAGGCCGATGTCGAGCGGGATCCGGCTAGTCGCCAGAATCCGCAGGCCCACGGCCCGCCCGGCCAGCTGCTCGCAAGCCCGCCGGGCCGACTCCAGCACATGCTCGCAGCTGTCGACAACCAGCAGCGACCGGCAGCCCGACACCGCCTCAGCCACCGCGTCAAGCCCGGCCGCCGCCCCGACCCCCCTGATCCCCACCGCCTCGACCAGGGCGGCAACCACCTGCTCATCGCCGCGGCACGGCACCAGGTCCACGTAACACGCCAGGTCCGCCCGGCCGGCCGACACCTCGGCCCACGCCGCCTCGACCGCCAGCGCAGTCTTCCCGACCCCCCCGACACCGGTCAGCGTCAGCACCGGATAACGGGCCAGCCTACCCGCGACCTCACCGAGATCCTCGGTCCTCCCGACAAAGGACAACCGCCTCGGCGGCAGCCGCACCGCAACCCCGGCCCCGCGGGCAGCACCACGACCAGCGAAATCGCCGGAAAGCTCCCCCACCAGCCGACCGTACCGCCCTGCCCGCCGACAGCCAAGGCAGAAAGAAGCATCCGGCGGCAGCATGTTTCCTCAACCACCAGCGGATCACCGGGAACCCGAACACGCAGATCCGGACGTCGGCCAGACACAGATCACCCGGTTCAGCGCAACCAAGGGTCGGCAAACATATCTGCCAGGCTGCCGACCATATCGGCGGGTCGGCGCGCGATTATCTACGGGCTTCGCGTGGTTGGTCGGCTGGTTATAGCCCAACACGCGATCGAGCGGCCGCATGATTATGCATCTCCCGTTCTTGGAGTGAATGCCCTCATCTGCCGCGATCCGTGCTCTGGGCCGTGGCTGGGCTTCTTCGAATACCGGGACGTTCTGCCCCAACTACGGGGTGGGTAGCTTGGCCAGCCCGGCGCCCCGCCGGCTGGTGATCAAGTGGGGCCCACTCAGCCTGAACCCATGATCGTGATGGATCGTGGTTGCTCTGGCGGTCAAATCCACCACGATCATGGAACGGCCCAGGCCTCAGGCCACGATTCATGATCACGGAGGATCTCGCACCCCGGGGGGTTGCATCCCAAATCCGAAACGGCTGACCTGGCCGCTCAGCCTTCCCGCCTGTTGGCTATCGAGTGGACCAGCCAACTCTGACGATCAGGCCCAGAGAGCGGCTCACCCAGCCGCTCCCTGGGGAAGCGCACCCACTCAATCGAGCCGAGAGCTTCAGGGGGAGGTAGGTTCGCCGGGCAGTTCCGTGAGTACGCCGTCGACCTCGCGCCAGATCCGGCCCAGCGCAATGCCGTACACTCCCTGACCGCCTGCGAGGAGGTCCACGACCTCGTCGGGTGAGGTGCACTCGTAGACGCTGATCCCATCGCTCATCAGCGTGACCTGGGCCAGGTCGCTGGTGCCCTGGGCGCCCAGGTGCTCAACCGCAGTGCGGATCTGCTGCAGCGAGATGCCGGTGTCGAGAAGGCGCTTGACGACCTTGAGGACGAGGATGTCGCGAAAGCCGTACAGGCGCTGCGGGTTGGACCCGGGCGCGGGCCGTACGGTGGGCTCGACCAGGCCGGTGCGGGCCCAGTAGTCCAACTGCCGGGGAGTGATTCCGGCGGCAAGACAAGCAATCGGACCGCCATACCCGACGTCATCCATGTGGGTGTTGAGCAGCCCACCCAATAGCAGGCCCTGCACGGTTACACGCTCGGTCGTTGAGTCCGGGTCGCTCCCCACGCTCCGGTCGTGATTCTTCCTGCGGGCGAAACGTCTGCGCAGGCCCTCGAAGAGCCCAACCTCCAGTTGCTCGATGACCCAGAACGGTCGCTCGATCCGTCGCACCGCATACAACTCGCCGAGCAGCTCCCGGCGGCGAGGGTCATCCGGCGGAAATGCAAGGACGATGAGCCGCAGCACCGCCCCAGGGGCGAACCCGAAGACGAGAAGGGCGATTCCCGCCATCGGCCAGGAGATGACCTGCAAAATCAGGGACTCCATCAGGCCACCTCCCCCCTGATCAGACGGGAGGCAGGCAAGGATGAGAACCGGGCATCACTACGTGCTCCGTTGATCTCCGCGCCGAGCGCCGCCATGCCTGCCTCGGTCAGCTTGTAATACCGCCGGGGCGGCCGCTTGGCCCTTCCGGCCTGGGCCTGCTCTTCCCAGCCATCAGCCAGCCAGCCCTCGTCAAGCATCCGCTGCAAAAGCGGGTACATCACGCCGGGACGAACCCCGGACCGCTTAGACAGCTCGTACCCCCAGTGCCGCCCACTGGGGTCGGCCATCAGAGCGATGGCCACCTGGACCAGGGCATACGTCCGCCTCATGAATCTGAGGCTATATAGGTCGAGAAGGATCTATATAGACGACACGCCGACACACCTTATTGGGGATAGCCCAGTCCCGGGGGGGATCCCAAATCCGAAACGGATGACCAGACCAGCCCTGCCCCCCGTCAACTGATCATCGAATGGACGGCCTCGCCCTAGCCCTCAGACGACCGACGCGACCCGGCGACTCTGGCCACGTGCCGAGCTGACTCGCCACCTCAGCAGATCAGCCCGGCCAACATCTGTGGAAGTACGCCCCATGATGTTGCGGCCCGCCCACCCGCCCGGGGCCGACGCTGGCGCACCGCCGTCGATTCGTGCACGCCCGCATCATGGCCACCACCGCTGCGCGAACTTCCGCGCCGCCGACCAACGACCGAGAACGTCTAGTGCTGCTTAGTGTCGCCCGCCGCAGTAGAGGGAGGGACCTCAGCCTGAGGACTGACAACGATCACCTCGACTGCACGTTCAGGCGATGGCGGACCTTCGATCGCAGCCCGGACGTCAGCAGGCAAGGCCAGCGCAGTAGTGGTGATCTGCAGCACGGCGGCGATAGCCACGATCACCTCACCGAACTTCCGCCACGCCGACGGATTCTCCTGGCTCCGGACAGCGAGGTCCACCCGGCGGCACGCCGCACCCACCGCCTTATCCAGCGCCTCTTCCAGAGCCACTGCCCCCCGTACGGCAACCTCATTCAGCGCCCTCGTCATAGCCCGAACGTGAGATAGCAGGAACTCCTGCAGCTCACTGTCGGTGAACGAGCTGACTGTCACCTCTGCCTCAAGCTGCCCAACAAGCTCCGCGATCCTGGCCAGATCCGCCTCACCCGGCATGACCTGCGGCCGGTACAGGTGCAAGAAGTAGCTGCACGTCTCCAGCGACACCATGGTTGCAGTGTCAAGGTGGGGAGTGATGTGGCTGGTCGTCTTGTCGGAGAAGATCATCTCGCTTAGGGAAGACCGCACGCCCCCGCGCCAGCGCAGAGCGAGTTCGGGCACGGCTTCAGGATCCTCGATCCTTCCTATCTCAAGATCTATCTGATCTGGCAGCTCATAGACATAGGAAAGACCGCGAAACAGATCAGAAGTAGATCCCTCCGGAAGGCCCAGCGCAGACGACCAAGCCCGATGAATCGGAGTGTTCACCGTCTTGCCGATGAGCGTTAGCAGCCTGAACAGGCGTCCGGCCGGGTTATCGAGATACGCCGCCACGAACGGCAACGCTACCGCCGTTCCATACCCACGTGCGCCCATCGCCCGGACCAAGCAACGGCGAGAGGACAGCCACGCGCCCTGCGCGCGCCTTGTAGACAATGATCATTCCGCCCAGTGGCCGGGCCCACGGTTTACCCCTAGCATCATCGGGGCCGAAATGGACCAGTGCCTATAGCAGATGGTGCGGAGATTTTGGTGGAGGACTCGCCGTATTCTGCTACTAGCTCACCAGATTGTGATCATCAAACAAGTGTTCTAACCTGCTCGCCATGAATGAACGCGGGTGGGGCTGGACTGCCTCGGAGATCCGTCAGATCCAGCTGATCGAGTGGATCGTGCCGCAGCCGACTGAACACTTTGTTCCCGTCAAGCCGTTCTACGACGATCTTCCCGATCAGGCTGCCAACACGTTTCAGGTCGCGCACGCCGACCTCAAGCTGTTGGAGGAACGATCCCTGATCGACCAGGCGTCCGGTCTGGGCGGCATGGATGGGCTAGATGTCATGGCTACCCCCCAAGCTCGGGCCCTGGCTGAGCAGCTTGAGGCGACCCGGGCGAACAAGCGCCTGCGCAGAAGCGCCTGCCGCGACGCAATGATCGCCTGGCTGTACTCGGCCGATGCAACGAGCCCTAGGAATCAGCCGGCCCGGGACGCCATGCTGGACGAGTCCCAGTACTGCGTGTGGTTCGCGGAAACCTTCTCGCCCAGCGACCTGGATACCGCTGCTGCATGGCTGCGCCGGCAGGGCCTGGTCGAAGGAATAGTGGTCGCAGGGGAAGAGGGCCCGGTCCGGCTGTACCTGACAGATGCAGGAGTCCGGTGCGCGGAGGAGTTCGACTCGGACACCGACCGGTACGTTGACAAGCAGCGGATACCAGGCTCCGGTCCCATAGTCAACATCGGCACCAACAGCGGCCCGTTCCAGGTAGCCGGCGACCACGCCCACCAAGTGCAGAACATCGGTGCCAGTGCCGAGCACCTCCGGGAACTGATCGTCGGCCTCGGTGAGCTAGTGCGCAGTCTGGTGCCCAGCGCTAGCGGCATCGACGGCGAGCTGGAGCAGGCACTCGCGGCCGCTGCTGACGGCGCGGTGAACAACTCTGTGCTGAAGCGATTCGCTGACTGGGTGATGTCGACCGTCAAGACAGGAGCAACCGCCGCCGTCGTGCCAGCGGTCAGCTCCGCGACCACCGCGATGCTGCTGGAGGCCAGCCGCCTCGCCACAGGTCATCTCTGACGGATCTTGCACTGCCATGGCGATCACCGTCAGCCCTCTGGTCCTCCCACGGATACCACTGTCTACAGGATTTTGCCGCAATCCAAGATCACCTAGAGGGGCCTATCTGCCTCGCCTGAAGTACTGGACAGACGGCATGCACCCGAGCCGAACCTACGCCATGCTTACGCGATGCCGACCGTTTCAAGCCTGGAACTGGCACTCATATCCGCCGGAGCAGCTCTTACCGGAGTAGCGCTCAACACCGTCGGCACCGGCTATCTCGACCGGCGTAAAGACCGGCGCGCGGCCAATCAGCTCCGGGACCAGGCAATAGCCGACCTGCTGACCGCCACCGTCGATCTCATCTCTGGCGTACAGACCATCCGCGCCGCCTACCAGCAACAAAGCACCATGTGGCGCCACTACCTGCGGATCGCCGCTGCCCTGATCGCAGCTACCGGGGCAGTATCCGTGCCGGGTGAGAAACTCACCCGGCACACGCTAGGTGACTGGCATGCCATGAGCCCGTTCTTCGACCGGTTGCTGGCCATTGACCGTGACCTCGATAGTAAGCAACGGACCATCGCGCTGGACATCGTCGCAGTGGTCGGCCAGCGAACAGCTCGCTTCTACTCAGCGGTTGCCGTCCTCACCCTCGGTCCCGACAAGAAGATCGCCAACGCCGTACGAGAACTTGCACCCGCGGTAGGCGAACTCCTAGAAGCGATCGCCGCCAGGAAGAGAGCATACGATCGATCCTTCGACAACGCCCAGCGGGCTCTGGAAGCATTCCGCGATGTTGCAGATCAGCGCCGCAAATAGCCTAAATATCTGCGAGTTCTGATACCAGACCTGAGGATTGTACCCCAAATTCGAAGAATTCGATCTGACTGCTCTGCCGACTCGTCAGCCGGTCATCGAGTGGCCCACCAGATCTAGAGGCATAGCCACTCCGGGCCTGCAGATCCATCTGAAGGAGAATGTCAGCCGACCCGCATGGGCAACCCCACCAAGCGCGCCGTGCGGTCGGAGAACGCGGAAGGGCTCAACTCCACCGCGCCTGCCTAGCAATGGACTACTCCGGAGCGCCCTCCTCTGAGTCCAGTCCAATGGTGCCAGAGCTCGGACACAAGAGGGTCGAGGCGATCCGCGCAGAACGCGGGCTGACGTCGCCGCTAGAGGCTCTGGCAGGTCGTTGAGGTTCGAGCGGCGGTGATTCAGAGAAAGGACCTACCCGTTCTCGGGAGGTTGAACGGCTACTGAGCAGATCACTCAACTGATTACGGAGATAAGCCAGCTGACTGACCACCTCCGCATCGATGAGTTCGGCAGCTTCGCTGAACTCATTGATTATTATGTCTATTTCACGGGAATCGAGATCGTCCATTCGGAAGACAGCAGCATCGGTTGAAGCGAACGATTCAATGGCGTGGACTAGCTGAGGTTCTAGTCTAGCAAGGCGCTGCTTGTCACCTATTAGCTGCAGGTAAGAAATAGCGAGCAGGAAATCTTTGCCGTCGACTAGCGACCTAAGAAAGTATCTTGTAGCCGGAGGAATCAAGTCTTCCTTGCGGCTCAGCCAGGAGGGAAGGCCCCCTTCAAACACGCAAGTAATCCCGTCGAGCACGGATTCCGCATCACCGCGACCCTCAGAAATATACTCTATAAATGGATCCAGCATAGAGTTCATCAATTCCTCGTCACCGTCGAGGCCCAATGCCTCACAGATGCCGTAGACTATCTGAACTCGATACGCGATAGGCGCGCGACGAAGCCGCCATCGTCGGGGGGTTAGGCCTAGCGACGGATGGCCGTCATACCTGCCCGTCCTGTACGTCCTAAGGAGGGCATTCTTGAACGCTACTCTGAATAGCCGCAGGTCATGCTGAGAGATGGTGACAGTCTGCAAAGGCGAGAAGATCTCCTCTTCTTGCTCGATGGCGTAGGTGGTTGCGTCGAGCCCGTCTCCGTCACCTGCGTATGAATTGAGATACCCGCAGCGGAACATGAACAGGCGCCACAATTGCTCAAGCTGCTCGAAAAGTATGATTTTTCCGAGAATATCCACAAACTCTGCGGTGTCTACAGCCAATTGAGTTATTGCATAGCTTGCGATTGATGTATTGGCAAAACTGATAAAACTATCAGTGATACCGACTATTGTTGCTGTGGAAATACTGAGGAAATCTCCATCGAGCGTTCGCAGATCCGCACGGCGCTGTGCATCTAGTTCTGCATCTCCGCAATCTTGGCCAGATCCAGAAAGCATGATCAACAAATCTGTTAGAACAACGAAGGAGGGCATGGTGGCGCACATGTTCAAGATCTTCCGTTGACTATAAGATAGGTGATCTTCAAAAATGTTGCGCCAAAGATCTTCAGGATTCTCGAAGGTGCGCACAAGTTCGCTTGAAAACCGCACAACCGATGGCACGTTCTTGTCAAGACTAGTCCTTACTACAGCCTGGACGTACAGGCGTACCAGGCGCGGGTTAAAAGCCCTGTGGACCAGAACCGGAACCCATAGTTGAGACGTATTTGACGGATCGGAAAGAATTGATCTAAGTTTCGAAAAATAAATATGTCTGTATAGAATCTCAGCTCGCTCGAATACGTCAAGATCACTTGCATCGAGAATCACGCGTGTAATATCTACTTGATCCTCTGACAGTCTTGGGTGGATCCTGCGGGCGGCAGCAAGGATATACTCACGTGTTGTAAGTACCATTTGTAGGCGCGGGTTTTCCTTGCACTGAGCCAGCAAACTAACGATCTTCCGATCCTCGTTCTTCCCCGACAAGAAGGCTGTGCGCAGGGAAGAGCCGAGAAAGTCGTCATAGTAAATGATCTGCTTGACATCATCATCTCGAATAGACTCTACTTCGCTCAAACTGTCAACCGCTGCAAGCACCTCCCAGCCTTCGTGAACTTGTTCGGCGAGGAGAAGCAGTGCGGCGGAAGTCTTTCCGGCACCAGGCGGCCCCGCAAGAATAACTGCTCCTTCTGAATCCAAGAGGTCGCGGGCAATCCTAGAGTGACGTGTCGGAACAAGCAGCGAAGCTTGTTCCCGTATATCCCTTGTAACTTGGCTCTGAAGCCAGCGCTCTCTTGCGTGCACCACAGATTCAAGCGTTCTAGTATCGGTTAGCCACAAGCGAATATGTCGCCGCTCGATAGCAGGGTGACGAACAAGCATGGCTTCGAGATCTTCACGGCCTAGCACTGACGACGAGTCAATTTTGGGCGAAAATACCCCACCAATCCGATCCTTTGCTCTGGGTGAGAGCCTGGCGGTTGTCACGGGAACATATCTCACGCCGGATCTGTTTATCTTTCTTTCGGCCTCCACGCTGAAAGCTCTGATAAGACGTGACAATGTCGCATTTGGATAGTGCTTCACTTGAACGACTATCCGTTCGCCTGGCTTCAGATTAAGCGGTGGGCCTGACGGGCCAGTAGCTCGGAGATCAATCCCTTGGTCTGGGCCACGTCGAAAGGACTCGACGTGGTGTTGCCACTCAGCTGACAGCAGGTCTCTGACGAGTACTTCCACGTCAAGGTCAGAGAGGGCGTCCCAGTTCGACATAGCGCCATGATCTCACTTGAAAGCGCAGCTAGTGATCCAGCCGCGAGTCAGGTACGGCGAGCGGTGCAGCGATCGCCCTGACCAGCCATCAAGAGGAAGGAAGGGCAGGCTGAATACCTGATTACGCTCGCGGGCACGGGAGTTGGCCTTCACAAGCTGGTCCACTTCTACCGCGATCCGCGCTTTGGGCTGCGGCTGGCATTCCTACGAAGACCAGACCGCACAGTGCCTATACAGATCCTGCACATCGACGTACCACACCGTGCAGCCGCTGCATGTCCTGTTCAGCAACTGCCAGCCCTCCCACCTGTACGAGGGTCGAAGGGCGGCCGGCTGGGTGGTTGCTGACCTCACTCCCACCCCAAGGGGACCCGAGGGCGAGGTCAGCAACCACCCAGCCGGCAAAAGCACAAACGACTAAAGACTCAAAATCAAAAAGCAGCAGGGGAAACCACCGGGGAAACCGCTCCCCAGAGCCCCGTGGTTCCCCCGGAG
>Ga0070714_100001982_pt1 | contig 14961 bp, 12 predicted proteins | sample LARL83metaG_FD_65450 | JGI IMG/M metagenome (GOLD analysis project Ga0070714, IMG submission 65450) | Corn, switchgrass and miscanthus rhizosphere microbial communities from Kellogg Biological Station, Michigan, USA - LAR L8-3 metaG | ecosystem: Host-associated > Plants > Roots > Rhizosphere ...
TGGAGGAGCTGGGCGCCGAGGGGCGCCGGCTGGCGGGTCGGGCGCGGGGCGCAGCGGCCCTCTCGCCGCGCGAGCGCGCGGTGGCGATGCTGGCCGCCCGCGGCCTGACCGCCAAGGAGGTCGCACAGCGGCTTTTCATCGGAGAGCGGACGGTGGAGTCGCACCTCGCCAGCGCGTACGCCAAGCTCGGAGTCGCGTCAAAGCGCGAGTTGATGCAGCGCGCCCGGGAGCTTCAGCTTGACGAACGCTGATTCCGTACTCAGACTCCGTAACCGCCTGCGTGGGCGGCAGGTCGCGGGAGTGCCAACGTGGTGACATCGATCCGCTCAATAGGAGGAGAGGACACATGATCAGCCTGTCCCTATCGGACCTGCGCGACCGCGTCAGCGGCGACGTGATCGACCCGGATCACGCGGCCTATGACGAAGCCCGCAAGGTCTTCAACGCCATGGCCATGGCCAAGCGCCCCGCGGTGGTGGTGCGTCCGGCCAACGACGACGATGTCGTCGCGGCCGTCAACTTCGCCCGCGAGAACCGGCTCGACCTGGCGATTCGCGGCGGCGGTCACAATGCCGCCGGCTTCGGCACCGTGGACGGCGGCCTCGTCATCAGCCTGACCGGGATGCGCAAGGTGACGGTCGACCCCGCCAAGCGCCGCGCCTACGCGCAGGGCGGAGCCACCTGGGGCGACTACAACGACGCCACCCACGAGCACGGGCTCGCGTCCACGGGCGGAATCCTCTCGACCACGGGCGTTGCCGGACTGACCCTCGGCGGCGGTATCGGATATCTCACCCGCGGCCTTGGGCTGGCCTGCGACAACCTCGTCGGTGCTGACGTCGTGCTCGCCGACGGCCGCAAGGTCCACGCCAGCAAGGACGAGAACGCGGATCTGTTTTGGGCTCTGCGCGGCGGCAGCGGCAACTTCGGCGTGGTCACCATGTTCGAGTTCCAGCTGCACCCGATCAAGGACGTCTACTGGGGCCCGATGTTCTACGACCTCAGCGACGCCGAGGCCGTGCTCAAAGGCTTCACCGAGTACATCAAGACGGCGCCCGAGCAGATGGGCGGCTTCCCCGCCTTCCAGATCGCGCCGCCGCTGCCATTCATCCCCGAGGAGCGCCAGGGCCAGCGCCACGCCCTGATCGTGGGCTGCTGGGCCGGTCCGCTCGAGGAGGGCGAGAAGCACTTCAAGGCGTTCCACGAGATCGCCCCGGTCGTGGCCGAGATGGTCGGCCCGACGCCCTATCCGGCGATCAACAGCGCCTTCGATGCCCTGTACCCGTATGGCGAGGTCCAGAACTACTGGAAGGGGAACTTCGTCAAGGACCTCACGCCCGCCGCCGTGGCGGCCCACGTCGAGATCGGCTCGAAGGTCCCGGTGCTGCAGTCGACGATGCACCTGTACCCCGTCAACGGTGCGGTGCATCGGGTGCCTGAGAGCGAGACCGCCTTCGCGTTCCGCGACTGCCTCTACTCCGAGGTAATCGCCGGCATGTGGGTGGACCCGGCCGAAGACGCGGCCAACACCAAGTGGGTCCGGGACTACGCCGCGGCGACGGCGCCGCACTCGGAGACCGGCGGCTACATCAACTTCATGTCGGAGGACGACCAGGGCCGGATCCGCGACAACTACCGCGGCAACTACGACAAGCTCGTCGCGGTCAAGCGGCAGTACGACCCCGACAACCTGTTCCACGTCAACCAGAACATCAAGCCCTAGGCCCTCCCTTCAGGGGAGTTGGCCGGCTTAGCCGGGCGGTGGGGCGTGCCTACAGTTGGGCGCCCCGCCGCTCTCGCTGCGCCTGGCAGCTGACGCAGCGGGTTGCGTCGGGCAGGAAGCGGAGCCGCTCCCGCTCGATCGCCGCTCCGCAGTCCTCGCAGACCCCGTACCTACCCTCGGCGCGGAGCTCGGCCGCGTGCCGAGCCTGCGCCGCATCCTCTTGGTGGATGCGCGCCAGGGCGGCCGCCTCGGCCTGGGAGGCCAGCTCCTGGGTGACGTCTGAGTTGCGGAAGCCTCTGCTCACGTAATTGGAACGTTACCCAGCGCGGAGCCAAAAGCGTCACTCCGCGGCCCGGTTTCCGGACAGGGATAACCTGCTGCGGTGCTCATCCGCCTACTGGTGCGTCAGATGCGCCCGTACCGGACCCAGGTCCTGATCGTCCTGGCGCTGCTCCTCGGCGTGGCTGTGGCCAACCTCTACCTGCCGAACCTGACGGCCGACATCATCAACAACGGCGTCGTCAAGGGGGACCTGCCCTACATCTGGAGGACCGGCGGGCTGATGCTGGCGATCTCGGTGGTGGTGTCCACCCTCCAGGTCGTCGGCACTTATTTCGCGGGGCGGGTCGCCATGGGCGTCGGCCGCGACCTCCGTGGAGGGATCTTCAGAAGCGTGCAGCGCTTCGCCGCGCAAGAGATGAATCACTTCGGGGCGGCCTCGCTCATCACGCGCAACACGAACGACGTGCAGCAGGTGCAGATCTTCGTCGTGATGCTGCTGACGATGATGGCGTCGGCCCCGCTGCTGGCGGTTGGAGGCGTGATCATGGCGCTCTACGAGAACGCCAAGCTCTCGCTGCTGCTCGTGGTCGTGGTGCCTCTGATGGCGACGGTGATCGGTGTGCTGCTCCGCTTTGCCGTACCGCTGTTCCGGGTGGTGCAAGAGCGCATCGACCGCATCAACCAGGTGCTGCGCGAGCAGATCACCGGCGTGCGCGTCATTCGCGCCTTCGTCCGCGGCGGTTACGAGCGCGAGCGCTTCCGCGATGCCAACGCCGAGCTGACCGATGTCACCCTGGCCGTGACGCGGATCTTCGTCCTGCCGATGCCGACGATCATGGTCATCCTCAACCTCTCCAGCATCGCCGTGATCTGGTTCGGCGGCCATCTGATCAACAGCGGGGAGATGCCGATCGGGAACCTCATCGCCTTCCTGAACTACCTGATGCAGATCCTGATGTCCGTGATGATGGCCTCGATGCTGGCGATGCTGGTGCCGCGCGCCGGCGCCAGCGCCGAGCGCATCGTCGAAGTCCTCGAAACGGCGCCGTCGATCCAGGAGCCGGCGAGCCCGGTCACGCCGCCCGCCCGCAGCGGCCTGGTCGAGTTTCGCAACGTGACCTTCACCTACCCAGGGGCCGAGCGCCCGGTGCTGACCGGGATCAACCTCACCCTGCGGCCCGGGCAGACGACCGCCATCATCGGCAGCACGGGAAGCGGCAAGTCGACCATCGCCAACCTCGTCGCGCGCTTCTTCGACGCGACCGACGGCGCCGTCCTCGTCGACGGGGTGGATGTGCGGCAGCAGAGCCTGAACGGGCTCTGGGACGGCATCGGCCTGGTGCCTCAGCAGGCGTATCTCTTCGCCGCCACTGTCGGCGCCAACCTCCGCCTGGGCTCGCCCAGCGCAACCGACGAGGATCTCTGGCACGCACTGGAGGTCGCGCAGGCGCGTGACTTCGTGGAGGCGATGCCGGGCCGGCTGGAGGAGATGGTCGCGCAGGGTGGCACGACGGTCTCAGGCGGCCAGCGGCAGCGACTGGCGATCGCGCGCGCCCTGGTCAAACGGCCGCGCATCTACATCTTCGACGACGCCTTATCGGCCCTAGACGCCGGCACCGACGCCCGCCTGCGTGCGGCGCTCCGAGCCGAGACGACCGAGGCCACGGTGCTGGTCATATCCCAGCGGGTGAGCACGATCCGGCACGCCGACCAGATCGTCGTGGTCGACGAAGGCCGCGTGGTCGGCGTCGGCGGCCACGAGGAGCTCGTCGCCGCCAACGACACCTACCGCGAGATCGTGGACTCGCAGCTCCGCGGCCAGGAGCAGCTCGCATGATGATGCGGCCCGGCGGCGCCGGGAGGCCCGCGGCCGGTCCGATGGGCGGTCCCGGGGGCGGTCCCGGCTTCATGCGCGGCTTCGGCATGGGCGCGCCGCCGCCCGGCAAGGTGGACAACTTCTGGCGGAGCCTGGGCCGCTTTGGCCGGCGGCTCAAGCCCGATCGAAACTGGCTCGCGGGCGCGATGGCCATCGCGGCGGCGGGGGTCTCGCTAACGGTGCTCGGCCCCAAGATCCTGGCGAACGCCACCAACATCCTCTTCGACGGCGTTGTCGGCAAGGCGCTGCCGGCGGGCTTGACCAAGGCCCAGGTCATCGCCGGCCTTCAGCACCAGGGCAAGGGCCAGCTGGCCCAGATGCTCTCCGCGATGAACGTCAAGCCGGGCGTCGGGGTCGACTTCAATGCCCTCGGCCGGGTGCTGCTGCTTGCGGCCTGCGTCTACCTTGCGGGCGCCGCGCTCACCTGGTGGCAGGGCTACATCGTTGCCGGGGTGACCCAGCGGACGCTGTTCAGGCTGCGGGCCGACGTCGAGGCGAAACTGCACCGCCTTCCGCTCTCGTACTTCGACCACACGGATCGAGGCGACCTGCTGAGCCGCGTCACCAACGACATCGACAACATCGGCACCACGCTCAGCCAGACCGTCAGCCAGCTGCTCACCTCGCTGCTGACCGTCATCGGCGTGCTGGTCGTTATGGTGACGATCAGCCCCCTGCTGGCCGCCATCTCACTGGTCGTGGTGCCCCTCACGGGCGGCGTGACGACGCTGATCATGCGGCGTTCGCAGCAGCGCTTCGTAGAGCAGTGGAAGTGGACCGGTCGGCTGAGCGGCCACGTCGAGCAGATGCATACCGGCCACTCGCTAGTGCAGGTGTTCGGCTATCGCGACCGGTCAATCGCCGAGCTGGACGACCTCAACGACCGCATGTACAGAGCCAGCTTCACGGCGCAGTTCCTGTCCGGGCTGATCCAGCCGGCCGTGCAGTTCATCTCCAACCTCAACTACGTGGCCATCGCCGCGATCGGCGGCTACAGGGTGGCGACGGGGACCATGACCCTGGGCGACGTCCAGGCTTTCATCCAGTACTCGCGCCAGTTCACGATGCCGATCATGCAGGTCGCCGGGATGATCAACCTGATGCAGTCGGGCGTCGCCTCCGCGGAGCGGGTCTTCGAGCTGCTGGACGCGGAGGAGGAGTCCCCGGACGCCGCCGGCACGGCGTCACCCGTGGTGGGCGGCGAGGTCGTCTTCGAGGGCGTGAGCTTCCGCTACGACCCTGTGACGCCACTCATCGAGGACTTCGACCTCGACGTCCGCCCCGGCCAGACCATCGCCATCGTCGGCCCGACCGGCGCCGGCAAGACCACGATCGTCAACCTCCTGATGCGCTTCTACGACATCGACCGCGGCGCCATCCGCGTGGACGGCCAGGACATCCGCGAGCTGCCCCGGGAGGCACTGCGGCGGATGTTCGGGATGGTGCTGCAGGACACGTGGATCTTCGCCAGCACGATCCGGGACAACATCGCCTACGGCAAGGTCGGCGCCACCGACGAAGAGATCGTCGCCGCGGCGACCGCCGCCCACTTCGACGGTTTCGTCCGCACGCTGCCGGACGGCTACGACACGCAGCTCGACGACGACGTCTCCAACCTCTCCGCGGGACAGCAGCAGCTACTGACGATCGCCCGCGCCTTCCTCGCCGACCGGCCGATCCTCATCCTCGACGAGGCGACCAGCAGCGTGGACACCCGCACCGAGGTGCTGATCCAGGCGGCGATGGCCGAGCTCCGCCGGGACCGGACCAGCTTCGTCATCGCGCACCGGCTCTCGACGATCCGGAATGCCGACCGCATCATCGTCATGGACCACGGCCGGATCGTCGAGCATGGCTCGCACGAGGAGCTGCTGGAGCTTGGCGGCTTCTACCGCGACCTCTATCAAAGCCAGTTCACAGCAGCCTTCGCCGAGGGGGCCTGACCCGGACCTCAGGCGGTCTTCAGCTCCCGGTCACGAAGCGAAGCCGTACTCGGCCAGCCAGGTCGCCGACATCAGCTCCCACAGCGTTCTGTAGCCGTCCAGCAGGGAGTCGTCTGCTTCGATCCCCAGCCCTTCCAGCATCGGTCCCGCCAGCTCGCGCTGATGAAGGCTGACGCGGGCCACCTCGAAGATCGGATCCGCGAAGCCGGAATCCGCCCAATCGAGGATCGCGCAGATTCGACCACCGGCGTCCACAAGCACGTGCTCGGGCTGCAGGTCGCCCTGGATGAGCATCTGGGGACGTTGATCGGCGGCTTCGACCAGCGCTGCCAGGCGCTCGGCGGTCTGCGCCCGGTCGCGCGCCGCCAGGATGCCCATCTCCGCCGCGCGCCGCAGCTCTAACGCCGCACGCCTACGAATTTCAGCCACCCAGCCGGCGGCTGCGCCCGGCGGCGGCACTTGCGCCCGGTAGTAAGGAGCGAGCAGCCGCCCCAGCTCACCGGCCGCACCCGGGTGACGATCGATCGACTCACCATCCACCCATGCGGTCACCAGCACCGCCGGCGGGCCTGGCGTGAAGCTCAGCTCGGGTGCGAGTGGAATCTCGCACTCGCCGGCCAGCTTGCGGTATCGAACCTCCGCCTCGATGCGCTCAGGTTCCCGGTAGACCTTCACGGCGACGGCCCTGCCCCTTCTCTCGCAGCGCACGGTGACCCTGCCCGAGATGGTGGCGATCACCGAGACCGTCGGTGCGGTCCCCAAAGTCGCCATGCCCGCACCACGGGCGAGCTCGAGCAGGTCGCGGTCGGTGTCGGCGACGCGCACCGATGTCGGGCTCAGCGCCAGGTCGCGTCGAGCACCCGGAGCCAGTTGCCGGTGCCCATCTGCTCCAGCTCGGCCTGGCTGAAACCGTGCGCGGCGAGAGCTTCGACCAGGCGCGGCAGGCCGGCCGCATCCTTGAGCGAATCCGGCACCGTCGTCCCGTCGAAGTCGGAGCCGAAGCCGACATGGTCGGCGCCCATCCGCGACGCGAGGTGGTCGAAGTGCCGCACCAGGACGTCGAGGCCGAGGTCCGTCTCCCGTCCTCCGTCCGGCCGCGAGAAGCCGACCGAGAAGTTGACCCCAACGATCCCGCCCGAGTCGCGCACGGCGTCGAGCTGCGCGTCGGTCAGGTTGCGTGGCGACGGGGTCACGGCGTGGGCGTTGGAGTGGCTCGCAACCAGCGGGGCGGTCGAGAGTCCCGCGACGTCCCAGAAGCCCCGCTCGTTCAGATGCGAGAGATCGACCATCACCCCGAGCTCGTTGCAGCGTCGGACCAGCCGGCGGCCGTACTCGGTGAGGCCGGGGCCGGTGTCGGGCGAGGACGGGAACCGGAAGGGCACTCCCTCCGCGAAGAGGTTGGCGCGGCTCCAGACCAGCCCCAGCGAGCGCAGCCCGGCCTGGTAGAAGACCTCCAGCGAGTGCAGGTCCGGGTCGATGGGCTCGGCCCCCTCGAGGTGGAAGACCGCTGCCAGGACATCGGTGTCGAGACAGCGCCGGAGCTCAGTGATGTCGCGGACGACCGCCACCTGGCCATCGGACTGCGCCTCCAGCCGGAACAGCGTCGCCGCCAGGGCCATCGCGACCCGAAGCGCGTAATCGTGGTCGAGCGGGACGGGCAGCTCGGCTTCAGGCGTCCCGAAGAGGTCGTCGGGCGCCGGGCTCGAGGCGGGATGGCCGCCCGCCATGATCGCGAAGAAGCCGCCGGCAAGGCCTCCCTCGCGAGCCCTGGGCAGGTCGATGTGGCCCTCCTCCGAGCGCTCGAAGAAGTTGCGGCGACCAGACCGCCGGCTGCGGCCGAACGCGGCCTGGAGGGTGTCGTTGTGGCCGTCGAAGATCTTCATTGCGATCGATCAGACCACAAGCAGCTTCAGTAGGCCCCGACGTTCTGGAAGTAGCGACGCGGGTTGTCGACCAGCATCTTCTGGACGTCCGCCTCGCTCACGCCGCGCTCGCGGAGGGCCGGCAGCACGTCCTCGCTGATGTGCCGGTAGTTCCATTTCGGCAGCGCGCGGCGCAGCCCTTCAAGCGGAAACCAATCGATGAAGCAGCTGGCGTCGTGGGAGAGCACCATCCGGTCGGCATAGCCCGCCTCGCAGAGCTGCACCACGGTGTTGACCCGGTCGTTCGTGGGTAGCAGGGTGTCCAGGCCGAACCGATCCATACCCAGCAGCGAGCCCTCGTCCGCCAACCCGCGCAGGTAGTCGAGGTCGGTCGAGTCGCCGCAGTGGCCGATCACCACGCGCGAAAGGTCGACGCCCTCCTCGCGCAGCACGCGCTGGGCGACCTGACCGCCCTGGTTGTGAACGCTCGTGTGAACGGTGATCGGCACGCCGCTCAGGCGGTGCGCCCGGGCGACGGCCCGCATCACGCGTTCGACGCCCGGGGTCAGACCGGGCCTGTCGATCGCGCATTTCAAGAACGCGGCCCTCACCCCCGTGCCCGCGATCCCGTCGTTGATGTCCTTCAGGAAGAGGTCGATCAGCGGGTCCTGGCGTCCTGCCGCCGGGTCGGGCGCGAAGTAGTGGAACTTGAACGGGATGTCGTTGTAGGTGTAGAGGCCGGTCGCCACGATCACGTTGACGTCGACGCGCTCCGCGATGCGCTGCAGTCGCGGGATATACCGGCCGAGCCCGACCACGGTCGGATCCACGATGGTGTCGATGGCCAGGTCCTTCAGCCCGCGCAGCTGGATGACCGCGTCCTCGACGCGCTCCTCCTCGTCCCAGCCTTCTGGATAGTTCTGGAGCAGGTCGGGCGTGAGCACGAAGATGTGCTCGTGCATCAGCGTCGGCCCGAGCCGGTCCAGATCGACCGGCCCGGCCAGCGTTTCCACCGTGCTCACAGGTCGGCGGTGGCGAGCTCCAGCTGGTGGGCGAACTTACGCCGGGCGGCTTCCCGCCGCGTCGGGATGTGCTCCCGCGGCCACGGCCCCTCGGGCGCCGAGTACTCGCGCAGGATGTGCCGCGCCAGCGTGACGCGGTGCACCTCGTCCGGACCGTCGTAGATCCTGCCCGCCCGCGCCGCTCGATACATCGCCTCCAGGGGAAGGTCACCGGAGAAGCCGAGCGAGCCGTGGATCTGGATGGCGCGGTCGATCACGTCGTGCAGCACCTTGGCGCCGAAGAACTTGATCATCGAGATCTCCGCGCGAGCGGCCTGCCCGCCGAAGGTGTCCATCTTCCAGGCCGCATGCAGGGTCAGCAGCCTGGCGGCCTGCATCTCAGCAGCCGAGTCGGCGATCCAGTTCTGGACGGTCTGCTTGCGGCTCAGCGTGCTGCCGAAGGCCTCGCGCTGCAGCGACCGCTCGCACAGCATGTCGAACGCGCGCCGCGCCTGCCCCAGCCAGCGCATGCAGTGGTGGATGCGGCCCCCTCCGAGCCTCTTCTGGGAGAGCAGGAACGCCTCTCCGCGCGGGCCGAGGAGATTCTCCTTCGGCACCCGGCAGTTCTCGTACAGGATCTCCGAGTGGCCGAACCCGTCCGGGTCCGGCTCTGAGCCCATCGTGGGTACGTTCCGCAGCACGTTGAGCCCCGGCGTTCCTTTCGGTACCAGGAGCATCGACGCGCGCCGCCGGGGATCCTCCGCGTCGGGGTCGGTGACGGCCATCACGATGATGATGTCGGCCACCATGCCATTGCTCGTGAACCACTTGTGGCCGTTGATGACCCACTCGTCGCCCTCGAGCACGGCGGTGGTCCGCAGCATCGTAGGGTCGGACCCGGCGCCGGGAGCCGGCTCGGTCATCGAGAAGGCGCTGCGGATCTCGCCGGCCAGCAGCGGTCGCATCCAGCGCTCCTTCTGCTCCTCGGTCCCGTAGATCGAGAGGATCTCGCTGTTGCCCGAGTCCGGCGCCTGGTTGCCGAAGATCGGCGACGCGTACATCGACGTGCCGAGGATCTCGTTCATGAGTCCGAGCTTCACCTGACCGAAGCCCATGCCGCCAAGCTCCGGCGGTAGGTGGCACGCCCACAGGCCGCGCCGCTTGACCTCCTCCTTCAGCGGCGCGGTGAGCCTGGCGCGTTCTGCGCGGCTCACGTCGAGCACCTCGAGCGGCCAGATCTCCTGCTCCACGAACTCCCGCATCCAGTCGAGCTTCTCCTGGAACTCGGGCTCGGTCGAGAAGTCCCAGGTCATGGGCCATCCCCGCGGCCGCCAGAACTCGCGCCATCCGCCGGCGAATGGCGCGGTTGGTGGCCAGAAGTTGCGCCATCCGCCGGCGGATGGCCCAGCATCGGGTCGAGCAGGTGGCTGGGAAGGTCCTTGTTCTTGCTCAGCTTCCACTCCGGAGGCCGGCGGTCCAGGAAGGCGCGCACGCCCTCCTGGGCGTCCACCTGCTGCCCGGTCCAGCGGAAGAGGTCGCGCTGCCAGCCCAGCACCGTGTGCTGGTCAACGTCGTCGACCGCCTTGCGGCCGAGCAGGCGCGTGATCGCGGCCGAGACGGGCGCGACGTTGGCGGCGATGTCCTCGGCGATCTGCAGCGCGGTGTCCAGCACCTCGGCCGTCGGAACCGAGCGAGAGACGAGCCCTAGCTCGTAAGCCTCGCGGCCCGAGAAGATCCGGCCCGTCAGCAGCAGGTCCATCGAGCGGGCGAAGCCGATCGTGCGTGGGAGGCTCCACAGCAGGTCGCCGTCCGGCATCACGCCGCGGCGGTTGAAGACGAAGCCCAGCTTGGCGTCGTCGGCGACCACCCGGATGTCGGCCGTCATGGCCATCGTCAGGCCAGCCCCCACGGCGGCGCCGTTGATGGCTGCGATCAGCGGCGTCAGCAGCTCGGACGCCTGCTTCAGCGGGCCCGGGTAGCGGTCGTCGAACTCGTCGCGCTTGCGGGTGCCGTCGAAGGTCTCGCCGGTGCGTACCAGGCCGGCGCCCGCGCAGAAGGCGCGGCCGGCGCCTGTGAGCACGATCGCGCGGACTGCGTCATCCGCGTCAAGCGCTCCGTACGCGTGCGTCATTTCGCGCGACATCTGCCAGTCCCAGGCGTTCAGCTGGTCGGGGCGGTTGAGCCGCACGATGGCGACCGCGCCTCGCCGCTCGACCTCGATGGCTTCGTAAGCGACCTGGGTTGTGCTCATGGCCGCTTTCCGGATTCGATCTGGAGACGGTCGGCGATGCGGAGGCGGTGGAAGGTCGGGTCGCCGAGCAGGATCGAGGACGTCTTCGCGCGCTTCAAGTAAAGGTGCGCGTCGTGCTCCCAGGTGGCGCCGATGCCGCCGTGGATCTGGCTGTTCTCAGCCGCCGCGTGGAAGAAGGCATCCGACGCCACGGCCTTGGCGACGCACGCGACCAGCGGCAACTCCGATGGGTTCTCGTCCGCCGACCAGGCGGCGTAGTGGGCCGCGGCGCGAGCGCCCTCCAGCTCCACCAGGACCTCGGCGCACTTGTGCTTGATCGCCTGGAAGGAGCCGATGGGCCGGCCGAACTGCTCCCGCACCTTGGCGTACTCGACGCTCATGTCCAGGCAGGCCTGGGCGCCGCCGACCATCTCCGCAGCCAGCAGAACGGCCGCGCGGTCTAGCGTGGCGGAGAGGATCTGGTCACCGGCCCCGTCCTCGCCGACCAGGCGAGCCGGGGTGTCGTGCAGCTCGATCCGCCCGAGGCGGCGAGTCAGGTCGAAGGTGGGCAGCGCCTTGCGCTCCAAGCCCTCCGCCCTGGCGTCGACCGCGAACACCGACGGCCCGTTGGGCGCCTCGGCCGTGACCAGCAGCACGTCGGCTGCCCGCGCGTCGATCACGTAGGACTTGTGGCCGTCCAGGCGCCAGCCGCCTCCGGCCTGACGGGCCGCGGTGCGGGAGCCGCCGTTCCAGTTGCCGTCGTCCTCGACCCAGGCCAGCGTCCCGATGAGGTCGCCGCCGGCAAGGCCGGGAGCGAACTCCTTCAAGGCACCTTCGTCCTCCGATGCGAGCAGCGCCGGCAGCGCCAGCGCCACCGTGCCGAAGAACGGCGACGGCACCAGCGCACGCCCCAGCTCCTCGAGCACCACCGCCAGCTCGGCGTAGCCGTAGCCGGCACCGCCGTAGATCTCAGGCACCGCGATGCCCTGCAGCCCGAGCTGCGCCGCCATCTGGCGCCAGGTCTCGCGGTCGAAGCCCTCGCCGTCTTCGAGCAGCTTTCGCACCGCGCTCATCGGCACGTTCTTGGAGACGAAGCCGCGGACGCTGCCCGCGAGCTCACGCCTTTCAGCAGTTAGCCCAACGCTCATTTGCTCTCCTCCTTCGGGAGGCCGAGCACGCGCTCGGCGATGATGTTTCGCTGGATCTCGGCGGTGCCGCCCCAGATGGTCCCGGTGCGCGCCATCAGGAACGTCGACTGCCAGGGCGCGAGCTTGTAGTCCTCGCCGGTGACCAGGGCCTCCGGACCGAGGATGTCAAGGGCGATCTCGCCCAGGCGCCGCTGGTACTCGGACCAACGGATCTTGTTGACCGAGCCGGCGCCGCCCGGGCCGGGGTCCTGTCCTGTCGCCAGCGCGTTCAGGAGGTGGAAGCCGCTCTGGCGCATGACCTCCACGTTGCAGTAGGCCCAGGCCAGCTGCTCGCGCACGTGCGGGTCGTCGAGCTTGCCCAGCCGCTTGGCGTCCGCGACCAGCCGCCAGAGCTCGTCGGCGAACTGCACGTACTGGGTTGTCGCGTTGCCGCCGCGCTCGTTGCCGAGCGTCGTCATGGCGACCTTCCAGCCGTTGTTCAGGCCGCCGATCACGTTGAACAGCGGCGCCTTGGCGTCGGTGATGAACGTCTCGGCGAAACCGCCGAACCCCGTCGCCTGCTTGATCGCCCGGAACTCGATGCCGTTGTCCTTGACGGGGATGAGGACGTAGGAGATGCCCTTGTGCTTCGGCGCCGCGTCGTCGGTGCGGCAGAGGCAGAAGAGGAGGTTGGCGTCCCAGTAACCCGAGGTCCACACCTTCTGGCCATTGACCACGACCTCGTCGCCTTGGACCACGCCTTTGGTCCGCAGGCTGGCGAGGTCGGAACCGGCATCCGGCTCGCTGAAGCCCTGGCAGTACTTGTCGGTGCCATCGATGATGCGGGGCAGGAAGTGCGCCTTCTGCTCCTCGGTGCCGTGGGCGATGATCGAAGGGCCGACCAGCCACTCGCCCATGCCGCGCGTGATGCGGAGGGCGCCCGCCCGGTGGAACTCCTCGTTGAGCAGCGCAACCTCGACGCCGCTCAGCCCGCGGCCGCCGTACTCCTTCGGCCAAGCGACGCACATGTAGCCGGCCTCATGGAGCTTCTTGGTCCACGCCTCCAGCGCCGCGGCGGCGTCAGCCGGCTGCCGGCGAGCCTGGCTGACCCCCTGCAGGTCCGCCGGCTTGTTCGCCGCGAGCCATTCCCGGACCTCGAGCTGGAAAGCCCTCTGCGCGTCGGTCAGCTCGACCGGCGCATTGGGTTCTGTTGCCACTGCGTTCATTGCGTTCCCTCCTTGGGGAGGCCGAGGACGCGCTCGGCGAGAATGTTGCGTTGGATCTCCGCGGTGCCGCCCCAGATCGTGTGGGTGCGGGTCTGCAGGAAGGTCTGCTGCCAGGGCGTGAGCTCGTAGCCCTCGCCGGTTACGAGTGCTTCCGGGCCGAGCAGGTCGAGCGCCAGCTCCAGCAGCCGCCGCTCGTACTCGGACCAGCGGATCTTGTTGATCGAGGCGGCGCCGCCCGGGCCGGGGTCCTGCCCGCCGGCGAGCGCACTGAGCAGGCTAACGCCGCTCATCCGCATCACCTCGACGTTGCAGTAGGCCCACGCGAGCCGCTCGCGGACGAGCGGGTCCTCGAGCTTGCCCAGCCGCTTCAAGTCCTCGACCAGGCGCCAGAGCTCCTCCTCGAACTGCGTGTGCTGGGTGGTGGCACCGCCGCCGCGCTCGTTGCCGAGCGTGGTCATCGCCACCTTCCAGCCGTTGTTCAGGCCGCCGATCACGTTGAAGAGCGGCGCCCTGGCGTCGGTGATGAAGGTCTCGGCGAAGTGCCCCTCAGCGGTGGCCTGCTTGATCGGACGGAACTCGACGCCGTTATCGGCTATCGGAATCAGCACGTAAGAGATGCCCTTGTGCTTCGGCGCCGACTCGTCGGTCCTGCAGAGGCAGAAGAGCATCGTCGCGTCCCAGTACCAGGAGGTCCAGACCTTCTGCCCGTTGACGACGACCTCGTCGCCCTCGACGACGCCGCGCGTGCGGAGGCTCGCGAGGTCGGAGCCGGCGTTGGGCTCGCTGAAGCCCTGGCAATACTTGTCGGAGCCGTCGATGATCCGCGGCAGGAAGTACGCCTTCTGCTCCTCGGTGCCGTGGACGATGATCGACGGCCCGACCAGCGACTCGCCCATGCCGCGCGTCGTGCGCGGGACCTGGGCGCGGTGGAACTCCTCGTTGAGCAGCGCCACCTCGACGCCGCCTAGCCCGCGGCCGCCGTACTCCTTCGGCCAGGCGACGCACATGTAGCCCGCCTCGTGCAGAGTGCGCGTCCAGGAGTCGAGCACCACCTTCAGGTCGGCCGGGGCGCGATACCGCGGCAGGCGCCGGCCCCGCAGCTCGGTCGGAGCGTTCAGCTCGAGCCAGCCGCGCACCTCCAGCTGGAAGGCGCGCTGCTCGTCGGAGAGCTCGACCGGGGAGCTGCGTTCGGTTGCGAGTGCCATCGTTAGCGGCCCTTGAACACCGGCGGCCGTTTCTCCAGGAAGGCTCTGGCGGCCTCCCGCATGTCCTCTGTCCGCGACATTCGGACGTGGCGGTCGGCCTCGTGGTCGAGCTGCTCCGAGAAGCCAAGGCGCTCCGAGTCGTTGAGGTTCGCCTTGATCGCGCGCAGGGTCAGCGGGGCGAAGCCGGCGATCCTCGCGGCCCGCTCGCGCACGAAGGGCAGCAGGTCGCCGTCCGGGAGGACCGCGCTGACCAGGCCGATGCTGAGCGCTTCAGCGGCGTCGAACTTCTCCGCCAGGAGATACAGCTCGCGAGCTTTGGCGGGACCGACTATGCGCGGCAGGGTCCAGGTGCCGCCGAAGTCGCCGCTCAGGCCGGCGGTCATGAAGGCGGTGTTGAACTTGGCCGACTCGGCGGCATAACGAATGTCGCACGCGCACGCCCATGCGAGGCCGGCGCCGGCGCAGGCGCCGTTGATCGCGGCGATC
>Ga0070714_100001984_pt1 | contig 14957 bp, 10 predicted proteins | sample LARL83metaG_FD_65450 | JGI IMG/M metagenome (GOLD analysis project Ga0070714, IMG submission 65450) | Corn, switchgrass and miscanthus rhizosphere microbial communities from Kellogg Biological Station, Michigan, USA - LAR L8-3 metaG | ecosystem: Host-associated > Plants > Roots > Rhizosphere ...
GGATCTTGATCCAGCCGCAGGTCGCCCCATATGCGGTGCTGCTGCGCATCCTGGACGGCACCGGCGGCACCACCTGCGCTACCAGCGCGCAGACCAAGGCGATCTGTGCCGCGCTGAACCTCACCGGCGCGTCGCCCGAGCCGGTCGGCGGCCCGGATGGCGCCAAGCTGCTCGCCGAGGCGCGGGCCCAGCACTACGGCAACGTCAACCTGATCGACATGACCACCGCCGGCACCTATCGCGACTACGCCAACGGCCCCGAAAGCTGGACGGTCGCCAGCGCCGGCAGCAAGGTCGCGGCGATCCAGGCAGGCGGCGTGCCCCTCTTGACCTACGCGGGATGGCTGGATGCCGGCACGGCCAGCGGCGTCCTGTCCCAGTTCGCCAGCCTGTCCAACACCCAAGATGACTGGATCGGGCCGTGGAGCCACGGCCAGGGCTATTTCGCCGACCCGTTCCAGCCCAGCCGACTGCTCACCGCCGCCGAGCACACGCAGCTCCAGGACGTGATGTTCACCTTCTTCGACCGGTACGTCAAAGACGGCCAGCGCCCCGACGGGACCCGGCTGGTGCATTACTACACCCTGAACCAGGGCCGGTGGCACACCACCGCCGGCTTCCCGGTGCCCGGCACGCGCATGCAGAAGCTGTACTTCGGCCCAGGACGGGTACTCGCCTCGTCCCGGCCCGCCTCGCCGTCCTCGAACGTGCTGACCTTGGACCCCAAGGCGGGGACTGGATCGATGAGCCGCTGGCACACCAACCTCACCGGGGCAGCGGTCAGCTACCCGGACCGGGCCGCCGTGGACCGCCTGCAGCTCAGCTACACCAGCGCACCGCTCACCGCGCCGACCACGGTCACCGGACTCGGCCACATCACCCTCAACGTCACCGGCCTGCGCGGCACCGCCCTCGGCGCCCTGTACGCCTACCTCGAAGACGTCCAGCCCGACGGCAAGGTCGTCTACGTCACCGAAGGCGAACTAGCGCTCCAAGACCGCGCGCTCGCCGCGCGCGGCGAGAACCCGGCCTGGCGCATGTTCCGCACCCCTCGCACCTACGACCAGGCCGCCGCGTCGCCCTTCCGCACCGGCGTCTCGCGGCAGATCACCTTCGACATGCTCCCCACCTCGGTGCTATTCCGTCCCGGCGACAAGATCAGGATCACCATTGCCGCCGCCGACCCCGACAACTTCCAGCTGCTGCCAGCCGGCGGCAACGCCTCCTACCGGATCAGCAGCACCCGCACCGACCCGTCGTCTGTCGAGCTGCCCGTAGTCGGTTAGTCCCAGGTCCCGTCCAGTCCCCCGGGAGAATTCCCGGGGACTGACCCGTGCTAGGTCAGCTTGGCCCGAACCTTTCCGGCACCGGGGTGGCGCCCTACGTACCCCGCACGCTTGCCCGGCACGGGCTAGTGTGATCCCTGCCGGGGGCGAAGCGCGCGTTCTGGCCAATGAAAGTCACAATCCTGTTACGGGCTTGCCCGCGCCGGTGCGTATCTCGTGGCCACTGACCAGGGGAAACGCATCTTGATCTTCCGCTCGGCATAGTCGATGCCGCTCTAGCGGGCAGGCCGGCAGCTTGAGCTGGCGCCGCGCTCGCGTGGGTTGCGGCAGGGACTGTCTTCCGCTCGCCGACCGGGAGGCAGTGCGCTAGAATTCTGTACATGACTACTGTTCCCGTTGCCGAGGCCCGCCAGAACTTCTCGGCGCTCGTCGATGAGGCTGTCGCTACCCACCAGCGGGTTCTGGTGACCCGCAACGGAGTCCCAGTGGTCTGGATGATCTCCGATGAGGACTTCGAGTCGATCATGGAGACGCTCGACGTGCTCGCCGACGCGGCAGCGATGCAGGACGTCGCGCAATCAAAGGCGGACTCCGCGGCAGGCCGCTATGTCACGGCCGCCGAGATGGAGAAGATCATGGCCGCCCGGGCGCAGGGGGTCGATATCGGCGACGACGCGGACGTGGTAGCCGACATGCACGCCCGCGGCCTGCCGGACCCCGTCTGCATGGCGATCCTGGACGCCCTCATCGCGGCACGCGGGAAGCGGGCGCGGTGAGCTACGGCGTCGTGCTGCGCCCGGCGGCAGTGCGGGCGCTGCAGCGGATGCCCGAGAAGATCTCGGCCGCATGCTGGGAGTTCATCCACGGCCCGCTGGCGGAGAACCCGCACCGGGTCGGCAAGCCGCTCCTTGAGCCGCTCGCGCCGCAGTACTCGGCGCGCAGGGGCGAATACAGGGTGCTGTACCTGATCGAGGACGGGCAGGTCATTATCATCATCACCTCCGTCACACACCGCGCCGACGCTTACCGCGCGCGATGAAACCCACGATTCCGCACGACCCGGGCACCGGCGCATCAACGTCGCGCCGCTCTACGACGTACTCTCCACCATCGCCCTCGAACTCACCGCGCCCAGCAGCTGGGTAAACCTCGGCGGGCGAGCCGCCGGTGCTGCCGCACAGGTCCAGGATGAGCCCATGCAGCGTGGCCTGCCTGGCCAGGCTGGCGATGGTGCTCAGAACCTGACTGCGGCGCCGGTGAAGAACGACGGCGGCTTGACGCAGGCGATGTTCGCGTCGAGCAGTTTCGCGGCCATCGGCGGCGCGTAGTGCTGGTAGGGCGCGGGTGCCGGGGTTACGGTCCAGGCGCGGGGCGAACGCGGCCCGGTCGCTGTCGTGGCTGCGGTCAGCGCGGGCATGGTGGCGTCGGGCTGGTCGGCCCTGTGCCAGTTCAAGCCCTGGGGTGAGCCTGGCGAACGCGCCGGCCGGCTGCCGACGTCGACCGGCTCTTCCGGCCCTTCCAGCGGCTTGGCCCACACCGGAGCGGCCAGCAAGACGGGACCGGGCTCGGCCTGTCCATCGTCAAGGCGATCGCCGACGCACACGACGCGACCATCACCGCTACCCCCCAGCCCCATGGCGGCCTGAGGATAGAGGTGAACTTCCCTCCGCATGACCTCCGCGGCGACTGGCAGAAGCAGTGCATGCCTAGGACGGTGGGCGCGCCTGAGAAGGTCGCCGCTGACCAGGTAAGCGACAGTGCGCCCGGCGCGCTGGTCACGAATGCCTCAATCACGTAGCGGGTAATGGCCACAGCCGTCGAAGGCCACCAGCTCCCAGACTGGCCGTTAGTTGATGGGGAGGCACGTGGTGGTGGCCACCGGTGATTCGGTTGCGCCGCGCACCATGGTGACTTCGGCGAGGATGCATCCGCGCGCCGTCATGAGCATGTTGCCGATGATCACCTCGCCGCCGAACTCCACCGAATAGGACCGGGTCGCCTGATCCGCCGGACGGATCGTCCAGACCGTGACCATCGTGCTCGGCCCGGGGCTCCAGTTCTTGGCGGGTTCGAAACGTGCCCAGGCGGCGCGGCAGTGCGGGGAGTAGCGCAGCTCGACCTCGCCGGACAACTGGCTGGTCGGGAAGTGCACCCGGGTCCAGGCCATCGTCACAGCGTCGGCACTGCATCCGGCCCGATTCGGATCCGATCCGTCCGCCACTGGGTTCGCCTTCCCCGCCTGCTGCGTCGATTGCTGTGAGGTTTGCTGGAGCAACCGGTGCTGCGACGTCGCCGCCGTGCCCACGACGGCCGGTCCGTTCGAGCCGCCGTCCAGCCTGACGGTCAGGTCGATGAGCGCGAGCGCGCAGATGGCCATGGACGCTAGGGTGAGAAGACCCGCCTGCAGATGCCGGACCTCAACGCGTCGCATGCGCTCCGCTCCGCGGTCTGGGGCGAGGCCGAGCGCGAGGAGGTTCCGCTCGCTGTCTGGCCGAGGGTCCGCCTGGCTTGGCTCGTCGCTCGCGATGAGGTCATCGCTTTCTCCGTCCGGGTTAACCGCGGCGTTGAGTTCCCGCCATCGGCGTTCCCATCCGGCGACGTCGCCGCCGCACGCCCTCACGAACCCGAGGGTGACCTCGAGGCTCGGAATCGCGCGCCCGTTGGCGGCCTGGGACAGAGCTGCTGGCGAATAATGGGCTCGCTGGGCCAGTTGGCGGTAGCTGGGCGATCCAGCCTCCTTGCGAAGCCGCCGCAAGTCATTGGCAAACGCCAGCAATCGCGGGTCATTGCTCGATAGCTGAGATTCCGGACGCCCCACCGCTCCTCCGTGACGCTGGAGTTAAAGTAATCGACAGAGGTCAGCCCGGGTAGCTACCTGGGAAAGCTTACGCTCAGCCGTGGAGTCCATTTCAGGTCGGCCAGAGCCGCGCACCCAACGCCCACTCGCTCACCTCATCACGGACATGACATGCTCATCATCCCACCCCATCCCCGAACAGGAATCCCCCGAAATCCAGGCATCTGCCGGAGCGGGTATTTGCCGCCAAGCCGAGGTAAGTTGCAAAGCTCAGGCCACCCGGAGGCTGGCCCTCCGTCACGAAGCTAACCCAAGTCGATGTGCCGGGTGCGGGATTGGCTGCCGGGAGTGAAACATGTCCACCACGGAGGCCGTGAATTGGCGTTAGCTGGCGCGGGGACCTGGCACCCCACAGGCCGTACCGGGAACCTGTGCAAGGCCCAGTCTGCGCTGCACAAATCGGGTGACGGTGCTATCCGGCGAAGGCGCTGGTGCACTCGAAGCGTGTGGTGTCGGCGATGACGTACCAGGCGTCGGAGCCGGGCGTACGGTCCGAGGAGGTGTAGAGGATTAGGCCGAGGTAGCCTGTGCCGTCGGCGCGGTACTGGCCGAGCTGTACCCACTGGCCGCGGGCCAGTTGCTGGTCGATCGTCAGGTCGCCGATGACGGTGTTGCGGTCGTCGGTGAGTACTTGGTAGTGCGCGGCGCGGTCCAGGATGTCGCTGTTGTGGTTTTGGTCGTTGGTGGGTCCGTTGGGGTGCACGTCCGGGATGTATGTGGACAGTGTGCAGGTTGCCCAGGCGCCTACGTACTCTCCCCAGCGGGCCGCGCGCCCGTCGAAGGTGCCCTGCTGGCTGTCATAGGTCCAGGCGTACCAGCCGTTGTCCGGGCAGACACCTTGGTTTTCGATGAGGTTCCACTGGTCCTCGGAGTCCAGGAGCGCATTGGAATTGTTAACGTTGCTGTCGTCGGTCTCGGCCACCGGAAGGTCGCAGCTGGATATCGGGCTGAGTTTCAGATCTCCCGTACCGGGCCCGTACGGCGCATCCGGCCGGTGGTCGCAGGACATGGCCGGCTGCAGCCTGCCAGGGATGTGCAGGTAGCTCACGTACGCGTCGCTGATCCAGCGGTCGCCGCCGATCTGGTCCCATTGGCTAGTGTCGCTGCCGTTCGGTCCGGCGACCGGGTCGCCGACGTCAAGAACGCACTCGACACCGACGAGTGTCTGGTCGGGGATGGTACCGGTGACCGGTGCGTCCACACCCGGTCCACTGTGGACATGAATGGCGGGTACCTGTCCGGAGGTGTCCACGTACCCGGCCGCCGTGGCCATCCGGCCGGTCGGGACGAACGCGATCGCATCGAAGGCGATGTCTTCGCCCTCGTCCTCGGCGTAAATCGCGGTGTTGCTGAGGCTGACCGTCGCGCCGGGGAAGAGCTCGAAGTTGCCCAGATCCAGCCATCCGCCGTGGTGCGTGCCGGGCTGGGCGAAGACCTGCGTGAGCGGTCCGTCCGGCCAGCGCTGGATGTCGTAGCGCACGTGGTCGATCGTCTGCGGCGCGAAGTCTGGGTCGAACGCCATGATTTTGTAGGTCCCCGGGCGGGGCAGGTCCGGTGTCCAGACGCCAGTGACCAGGCTGGCGGTAGCGGTGTCCGGGTATCCGTGGGTGAACCAGAGGTGACCGCCGAACCCGGTACCGAGTTGATGCCAGTCGATCTGCCCGGTGGGTGCTCCGGCACCGTCGATGGCGTACTGGACCTGGAAGCTGCCCTGATTGCGCCAGTCGGCGGGGTTCGGCGGACAGCCGACTAGGTTCATGTCGGGGCTGTCGTCGCCGGTGGCCTCGTCGTCCACCACGATGGTGGGTCCGTACCCGTTGCTGGCCGGTACCCCCGACGCGTTAAGTGTGCAGACTGGCGGGTGCGGGTTGTCCGCTGCTGGCTCGGTGGAGGCGCTGTCGTCGGGCGTGCTGGTGTGGCAGGTGTCCGTGCACGGCGCGACCGGCCAGTGCCACCAGCAGTGGAAGTCGCCCTGGTCGCAGGGTTGCGCGGCGGCCGGGTCGCACGTGTCGCGCGCGTCGCAGAAAGCATCGTGGCCGGGCATGCTCAGGGTGAAGCCGGTGGCGCCGTCCGTGGGGTTGCCCAAGGTTCCGCGGTACCGCGGGTTGGGTGTGTCGATGTCCAGGGGAGCGACCTCGGCCCAGCCCAGTACCCGCTCCTGGTAGGGCCAGTCGCCGGGGTGGCTGGCGTCGTCGAAGGTTATCGTGGGGTTGCCTGAGGCGTCGGTGTCGTGCAGGAAGGGATGCCGGTCGGGCGGATACACGGGGTTGGCGGGGTTGTTAGCCCAGCCCAGTCCCCAGTTGCCGCGGCCGTCGGTACAGTCGGGGCCGGGCGGGGCGCAAGTCGCACCGGTGCTCGCCTGGGGGTTGACGCCGGAGTTGTACGCCCAGATCGCCTGGTACCAGTTCTCGATGTATCGCGGGTCGCCGGAGATGATGCCGGAGGCGTACAGCTGATTCCACTTCTCTTCAATCGCCTGTGTGGCGGCGGCCACGTTCTCGGCGTAGTCGACCGCGACCTTCTTCTGCAGGGCGGTGGGCTGACCGCTGGGGCCCATCTTCATGATGTCGGTGAGCTGGCCGATGCCGTACCCGCAGTCGGCCATGGTGTAGTCGATCAGACCGCCGGTGGCGTTGGCGCCGTAGTAGTCGGCGATGAGCGGGTTACCGGGGATGCCGGGAAGCGCGTGCCAGCTGGCCTGCGACCAGTTCGACTCTTGCATGAAGATGCCGTCCAGTACCTCGCGCGGGACGGCGGTGCCAGGTGCGCCGCCGGCCAGGGATGGCAGCGGGAAATCCTGGCTCGGTGAGTATGCGGGCAGGCCGAGGTTAAGCGCGCCCGCCGGCCGGGTGGGCAGGGTGCCGGTGACGGCGCTAGCGATCGCCCACCGCATCTGACCGCTGTCCGGCTGCGGTGCCTGCAGGTGTACGTCGTCCCGGGGTACCGCGCAGGCGGGAGTGGGCCCGGGCTGATCGGCCGGAGCGGCGTGCGGTGGGCTGGCGGTCACCGCGGGCGCCGGGGTGGGCAGCGCGGAGGCGAGCAGGCCGGCACCGGCGGCGCGGCGCAGCGGTACCGACGGGCCACCCCGCCCGGAGGGGATCGCGGCGACCACGGTCGCATCCAGCGACACGTCGCTGAGCGGGGCGGCCGCGGGTACCGGTACCGGTGCTGACTGCCCGGGCAGCAGGGTCGCACCCGCCACCGCGGTACGGCCGCCGCGCCCCGCGAACAGCGCGACCCGCCCGGCGGTACCCGAGCCGACCCGGTGCGCGGTACCGGCGCTGATCCGCCACACGGTAGTGGTGGCGGTACCCGGCCGGAGGCTGAGGAAGTCGACCGAGCCGCTGGCGTTGGGACGCACCTGGAAAACCTGGCCATCGGCGCGCGCGAGGGTTCGCTGCCGGCCGTTCCGTATTGACACCACGGTGCTGCCGCTAGCGGCGATCACCGCATCACCGGCGGGTACCGCCGAGGTCAGCTCGCCGGGCAGCGTCTGTCCGCTCAGAACAGTGCCGGTCGCCGTGTCAACGTGTACCAGCAGTGTGACCTGCTGGCCCTGGCCGAGGTACCCGGTGAGCACGGCCTGCGAACCGGTACCGCAGCCGGGATCGAAGGAATACAGGGAGACGCCGGTAACCAGCGGCCGCACGGCACCGGTGCGGGTGTCCACGGCGTACGCCGAGCCGCCCCGGTCCAGCCCGGCAGCGCTGTTGCTGGCGCTCCACGGCGCGACGACGGCGACGGCATACCGGCCGTCGCCGGTGAGGCACTGGCGGCCGGTCCAGCCCTGGTCGCGGTAGCCGCCCGGGCGCAGCGTGCTCAGCCCTTGCCAGGCCCAGCCGTCGGCCGCACGCGCGAGGTAAAGGTGGTACCCGGTGGTGTCGCCGTGCCGGTGAGGATCTCGTCGGCGGCCGTGGCCGTTACTGCAGGCGCTGCTACCGCGGACGTCGGCGTCGGTACCGCCAAACTGACTGCGGCCAGGGCAGCGGTGAGTACCGCGGCCAGGGGACGCCAGCGAGCTGGATAGCGGAGCGGCAGCGTAGCAGCGGTCACATCGGCCTCCGGTATGGGGATGGAACGACTCGGGCCCAGCGGGCGGGGGCGTTACGGGACGTTGAGACTGGCGAGCATCTCGCCGGCCTCATGCTGATAGCCGTCGGTGGTGGGGTGGAACGACTCGGGCAGGTAGTTGAAAATGTTGCCCTGCCAGAGGTAGCCATTCACCCACGCATCGCTGGTGCAGATCTCGTGGCCGGCGAAGGCGTCGCGCTCGTCGAGAACCTGCACGCCGCCAACCTGCTCGGCTGCCGTAATGATCGTGTCATCGAGGTGGCCCGTCACCTGGTTGAGCCAGTCCGCGTCGGACGCCTTGATGGCCGCGCCGCCGGAGTCGTTGCCGAGGTTGAGCGGACAGCTCCCGTCGAAGATCTTCGGATAGGTCAGGATCCAGATGGCCGCGTGCGGTGCGGTCGCCTTGATGTCGCTTAGCAGGCCCGGCAGGTAGCTGAGGTTGTCCGTGACGCCCAGCGGAGTTTGGATCTTTTCTTCGAGCAGGTTGTCGATCTGGGTGTCCAGGTTGTTCGGGTTATTTTGGGTGTAGTAGTCCTTGCATGATCCGCTCCCCGGTATCCAGTAATTTGTGATGCACGTCTTCAGGACGTCGGCGAAGCCAACGTCGTTGCCGCTTATGGTCACGGTGATCAGGCCGACGTCCGAGTTCGCCTGGATGCCGGCGAGCTGGTTGAGCTGGCTCGCTTCGGGGTTAAGCGGGTAGGTCTTCTGGTGGTTCTGTGCGTAGGGGGTGTAGAAGTCCTGGATCCCCGCGCCGCTGCACGCGACGTGCTTCATCGTCTCGTTGGTCAGGCCGGTGTTGTAGGTGGCGGTCAGGGTGGCGAACTGGCGGCCGTACGCGTTGGGTGAGCGGTGGCACTTGTCGTACTGGTCGTCGGTGCCGACGTCATAACCTGCCGGTCCGGCGGGGGCGCCCTCGCCGGCCGAGTAGGAGTCGCCCATGGAGACGTAGACACCGGGAGTCTCCGGCACGAAGGCGACCGCGTTGTAGGCGACGTCGCTGATGCCGTTGCCGTCGGCGGTCCGGTTGTCGAGCTGGACGCTGGCGCCGGGCTGCAGCCAGTAGTCGCCGATGCTGACCCACTGGTTGCCGTAGCTGGCTTGTGAGAGCGTCGTGGTCACCGAGCGGCCGTTGCCGGTGAAGACGGTGTAGGGCGCTTGGTCGGCCGCGGCGGCGGTGTCGGGTACGAACACCTCGATCTGGTAGCGGCCGGGGACCAGCGCGCCGGGGGAGGGGGTCCAGGTGCCGACCACGTCGTCTTGGAGGTCGCCGGGCTGGTATGTGTGGGTGAACCACAGGTGGCCGCCGAAGCCGGCGCCGAGCTGGTGGAAGTCGATCTCGCCGATCGGCGCCCCGTCGGGGATGGAAGTGCCGTACTGCACGGTGAAGTTGCCCCGGTTGACCCACTGCGTGGGTGATTCGGGGCAGCCAGCCAGGTTCAGGCCGGTCGGTTCCTCATCGACGATGATCGCGTCGGCGGGCACGCCACCCCCGCAGTAGGGTGGGTGCGGGTTCTGCGCGGCCGGCTCAGAGCCGGGGAATAGCAGGTCGTCCCAGCCATCCATGCCGCAGATCGGCGGGAAGCCGAACGTCTCCTCGGCGTGGCCAGGGCATTCCTCGTCGTTGATGTGCTGGTGCCACCAGCAGTGGTACTGCTCGGCGTCGGGGGTGCCGTCGCCGGGGTTGAGCTGGCACGGGTCGCTGACTTGACCGGTGACCGCGCAATTCTGGCCGTCGATGGAGACGCAGACGAGATAGCTGGGGTCGCAGTTGTTGCTGGCGTCGCACAGCGCGTTGAGCGGGGGGCGCGGCAGGTAGTCGTGATACAGCCCCTGCTTGGTGGTGCCGGTGTACGCGTCGGACCCGTCGGGCTGGTGCAGCGGGACCTCCATCCAGCCCATGACCTTTTCCTGGTAAGCCCAGTCCTGCGGGTGGTCGGCGTCGCCGTACGAGAGGCCGAAGCCCGCATCGTCGTGCAGGAAAGGGCCGCGGTCGGGCGGGTAGGCGGGGTTGACCGGGTTGTTGGCCCAGCCGAGGCCGTAGTGCCCGTCGGGGACGGGGGAGTGGATGCCGCTGTTGTAGGCCCAGGCGGCGAAGTACCAGTTCTCCAGGTGACTGGGCTGGCCGTCGTTCATCGTGATGCCGAGGCTGGCGAGCTGGTTCCACTTGCCGGCGATGGCCTGCACGGTGGCGGCGATGTTCTCTTCGTAGTCGACCGCGATCTTGGCCTGTGTCGCGGGGGAGACGCCGGGGGCGCCGACGGTCATGATGTCGGTGAGCTGGCCGAGGCCGTAGCCGCAGTCGGCCTGGTCGTAGTCGATCGTGCTGCCGCTGCTGTTGCGGAGGCCATAGTAGTCGGAGATCAGCGGGTTGCCGGCCAGACCGGGAAGCGCGTGCCAGCTCGCCTGAGCCCAGTTGGACTCCTGCGCCAGGACCGCCTCCACCACCTGCATCGGGACCTGGAGCGACACGGGAAAGTCGCGACTCGGATCATAGGCGGGCAGGCCGAGGTTGAAGGCACCAGCGGGTCGACCGTTCTGGCCAGTCAGGTTGCCGTGCACCGCCTCCTGGACGGCCCACTGGACCTGTTCGGCGGTCGGCTGCGGGACCTGCCTGGCCGGGTCGTTGCGGGGCACCGCGCACTTCGGTGTGGTGAAGTTGGCCGCCGGTACGGCCGCAGCCGTCGGCAGCGCACGGGCGGGCGCGGCGACCTCGGTCGGCAGGCCGGGCGCGAGCAGCCGCGGGCCGACGCCAGTCACGGTCCCGGTGGTCGTAGCGCCGGACAGCAGCACGGCGCCGCCGTCCAGGGAAGCGGCCTCGGCGGCACTAGCAGCCGCCTTGCTTGTCGCTGTATCCGTCGCCGACGCGAGCGCGCGCAGGCCGCCGCTGACGGCTCCACCTGCGGTGCTGGACGCTCCGGTCATCGCGTTGTGACCGGCGCGGCCGACGAAGAGCTTGACGGTGCCTAGGGTCCCGCTGCCGAGTCGCATCAGGGCGTGGCCAGCGAGCCGCCAGGCCGCCGCGGTGTGATCTCCGGGGCGAGCGGCGAGCAGATCTACGCCGCCGCTGTCATCGGGCCGCAGGTCGAATGCCTGCCCGGCCACCCGTCCGACGATGGCCGGAAGGCCAGCGGGGCCGAACTGCTCGACCGCACCCCCTCGCGCCGCGATCACCTGGCCGCCGTCGCCGGCTGGCACCGCCGAGGTGAGCTCGCCGGTGAGCTGCCGCCGCCACGCCACCGTCCCGGTGGCCGCGTCCGCCACGGTGACCTGGGTCGCCTGCTGGTCGCTGCCGAGGAAGCGAGTCAACGCCACGCGCCCGCCGACGCCGCAGCCGGGGTCGAAGTAGGCTAGCGAGACGCCAGCCAGCAACGGCCGGACTGCTCCGCTGTGCGCATCCACGACGTAGGCGAACGCGCCACGGTCCCTACCGCCTTCGTCGTTCTGCGCGTGCCACGGCGCCACCACCGCGACCACGAAGCGGCCGTCGCCGGTGAGGCACTGCTGGCCGATCCAGCGTTCGTCGCCCACCCCGCCAGGCTGCAAGCTCGCCAGCGGCTGCCAGCGCCAGCCACCGCCGGAGCTGGCGGCGTAGATGTGCCAGCCGTCCTGGTCGCCACGGCCGGTTACGATCTCGTCCCCGGCCGGAACCCGCACGTTGCGGACGACCCGCTGCATCGCAGGCTTAGCCTTCGGCTTCGGGACAGCCGGAGCCAGCGCCCGTGCCACGGGGGTGACCGCGGCTTGCGCCCGCGATGCGGGTGCGGTGGCCGTGATCGCGGCCAGCAAGCCGCAAAGCAGCGCCATGGTCAAGGCGAGCACGGCTGCGGTGGGGCGTCGGCGCATAGCAGAACTCTCAGACTCGTGACCGATCGCGAGGATCAGGCGGCTCAGGCGGTGTACCGGTCTGGCCGCATCGTGACAGCAGCCACGCTAGAGCCGAGCAGCGTGCTTCCGCCGCAGCGGCAGCCATCTTCAAACGGTTCACGATGCCTCCTGGAACGCGAGAAATAGCTCCAGAACGCCTATTATCCGGGGGGAATCTGGCATTTGCTGACCTGGCCCGTGATATCTCCCTTGGTGTAAACGAGGGCGTCGGCTACGAAGCCGAATACCCCGGGCTGGCTGGGATTGGACAGGTAATAGCCATTCGGGTCGTCAAGCTCATCCCAGTACGGGTCGCCGTTGACAGTGGTGGCGATGACGTAGCAATACACCTTTACCTGGTCCTGGTTATTGGCGTGCCCGATAATCGTGGCGCCCGTCCCGCCCCACGCGGCACGCACATTTACGCCGCCGATACCCTCGATGACGCCAGGCTGCGATGAATTCAAGGCCGTCCAAGCGGGGGATGCGCTGGCACTGGGTGTGGCGGCTAGAGCGGTCGAGCCAATGGTAGCCGCGGCGGCTGCGACGGCCGCAATGCGGGCGAAGGACCGAGTCACCAAGAATCTCCTTTTGCCGGGCTGGCTGTCGGCCAGCTGTGCCGAGGTGCCGACGATCCCGGCAACCCTGAAGGTGCTCTCGTTATAGCTCTGCGCATTGATGTTCAGGCCGCGCTGACCTGCTAAATAAACAAAGGTGAACAACCGCGAGGGACAGCGGTCAGCCCGGGTGGGGCCGCGTCACCCCCGCACCCAGCTTCCCCGTCCGCCCGCAGCGCCGGTGCCTCGAACAGCAGCACCGACCCAGCCTCTGCCTGACGCAGCCCCTCCTTGCCGCGAAGATCACCGACTCCTGAATCCCCGGCCAGATCGGACGTGGCTATGAACGTCTCAATCCCGTAACTGGCTTGCCCGCTCCGCTGCGCATCACGTGCCGTCTGACCAGCGCAAACCCGCGATGGAGCCGCCCGGTAGCCCTGAGCTGACAGCAAACGCTAGGTCACCAAGGAGGTGGCGGCGCGTGCAGGGACCCGGATATGTGGGCCATCTGCAGGTCGAACAGAGCAGCGGGCTGGAGCTGCGAAGGGATTCGTCCGGCTAGCTCCAAGGTGATGGCGCCGTGGAGCTGGGCGTATCCGATCAGGCAGGCTGCCAGGGCGCCATCGGGAAGGCCGGCCATCTCCTGGGTGGTTTCGCGCCAGCCGGCGAGCTGCTGGCGAAGGGGTGCGGGGATGGCTGTCTGGAGTTTTTCGGTGTCGATCTCCCCGGCGGCGAGGGCGTCGCGCATCATCGTGAACAGCACGGCGACGACCTTCGACATGGCCTGGCTGGCACCGGGGTTTGCGCCCGGGGTGACGCGGGCGCCGGTATGACCGTAGAGCAGCAGGTACTCCGACGGATGCTCGATGGCCCAGGCCCGGTGGGCGCGGGTCACGGCAATCCACCGCTCGTGCGCCGGCAGTGGGCGCGTCTGCTCGTAGCGGGCTCGCAACGCGATGGCCAGCGAGTCCCACCCGTCAGCGATGAGGGCGTCGAGCAGCGCATCCCGGCCCGGGAAGTAGTAGTGCACGGCGGAGGGGGTCATGCCCAGCTGGCGGGCGATGGCCCGCAGGGAGATCCCGGTCGGGCCGCCCTCGGCAAGCTGCGCTCGTGCGGTTGCCTTGATGTCGGCGATCGTCTCGTGCCGGCGCCGGTCGCGTCGGCTCGGAAGGACCGGGGGTGCAGAGCGGCTGGCCATGTGAGCAGCGTTCCGGCAAGTTTGAGCAGTGTCAAGTTTTTGACCACTTGCCACCACTCCCTCTTTCCAGCAGACTTGGCCGGTATGGGAGCACTCGTGACGCCCGAGGGCGGCGTCGCCGCTGGAGTGCACATGCGCGAGCGGCCGGTGCGCAAAGGCAGCTACCTGGGAAGGACCGCGATCGTGACAGTACGTCCTCCGGTAGACGGCGGCACCGTGCTGATAACCGGTGCTTCCTCGGGCATCGGCCGGGAATTCGCCGCTCAGCTCGCTGCCCGCACGGGGACCCTGGTGATTGCGGCCCGCCGGGCCGGGCTGCTCGAAGCACTGCGCGCCGAGCTGATCGCGGCGCACCCGCGGCTGCGGGTGGTGGCTTTGCCTGTCGACCTGTCCGACGAGCGCGACGTGGAGCGGGCGGTGACCGCGATGCGTGAGCAGGCCGGGCCCGTGGACGTGCTGATCAACAACGCAGGCGTTGGCGATCAGGCATTGTTCGACGTCGCGGACTGGACCCGCACCCGCTAGATACTGCACACCAACGTGATCGCCGTCGCCCAGCTGACCGCGCTCCTGGTGCCGTCCATGGTGAAACAGGGCCGGGGCGGCGTGCTCAATGTGGGCTCAGGAGCAGGGCTGACGGTGCTGCCGGCGTCCGCGGCGTACTCGGCCAGCAAGTATTTCATCGACGGTTTCAGCGAGGCCTTGCGTGCCGATCTGGCCGGCACCGGGGTGGTCGTCACCCAGGTCTGCCCGGGGCCGGTAGACAGCGAATTCGACACCATCGCCGGCACAGCCGGAGGCATGACCGGCGGCCCGCCCCAGTTCATGCGCATCAGCGCGGCGCGGTGCGCCCGCGAAGCGCTCGCCGGCTTCGATGCCGGCAAGCCCCTGGTCTTCCCGGGACGGGCCTACCGGATCGCCATGCGAGCGCTTCCGCTGCTACCCAGGACCCTGCAACGCCGCCAGGCGGCCTCCGCCGGCGCACGCCTTCGCCGCCAGGAACCGGACGTAGCCGCGGGGACCCGGTCAGCGCACAAAGGGACGCCGGAGAGGGAGACACCGGCATGAAGATCAGCCGTCTGGTGCTCAGCGGGGCGGCTATCGGCACGATCGCCGGCACC
>Ga0070714_100001987_pt1 | contig 14934 bp, 16 predicted proteins | sample LARL83metaG_FD_65450 | JGI IMG/M metagenome (GOLD analysis project Ga0070714, IMG submission 65450) | Corn, switchgrass and miscanthus rhizosphere microbial communities from Kellogg Biological Station, Michigan, USA - LAR L8-3 metaG | ecosystem: Host-associated > Plants > Roots > Rhizosphere ...
CGCGGCGCCCTCATCCTCGAGCACTCGAAGCTCGTGCGCGAGCGAGAGGAGATCGTGCGGGAGGCGAGCGAGCTGCTCGCGAGCGTGTCGGGCGATCCGCTTGCGGCGGTCGCAGCCAGCGGGCTCCGCGACCGCCTTTTCCGCGCGATCGGCCCGTCTTCGTCCTAGACTGCGTCGGCCGTGGCCCTCCAGGCATCGCCTCTGCAGCAGCACCTGGAATGGGACACGCCCCTGTTCATGATGGCCCGCGCGCAGTTCGAGCAGGCATTGCCGTACGCGGACGTCTCGCAGATGGTCGCCGAGCGGCTCGCCTTTCCCGAGCGGGCGCTGATCGTGGCCGTGCCGCTCCGCCGCGACGACGGGACGATGCAGATCTTCCCCGGCTATCGCGTGCAGCACTCGACCGTGCTCGGGCCGACGAAGGGCGGCATCCGCTACGACGCCGAGGTATCGCTCGGCGAGTGCGCGGCGCTCGCGTCGTGGATGACGTGGAAGTGCGCGCTGCTGCGTCTGCCCTACGGCGGCGCGAAAGGCGGCATCCGTTGCGAGCCGCGCGCACTGTCGCAGCGCGAGCTCGAGAAGCTGACGCGCCGCTTCACGTCGGAGCTCGTACGCGAGATCGGCCCGCAAACGGACATTCCCGCGCCCGACATGGCGACGAACGCGCAGACGATGGCGTGGATGATGGATACGTATTCGATGCTCGTCGGCCACGCGGTGCCGGAGGTCGTCACGGGGAAGCCGATCTCGGTCGGCGGCTCGATCTTCCGGCGCGAGGCGACCGGCGCCGGCGTCGTGATGACGGCGGAGCGCGCCTGCCACCGGCTCGGGCGTGTGCTCGCGGAGCAGGGATGCGTCGTGCAGGGCTTCGGCAACGTCGGCGGCGTCGCCGCGTCGGAGCTGCACGAGCAGGGTGCGACGGTGATCGCCGTGTCCGACGTCTCCGGCGGCGTGCACGACCCCGCCGGTCTCGACATTCCCGCGCTGCATGCATGGGCGGAAGAGCACGGCTCGCTCGCCGGCTACCCGAACTGCGAGCGGCTGACGAACGAGGAGCTGCTCGAGCTGCCTTGCGACATCCTGCTCGTCTGCGCGCGCGAGGACCAGTTGACGCTCGAGAACGCTGGGCGCGTGCAGGCGAAGCTGATCGTCGAGGGTGCGAACGGGCCGACGACGCTCGAGGCAGATGCGATCTTCGTGGAGCGCGGCATCCCCGTCGTGCCCGACATCCTCGCGAACGCCGGCGGCGTCACGGTGTCGTACTTCGAATGGGTGCAGGATCTCGGGCGGCTCTTCTGGGACCGCGACGAGATCCGGCTCAAGCTCGCGGACAAGATGCACGACGCGTTCGATCGCGTCTGGGACGTGTCGGACGAGAAGAAAGTCACTCTGCGGCAGTCGGCCATGGTCGCGGCGATCCGCGAGGTCGGCGGCGCGCTCGAGACGCGCGGTATCTATCCGTGAGCTCGGAATGCGTGCGGGACGCGATGGTTCCCGAGCCGGCGACGCTGCTCGCCTCCGACAATGCGCAGGATGCAGGCGCATGCTTCGCCGAGCGCGAGGACGTGCGTGCCGTGTTCGTCGTCGACGAGGAGAGCCGGCTCGTCGGCGTGATCACGCGCAAGACGCTCGTGCGCGAGGTCGTGGCCGCGGGCAGGCCGCCGGCGGAGGTCCGGCTGCGCGAGATCGCCGAGCCGCCGCTCTTCACGCTCGATCCGTCGCTCTCGCTCGACGACGGCTTCCATCAGCTGGAGGAGCGCGACTTCGAGCGCGTGCCGGTGGTCGAGGAGGGCGGCCGGCTCGTGGGGGTGCTGTCCCGCGCGGTCGTGCAGCGCCGGCTGGCGGAGGACGAGCCGCCGGAGCTCGATCCGGACCCGGGCTCAGTCTTGCTCTAGGAGGGTTCGGTGGAATCGTGTTCGTCGAGCGGGTGCGCTGGGCGTCGCGATGCAAGGACGCAGGGAGCCCCGATAGTGGTTGTGACTATCGGGGCGACTGAGGACGCGGCAGCGCGGCGATCCAGCGCGGCCCGCGCGACACAACCACTATTTCGCCGAACCCTCCTAACAGCAGGTGTGTGCGCCGGGCGGCGCCGGGCCTTCTTCGCGCGCCGGCAGCTCGGCGGCCGCGAGCGCGATGCCGTCGAGGATGTCCCGTTCGCTGACGGTGATCGCGTCGAGGCCGAAATGGTCGAGGATCGAGACGAGGATCGCGGCGCCCGCGACGATCACCGGCGCGCGCTCGGGGTCGAGCGCCGGCAGCTCGCGCCGCTCCGCGAGGGGGAGCGCGGCGAGCCGGCCGAGCTGCCGCTTTGCGCCTCCGGTCGAGAGCTTGTGCCCGTGCACGCGCTCGCGGTCGTAGTGGTCGAGCCCGAGGTCGAGTGCGGCGAGCGACGTGACCGTCCCGGCGACGCCGATCGCCCCCTGAGCTTCGTCCGGCGCGCGCGCCTCGAGCTCTGCGCGTGCCGCTCGACCGCATTCATCGAGCTCCTCCGGCGTCGGCGGATCCGTGTGCACGAACCGTTCGGTGTACCGCACCGAGCCGATGTCGAGGCTCACGTGGAAGTCGTCGACGATCAGCTCCGTCGAGCCGCCGCCGATGTCGACCACGAGCCTGCCCGGCTGCGGCTCGACGCCGCGCCGGGTCAGCTGCGCCTCCTCGTCGCCGCTCACGAGGCGCGTCTCGAAGCCATAGCTCCACTCGATCTCGCCGAGGAACGCCTCGCCGTTCTCCGCGTCGCGCACCGCGCTGGTCGCGACCACGAGCGTGCGCTCCGCGCCGAGGCGCTCGAGTGTCCGCCGGTAGTCGGTGAGCACGTTGCGGACGCGTGCGATCGGCACGGGGAGGAGGCGGCCGCGCGCGTCGACGCCTTCGCCCAGCCGCGTGATTCGTGTCTCGCGGTGCACCTCGTCGATTCGCCCGTCGCCGACGTCCGCGACCAGGAGTCGCGTCGTGTTCGTACCGAGATCGACCGCGGCGACTCTCACTTGAGCGAGTACAGCCGCCGTACGCCGCCGGTCGCCTCGCCGTACGCGTCGCGCACGATCGCAAGCGCGGCCAGCGTCGCACGCAGGTGCCCGACTGATTCGTCGAGGCGGCGAGTGTCGCTCGCGCGCTCGGCGGCGGCCGTGGTGCGCTCGACGGCGTCCGCGAGCTTGTCCAGCTCCTTGCCGAGGTGGCGGCGGAAGCGCTTGAACGTCCGCCAGCCCTGGAGCAGGCGGACGGCGAGGAAGACGAGTGCTGCAAGCACCGTCAGTACCGCCACGATCAACGCCGCGCAGATCGCCCAGACCATGACAAAACACTGTAACCCCGGTGCTACAATCCGCCCCGCGACGCGGGGTGGAGCAGCCAGGTAGCTCGCCGGGCTCATAACCCGGAGGTCGCGGGTTCAAATCCCGCCCCCGCTACTTTCGAAGGCCCCGGAGACGGGGCCTTCGTGATGCTCGAGGAAAGGACGTGCCGAATGTCGCAGGCCAAGCGTACGACCATGAACAAGCTGAACCGCGAGCGCGAGCTGCGGGAGAAGCGCGAGCTGAAGAAGGAACGGAAGGAACAGAAGAAACTGGCAGCCGCGGCGGCAGCGGTGGTGGGCGGGGCGCCGGTCGTCATTCCGCCCCTCGACTAGTCGCGGGCCCGAATCCCGCACCCGTTATTCGAAGGCCCCGGCGACGGGGCCTTCTTGGCTCAGCTCTGAGCGAACCTCGCTAACGTTTGCGCTGTCCATCGGAGGCCGAGGCAGGCCTGGCCGAACGGAAAGGGGAAGGCATGGGGAGTAGGAAGATCCGCTCTGGGGCGGTCGCGGTCGTCGTCGTCGGCGCCGCGCTGGTTGCCAGCGTCGCAGCGTTCGGGGATAGCGACCCGCAGCCGGTCGATTTCACGCACAACGCGATCAACGCTCCGGCGCCGGTTCCGGGTGCGGTATTCGGCACGGGGCCGGCGGTGAAGACCGGCACGGCGATTTGCACGACGGCGTCGCAGCTGACGCCGAACGCGAACACCGACTGCGAGACAACGTCGGTCGGTGCGCACAACGAAACCTCGATCGCAGTCAACCCGACGAACGTGAAAAACATGATCGGCGGCGCAAACGACTACCAGCTCGCCGTCAACTCGGGCGGTCACATCAGCGAGACGGTTCTCTCACGCGCGCACGTCACCTTCGACGGCGGCAAGACCTGGTCGATGTATCCGGTCTTCTCGAACTCGAGCTACCAGGGGACTGGTGACCCGGCACTCGCGTTCGACGCGAGCGGGCACGCGTACTACGGGACGCTCGGCTTCCGCTTCGTCGGGCCGTTCACCGCGACGAACCCCGACGTGCTCGTGTCGAACTCGAGCGACGGCGGCAAGACGTGGAACGTCGTGCGCGTCGCCGCCGGTAGCGGAAACGAGGGCAGCGTCGGCGATTTGCTCGACAAGGAATATGTGGCGGCTTGGGGCAACGGAAACGCGATCGTCACGTACGGCGACTTCCGGGACGCCCAGAAGGGGGGCTTCGTCTCGGCGAAGATCTACGACTCCGTCACGCATGACGGCGGCCAGACCTGGTCGACGCCGCAGATCATCTCCGGGAACCTCGACGAGGCGTTCGTCTCGACGCCGGTCGTTGCAGCGGACGGGCGCGTCTACGTCTCGTTCCTCAACACGACCGACCTCAACACGGGCCGCGACGACTACGAGGTCGTCGAGGTCAGCCCGGCCACGGGTACGCCGGTGAACGCGCCGGTGAAGGTCGCGACCGTCTTCGACGGATCGACCGACTACCCGATCGCGTTCGGCCGGCAGACCTACCAGGACAGCGTCTTCCGCTCCTGGGCGGCGGGGAACATCTCGGCGGACCCGACGAACCCGGCGCACCTCGCTGTCGTGTGGTCGGACATGACGAACAGCCCGAAGCCGGCTCCGAGCGACCCGTACACGGCGAAGACGAACTCGGATGTGATCGTCAGCCAGTCCTTCGACCGCGGCCGCACGTGGGGGCCGCCCGTCGCGCTGGCGCTGCCGGGCGACCAGTTCCAGCCGTGGAGCACCTACGACACGTCGGGCCGGTTGCGGATCGGGGCGTTCGACCGGTCGGCCGACCCCGCGAACCATCTCTACAACTACTCGCTCTCGACCGAGTCGAGTGACGGTTCGCTTGTGTTCGCAACCCACGCCGTGTCGACCGTCGCTTCCGATCCGACGACCAACGATCGCTGGTTCGCGCGTACGGTGAATTCCGCGTTCCCGTTCGCGACGGCGTTCCTCGGCGACTACAGCGGTATCGCGGCCATGCCGGACGGAAGCGGCGTGGTCTCGTACTGGACCGACATGCGGAACGAGGTCACCTTCGCCGGCCGCTCCGGCCACGGCGAAGACGCCTACTTCGCAAAGACGCCTTAAGGCTCAAAGCGAATCCGGGGCCGGCGGCTCGACCGCCGGCCCCGGCCCGCCGTCGCGCCGCGCTCGGCGTCCGCCTGGCGTTCGAAAACGCTTGAGCCTCAATGGCGAGGCGCGCGCACTAGACACTTCTGAGGGATGAGCGACGCCCGCGTCGATGCCGAGACGAGCGGGTAGCCGCGTTTTTCGTCAGGGGGGTCTTCGATGGTTGCTTCGCGCTGGACGTTTGCCGTTCTCGGCAGCTTTGTGGCCGTGCTCGCATGGTCGGGGCCGGCGGTGGCCGGCACGAAGTGCGGTCGCACGGCTCATCTCGAATGTTCGACCGTCGCGGTTCCACTCGACCGCACCGGTCAGGTCGCCGGGACGATTCCGCTGCACGTGGAGGTGCTGCCCAGCCAGGGCGTGAGTCGCGGCGTGATGTTTCTCGTCGCGGGCGGGCCTGGTCAAGGATCGGCGCAGAGCTTCGATCTCGGTGATCCCGGGGAGGCGGAGCTGCTTCAGTTCATGTATCCCGGCGACACACTGGTGGCCTACGACGATCGCGGCACCGGCCGGTCGGACCCGCTCGACTGCGCCGCGCTCGACACCTTCGTCGAGGACACCGACCCTGCTCAGATCGCGGCCGCCTGCGCGGGACAGCTCGGGCCTGCCGCAGGCTTCTACAGCACTGCCGATCACGCCGCCGATCTCGACGCAGTCCGGCAGTCGCTCGGGCTCGACAAGGTCGGAATCACCGGTGTCTCGTACGGCACCAAGCTCGCGCTCGACTACGCCGCCGCGTACCCCGTGCACGTCGAGCGGCTCGTTCTCGACTCCGTCGTGCGGCCCGACGTGAGCGACCCGTTCATGACGAGCGCGCTGCAGGCGATGCCGGCGACACTGGCGAGCTACTGCGTGGACGGCGCGTGCGCGCAGGCCACACCCGACTTCGCTGGCGACGTCGCCGCTGTCGCCAACAAGCTCGCAGTGCGGCCGCTCAGGGGCCGTGTCCTGCTTGCCAATGGACACAGAGTCGCCGTGACAGTCGATGCGCTCTCCTTCCTCAGCGTCGTCTTCGGTGCGGACTTGGATCCGGGGCTCGCCGCGGAGCTGCCGGCAGCCGTGCACGCTGCACGCGCCGGGGATGCACTGCCCTTCTTGCACGTGCTGCAACTCGACGCGGGCGGAGGATCGAGCCCGGTCAGCGAGTTCAGCGTCGCGCTCTATCTCGCGACGGTCTGCGACGACGAGCCGTTTGCGTGGACGCCCGGTATGTCGGCTGCGGACCGCGCCGCGGCGGTGCAGACCGCGCTCGCCGCGCTGCCGGCAGGCTCATTCGGACCGTTCGGCCCCTGGGCGGCAGGGCTCGGCGACGCAGCAACGTGCGTCGGCTGGCCCGACCCGGCCGTCGACGTTCCGGCTCCGGCGGCAGCGCTTCCCGATGTCCCCGTGCTCGCATTCAGCGGCGGCCTCGACCTGCGCACGCCCACGAGCAACGCCGTGGCGGTGGTCTCCCGGTTTCCGCAGGGGCACCTGGTCGTCGTTCCCGGGGTCGGCCACAGCGTCCTGACCGCGGACACGACGTATTGCGCGCAGCTCGCGCTTCGGCGCTGGATCCAGGACGGCACGACGCCGAAGCCGACCTGCCCGCGCGCGAAGCCGTTCGTCCAAGCGGTGCCTGCTTTCAGCACGCCGTCGGCCGCACGCCTGACGCCTGGGCAAACACGAGCGGCCGCGATGGCTGCGCTGCGCGAGGCGGAAGCGGTGTGGCTCTCGGCAGACGGCTTCACCGTGAGCCTCGGCGGCATCTACAGCGGCAAGCTCCAGGCACGTGAAACCGGGTTCACGCTGACGAACTACAGCACCACTCCCGGCGTCACCGTCACCGGGCGACTTCGCGTCACGCGCTACGCAGCACCCATGACCTTCGGCGGCGTGCTCACGATCGCCGGCTCCAAGGCCAGCCGCGGGAAGCTCACGCTTGCGCACGGACAACTGACCGGGCTCCTCCGGCGCCGCGACTAGCATCAACGAAGTGCTGCGCGTTCTCGCTTCCGTCGCCGCGGCAGTGCTGCCGAGCTTCGGGAACCCGAACGGGCACTACCCCGTGCCGGCGGCCGGCCGGGCGGTCGATACGTCACACCCCGATCGCGTGATCGGCAACGGCAGGCCGGCCGGTTGCACGTCGGCGGCCGTGGTCCGCGCTGTTGCCGCGGGCGGCATCATCACCTTCGACTGCGGGCCGAAACCGGTCACCATCGTGATGACCTCGACCGCCAATGTGCTCAAGACGCGGCATCTGGTCGTGCTCGACGGCGGCGGCCTCGTGACGCTGAGCGGCGCCGGAAAGCGACGCATCCTCTTCTCCGACACCTGCGCAGGCCACTGGTCGACCGGCGACTGCGTGAACCAGCCGTATCCGCAGATCGTCGTGCAGAACATCACCTTCGCCAACGGCTACGACGGCACGCATCAGGCGACGTGCACGGACAACGTCCCGGGTTGCTGGTACGGCGGGGTCGACGGCGGCGGTGCGATCTACGTCGAGGGCGGCCAGTTCAAGGCCGTCAACTCGCGGTTTCTCGATAACCGCTGCTACGCGTACGGCCCCGATCTCGGCGGTGGAGCGATTCGCGCACTCGCCCAGTACCAGAACCGCCCCGTCTACATCACGCAGAGCACGTTTCGCGACGGCCGCTGCTCGAACGGCGGCGCACTGAGCAGCATCCAAGTTCAGTGGAACATCCTGAACAGCCAGTTCTTCGACAACAAAGCGATCGGGTGGGGCGCCAACCCCGCCGCGGCCGGCGCGCCCGGCGGAGGTAGCGGCGGCGCCGTCTACATCGACGGCAAGAACAACGACGTGCTGATCGCCGGCACCGTCATGCAGGGCAACAGCGCGAGAGAAGGCGGCGGCGCAGTCTTCGACGTCGTGAACAGCGGCTGGGGTGCGCTCACGTTCAACCAGTCGCACTTGCACGGCAACACGAGCGGAGCGTTCCAGAACCTTCCGGGGATCTACTACGAGCTCGACGGAAAGCTCAGCAGCCCGGTATTGATCAACTCCACCCTCGACTGATTCCGTGGCTTCGGCGACGTGCACGAGCGTCCATCCCCGGCTCGGACACCGTGGAGCGCGGAATCCGGGTGAGACCGCGCGGCGCGATGGTAGTGCGCCTGCATACTTCGCCGATGCAAACGTTCAATGTGTTCACGGACGAAACCGACATGGGGCCCGACGGCACGGAACCGCCCGGCTACCTGTGCGTCGCCGCCCGACTTGGTCCCAAGCTGGGCGGCACGCGGCTCGGGATGAGTGTCTACGACCTGCCGCCGGGCGAGGCGATCTGCCCCTACCACTTCGAGTGGACCGACGAAGAGTGGCTGATCGTGATCGCCGGCCGGCCCACGCTACGCACGCCTGAGGGCGAGCGCGTGCTCGATCCCGGCGATGTCGCCTGCTTCCCGGCCGGTCCTGACGGAGCGCATCGCGTGGGCAACTCCGGCGAGGACCCGGTGCGCGTTGCCATCTTCTCGACGAAGAACGAGTTCGGCATCGCCGAGTTTCCGGATAGCGACAAGATCGGGATCTGGGCCGGCGACACGCACCACATGCTGCGCCGAGCGCCGCACCTCGAGTACTGGGACGGCGAGCGCTAAGGGAGCGTGAGCTCGGCGATCGCCGGCGCGAGCGTGCCGCGAAAGGGCTCGCCGCGCCGGTACCACGCGATCTGCGCGATCTCCCCGCTCGCCGCCGGCTCACCGCTCAACTCGGCGCGGAAGACCTCCATCGCCATCGGCACGCCTTCGAGCGCGGCGGGCGCGTGCACGGTCTCGTGGAAGGCGAGCGACGTGAGCTGCACGCCGAGCTCCTCGCGCACTTCGCGGCGCACGCATGCCTCCGCGCTCTCGCCGGGCTCGGGCTTCCCGCCCGGCAGGTAGAAGACGTGAGGCGCCGCCGTCTTGCTGACGAGCAGCAGGCGGTCGTCCACGATCACGGCGGCTGCGGCAACGCGAAGCATCAGCCGCAGCACCGTAGACCAGCGCGCGGACGTTAGGCGGCGCGGAACCGGTACACGCGCGCGTTGTGCGGCGCGTACGGGCTCGGGTCGGTGAAGGCACCCTGGGCGACGTGGACGGTGCGGGCCGGGTTGCCGCCCGGGTGAGCGAGCACCGTGCCTTCGGCGATGCCGCTCGGCAGCCCGCGGAAGTGAACGCTGCCCGTCGTCGTCGGGCTCTTGCGCACCGCGATGAGGTAGACGAAGCCGCCGGCCTTGCGCGTGCTGAGCGCGATGTCCGTCGCGTCCGCGGTGATCGCGAACGTGGCCTTCGGCGCGGTCAGCGCCTGCATGTGGTCGGCGTCCGCCAGCTCCTGGAGCAGCGGCTTCTGCACGCGCTCCCAGTACGTCCAGTTCCAGCCGCGCGCACGGTCGACCGGCGTCATCGCCTGCAGGATCTGGCCGCCGAAGAAGAAGAGCCCGCGGGCGCCGGCGATCACCGCGTCGTACGCCATGAAACGCGCCTGCTGCAGCGTGGGGAAGACGAGCGGGTGCGGCGGCAGGACGCCGCTCCAGGCGATCTGCAAGGTCGTCCAGATCGGCTTGCCCGGCGTGGCCTGCGCGACGATCCGCGTCACGTCGCCGACGACGCTGATGTCCGTGTTGACGGGCGGCCCGCCGGCGTGCAGGCCGGGCGGCTGCGAGACGGGGTAGATGTCGACGCCGTGCACGTCGCAAGCCGCGGCGTACGGCTTGACCATGGCAACGGTCAGGCGCGAGCCCGGCCCGCGGGGAGCTTCGATGATCACGACCGGATGGTCGGGATCGAGCGACCGGATGTGCTTGTAGACCGCGACGCAGCCGGCCGCAGGGACGCGAGCGTGCGCCGGCTCGTCGGCGCCTTTCCACGCCCCGAGCCCGGGATGGCCTTTCAGCTGCTGGACGATGCTGGTGAGCAACGGCTCGTGCGTCAGGTTGTTGTCGACACCGGCGAGCGCGAGCCAGACCTGCAGCCCGTGCTGCTGCGCCGCGTCGAGCTCCTGCGTGACGGTGATCATCTGCTCCCCGACAGAGCCTGCGCTCCACACCGTGTAATTGCGCACGAGGTTGACGCCCGCGGCCGCGATCTCGGACCACGCGGGCCGGCCGCTGGCGGGTGCGGTGCTTCCGAGCGGCGGCGGATCGGAGAGGCCGATTGGAAACGGCGGAATCGAAGCCATGAACGTCGTCTCGGGCCTGGGAGGCCAAGCCTCCCAGGCCCGATCGGAGAGCTAGATGCCGAGCGCGGCGCGCGAGACGGTCGCGAGCACCTGCTGCTGGTAATACACGGGCCCTCCGCCGTCCGCGATCACGTTCGACGGGTAGTGCGTCGAGACGAAGAGCGCGTAGATGTTCCCCGCGGAGACTGCGAGGCCGAAGTAGTCGCCGATGAACTGCGACGCGCAGTTGGCGTCCGCACAGACCTCCTGCGGGATCCCGCCCACGCTTTGCGCCGGCTCTTCCGGGTCCCACGTCGACTTCGTGATGCGCAGATTTCCGCCAACCGGCACGGCACCGAGGCCGCTGTCCTTGTACGGCTGCATCGAGACGTCGATGCAGAAGTTCGTGCGCCCGACGTCTTGCGGGAGCACGCTCGGATCGCTCGGGCAGGCAAGCCGCCGGTCGTAGAACGCGACCGCCACGGCGCCGTTCGGTCCTGCTGCGACCGAGGGCTGAAACTGATCGGTCGCGACGGAGCCGTCCACGTTGTCGTTGACGACGACCGGCGTCGACCAGGTGATGCCGCCGTTCGTCGACTGCGTGAACTTGACGTCGAACTGCGTGCCGTCCCAGTCCTCGTAGGTGAGATAGAGATGCCCTGCGAAGGTCGGGCTGGCCGTGAAGTTCTCGGTGATGCCGTCCCGGAAGGTCGTGTTCGGCAGATTCGCCGCCGGGAGCGTTCCGACCGTCGCCGCGGGGACGAACTTCGAGAACGTCCGGCCGTCGTCGGTCGAGCGTCCGACGTACACCGTCGCCTGGCTGCCCTTCTTCGGGAACGAGACGAACGCGATGTACAGATCGCCCGCGGCGTCGACCGAGGGATAGATGTACGTGTTCGACGGGCCGGTCTGCGAGGGGGCCGTCACCGTGACCGCCTTCGAGAACGTCTGCCCGCGATCGCGCGATGTTGCGATGAAGATCTTGGTGTTGTTGTCCTCGAACACCGACCACATCGCGTAGACGTGATCCTGATCGGGGCTGCCCTGGATGTTGTTGACCGCGACCCATTGCTTGTCCGCCACATCGCCGAGCTGCTTTGCGCTCGAGTTCGACCCGTTGCGCAGAGCCTGGCCGCCGTTACCGGTCGTCCAGTGCTTGCCCATGTCGTCGGAGTAGCTGAGGTAGATCGCCCCGTCCGGGTGCAGCTTCGAGCCGCCCCAGAACGCGTTGAACGGCAGCGCGGTCTGGTACGCGCGGCCCTTCGAGTCGAAGGCGACGTTCGGATCCGTGGAGTCCGTCCAGCTCGGTGGCATCGCCTGCGTCCCCGTCGAGATGCAGTCGTAGCCCTGCACCTGGTTGTTGCCGGCCGGCGTGCCGTTCGGCATCTGGTACGCGCCGAGGTAGAACATGTAGTCGTCGGAGTAGCGGTCGAAGAAGAACTTCGACACGCCGAGAGCGTTCTCCGTGCCCGGCTTGACCGCGAGCCAGGACTCGGAGCGGTTCGTGAACGTTCCGGTCGTGCACGTGCCCGGGTTCGGCCAGGTCTGGCCGGCCGGGACCGGGTAGCCGCCGCCCGTCGCCGGCGAGCTCGCGACCTGGTTCGTGAACGTGACCGACGAGCCCCAGGCACCCGGAGTCGGTGCGCTGGAGCCGGCCGACGCGCTCGCCAATACCGCTGTGGCGGCGAGAACTGAAACCGCGAATCGTCTGCTCATGCTTCCCTCCCCAAGAGGTTGCGCCTGCCCTAGCCGCGATTCGTAGCACTTCGCGTACGTTGAAGGCTGCAATGGAGAGCCTCCGCCTCTACGACTACGCCGCGTCGGCCAACTGCCTGAAGGCGCGGATCCTGCTCGCGCAGCTCGAACGCGAGTACGAACGGGTTCCGATAGACATCTTCGACGGAGACACGCTGACGGACGAGTACTTCGCGATCAACCCGGCACGCAGCACGCCGGTGCTCCAGATCGGAGACTCCACCTATCTGCCGGAGTCGAACGCGATCCTCACGTACCTCGCAGAAGGGACGAGGTTCTTGCCCGAGGACCGGCTCGCGCGCGCCGAGATCGTCCGCTGGCTGATCGTCGAGCAGACCCACGTGATGCCCCCGCTCGGCGGCCTGCGCTTCCGGCTGCTCACCGGCCGGCTCAAGGAGGACGACCGCGACGCGGTCCGCCGCCGGCAGCTCGGCGAAGAGTCGCTCGCGATGCTCGACGCGCAGCTCGCGGGGCGCGACTTCCTCGTCGACGGCTACTCGATCGCCGACATCGCCGTCTACGCGTACACGCACGTCGCCGGCGAAGCCGGGTTCCGCCTCGCCGACTATCCGAGCGTCGTGCGCTGGATCGAGCGCGTCGAGGCGCAGCCGCTCTTCGTGAACGACCTGGCGCCGTACCCCGAGAACGCGCGGCCCGGGAAGGGCCGCTCGACCTACGGCTAGTGCGCGATCTCCCAGGCGTGGCCGCCCGGATCGAGGAAGCTCGCGGTCCGGATGCCCCACGGGCGGTCGATCGGGCCGTTCAGGAACCTGACTCCACGTGACCGAAGCTCTGCGCACATCGCGTCGACGTCGTCGACCGTGATCGTGAAGAGCACGCGCGCTCCCGCCTCGAGGCTCGCGACCGGCGCAGGCTCGATCAGCTCCGGCGCCTCGGTGCTCGTGAGCAAGTTGACGAGCGTGTCCCCGAACTTGAAGACCGCCGAGCTATCGTCCTCGTAGACGACCGGCAACCCGAAGACGTCGAGATAGAACTGCTTCGCCACTGCCACGTCGTCGACGAACAGCGTGATCGCACTGATGCCGGGTGCCCAGGATTCCAAGCTGCACAGCGTATGGCACGCCGCCGCCCTGGCGTCCGTTCTAGTCGCGGTCGCAGCCGGCACCGCGCACGCGCAACCGGAGACGACCGTGTGCCCGCCGCGATCGGTCGGTCGGTCCCGGCTCCTTTGTCCACGGTGGTCGCACGGGCGCGCTCCGCTTCCTGCACGCGTACCGCCAGGCCTCGCGACGCGCTGCACCGGCAAGGGGCTCACGCCGACGATCTCGCTGACGCGCTAGGGCTGCGCGAGCAGCGCGCGGGCCGCTTCGAGATCCGCCTCGGGCACGAGGATCTCGCGCGGGCCGTCCGAGGTGAACTCCTCGAGCGGCGAGTCCGTTGCCTCGGTCACGCGGTGACCGCAAGCGATGCCGGCGGAGCGGAGGAGCCCGCACACGACGTCGGCCTCGATCTCGTCACCCACTGTCGTCACGACCACCCCGTCGTCCATCCCCGGACCCTAGCCGTCCGAGCAGGAACGCGCCCGCCGTTACGGCGGCGAACGCCGCGATGCGGACGCCGCCGTACGCGCCCGGCGGCACCGGCTCGTCGAGCACGACCGTCCCAGCCGCGATCGGCAGCGCGTTCGTCAGCAGCGTGGCGAGCCCGGCCACGGTGAGTGCGTCGCCGGCCTGATAGCCGATCTGGAGGAGGATGGTGCCCGCGAGGTAGCCGAGGACGAGCGTCACCGCGAAGATGACGCGCGTACCTCCCTGGGTCGCGACCTTCGTCGAGATGTCGCCAATCGAGAAGCAGAGGCCGCCCGCGATGCCCGCCGCCGCCGCGCGGCCGGCGAACCGCCGTCCGAGCGCAAGAACGAGCAACGCTGCGGCGGCCGTCGCGCCGAGCCAGAGCAGGATCGCGGCGCTCTCGCCCTTGCCGCCCTCGCCGCTGCCGCCCGCGAGCGAGACGGCGAGCGCGGCGAGGCCGATCACGGAGAGGGTCACCCCGCTGAGCTCGCGCCGACCCAGCGCGCGGCCGCTGAGCCGGGCCGAGAAGAACGCGAGCACGCCGATCCCGCCTGCGCCGATCGACTGCACGAGCGCGAGCGATGCCAGCGCCAGCGCGGCCACGTAGAGGAGGAAGCCGCCCGTCTCGAGGCCGAAGCCCAGCAGCCAGCCTCGATCCTCGAGCAGGAGGCGGAGCGATCGAATGGGACGCCGAACCGATAGGGCGGGCAGCGCGGCGGCGGCGTCGTGCTCGCGCAGATACGCGATGTTGATGAGCGTCGTCGAGGCGAGCGCGAGCACGAGTGCGACTGCGGTGCCGGCGCTCATCGCGCTAACTATCGCGTAGGAGAGGGGCGCGGCCTTCCGACCGCGCCCCTCTTCGTTTCGTTACGCAGCTTCGAGCACGATCTCGGCCTCGACCTGAGGCTCGGCCGCGATCGTGACTGCGCGCGACTCCGTCAGGGCAGCCGCCAGCACGGCGCCGACGACCGCGACCGCCGCGAGCACGTAGAACGTGATCGCGAAGCCGTGGTTCAGCGCGGCGCCGCTCAGTGCCGAGACGTGATGCGCGTTCACGTAATGGGTGCTGAACGTCGTCGCGATCGTCGTCGCCGC
>Ga0070714_100001988_pt1 | contig 14934 bp, 14 predicted proteins | sample LARL83metaG_FD_65450 | JGI IMG/M metagenome (GOLD analysis project Ga0070714, IMG submission 65450) | Corn, switchgrass and miscanthus rhizosphere microbial communities from Kellogg Biological Station, Michigan, USA - LAR L8-3 metaG | ecosystem: Host-associated > Plants > Roots > Rhizosphere ...
AGAGGCGCTGGGGTGGCCCAGGCAGATCTCCAGCTGCCCGACTCCGGCAGGTGCGTCGGTGACGTGCAGGCTGACCGTCACCGTCTTCGCGCCGGTGCGAACGTCGATCGTGTCGGGGGCCAGCTGCTGCACCGCCATCTGCGGACCTTGGACGTCGGGGTCGGCGTCGGCGACCTGCAGCTGGGGGCCTCCGCTGTAGGGCGTGGAACCGGACCGTCCCTGCCGGTCGGTGACGGTGATGTCGCCGTACAGAACGCCCGGGGCAGTCCAACGCGGCACGGTCAACGTGCCCTCCCACCAGCCGTCCCGATCCGTGCCGGAGACCAGTTCCATGGTGTCTATCCGCACCGCGACCCCGTTGTTACCGTCCTGGAACCATCCCTGCACCGTCGTTACGCCGGTGTCGTCGGTCGCGCGCACCCGCACGGTGACCGGCACATCGCTGTTGGTCACGTCCACGGAACCGGCGTCGAGGACGGTTTCGGCTGCGACCGGTGGCTCCTCGTCGTAGCGGCAGCGGATGCTCTCGTCTGCGGCGTCAACGATGCAGATGTTGTCACCGACCCCGCCATCGACCGAGTCGGCTCCGCCGTCACCGGTCAGGTCGTCGTTGCCCCCGTTCCCTGCGAGGTCGTCGCCCTGGCTGCCGCCGTCGATCTGGTCGTCCTGGTTGCCGCCGTTGACTGTGTCCGCGCCCCCGTCGCCATTCAGGACGTCGCTGCCGTCACCGCCCGAAAGTGTGTCGGCACCGGCGCCGCCCTCGACCGTGTCGGCACCGTCCCCGGCCGAGACCCTGTCGGCACCATCGCCGCCAAGGACCTGATCGGCGCCCGCGCCGGCAAGCACCCGGTCGTCGCCCGACCCGGCAACCACCAGGTCGCTGCCGGTCCCGGCGTCCACCAAGTCATCACCACCGCCAGACCGGATGACGTCAGAGCCGCCGCGACCACAGATCACGTCCCGGCCCGGCGTGCCGACGAGCACATCCGGCCCGGCCGTGCCGACGATGGTGCAGCGCGCCCCCGTCGAGGTGACCGGGGCGGCCTGGGCCGGCCCCATCAGCAGGCCGGAAAGGAAGAGCGCCCCGGTCGCGGACGCGAGAAGAGCACTGCTGCGCAGCGGCATCGGGACTCCCTGAGACACGGCCGGGCCCGGGCGCCGGCCCCTGGATCATGCCAGAGACAGGCGATGCACATGGCCGGAATCGGTCTAGCGCCGGTCACCACGAGCAAGTCGCACATAGCGAGATTCTCGGGCAACCCCGTTGGTCCGGGCCACGGATGTCGGGCCACGCTTGGACTGATCCCGCCTACAGTGTGGGGTTGTGACAGAGCTCTCGGTGCCGCCCGGGTCCGGGTTGGAACGCGATCCCCTGGCGGCGGGGCAGGATCCGATCGGGCTGTATGTGTCCGGTGGGGTGGGCGTCGCCGTCGCGACGGGCGCGGTCGCCGGAGGGCTGTCCATGGGAGGGTGGCCCGCGGTCGGCTGCTACACCATCGCGGGCATCGCCGGGCTCTATGGCGGCTATGTCCTGGCCTTGGGCGTGGGCTGGCGGCTCGTCTCCGGCGCGCTGACCCGCGCCACCACCCGCTCCGCGCTGCGGGAGGCCGCTTCCGCTGGCCAACGCGTCCTCGAACTGCGCTTCCGGGCCGGTTTCGATGGCTCAGAGAGCGAGGCCGGCGGCATACCAGACGTCGATCGCATCGTGGATGACGTCGACGCCGCCCTGGGTGACGGGGGTGACTGTTCGGAGGCGGCCGGCACCGGGGGTGACTACCGGCTCCTCATCCGGGCCACCGACACCGAGACCGCGGTGAGCGCCGTCCACCGGGTCGCCGAGCGGAACCCCTTGCCTGCGGACAGCTACCTGTGGATACCGGACCCCCGACAGCCACGGCTGGGAACACGGCTCGCCCTCGGCGCGACGGCTGCCACGCCACGTTCTGCCGCCGAGGATGGCGACGCGGTCAGCCATCGGCGCACACCCACTCCCGGGAACGCAGGGAGCCGCTCTTCCGGGTTCTTCCACCGTCTCCGCGAGTCGTTGAGCATGGAGATCGAGTGGATGAGGATGCCGCAGGGCCATCGGGCGCTGAGCAAGGTTCATCGCAGCACGGACGTGGTCCTCAGGCATTTTCATGAACCGCTCGACCTGGTGGACCTGGAACTGGACCCGGGCCCCCAGGCAGAGCAGCTGCTCCGCTTTGCGATCCGTGAGGTCCCACCCGTCGACCGTCACACCGACGTCAGCAAGCTCACGGTGTGGCTGCTCGTCCAGTCTTCCGCCCCGGCCGCCGACGTCATGCTGGGGCGGAGGCGACTCGGCTCAACCCGGCTGACGCCGCCTGCCTGGCAGGCGCTGACCAAGGAGGCCGAGCGCGGCATCTACGCTGACGGGCTCCTCGAGGTAGCGGCCAGCCCCCGCACCGGTCGGCCCGTGGTGCGCAGGCTCACCTGCTACCTACCTCGCGGCAACAAGAGCTAGAGCCAACGTCAGGTCCGCTTCTGAGCGATGAAGACGAATTCGTGGCCGGGGCGATCCGGGGCATCGGTTACGTCCAGGATCAGGAAGCCGGCCTCGGCCAGCCGGTGCTCGATCTCCGCCTGCGAGCGGAATCGCAGGGTCGACTCGGACACGAGCTGGGTGCCGTCTGCGAAGGTGTAGGTCTGCCGGAAGGACACGAGAGGCAAGTCAACCGCGGTGACCTCCCGCTGAAGCGTCACCGGGCCAACGCCGTCGATGACGGCCGCCGTGCCGGCCGGGTCCTGCGCCCACTCCAACCAGGCGCGGCGCTCAGGGCGCCGGGACTCGAAGACCAGGTGGCCCCCCGGCCGCAGCGCGGCGTGAATGCCATGCAGGGTCGCGTCCAAGTCGTCGTCGGTAAGGAAGACCTGGGCCACGTTGCCGGTCATGACCGCTGCGTCCATTCGCAGGGGCGGCAAGCCCGTCGCGTCACCATGGATCCATCTGACTCGGTCCGCGTTTGGCGAACGATCCCGTCCCACAGCCGATGTCGAGCACATTGCAAGCGCCGAGCTCACCAATCATGCGTTGGTAGTGGTCCAGATCGTCCCTCGCACCGTCGAAGTCGTCGTACAGCGCCGCGAGCCGAGGGTCGGAGAACAGTGCATCAACCACGTCGAGAACCGTAGCCAGTGGGCTGGCCAGGGGCCCGCGTCGTGCCACGAGAGAACAGGTGATCAGACAGGACGGGAGAACTGGGTGATCCGGGCGACGGCGGTGAAGCCGAGCCGCCGGTAGAGGGGAATGCCTGCTCCGCTGGCGTCGAGGGAGGCCCGGGTCGCTCCCGCATTTGCCGCGGAGCGCAGCGCGGCCGCTGTCATCGACAGCCCCACGCCTTGGCGGCGCCAGCCGGGGTCAGTGTTGACGAAGAACACGTACGCCTCCGAGAAGAAGGTGCGGGACCCGCTGGTGCCGCGCACCAAGCCGTCCCCGTCTACAGCGGCGAAGAGCCGCGGCCCCTCAGGCAGCGACCTCAGGTACGTGGCGAGTGCCGCCACCGACAACTCATCGGCTGGCATCGCCCGTGCGGCGGCCGCGACTGCATCCGTCAACGACACCCCTCCCGGTGGATCCCCGGGGACGCGGCGCACCGGCAGCAGAGTCAGGCCATCAGGCAGCCGGTGCTCCGGCACCGTGCGCAGGTCGCCGCACACCATCGCCGTGACCGCCTTCGGCGTCCACCTGGCGTCCCGACGGATGAGCTCGGCGCACCGCCCGGCCGCCGCGTGGACCCGGATCGTTCCGCCCGGGACCAGGGGCAGCAGGCTCGAGAGCAGGTCGAAGGCGCGGTCATCCAGGACCAGCAGCTCAGCCGGCGCCTCGCCGTCGACCGGAACCAGCCCGTGGATGCCGAGCCCGTCGACGCGACGCGTTCGCCGGTCCGCAGCAGCGGCGCTACGCGCATGGAACGCCGCGGAGTACTCGGCAAGCGCTGAATCCGGCACTCGAGGCAGCCTAGTCCCGACCGACACGATGCACGGCTGCACTTGCGCGAGTACGCCGCGGCCATGGCCCCTGCCGGTGTGCCGGTGGTCGCCATCGAGCATGTCGGGAGCACGTCGGTCCCCGGGCTGGCAGCCAAGCCGATCATCGACTGCGACATCGTGGTCGCCGAAAAGCACGTGCCAGCTGCCTCCCGCACGTTGCTCGGGCTCGGCTTCACCCCGCTAGGAGAGCTCGGGATCCGCTGCGGTGGGCCTTCAAGGAGCCGCGGCGACTCGCCGGAACAAACACCGACGTCGTGGCGGACGGCTCGCTCTCGCTGCGCAACCACTTGGCCGTTCGAGACGTCCTGCGTTCGAATCCCAAGCTTCGTGACCAGTACGCCGCGGTGAAACGACGAGTCGCTGCGACCGCCGCCGCTCAAGGACGTTCCGCACTACAGCGGAGGCGACGCGAGCCAGGACACCTGGTGGGAGGCCAACAAGCCGTCTAGCGCCAACTAGGGAACAGCGCGAGTCGGACGCACGTCAAACGCGCCGGCCCCGACCGAAGCGGTCGTGGCCGACGCTGTTCGCTGGCGGGATGCCAGCGCAGCCGTGCGGGATCGTTCCGAGTCACACGTTGAACCGGAACTCGACCACGTCCCCGTCCTGCATGACGTAGTCCTTGCCCTCCATGCGCACTTTGCCGGCGGCCTTGGCCGCGGCCATCGAGCCGGCCTCGAGCAGCTCGTCGTAGGAGATGATCTCCGCCTTGATGAAGCCGCGCTGGAAGTCGGTGTGGATCACGCCGGCCGCCTCCGGAGCGGTGGCCCCCCGCTTGATCGTCCAGGCACGCGCCTCCTTGGGACCGGCGGTGAGGTAGGTCTGCAGGCCGAGCGTCTCGAAGCCGACCCGGGCCAGGACGTCCAGGCCCGGCTCGTTGATGCCCATCTCCGCGAGCATCTCGCGGGCCTCCTCCTCGTCGCCGAGCTCGACGAGCTCGGCCTCGAACTTGGCGTCGAGGAAGATCGCCTCGCTGGGCGCGACCAGGTCGCGCATCCGCTGCTTGAGCTGCTCGTCGGCCAGCTCATCGGCATCGCAGTTGAACACGTAGAGGTACGGCTTCGCGGTCAGCAGCATCAGCTCGCGGATCAGGCTGCGGTCGATGGAGGTGGCGATGATCGGCGTGCCGCCCTCGAGGGCCGCCTGGGCGTCCTTGGCGGCGCCGACCACCGGGGCGAGCTCCTTCTTGCCCTTGGCCTCCTTCTCCAGCCGGGGCACCGCCTTCTCCACGGTCTGCAGGTCGGCGAGGATCAGCTCGGTCTGGATGGTGGAGATGTCGTTGCCGGGGTTCACCTCCCCGTCGACGTGGGTGACGTCCTCGTCCCGGAACACCCGGGTCACCTGGCAGATGGCGTCGGACTCGCGGATGTGGGACAGGAACTTGTTGCCGAGCCCCTCCCCCTCCGAGGCGCCCTTGACGATTCCGGCGATGTCGACGAACTGCACGGTGGCAGGCACCACCCGCGCCGAGTCGAACATCTTCGCCAGCCGGTCCAGCCGCGGGTCCGGGACACCCACCACGCCGACGTTGGGCTCGATGGTGGCGAACGGATAGTTCGCGGCCAGCACCTCGTTCTTGGTCAGCGCATTGAACAGGGTCGACTTGCCCGCGTTCGGGAGTCCGACGATGCCGATCGTGAGTGCCACAGGCGGCCACTTTACGGTGGCCGCACGGTCCGGCACGAATCGGTCACGGCACTAAGGTGCTCGCATGCGCATCGCCACCTGGAACGTGAACTCCGTCCGGTCCCGGATCGACCGCGTGGAGGCGTTGCTGGCGCGCCACGACATCGATGTGCTGGCCCTGCAGGAGACCAAGGTCCGCGACGACCAGTGGCCGGTGATGGGCCTGGAAGCGATGGGCTACGAGGTGGCGTCGTACGGCATCAACCAGTGGAACGGGGTCGCGGTCGTCTCCCGCGTGGGCATCGCCGACGTCGAGCGCGGCTTCGCGGGGATGCCGACGTACGGCGAGCCGCCGGCCGCCGAGGCGCGGGCCATCGGCGCCACCTGCGCTGGGGTGCGGATCTGGTCGCTGTACGTGCCTAACGGTCGGGCTCTGGGCGACCCGCACCTGGACTATAAGCTGACCTGGCTGGCCCGGCTACGGGACACCGCCGTCGGCTGGCTGGCCGCCGACCCGGACGCGGCGGTCGCGCTGACCGGGGACTGGAACATCGCGCCGCTGGACGAGGATGTCTTCGACATCGCCCGGTTCGCGACCAGCACCCACGTCTCACCTCCCGAACGCGCCGCGTTCCAGGCCATCGTGGACGCCGGCTACGCCGACGTGGCCCGGGCCCACACGCCGGGACCGGACGTCTTCACCTACTGGGACTACTACCGGCAGCGCTTCGAGCGGAACCGCGGCATGCGCATCGACTTCGTGCTCGGTTCCCCGGCGCTGCAGAAGCGCGTCACCGGCGCCCGCGTGGACGTCGAGGAGCGGGCCGGCAAGGGTGCCAGCGACCACGCGCCGGTGATCGTCGACCTCGCCGACTGAGCGCCGTCGTCGCAGCGAGACACCGGAGCGGCATCGGCGCTATGTGCCGATGCCGCTCCGGTGTCTGCCCGGGGACGCACCCGGCGCGCCGCACGGGCGCGAAGAGCCCGAAATGTCGGTGGGTGCGGTCACCATGATGCCCATGGACTTCACCACCGCCGTCGTGCTGTTGCTCGTCCTCGGCGCCGGCGTGGCGCTCGGCCTCGCGCTGGGCGCCACCTGGGCGCGGGCCCGGGCCGGCGCCGCCACCGCCGGGGACACCCGCAGGGCGCTGGAGTCGCGGGCCGCCGACCATGCCGTGGTCACCGAGAGCCTGGCCCGGCTGCACGACCGGCTCCGGGACCTCGACCGGGAGCGGGCCTCCTGGCAGAGCCAGCTCAAGCAGCAGGTGGAGGAGGTCCGGCACTCCACCGATCTGCTGCGCCGGGAGACCACCTCGCTGGCCACCGCGCTGCGCAAGCCGCAGGTGCGCGGCCGCTGGGGGGAGCTGCACCTGCGGCGGGTCGTGGAGATGGCCGGGATGGTGGACCGCTGCGACTTCGCCGAGCAGGTCTCGGTGCGCCACGACGACCCGGCCGCGGACCGGACCCGGCTGCACCGTCCGGACCTGGTGGTCCACCTCGCCGGTGGCAAGCACGTCGTCGTCGACGCGAAGGTGCCGCTGGACGCCTTCCTCGACGCCACCAGTGCCGGCACCGACGAGGAGCGGGAACAGCATCTGGTCCGGCACGCCCGGCAGCTGCGCAGCCACGTCGAGGTGCTCGCGGGCAAGGCCTACTGGCGTGCCCTGCCGGCCACCCCGGAGTTCGTGGTGCTGTTCGTGCCCGGCGAGTCGTTCCTGTCCGCGGCGCTGGAGGCCGAGCCGAGCCTGATGGAGTACGCCGCGTCGCGGCAGGTCGTGCTGGCCACCCCGACGACGCTGATCGCGCTGCTGCGCACGGTCGCCTACGCGTGGACCCAGGAGGCCCTGGCCGACAAGGCCCGGGAGATCCATGACCTCGGCCGGGAGCTGCACGAGCGGATCGGCGTGATGGGCGGCCACCTCGACAAGCTGGGCCGGACGCTGACCGCCGCAGTGGGCGCCTACAACAAGACGGTGGGCTCGCTGGAGGGCCGGGTGCTGGTGTCGGCCCGCAAGTTCACCGAGCTGAGCGTTGGCGCCGAGCTGGAGTCACCGGCGCCCGTCACCGAGACCGCCCGCCCGCTCACCGCCGCGGAGCTGCTGGACGCCGTGGCCGAGCCCCGTCCGGAGCTGCCAGCAGGAGAGGCAGCGCCTGCTGAGGACCCGGCCCGCCGCAGCGCCTGAGGCGGCGGGTCAGCCGCGTGCCTTCTCCCGGGCGCGGATCTCGCGGCGCAGCTCCGGCGGCAGCGCGAACATCAGCGACTCCTCCGCGGTGTGCACCGACTGCACGTCCGGGAAACCGCGCTCGGCCAACGCGGCGAGGACCCCCTGGACGAGGTTCTCCGGCACCGACGCACCCGAGGTGACACTGACCGTCTCCACCCCGTCGAACCAGGACTCCTGCAGCTCCGAGGCGTCGTCGACGCGGTGCGCCGAGCGGGCGCCGGCTTCCAGCGCCACCTCGACCAGTCGCACCGAGTTCGAGGAGTTGCCCGAGCCCACCACGATCACCAGGTCCGCGCCGTCCGCGATCTGCTTGATCGCGGTCTGCCGGTTCTGGGTCGCGTAGCAGATGTCGTCCGAGGGTGGGTCCAGCAGCAGCGGGAACCGCTTGCGCAGCGCCTCCACGGTGGCCATCGTCTCGTCGACCGAGAGCGTCGTCTGGGACAGCCAGGCCACCTTCGCCGGGTCGCGGACCTCGACGTTGGCGACGTCCTCGGGGCCCTGCACCAGCTGCACGTTGGCCGGCGCCTCACCCGTGGTGCCGTCCACCTCCTCGTGCCCCTCGTGGCCGATGAGCAGGATGTCGTAGTCCTGGCCGGCGAACCGGCGGGCCTCGTGGTGCACCTTGGTGACCAACGGGCACGTGGCGTCGATGGTCCTCAGCTCACGCTTCTCCGCCTGCAAGTGCACCTCCGGGGAGACTCCGTGCGCGGAGAACACCACGGTGGAACCGACCGGCACCTCGTCGAGCTCCTCGACGAAGACGGCGCCGCGCTCCTCGAGCTCGGAGACCACGTGTCGGTTGTGCACGATCTGCTTGCGCACGTAGATGGGTGGGCCGTACAGCTCCAGCGCCTTCTCGACGGTGAGCACCGCCCGGTCGACCCCGGCGCAGTAGCCCCGCGGCGCGGCGAGCAGCACGGAGCGGTTGCCGGGGCCGGGGTCTACCTCCTGGGCCGTCCCCAGGTCCGAAGTGCGCATGTCCCCATGGTAGGTGGTGTGCCATAAGGTGCCTGGCGTGGCGTTGCAGACCAGCCCCGAGCACCCGGCCCCGGTCCGGGCGATCGCCAACGCCATCGCCGGCTGGATCGACCGGCTGGGCGCGGTGTGGGTGGAGGGGCAGATCGCGCAGCTGAACCGCCGCCAGGGCATGAACACCGTGTTCTTGACGCTGCGTGACACTGTGGCCGATCTCTCCCTCACGGTCACCTGCTCGCGGACGGTCTTCGACTCACTCAACCCGCCGGTGGTGGAGGGCGCGAGCGTGGTGGTGCACGCCAAGCCGTCGTACTACCCGAGCCGGGGCACGCTCAGCCTGTACGCCGACGACATCCGCATGGTCGGCCTGGGCGAGCTGCTCGCGCGGCTGGAGCGACGCCGCCAGCTGCTCGCCGCCGAGGGGCTGTTCGCCGCCGAGCTCAAGCGCCCGCTGCCGTTCCTGCCGATCCGGATCGGCCTGATCACCGGACGCGGCTCGGCCGCCGAGCGGGACGTGCTGGAGAACGCCCGGCGCCGCTGGCCGGGGGTCAGCTTCCGGGTGCTGAACACCGCCGTGCAGGGGCCCAATGCCGCGGCCGAGGTCATCGACGCGCTGGGCGCGCTGGACCGCGACCCCGCAGTCGACGTGATCGTCATCGCCCGGGGTGGCGGGTCGGTGGAGGACCTGCTGCCTTTCTCCGACGAGGGCCTGGTGCGCGCGGTGCACGCCGCCCGCACGCCGGTGGTCTCCGCCATCGGACACGAGCCGGACTCCCCGCTGCTGGACCTGGTCGCGGATCTGCGCGCCTCGACCCCGACCGACGCCGCCAAGCTGGTCGTGCCCGACGTCGCCGAGGAGCTGGAGCGGGTCGCCCGGCTGCGCGACCGCGGCCGCCGGGTGCTCGTCGGCTGGCTGGCCCAGCAGCAGCACCAGCTCGAAGCGGTGCGGGCCCGGCCCAGCCTGGCCGACCCGCGTTCCGGGCTCGCCGACCGGGCCCGGGAGGTCGCCGAGCTGCGGGCCCGCACCCGTCGCTGCCTCGGTCACCAGCTGGACCGCGCGGACGACGACCTGGCGCACCGGCTCGCCCGGGTGCGCGCGCTGTCCCCGTTGGCCACCCTGGAGCGCGGCTACGCGGTGCTCCAGGACGCAGCCGGACACGTGGTCACCAGCGTGGCGCAGCCCTCACCCGGTGACCTGCTGCACGCCCGGGTCCACGACGGCACGTTCGGCGTCGTGGTCAGCGACCACGAGCCGGACGGCACCCACCCCGCCCCCGTCGACGAGGAGAACCGCCGATGACCGAGCAGGACGACCTCAGCTACGAGGCCGCGCGCGAGGAGCTGGTCGAGGTGGTGCGCCGGCTGGAGGCCGGCGGCACCGACCTGGAGACCTCCCTGGCGCTGTGGGAGCGCGGGGAGCAGCTGGCCCGGCTGTGCCAGCGCCGGCTGGAGGGAGCCCGCAAGCGGCTCGACGACGCGATCGCCGCCGAGCAGCAGGCCGAGGAGCCCGAGGCGTAGCCGTCAGCGCAGCGAGGCGACGTAGCGGGTGAGCACCGCCCGGCCCGGCGTGCCGACCACCAGGGTGGTGGTGTTCCCGTCCTGGCGGGCCAGGGCGTAGTCGCCGCCGGCATCCGACCACGCGGTCCAGGTGGCCCCGTCGATGGTCACCGGCGGCCGCTGGTGGGCGTGCTGGTCGACGTACTTGCCGACCATCGCGCGGATGGACGCGTGGCTCTGCTCCAGCCCGACGTACTGATCGTTCGCGGTGAGCACGCCAAGGTGCCAGTGCTCCCGCGGCGGATCGACGTACCGGACACTGGTGGCCCGCCAGCCGGGCGGCAGGCTGGGCGGGGCCAGCAGGTGCAGGTGCGCCTGTTGCCGGGCGAACTTCACGGTCTTGGCGTAGGGAACCGGAGGCGCCGGGTTGGGCACCGAGGCGACGTTGGTCAGCTTCTGCAGCGCCGCCAGGCCGGCGACGACCGCCACCAGCACCACCAGCGCGGCCACCAGTCCGGAGAAGGATCGCTGGTACCGACCGGGACGCTCGCTCACCCGGCCATTGTGGCGTCCATCCGCAAGCCGGTCCGCGTCGGGTCGGCGTAGGCTGCGGCGGTGCCACCAGCGCTCTGCGACGCCGTCGCCGTCCTCGCGCTGGGGCTGATGCTGGTGGTCGCCTTCCGGCACCCTTCGGCGCTGGTGGAGGCGACGACCGGGGTGGTTGCGGCCGGCGCCGTCCTCGCGACCGGCATGCTCTCCTGGTCGCGGGTCTCCGCCGAGGTGGGTCGGCTGCTTCCCGTGGTCGGCTTCCTGGCCGCGATCCTGGTCGTGGCCGAGATGTGCGCGGTGGAGGGCGTCTTCGCCGCCGTCGGGACGCGGGTCGTCCGCCTTGGGCGACGCGACCCGCAGCGAATGCTGCTGCTCGCGTTCCTGACCGCCGCGGTCGTCACCGTGGTGCTCAGCCTGGACGCGACCGTGGTGCTGCTCACGCCGGTGGTGGTGGCCGCCGCCGGTCGCGCGGCGGTCGGCTCTCGGCCGACGGCCTACGCCTGCGTGCGGCTGGCCAACTCCGCGTCCCTGCTCTTGCCGGTGTCCAACCTCACCAACCTGCTCGCGCTGCCCGCGGTGCACCTGTCCTTCCTCCGGTTCGCGCTGGTCATGGCACCTGCCTGGCTGGCCGTGCTGGCCGTGGAGTACGCCGGGCACCGGGTGTTCTTCGCCCGTGAGCTGCACGCCGCACCGGGGCCGGAGCACGACGACCGGCTGGCCCCGTTGCCGGTGGTGCCGCTGGCGATCGTGGCCGCGATGCTGGTCGGCTTCGCGGTGAGCTCGCCGTTCGGGGTGGCCCCGGCCTGGATCGCCGCCGCCGCGGCGCTGGCGTCGGGCGGGCACGCCCTGCGCCGCCGGCGTACGACGCTGAGGGCGATCGTGTCGGCCGCGCACCTCGGTTTCGCGCTGTTCGTGCTCTGCCTGGGGGTCGTGGTCGCGGGGCTGTCCGCAGGCTTCCTGGGCGACCTGGTGCGCGCCCTGGTGCCGGGCGGAACCACGCTGCTGGACCTGCTCGGCATCGCAGTGCTCGCCACCGTGCTGGCCAATATCGTCAACAACCTGCCGGCCACCCTGCTGCTCGTGCCGTTCGTGGCGCCGCTGGGCACCCTGGCGGTGCTGTGCGCGCTGGTGGGGCTCAACGTCGGCTCCGGGCTGACCTACACCGGCTCGCTGGCCAACCTGCTGTGGCGGCGCACCCTGGCCCGGCGCGGCCAGCGGCCGCGGGCCGCGGACTTCCACCGGCTCTCGCTGCTGGTCACCCCACCGGCGCTGGTCGTGGCCGTCGTCGCCCTCTGGGCCTGGGCCGGCCTGCTCCCCTGACCCGGGTCAGCCGGCGCGGAGGGCGGGGACCAGCTCGCGTTCGGCGACCTCGAGGAACTCGTCCTGCCCCTCGTCGCCGATCTGCACCACGGCGACGTCGGTGAACCCGGCCTTCTCGTACTCCCGCACCGCGGCGACGATGGCCTCCAGGTCCGGGCCGCACGGGATCGAGTCGGCGACGTCCTCGGGCCGGACGAACTGGGTCGCCCCGGCGAACCCGGCCGGCCCGGCCAGCTCGGCGTTCACCTTCCAGCCACCGCCGAACCACCGGAACTCTCGGTGCGCCCGCTCCACGGCACGGTCCCGGCTGCGGTCCCAGCAGATCGGCAGCTGACCGATCTTGCGGCTCTGCCGCGCCCCCGCGCACTGGTCCCAGCGCTGCACGAGCGCGGGCTCCGGCTCCACGGCGATCAGGTGATCGGCCATCGGCGCGAACCGGGTCACCGACTGCTCGCCGCTCACCGCCACCCCGATCTCCACCGGGCGCTCCGGCAGGTCCCACAGCCTCGCCGAGTCCACCCGGAAGTACTGCCCGGCGAAGTTCACGTCGCCGCCGCCCAGCAGCCCACGGATGATCGTGATCGACTCGTCGAGCATCTCGTGGCGGACGTTGACCGGCGGCCAGCCCTGCCCGACCACGTGCTCGTTCAGGTTCTCCCCTGCCCCGAGCCCGAGCGTGAACCGGCCGTCGCTGAGCACGCCGACGGTGGCCGCCTTCTGGGCGACCACGGCCGGGTGGTAGCGCATGATCGGGCAGGTCACGTAGGTCATCAGCTCCACCCGGTCGGTGACCTGGCTGACCGCGCCCAGCATGCTCCAGGCGTAGCCGGCGTGGCCTTGCTCCCGCAGCCAGGGGAAGTAGTGGTCGCTCATCACCTCGAAGTCGAAGCCGGCCCGTTCCGCCGCGGCCGCGTAGCGGACCAGCTGCCGCGGCCCGGACTGCTCGGTCATCAGGGTGTAGCCATAGCTGGGCATGGAGCCTCCTGCGCGCCGGGGAACCGTCGGCTGATACCCAGCCGGTCCCGCGGCAATCCCCGGAATCCTGTGTCCCTGCGCCGCACCTGCGGCCCGACTGTGGCGGTTTCTCCCGCAGATGCGGCATGATATCCGCATGACGTGCTACCGAGTCGCGGAAGCCGCCGAGGTGCTCGGCGTCAGCGACGACACGCTGCGCCGCTGGGTGGACGCCGGCCGGGTGACCGCCGGTCCCGGCCCGGACGGGCACACCACCATCCGCGGCGCCGACCTGGCGGACCTGGCCAAGACGCTCGCCGACCAGGGCGCGGAAGGCCTGGAGCGCGGCACCCGGGCCGAGCGCGTGAGCGCCCGCAACCGGATGCGCGGGCTGGTCACCTCGGTGCGCAAGGACGCGGTGATGGCCCAGGTGGAGATGGTCTGCGGGCCGTACCGGATGGTCTCGCTGATGAGCGCGGAGGCGGCCGACGAGCTCGGGCTCGAGCCGGGAGTGCTGGCGATCGCCTCGGTGAAGTCGACCAACGTGGTGGTGGAGCTGCCATGAGGTCGCTGCGTGCCCTCGTCGTGCTCCTGCTCGGCTGCGCACTGCTGGCCGGTTGCTCCTCGACCGGCGCCGGAGGCTCCGGCGGGTCTGATGGCTCGGGCGGGTCTGGTGGCACCGGCGGCACCCTCACCGTGCTGGCGGCCTCGTCGCTGACCGAGGCGTTCGGGAGCCTGGGCCACACCTTCGAGCACCAGCACCCCGGCTTGCACGTGCGGTTCTCCTTCGACTCCAGCGCCACCTTGGCCGAGCAGGTGGTGCAGGGCGCGCCGGCGGACGTGCTGGCCACGGCCGACAGCGACACCATGCACACCGTGGTGGCCGCGCACGACAACGCCGAGCCGCCGAAGCTGTTCGCGACCAACGAGCTGGTGCTGGCGGTGCCGCGGGCCAACCCGGCGCACATCACCGACGTGGCAGACCTGGACCGCCCGGGCGTGAAGTACCTCGCCTGCGTCTCCTCCGCACCCTGCGGTGCGCTGGCCGACACGCTGTTGATGATGAACCACATCAGCGCGCCCCCGGTCAGCCGCGAGGTCGACGTGAAGTCGGTGCTGAGCAAGCTGGAGCTGGGCGAGGCGGATGCCGGGTTCGTGTACACCACCGACGCGCGGTCCTCGCAGGGGAAGGTGCGCGCGCTCCCGATCCCGCACGCCGCCCAGCACCTCAACCCCTACCCCATCGTGACGCTGACCGGCTCCGGCCAGCCGTCACTGGCGCACGCCTGGGTACGGCTGGTGCTCTCCCCGACCGGCCGGCGGGTGCTGCGGGCGGCCGGCTTCGGCGCACCGTGACCGCGTCCGCCCCGGCCGGGCGCGCTGCCGGCGGCTCCGCCGCGGTGGGGCGCGCGCCGGTCCGCTTGCTGGTTCCCGCCGCGCTCGCGGTGGCGTTCCTGGTCTTTCCGCTGGTGGCGCTGCTGGTGCGCACCCCCTGGTCGACCTTTCCGGACCAGCTGCGCTCCCCCGCCCTGCTGCAGGCGTTGCGGCTCTCGCTGGAGACCTCCACCGCGGCCATGGTGGTGGCGGCACTGGTCGGCACTCCGCTGGCCTGGCTGCTGGCCCGGGTGGCCTTCCCGGGTCGCTCGCTGCTGCGGGTGATGGTCGCCGTGCCGCTGGTGCTGCCACCGGTGGTCGCGGGCGTGGCGCTGCTCACCGCCTTCGGTCGCCAGGGCCTGCTCGGCCAGCCGCTCTTCGACGCTTTCGGGATCACGATCCC
>Ga0070714_100001990_pt1 | contig 14929 bp, 14 predicted proteins | sample LARL83metaG_FD_65450 | JGI IMG/M metagenome (GOLD analysis project Ga0070714, IMG submission 65450) | Corn, switchgrass and miscanthus rhizosphere microbial communities from Kellogg Biological Station, Michigan, USA - LAR L8-3 metaG | ecosystem: Host-associated > Plants > Roots > Rhizosphere ...
AACAGTATACTTACTACGAAGCAAAACGTTAGCTGGGTGAAGTGCAAGCATGCGCTCCCAGCGCGATTTCGACGCATGCATCATTTTTCCAATAGTCAAGCTGTTTTGAGTTGGGCCAAGGCTTCCACTTGCTCTCGAGGTACACTTACGTGAACGGTGGTTCCCTGTTCTGGTTTGGACTCGATACGGATGGTACCGCGCAACAAACGGATTCGCTCGTGCATACTGGTGAGTCCGAGTCCCTTCCCCTGCAGAGCTGAGCTGAGTTCGAATCCCTTTCCGATATCTTTTACAAAGAGTCTGATTTCAGCGGGATCATCCCATAGCTGAACTTCAATCCGCTTGGCCCCACTGTGTTTGACTGCATTGGTCGCAGCCTCTTGCAACACTCTGAACAAAGAGGTGCCGACCGAAGCAGACGGATCGGTAGACAAGTCGCTCTTGAAACTGAGTTCCACCTTGTGACGATCCGCAAACTCTCTGCACCAACTCTTAATTCCACCAGTGAAACCGAGATATTCGAGCTTTGAGGAGTGCAACTCGTGTGAGAGTGCCTGCACATCATTTGAAATGTCAGCGATTTCTTGTCGTAGGTTCGAAAGGTACTCTGACGTCTCCGACGGCTCTTCCTCGAGCTCTGCCATTTTCAATGAGAGAAGCGCGAGACGTTGGGTAATATCGTCGTGAAGTTCCCTGCCAATGCGGGATCGCTCTTGTTCTTGGGCTTCGACTAATTTTCGGGTCATTCCCACGCGATCTTCTTCGGCTTGTTTGCGGTCGGCGATATCCACATTTACGCCCACCATTTTGGACGGGTTTCCGAATGGATCCATGAAGACTTGCCACTGTCCAGCAATCCAGTGGAGGCTCCCGTCAGGCCAGATCGCGCGCCACTCTCCCCCTGTGGGATTTCCGGTTTTCATGGCTTGATTAATCAAATCTTTGACCCTGGCCCGGTCCTCTGGATGAAGCAACTGTTCGAACGCTTCCTGAGTTTTAGCGAACCCGCCAGTAGGCAGACCGTAAAGAGCTTCTAACTCGGAATTCCAGGTGTTGACCCCGGTTTTGATGTTCCACTCGAAGGTTCCCATGCGAGCAGCCTGTTGTGCCAGGCGGAGTCTTTCTTCACTGTTCCGCAGTTGTTCCTGGCTTTGAAGCCGCACTTCCATGGCAACTTGCTGACGTAAACTCTGCGCGCGCTCGCTTTCTGCGCGCTCGCGCTCCGAATAAAGGGCTGCGAAGGTCAGGCCGGTCAGAGACAGCAATGTAAAGAAGGCATCCAATTGGACGCCATTGATGAATGGGGTGCTGCTGGCGAACGAACTCGCCCCCAGTGCCGTTTCCACCGTTGCGACGGTTGCCACCAGAAAGATTGAAAGCGCTGCCCCTCCAACTCCGAAGCGAATCCCTGCCAAAAGTACGATCGGGAGGATCGCAAAAGCGATCATTTTCACCGGCATGAAGGGCAAATCGGCGAACACCGCGCTGGAAACTGCGATAAGCATTACAACCAGGCAGCACAACTCTATAAACCGAGATCCCCTGCCTATTTTCCAGAGGGTGGGCAGCGTCAACACTACCGGAGTGACCAACAACGCTCCCGTGCTATCGCCAAGCCAGTAGATTAGCCAAGCAGGCCCCAACCCGGAGTATGGGCGTACGCCGCCCGCGAACAGAACCAGAATTCCGATTGTGGAACTGATTAGTGCACTGACGAGAGCACCTAACATAATTAGGGTGACAGCGTCCCGCAATCGAGGAATAGAGTTGTCGAATGCAGCAAAGCGCCGGAGAAGGAATGTGCCTGTGCTAGCGGCAAGGGTCGCTCCAACTGCCTGCCCGAACGCGGTGAACGCGGGCTCAGGACTCAGGTAGGCAATAAGAAAAGCTGCTGATACGATCGCGGGCCAAATGCGGTACCCGCAAACCAGCACCGCTCCCAGAGCGATGCCATAGGCAGGCCACACCGGACCCAGATTGCTACTACGAATGTTTGAGGTGGTCTGGCCAAGCTTTCCGGCAACGCAATAGACAGCAAAAACGATCACGAACTGCACCGCATAGGTTCGCCATTCGCGCAGCACAGTCGCTGACAGAACAAGCAGGTTCGTCCGGCGCGCTCCGGGTTCTTGAAAACGGACAGGCTTAGTCGAAATCGTTTCAACCTCAGGGACACGAATCAGGCAGTGGACAATCTTATACTCGTTATCCTGAAAAGCTGCAAGACGGAAGAAGAGTCTAGGGTTTGGGGGAAGCCAGGCCAGAGGAGCGGTCTTCGGCAACTTTAAAACACGGCAGGATTGTAAAATTCTTGCCCGGATTCGCTCGTCTGTATAGAAATCCCTTGGGATTGTGTCGCCCTTCGGAGTAAAGTTGACAGAACCTTGAGACAGGCCCGGGTTGCGCATGTCTTGATCGTTCCTACGGGGGCGTATGGATGCACCAATCGTGCGGGTGCTCATCGTCGAGGATTTTTCCAAATGGCGCTCTGAACTGCGCCGCTTTGTAGAAGGCGACCCAACTCTCCGAGTAGTGGGAGAGGCCGAAAATGGAGTCGAGGCAGTCCGCCGCGCTGCAGATTTGGCTCCGGATATTATCCTTCTCGATCTCGGTTTGCCCCTTCTCAATGGAATAGAAGTTGCCAAAACGATTTTCGCTTCGGGCCAATACCCCAAAATCATCTTTGTGAGCGAAAACCGAAGTCCGGAAATCGCGCAGCAAGCTCTCGAAGTCGGCGGTCTTGGCTACGTCGTCAAAACTGCAGCCCGACGAGAGTTGCTGACCGCCATTCATTCGGTTCTTCAGGGCAAGCAATTTGTCAGCGAATCGTTGCACACGGACAAGTCCTCGGATTGTCCTAACGGTGAACACCCGCTGGGAGTATAGGAAGAACACCGCCCCACCGTCCGACCAAAGCCGATCCCTTCACGAGGTGGCATTTTTTGAGAAGGATTCTGACCTCGAAACTGGATTTGCAGAATACGCAAAGGCGGCCATAAAAGCCCAAAAATCGGTTTTGCTTTTTGCGAGCGAGACTCGCCGGACGAATATCTATAATCGGCTCGTCGGGGATGGGATCGACTTGGAAAGCCTTATAGCCACGGGGCTCTACCTTCCACTGGACGCAAGCGAGGTACTTTCGAAGGTGATGGTTAACGACTCGCCCGATCCGCTGCGCTGCCGAAACGTCCTTGAGGGCGTCGAGCGGCACATTGCAACGCTGCGTGATGGAGAAGCGCTCAAACTGGCAGTCTGCGCGGAGTGTGCGCCAACACTCTTGATCCAAGGAAAGGAACAAGCAGCGGTTGCATTGGAGCGGCATTGGGATGAGGTTACCCGTGCGCACTCGGTGGACACGTTGTGTGGATACAGTTGGCGTGCCTTTCCAGACAGAGAAGCCTCTACCGTGTTTGCGCAAGTCTGCGCTGAACACACCGGAATCCGCAAATCGAGATCTGTGGGCTGACTTTCAGCTAGCCTTTGCTGTCTTCTGCGTGACTGAAATAACAGCGCCTTCCACCGGGACGCACGTTTTAACCTCACCTTTTTAGCCCGCCTGCAAATGGTTCAAAAACGGAATACCGGCCCTGCGACGATCTCGCCTTGAGAGACACCATTGGCATTTACGCGGACGATACAACCGGCCCCGCACACAAAACTCCCTTCGGCACTACTCACTATCGGCAACCACTCCACCTGAAAACGTAGGCCCACGTGGCGGCTGATGTAGACTTTCAGGCCGGTACCCAGCCCAAAGGAAAAGCCGGCGACAGCGGAATTTCCTCCGCCACCTATGTGAGTTCCCCCGACACTGCCTATAACGTACGGTCGCACCCAAATGGGCCAAGTGTCCATAATGAATTCGTGGGTGCAGTCGAGATGAATTTGATGGAGAACCACTTTTGCAGACACCAGGTTATTGGCGAAATGGATTTCGCTAGCCTGCCTCGCCCACCGAACCTCAATCAGATCTTCTTCATTCAGGCGAATACCGACTGCAAATCCGTAGCTCGGTTTTTCAGAAAGCACGGCATTCGTACCCTGCGCCTGGAACGATTGCGTTGTGGGAAATGCAATGCTGCTTCGGTAGCCAACCAGGGGAGTTATATCGAGACGGAGTGGTTTAGGCTGATTTGGGTTATCCTGGCCGACAAGTTCGACCCCACAACACAAAATCATGAGGAGAGTTGGGAAACAGGCCCAAGCGAGTCGATTCTCGCTCGGCGCCCTCCGGGCTTTTCGTGACACAATCATGGCCGCATTGCAAACTCGTTTCCCTACGGTAGAAGGAGTTCCAGGCAGCGAAGTCGGCCCTTTTCGTCGGCCCCGATCAGAACTTGATGACCAGCCCCGCTGAGATCCGCCCTTGATGTTCCTGGGTGTTGCTGTTGAACTTGGTCATAAGCCAGTCCGCCTGCACAAGCCGGAGTCCAATTCCTTTTCGCAGACCGATATCCAAACCGGCGCCGGCGAGCATCGCGAATGCAGTGTTCCTTGTCCCTTCTACAGATAGAGTTGCGCCACCGAACAGCACGTGGATGAACGGTTGCACAACGGGGAGTCGTGCTGTCAATACCGGCCCTACTGTGTACGTATAGATCGAGGAGTTAACCGCTTTCGACCTGTATGCGCCGCTGACATCCGCAGTGATCCCAAGAACGTGTTTGAAATTCCCTGTCACCGCCGCATTCCAGCCAACCGCGTTATAGTTCGATTCCAAGTGCCCGAACTGGGCTCCTCCAAAGAGTTCGACGCCTTGCGAAAATGCCGATCCCGCAAACAAAGCCAACAAGATCGCGATCTCGACGATCAGACCCCAGATCGAGTTTCTATTCATAGGATCAAGAGTGTGCGTTGATTGCCAGTATTGCTATTGTCAGAAATGACAGTCGTAGCGGCCGACACTTGCGGCTTGCGCCTAACGCGGTGTTTGCAAAAGCGTTTCGGTGTGGCTCGTAAAAAGCGGGGCAAGAGGAACTAGCAGTTCGCTTCAGAAAGATTCTGTTCGAGAGAACGCAAGTAGCGATAGGCATCTTGCAAAGCACGCTGTTCCTCTGTGGCAGGACAAGTGAGCAGATCCTCGACTCGATCGAGAATTGCGTGCCGGGCGTCTTCGAGCCGTTTCGGAATCTTTGTACAATCGCATTCCATCAACGCGACCTGATACAACTGCTTCCAAATAGGAGGACGGATCATTTCCCCAGGCGCTTGTTCAGGCATTTCTTCACCTCAGTTATGCGTTTCGGGTCTTGTACAGGGATATTCTCTCGCTCACACACATTACTAGCCGATCGCATTCGCCTTTGAACCTGTCAATAGTTACAGGCGGATGGGCGCAGGCAACAATGTCTACGAGGTGCGTGCGAGACGCGAGTCCTTCCACACACAGCAAGTCGCTCACCACACGTCAGGCAAAAGAAACAGTTCCTTGCCTGCCACTTCTCACAGACTGTATGCGTGGGAGCAGGTTACAACCTGCATCCCCGGAGAGTAGATGAGCCTAAAAGCGCAGATAGCACTATCGTCCCTGGGTTGCATCCTGATCGCGGTGAACGGCTGGGCTCAACATTACAATTTCAACATTGGATCGGGTCCTGGGTTTCCCTTGGGCCCAACCAACCGCTTTGCGAACATCAGTTACAACTTCGTGACCGGCGGCGGCGTAAACGCTACCCCGCATGTCAAGCTGACGGCGGAGTTTATGTTCCACGGGATACCGGCACAAAAGAAGATTGTCGATCAACTGGGACTCTCGGATGTGAAGGGGCGGTTCTACGCCTTGACAGGCAACCTCTTGTTTGGGGGCCCAATTGGGCACGGAAAAACAGCCTATGCCATCGGTGGCATCGGTTGGTATCGACGTACGCTCGAAGCAAAACAGACGATTTTTCAGGCCGGAACAGTGTGTTCGCCTTATTGGTCATGGTGGGGAGAGGAGTGTGTGAACGGGATTTTTGCGACAGACGTAACAGTTGGTAGTCGAACCTCATCGGCTCCTGGATTCAATGTAGGAGGAGGGCTAACCTATCAGCTAGGAGACTCGCCTGCGCACATCTACGTAGAAGTCCGTTATCATCTCGCATACACCCGCAACGTGCATACCGAAGTTCTCCCGCTCACCATGGGTATCCGTTTTTAGCAGAGGGTGTTCAAGCAAGCCACTACTTGGCAAGCGCATAGTACCCGGCCTTGGCGTGCACATGAAGGTGCGGGCGATGGCTGCCGTTTAGTTTGACTTTAATGGTGTGCCACCGTCCGTCTTTAGGTTTTTGATTGGGGTAGTAGCTGAGCACGTAACGAGTGCGTACCTGACCAACAACATTTCGCACTGCCTCTGAGACTTCATGCCCATCGCGAGCGTCGAATGCTGCGCCCCCGCTGCGAGTGCTCAGCTTTTTCAGCAATTCCGGTCCCAGTATTTCTTCTACAGACTGCGAAGATCCGTCGTAGATCCCGACGCTGTAGATGAGCAATTCGCTTTCTTCCACAGTGCGCACAAGATGTGCAACAGTTTCTCGGCTGTGGTTGTCGCCCCCGTCTGAGAGCACGACGATGGCACGCCTTGAGTATTTTGCATCCTGCATTTTTGCAATCGCCAGGTCAAGGGCATCTAGAAGGGCCGTGTATCCGCCGACGGGAGTAGCGATAACAGCATCCTCTAGGATTTGCGCTGATGAGGTGAATCCTACAGGTGGTCGCGGTCGGTCCGAAAAAGTGATCACAAAGAACTCGTCCTGAGGGTTCGCATCCCGAATGAAGTCGTGGACGGCGAGAAGGACGCGAGGGATTTTGTTTTCCATGCTCGCGCTTGTGTCCACCACAATACCGATGGAAGTGGGCTCATCTTCCAGCGCTACATTTTGAAGACCCTGCTGTTTGTTATCGTCAAAGACTCGGAAATTGTCTTTACTGAGGTCCATGACGCTGCGTCCTTCTTTGTCCGTCACACTCACAGGAACCAGAACCATGTCGACACGACTCCTTACTATGGATGGGTCGTCAGTTTTTTCGTTCGACAAGATTGACTGCGCTCCGCTTCGAGTTTCCGAAATCGTTTGCACGCCACCGGTGGGGATCTGAGAGGAAACTTCGCCCGTAAAGTTCAGGAGCATGATTGCTCCTAAGATTTCATGCCTTAGAGACAAGTACTTCATGACCCTGAACCGCCAATCAAGAATCAAGTCGAGAGTATCGGCAGTTCCCAGGCGCGCATTCTGGTAGACATACCAGCCCACCCCCGTAAATTTCTCAGTCTTTGCTGTCAGGCTGTTCGGTGATGAGCTTCTTCAACTCTTTCTTCTGGCCGGAACGCATCTCTTGCAGCTTGGACCATTGCACATCTGTCAGCAGAGGCTTTAGTTTCTTATCGGAGGCTTCCACAATCTTGCTCCATTTGTTCAGGCGTTCTTTCTTTGGAAAGGCAGGATTGAAGCAAACCTGGCCGGACTCAAACGCTTCCTGCTCCAGAACGGGTTTGATCCTTTTCTGTTGATCTTCGCCAAGGTCCAGTGCGTCCGTCAGGTTGCGCATTTTCATCTCAAAATATTGGCTGGGGGCTTTTGACCAGTCCAGCACCGGCTGAGCAGGCAACGTCTCTTTTCTGAGGATTGGAACCGTGGTAGTGCCAGTCAGCTTACTTGGAAACGTCAGCGTGTCTTCTTTCACCAAAACCAGAACGTCCAAGCCGGCAGAATACTCTACAAAACTCGCAGCGTTAGGAGGCGAGTATAAGCAAACGTAGACCGTGTCGCGTACTCGTATGGAAACATCGTATTGGACGTGGCCCGGCTCTTGATTTTCCGCAATTGGGTGTCGTACGACAGATACGATTGTCCCCCGCTCGTATTGGTTCGACTGGGCTGGAGAGATTCCCGCCGCCGAAAAAAGCGTTACCAATACGCCGACTGAAACGAAGTACGTTCGCATAGGTCCCAACCGACTTTTCCGAGATTCACCCTAAAACCGCCTCTCGCCGCACAACACTGTCATCGATACCAGAGCTATCGCCGCAACTTTGCTTATGTGGTGGGGTTCGAATGAGAGTTGCATCAGCCATGGTCCAAGGTGGCCAAGCGGGAAGCAGGTCAGTTCAGCTTCACATGGCTGGGGGCAGCATCTCTGACCACTTAATGATGGAGACTTGCTCGATGGTTACCTTGGTTCCTTTGCCTCACCTGCGGCCTCACTTATCTTCGAAGGGGGGAGGGCCCATGAAATTGCGCGTCGCTGCAGCGGATGACCAGCCCCGCCTCCTGCAAACGATCGCCTCCATTCTGGCGCGTGAATTCGAGGTCGTGGCCGTGTTCCCACAGGGAAAGTCCTTGCTTCAATTTGTTTGCAAAGAGAAGCCGGACGTTGCTGTTGTGGATCTGGGACTCCCCGACATCAACGGCCTGGAAATAATTCGCACGATAAGGAAGCATGGTGTGGCTACGAAAATTGTAGTTTGTTCTGTTGAAAGGGATCCCGACCTGGTGGAAGCGGCCTTACAGGCTGGCGCCACATGCTATGTGTGGAAGGAAAGAATCGCAAGCGAACTGAACGATGCTGTGCGGTTGGCTGCGAGAGGTCAGCAGTTTGTCTCTTTGTCGCGGTAACGCAAGACCTTCTTCGGAACTAACTCCCCGCGTTTTCACTACGATCCGCATTTCGATTTGATCCTTGCCGCATCCCATTTGGGATTGTCTGTTACTACTGCCAGTTTCGGCAAAGCCTCTCCCTTTTTAGGCTTGTGATCACGAGGCGTTACGCAGCGGTGCGTACCTCAGCGACGACGAGTCAAGTCGGTCGCTCAGGGCCCTTGGTGGGCTCAGTCTGAAACTCGACATACGATGGAGGGAAAATGAAGATCACCAGGGGAGCTGCATTCTGCGCCATCTTGCTGGTTGGGATCGTGGCAGGGGCCCAAGAATTTCCAAGGTCAGAGGTTGCTTTCAACTATTCGTACACGCGTTATTCGCCCAGTGCCCCGTATTCGAAAGGTCACAGCCTAAGTGGCGGTGGCGGATCGATCACGTTCAATATCAATGACGTATTCGGCTTCGAGGCAAACTTTCAGGGATACGGCAGCAATCATACGGGCTTCAACATAGCTCCGAACGCTACATTCCCCAGTGGCCTACATGGTAACGTGCAAGGCAACCTGTTCACGTACTTGTTCGGCCCGCAGATCAAGGTCCGAGCACACCACATCCACCCTTATGCTCATCTTCTATTTGGAGGGGCACACAGCAATGTATATGCGGATGCGTTCAAGGCGTTCTGCGGGCCAGGATCTACGGTTTGCGGAATCTCTACGGCTCCTGCCCAGGATGCGTTTGCCATGGAATTTGGTGGTGGAATCGACATCCCGATCAATCATGTCGTGACCTTCCGTCCGGCTGAAGTCAACTATTTGCTTACCCGATTCAGCAATGTCTTTACGGGGACGAATAATCAGAACAATATTCACTATGCCGTGGGAATTGTATTCAACCTCGGCAACACCAGCTACTGAGAAGGAGTCGGTAGAAGAGAAGCTTAGCCGTTCATGCAAGCCTAATCAGGGGTGTAATAACCGGCTTTGTAGTGAGCGCGAAGTTGACTGCTCCCCACCGAGGAGTTTAACTGCACACGCAGATTCCTCCATCGGTGTGGGGGCATGCCAACTGGGCTGTACCCGAGAACATAGCGGGAGCGCATCTCGCGGCTGATTTCCGCAGCCGCTTCGGGAAGTTTGTCGCGACTCTCCACCGTGAGAGTGCGTCCCCCCGTGCGATCTGTAATCTCGCGCAGCCATTTCCTGCCCATGAATTCTTCAAATGAATTGAAGAAGAATGATTCAAACAGCCCGATCGCGTAGATCTCAACATCCGATTCCTGCACCAGCTTCTTAAGATCCTTCATGGTGTACCGGCTGGAATTGTCTCCCCCGTCTGTAATAAGCAGGATGGCTCGCCGCTTATATTTCGCTGAACGCAACTCGGCTTGGGCAAGATAAAGAGCATCGACCATCGCGGTTGGGCCACCGGGGACAATGCTCGTGAGCTTTTCCTGAACATCGTCGATGGAGTCCGTAGAAGCAGCAAGCAGCAGGGGGTGTCGCGAAAAAGCGATAGCGAAATATTCATCCCGCGGGTCCGCATTCCGGAAGAACTCAACAAGGGCGGCGCGTTCCATATCAACTTTGTCGGTCATGCTCTTGCTGACATCGAAGAGAACGGCGATCGACATGGGCTCGGCCTCTACGGAGAAGTAGTGGATCGCCTGAGCCTTGTCATCTTCGTAAAGAGCAAAGTCTTTGGCAGCTAATGTCGTGATAGGACGTTGCTTGACATCAGTCACCGTCACCGGAACCAACACGAGATCAACATTTACCCGAAATGGCTTGGATTGAACATAGATATCAGCCGCGCCGGCGGCGGGAAGAATTTCCGGCACCCCGGCAGGTGCGTCGGCCTTCGGCGGAGTCCGAGGGACAACATGGACATCATCGGAATACTGGGCTTGGACTCGTGACGATAGAACAAGCGTTAACGCAAATAGACAAAAAGAGATCCCCGTCTTCTTTGACATGGCAACCGCTCCAGCATGGACTCCCAAGCAGACGTAAACATCATCCACACTGGAACAAGGCTGTCAATCAGATTTTGTGAAGCGGAGGGCGGAACATTGCGCACGCGCAATGTTCTGGAGGCAAAGACTTGCGGAAGCCCCCTTAGCCTGATTCACACCGCGCGCTTTAGTACGGCCATTCCCATTCTACGATCTCAGGCTTATCGATCCCGTGCTCATAAGCGTAGCTCTTGCAATCGATCTGAAGATCCCGGAATTTTTGCTTCGCGTGGCCGCCAATCTTTTGAAGCATAGGGATTCGGTTGATGGCGTCAATAGCCAGGCTGAAGCGATCAATTTCGTTATTTATGGCTAGCTCCATGGGAGTGTTGATGTTGCCCTTCTCCTTGTATCCGCGCACATGAAGGTTTCGATGGTTGCTACGGCGATACGCCAGACGATGAATCAGCCACGGATAACCATGGAAATTGAAGATGATGGGCTTGTTAACCGTGAAAAGCGAATCGAAGTCGCGGTCCGACAGCCCGTGAGGGTGCTCGCTGTCGGGTTGGAGCCTGAAAAGATCGACCACATTAATAAAACGAATCTTCAGTTCGGGAAATTCACGTCTCAAGAGGGCGGTCGCAGCCAACGCTTCCTGCGTGGGCACATCGCCAGCGGAAGCGAAAACCATATCGGGTTCGCCGCCTTCGTCATTGCTGGCCCACTTCCAGATTCCGATTCCTTTCGTACAGTGCTTCACCGCAGCATCCATATTTAGATACTGTAAGTGCATCTGCTTATCGCAAACGATCACATTGACGTAGTTCTCGCTTCGAAGGCAGTGGTCCGCCACTGAGAGTAAACAATTGGCATCGGGAGGCAAATAGATGCGAGTCACGTCCGCGCTCTTATTGACCACAACGTCAAGGAATCCAGGATCTTGGTGGGTGAAGCCGTTGTGGTCCTGACGCCAAACAGTCGATGTAATCAGAAGGTTCAGGGAAGAGATGTTTCGCCGCCAGGAAAGCTGATTGCAGATGGAGAGCCATTTTGCGTGCTGATTGAACATGGAATCAATCACGTGTGCGAATGCTTCGTACGTGGAAAAGAAACCATGCCGCCCCGTCAGCAGGTAGCCTTCCAGCATGCCTTCCATGGTGTGCTCGCTGAGCATTTCCATGACACGGCCGTCTCGCGAGAGTTCACCGCCATCCTCGTCCTCTCGGAAATACTCGGCGATCCAGAATTTTTTGCTCACCTGGTAAATCGCGTCCAGCTTGTTTGACGTATTTTCATCGGGAGAGAACACGCGGAAATTGTCCGGATTCGACTTCATGATGTCTCGCAGGAAATTTCCCAGCGGCCTCGTATTTTCGGCTTCCATGTCGGCGGGCCTCTCGACCTCGATGGCGTATTTTCTGAAGTCGGGCATTCTCAAAGTTTTCCTGAGTACGCCGCCGTTGGCATGCGGATTGGAACCCATGCGCCGGTTGCCACGCGGAACCAAAGCTTTTAACTCGGTCCGCAGCTTGCCCTTGTCATCGAAGAGTTCCTCCGGTGCATACGAACGCATCCAGTGCTCAAGTTCAGAAAGGCGATCGGCATTCTTTTTCACATCGGCCATCGGAACCTGATGAGCCCGCCAGGACCCCTCGAGCCTGTGCCCGTTGATCTGCTCCGGAGCGCTCCATCCCTTGGGCGTTCTTAGAACGATCATGGGCCACCTCATCCGTGTGGCAACCTGATTGATCCGCGCTTCTTCCTGGCTTACTACGATTTCGTTGACGCAATGTTCGGTGGTCATCGCCATTGCCTGGTGCATGCTGTCAAAATCCGAGCCTTCGACGAAGTAAGGATTCCAACCGCAACCTCTCAGGAAATCTTCGAGTTCCTCGTGAGTGATGCGTGCAAGCAGTGCGGGATTGTTGATCTTGTATCCATTCAGGTGGAGAATCGGCAACACCGCACCGTCAACCAGTGGGTTGATGTATTTGTTGATATGCCAGGAAGTCGCTAGCGGCCCGGTTTCAGATTCGCCGTCACCAACTACGGCAACGGCTATGAGTTCTGGATTGTCCAGAACTGCGCCACAGGCATGAGACAAGACATAGCCAAGTTCTCCTCCCTCGTGGATCGAACCGGGGGTTTCCGGTGTGCAATGACTTCCAATGCCTCCTGGGAATGAGAATTGCTTAAAGAACGCGCGCAGCCCTTCCTCGTCCTCACTCTTGTCTGGGTAAAACTCGGAGTAGGTTCCATCGAGATACGTGGGAGCAAGCACTCCGGGTGCTCCGTGCCCTGGGCCCACCATATAAATCATGTCCAAGTCGTACTTCTTGATGACCCGCATCAGGTGCGTGTAGATGAATGCAAGACCCGGGCTGGATCCCCAGTGCCCCAAGAGGCGATTCTTGATGTGCTCGGGCTTCAGCGGCTCTTTCAGCAGAGGGTTGTCCTGAAGATAGATCATGCCCAGCATCAGGTAGTTGCATGCCCTCCAGAAAGCGTGGGTATTTTTCAATTCGCCAGGACTGAGAGGAGCGCCTTTAACGGTTGACCTTGCCGAGCCATACGCGCTTATGGAGATGGGGATCTCTCTGTCAACGGTTGGAGGCATTACCGCAATGTTAGTTTTCATTTGTTAACTCCGAGAACCGGCTCAAGGGTAGTGGTCCTTAAGGCGAATTGTTCTTCTTGTTTGATCGGGCTACTTCCGGTGAACGTCTAGTGGTGCCGCCGCTTCACTCGCAACTGGGCTAGGGCGCGAGCCAGTGAGGCATTCACGGAGGCAACTTCTTCGGAAGAGAGTTTTTCTCGCAAGCGGGCCTCTGCTCGTTGCCGAGCTTCTTCGGCTGCCGCCTCATCAATCTTTTCGGTAGCAACGGCCATATTCGTCGCGATCGAAATCTTTTCGTTTGTCACTTCTACCAACCCGTCGCCCACTGCCATGAACTCGTCGCGACCGTTGGCATGCACAATCATTTCGCCTGGGATCATTTGTGTCATCAGGCGAACATGTTGCGGGAGAATGCCTATCTGCCCCTGTACTGCAGGCAAAGTAACCATCTCCACGTCTGCCGAGTACACGATCGCTTCCGGCGTGGCAATTTCTAATTTGATCGTCTCGGCCATGGCTTCGAATACATCGCCCCGGAGTCATCACCGGGTTTCAATTCATGATTTCTTCAATCGGGCCCTTCATGTAGAAGTTCCCTTCGGGAACGGCGTCATGTTTTCCGTCAAGGATCTCTTTGAAGCCGCGGACGGTATCGGAAACGGGTACTTGCTTCCCTTCCCGCCCCGTGAACACCTGAGCGACGCTGAAAGGCTGGCTGAGAAAACGTTGGATTTTGCGCGCACGGAACACAGTAAGTTTGTCGTCCGGGGAAAGCTCATCCATACCCAGGATTGCGATGATGTCCTGAAGGTCCTTGTAACGCTGTAGCACCTTCTGAACCCCACGGGCTACCTCGTAGTGCTCCTTCCCCACGACGTCTGGTGCGAGCGCGCGAGATGTGGAGGCCAAGGGATCTACGGCAGGATAGATTCCCAATTCCGCGATAGACCTCTCCAGGACGATGGTTGCATCAAGATGTGCAAAAGTCGTCGCAGGAGCTGGGTCGGTTAGATCATCGGCGGGAACGTAAACCGCCTGAAACGAGGTAATCGATCCCTTCTTGGTAGAGGTGATCCTCTCCTGAAGCGCGCCCATCTCCGCCGCTAATGTCGGTTGATACCCGACCGCACTGGCCGTGCGGCCTAGAAGTGCGGAAACCTCAGATCCCGCTTGAGAAAAGCGAAAGATGTTGTCGATGAAGAGCAAGACATCTTGATTTTTTTCGTCACGGAAATACTCTGTGATCGCAAGCCCTGCCAGGGCCACACGCAGGCGGGCGCCGGGGGGTTCGTTCATCTGTCCATAAACGAGCGCGATTTTTGACTTCGAAAGGTCGTCTTGCCGGATGACGCCGGCTTCGGACATTTCGTTGTACAGGTCGCTACCTTCGCGCGTCCGCTCACCCACGCCTGCGAAGACTGAAACGCCGCCATGGAGCTTAGCGATGTTGTTAATCAACTCCATGATCACCACGGTCTTGCCGACGCCCGCTCCGCCGAAGGCCCCTACCTTGCCGCCCTTCAAAAAGGGACAAATGAGATCAATCACCTTGATGCCGGTCGGCAAAACTTCGGGAGAGGTGGACTGATCCACGAGGGACGGCGCAGGCCGGTGGATGGGGTAAAACTTATCCGCCTGCACAGGTCCACGCTCATCCACAGGATTCCCGGTCACGTCGAACACCCTTCCCATCACTCCTTCGCCAACCGGTACAGAGATGGGTTTTCCTGTATCACTCACCTCGAAGCCGCGTTTTAAGCCTTCCGTGCCCGACAT
>Ga0070714_100001991_pt1 | contig 14928 bp, 13 predicted proteins | sample LARL83metaG_FD_65450 | JGI IMG/M metagenome (GOLD analysis project Ga0070714, IMG submission 65450) | Corn, switchgrass and miscanthus rhizosphere microbial communities from Kellogg Biological Station, Michigan, USA - LAR L8-3 metaG | ecosystem: Host-associated > Plants > Roots > Rhizosphere ...
CGGCCGCACCGCGATGCTCACCACGGACCTGCCGTATGCCGTGGAGGCGATGTGGGGCGAGGGTGGCGACGACCTCTATGCGGTGGATGCCACCACCGGCTTGCGCACGCTGGTGGCGCAGCGGATCAGGTTCCAGCCCCAGCTATCCCCCGGGGGCCGGTACATCGTGTACTTCGATGCAGGGCACTGGTGGAGCTATGACGTCACCGGCAAGCGGAAGCGAGACCTGACCGGCGCACTTCCCGGCGTGCACTTCGCGCAGGAGACCTGGGACACCCCGAGCGAGCCCGCGCCGTGGGGGCTCGGCGGATGGACGGATGGAGACCGCTCGCTGCTCGCCTACGACCGCTTCGACGTGTGGGAGCTCGACCCGTCGGGCGTCCGCGCGCCGCGCATGCTCACCGACTCGCTCGGCCAGCGCGAGCACACTGCGTTGCGGGTCGTCGATCTCGATCGGGATGACCGGACCCTGGACCCGAAGCAGCCGTTGCTGCTCCGGGCGTTCAACGAGGACAGCAAGGCGAGCGGGTTCTATGAGGACCGCCTGGACGCGAGCGTACCGCCGCGGCGGATCGTCATGGCCGACGTGGCGTACGGAATGCCCGCGCGCGCCCGGCACGCCGATACGTACGTGGTGACGCGCGGCACCTTCGTCGACTTTCCCGACCTCTACGTCGGCAGCTCGCTCGCGTCGCTCTCGCGGATGAGCGACGCCAACCCGCAGCAGCGGAGCTTCAGGTGGGGGAGCGTCGAGCTCGTGCACTGGCGGAGCGCCGACGGCGTGCCGCTGCAGGGACTGTTGTACAAGCCCGCGGACTTCGATTCGACCAGGAAGTACCCGATGATCGCGTACTTCTACGAGCAGCTGTCGGACAACCTGCACCAGTACGTTCCGCCGACCGGCCGCAACGTCATCAACCCCACGCACTACGTCTCGAACGGCTACCTCGTGTTCGAGCCGGACATCCACTACGAGACGGGCTATCCCGGCCCGAGCGCCATGAAATCCGTCGTGCCGGGCGTGCAGGCGCTGCTGGCGCGTGGCTTCGTCGACCCCAACGGCCTGGGCATCCAGGGACAGAGCTGGGGCGGCTATCAGACCGCCTATATCATCACCCAGACGCCGCTGTTCCGCGCCGCGATGGCTGGCGCGCCGGTCGCGGACATGTTCAGCGCCTATGGCGGCATTCGCTGGCAGACCGGGTTGGCGCGCTCCTTCCAGTACGAGCACACCCAGAGCCGCATTGGCGGATCGATCTGGCAGCTCCCCATGCGCTACATGGAGAATTCGCCGCTCTTCTGGGCCGACCGCATCACCACGCCGCTGCTCATGATGAGCAACGACGGCGACGGCTCGGTGCCCTGGTACCAGGGGATCGAGATGTTCGTGGCGATGCGCCGGCTCGGCAAGGAGGTCTACCTGCTCGACTACAATGGCGACGAGCACAATCCCACCAAGCGCGCCAACCAGAAGGACGTCGCGATGCGGATGCAGCAGTTCTTCGACACCAAGCTGCGCGGCACGCCGGCTCCGGACTGGATGGTGCACGGCATCCCGTATCAATTGAAGGGCCGCGATCAGCTCGCGCCGGCCGCCGCCGCGACCGCGGAGAGCCGAGAAGCGCGCGCCGGGGCACCATGAGCACCACCCCTCACCCGAGGCCAGCAAGACGATGAGTCCCAATTCCGACGTGCTCGACTACGAGTTGATCGGCGACGACCTCCAGGCCGTGATCGTGACGCTCGATCCTGGCGAGACGGTGATTGCCGAGGCCGGGGCGATGATGTTCATGGAGCAAGGGATCGAGATGAACACCACGCTCGACCCGAACCGGCAGGGCGGCGGCATGCTCGGCAAGCTGTTCGCCGGCGCCAAGCGCGCCCTTTCCGGAGACACCTTCTTCATCACCACGTTCGCCAACGCCGCGAGCAGCCGTCGCTCGGTCGCGTTCTCCTCGCCCTTCCCGGGAAAGATCCGTCCGGTGGACCTCCGCGAGTGGAACGGCGTGATCATCGCGCAGAAGGACTCGTTCCTCTGTGCGCCGCGCGGCACCAACGTGGACATCGCGTTCACCCGGCGCATCGGCGCCGGCTTCTTCGGCGGCGAGGGGTTCATCCTTCAGCGCATCTCGGGAGACGGCGTCGCCGTGCTGCACGCTTCGGGCGCCATCTGGGAGAAGACCCTGGCCGCCGGCGAGGTGCTCCGGGTGGACACAGGGTGCATCGTGGCAATGGAGTCGCGTGTGCAGTACGACATCCAGATGGTGCCTGGGGTGAAGACGGCGCTCTTCGGCGGGGAGGGCCTCTTCTTCGCCACACTCACGGGGCCCGGTCGCGTGATGCTGCAGACGATGCCCTTCTCACGTCTCGCCGACCGGATCATCGCATCGGCGCCGCGAGCCGGTGGGCGACAGGTGCAGGAAGGGAGCATGCTCGGGACCGCCGTACTCGGCAGCGTCATCGGCGGCGTGCTGGGGAGCAACGATTGAGCGCGCCTTCCAGCCGGACCGGCGCATGACGGCGCTCGCCCCCCTCACCGAGCCCTTCACGCGCTTCATCGAACTGCTCTCGGCGGCGAAAGCGGTGGGAGCGGAACGGCTCCCCGAGCCGACCGCCTTCGCGCTGGGCACCGTCGGCGACGATGGCCAGCCCTCGGTGCGCATCGTGTTGCTCAAGGCGGTGGACGAGCGCGGGTTCGTGTTCTACACCAACTACGAGAGCCGGAAAGGCCGCGAGCTGCTGGCACATCCCAGGGCGGCGATGTGCTTCCACTGGCAGCCCCTCGAGCGCCAGGTACGCGTGGAGGGTGCGGTGAGTCCCGTGACCGCGGCGGAGGCGGACACGTACTTCGCCTCGCGCGCGCGGGGGAGCCAGCTCGGCGCATGGGCGTCGCTCCAGAGTCAGGTGATGGATTCGCCCGACCTGCTCGACGTGCGGTTGCGCGAGATGGAGCGCCGCTTCGAGGGGGAGTCAGTGGCGCGACCCCCGCACTGGTCGGGATTCCGGGTCACGCCCCATCGAATCGAATTCTGGCACAACATGCCGAGCCGCCTGCACGAGCGGCGGCTCTACCGGCGTGAAGGTGACGGCTGGCGGGTGGAGACGCTCTTCCCATGAGCGCGACCTGTTAAATTCCGCCCATGGCAACGCAGACCGCAGAGATCGTCGGCCCACGCGCCGACTGGGACATCGCGAAGGCGCGCGCGCTCTACAACGTCGAAGGGTGGGGCGCGGGCTTCTTCGACATCGACGATCGCGGCCACGTGGTGGTGCGCCCGGACAAGGAGCATCCTGATCGGCAGCTCAGCCTGTACGAGCTGGCGAACGACCTCGAGGAGCAGGGCGTAGCGATGCCCGTGCTCCTGCGCTTCTCCGACATCCTGCGCTCGCGCATCGAGGCGCTGAGCGAGCGGTTCCAGAACGCCATCCGGGAGTTCGAGTACACCGGCGGATACACCACCGTGTACCCGATCAAGGTGAACCAGCAGCGGCACGTGGTGGAGGAGATCGTGCAGTTCGGCGCCAAGCACGGCGTGGGACTGGAATGCGGCTCCAAGCCCGAGCTCCAGGCCGTGCTGGGCCTCTCCGAGAGCACCGAGCACCTCATCGTCTGCAACGGCTACAAGGACGACGAGTTCATGCGGCTCGCCCTCATGGGGCAGAAGCTCGGCCATCAGGTGTTCATCGTCATCGAGCAGCTCAGCGAGATCGACGTCCTGCTCGCCGCGGCCGAGGAGCTTGGCGTCACACCCACCGCCGGCATCCGCATCAAGCTCGCGTCGTCCGGGTTCGGCCGGTGGAAGGAGAGCGGCGGCGAGAAGTCCAAGTTCGGCCTCAACGCCGCGCAGCTCATGCAGGCGGTGGACAAGCTGCGCTCCGTCGGCCGGCTCGACATCATCAAGCTGATCCACTTCCACCTCGGCTCGCAGATCACCGACATCCGGTACATCAAGTCGGGGCTGCAGGAGGTGGCGCGCTTCTACGCCGAGCTGCGCGCGCTCGGCGTGGACGTCACGCACGTGGACGTCGGCGGCGGTCTCGGCGTGGACTACGACGGCTCCAACTCGACCTCCGACGCGAGCGTGAACTACTCGCTGCAGGAGTACGCCAACGACGTCATCTACACCCTGGCGGAGTCGTGCCGCGATCTTTCGCTGCCGATGCCCCACATCATCAGCGAGTCGGGGCGGGCGCTGACCGCACATCACGCCCTGCTGCTGCTCAAGGTCATCGACGTCGAGTCCGTGGCCGAGGTGCCGGTGCCCGAGCTCAGCGACGAGGACCACGCGCTCCTCCACGAGATGTACGAGGATTACGTCGACATCAGCCGGGACCGGATCAAGGCGCGCCGTGTCAAGGAGATCTTCCACGACGTCACCTTCGACAAGGAGCGCGCGCAGCAGCTCTTCGCCAGCGGGGTGCTGAACCTGCGCGGTCGCGCCATCGCGGAGCAGATGTACCACGCCACCGTGAACGCGATCTTCCGGATCGTCAACGACAACCGCGACGAGTTCGAGGACATCCTCGCCGACCTCGATGCCGTGCAGGTGGACCGCTACTTCTGCAACTTCTCGCTGTTCCAGTCGCTGCCCGACAGCTGGGCCATCGATCAGCTCTTTCCGATCATGCCGATCCACCGTCTGGACGAGGAGCCGACGCGACGCGGGACGCTGCAGGACATCACGTGCGATTCCGACGGCAAGATCGACCGTTTCGTCGGCGGAAAGGACGGCGATCCGTCGCTCGCCCTGCACGAGTGGCGCGACGGCGATCCGTACATCCTTGGCGTGTTCCTGACGGGCGCGTACCAGGAGATCCTCGGCGACCTGCACAACCTGTTCGGCGACACCAACGCCGTGCACATCCACCTCACGGCGGAGGGCTACGAGATCAGTGACCTCGTGCACGGCGACACGGTGACCGAGGTGCTGAACTACGTGCAGTTCCGCGCGTCGGACCTGCTGCAAACCTTCCGCCGGAAGGTGACGCAGGTGAAGCACATCACCCGCACCGACGCAAACAACTTCATCGCCGATTACGTGGCCGGTCTGGAGGGATACACGTACCTCGAGGGCGAAGCGGCGCAGTAACTACGGAGGACCTATGGACCGATGGACTCGCTCGGCGGCCTGCGGCCGCCTGCTCGAAGGACCGAAAGGGCACACCGAGCTGAGTTCGGTGTGCCCTTTCGGTCCATCGGTCCATCGGTCTATCGGTCTTCTCTACATCCCGCTCGGGTAGGTCTCCGGTTCGTCGCCGCCCACGTGCACCGGCATGTGGAGCGCGTCGACCCCCTTCGACTCGTCGACGTAGATGAAGGCATCGTAGCGATGCGGCACGATGGTGGGGACGTAGTTGCCCCACCGTTCGGCGCGCGGATCGTACACCACCCCGATGGCGCGGTGCTCGATCGGACGCTCGAGCCCCTTCACGCCGCCGTCGTCCGACCCGTCGAAGACGAGGAGCGCGTCACGCCCCTGGGCGCGATGCAGGACGTCCTCCCAGCTTCCCGCGCGACCTTCCGGTACGCGCATGCGCCGCATCGGCGCGCCCCACTCGTCGCCGGCGATCACCGTACCGCGATGCGTGCCGAACCCGACGAGCACCACGCCGTCGCGCTCGTCCGGCCGCTCTCCGTGGCCCTCGCGCACGAGCTGCCCGACATTCACCATCCCCGCGCGCCGCATGTCGGTGTAGCGAGCGTCACCGATGTGGGTGTTGTGCTCCCAGACGATGGCCTTCGCGCCGCGGCCGTGATGCGCCATCAGCCGGTCCAGCGTGTCCACCATGTGGTGGTCGCGCACGTTCCACGACGTCGGGCCGCCGCGCACCATGGTGCGGTAGTATCGTTCCGCGTCGCGCGCGACGAGCGCGTTCTGCTCGGCGTTGAAGTAGGCGTCGCGGCCGTCCTCCCGATACTCCGCCGCTTTCGACCTGAGGGCGCCGAGCATGGAGACGGCCTCGTCCTCGCACGAAGTCGGGACGAGGGCGGTGGCGCGCGCGTATTCCTGCACGTCCTCGTAATACGGATCGAAGCAACTGTAGGCGCGTCGCGCCGCGCGCGCCGCCTCAGGGTCGATGCGCTCCAGGTAGTCCACCACCGCGCTCATCGATTCCCACAGCGAGTAGACGTCCAGGCCGTAGAATCCCACCTGTTGCTCGGACGGCAGGGAATGATTGTGTTCGTGCAGCCATTCGGTGAGCGCCATGACCTCGCGGTTGGCCCACATCCAGGTCGGCCAGCGCTCGAAGGCGTGCAGCACTTCCTGCGCCGTCGTACCCGCGTCCCGATATCCCTTGATGTAGCGGTTCACCCGATAGCAGTCGGGCCAGTCCCCCTCCACGGCAATGAAGGAGAAGCCCTTCTCGCGGATCAGGCGCTGCGACAGCTCAGCGCGCCAGGTATAGAACTCGGAGGTGCCATGTGACGCCTCGCCGAGCAGCACGAATCGGGCGTCGCCGATCTGCTCGAGGAGCGGGCCGAGGTCGTCCGGGGAATCGAGCGGCCGTGAGACATTCTGCACCCGCTCGACGAGTGCATCGGTTGGGCTGTCATGAGAACGCGACATTGATCCCTCCTGCCATGTGGCGGGTCGTTCCGTCAAGGCGCGCACGAGGCGTACCAGCGACGGCGCCAACGGCAGGAATCGACCTGCTACGGGAGCAGAGGCGCGCGGTATGCCGTCCAATCACCTGGCGTGCGTCACGTATCCCGTGGCGCCTTCAACCAGTGAGGGGAGGAGACCATGGCAGGGAATGACGACCTGGACGCCGCCACCGGGAGCTACGTGTCCCCTGCGAGCGACTGGAGCGCGGACGAGCACTTCTGGCGGACCAATTATGCGTCGCGGCCTTATGCCTCGGCCGATCGGGGCTTCGAGTACTATCGGTCCGCCTATCGCTACGGCCACGACGCTGCCTCCCGGCATGGGGGCCATCAATGGCGTGACGTCGAGGACGAAGTACGACGCGGCTGGGCGAAGTTCGAGGGACGCGGCGAGCGCGCGTGGGAAGAGATCAAGGACGCCGTGCGAGATGCGTGGGACCGAGTGAGGGGGCGCTGACCGATGTCACTCGTGCTCCAGTCACCGGCCTTCCACGCGAAGGGCGAGATCCCGGCCGTTCACACCTGCGACGGCCGCGACATTTCGCCGGCGCTCCGGTGGTCGGGTGCGCCCAGCGGTACTCGCAGCTTCGTGCTGATCGTTGATGACCCCGATGCACCGGATCCGGCGGCCCCAAAGCGCACGTACGTGCACTGGGTGCTGTACGATATTCCCGGCGATGCGAGCGGGCTGTCGGAGGCTGTAGACCGCGCCGGACTGCCGCGCGGCACGCGCGAGGGCATCAACGACTGGGACCGCGCCGGCTACGGCGGGCCATGTCCGCCGATCGGCCGGCACCGCTACTTCTTCAAGCTCTCGGCGCTGGATACGATGCTCGGTGATCTCGGCCGCGCGAAGAAGGCAGACGTCGAGCGAGCGATGCAGGGGCACGTATTGGCCCACACGGAGCTGGTGGGGACGTACGCACATCCACCAGCAAAGACGACAGGGCGCTGAGCGCGCCCCGTCGTCAACGATCTGATCAGCCGAACCGCTTCGCGACCTCGGGCCAGTTCACGACGTTCCACCACGCCTTCATGTAGTCCGGGCGGCGATTCTGGTACTTCAGGTAGTACGCGTGCTCCCAGACGTCGAGGCCGAGGATGGGCGCGGCCTTGCCGTCCATGATCGGATTGTCCTGGTTGGGCGTGCTCACGATGGACAGCTTGCCGCCGTCGTTCAGCAGCCACGCCCAGCCGGAGCCGAAGCGTGCACCGCCCGCGGCGTTGAACTGCTCCTTGAACTTCTCGAAGTCTCCGAACGCCTTGTTGATGGCGTCGGCGAGCTTGCCGGTAGGCGCGCCCCCGCCGTTCGGCGACATGATCTGCCAGAACATCGAGTGATTCCAGTGCCCGCCGCCGTTGTTGCGCACCGCCGTGCGAATGGACTCGGGCACGGCGTTCAGGTTCTTGAGCAGGTCATCGAGCGACTTGCCCTGCAGCTCGGGCGCCTTCTCGAGCGCGGCGTTGAGGTTGTTGACGTACGCGGCGTGGTGCTTTCCGTGATGGACCTCCATCGTCTGCGCGTCGATGTGCGGCTCGAGCGCGTTGGTGGGATACGGAAGCGGCGGAAGTGTGAACGGCATTGCAGGTCTCCGTGATGGTTCAGGCGTCGGTGGCGGGGCGCGCCGCCGCTGCGGCTGCGCGTGCCCGTTCGCGACGCCAGGAGATGAGCCCCGGCAGCAGCGAGACGAAGATCACCGCGATGATGACCTCCTCGATGTGGCGTTCCACGCCGGGGATGTATCGGCCGAGAACGTAGCCGACGAACAGCATGGCCCAGATCCAGAGAACGGCTCCCAGCACATTGTAGGCCGTGTAGCTCTTGTAATCCATCTCCGCCATGCCGGCCACGACGGGGACGAATGTCCGCACGATCGGCATGAAACGCGCAAGGACGAGCGTCTTGCCGCCGTGCCGCTGGTAGAACGCGTGTGCACGGAACAGGTGTTTCTTCTTGAACAGCAGCGAGTCGTCCCGCGTGAAGAGCCGGGGGCCGGAGTAGCGACCGATCGCGTATCCCAGCGAGTTGCCAAGGATCGCGGCGACCGTGAGCAGCAAGCCAAGCAGCCAGATCCGGAGTCCGAACTGGGGCTGAGCGGCCAGCAGCCCCGCCGTGACGATCAACGAATCACCCGGCAGGAAGAACCCGATGAGCAGCCCTGTCTCCGCGAAGATGATCAGCGTGAGTCCCACATACCCGCCCGCCTGCACGAGCTGGCGGACGTCGGTGAGCTGATGAAAGAGGTCGGGAAGCGACGACATGCAGACCGCGAATGAGTGAGGGAGTGAGCAGCGGAAGTTCGACAGGTGCCCGACGGGGGTCAACTGCGCTCGAGGCGGATCTCGAGCATCCCGACGTCGAGGTGGCATTCGTGCCGCGCCCCGCAACGAGTCGGTGGCACCGCGCCGGAGTGAGCGCGCGAACGGAGCGCATCCTCGACGTCGCGTCTGCTGCCGTCGTGCTGCTCCTCATCGTGGGCTGGACGTGGAGCATCACGATGGCCGTCCGCGGCCGGCTGCCCGGCATGGGAGTCGGCTCGACGGCGGCGACGATGGCCGCGGCGCTCACCAATCCGGACGCGGCGAGCACCGCCTACCTCACGGATGCCACGCTCAACGCACTCGTCGCACCCCTCCGCGGTGCGAGCGGCAAGCTTCGCGTCGAGATCGCCGCGCCGGGCAAGCCCATCGCCAAACCCGCTGCCGGCGGGGCCACACTGCGGGTGGAGTCATCGGAAAGCGGCGGCGCCAGCGTGGTACCGCGCTCGGGCATCTTCCGGCTCGTGGCCGGCATCGGCAGGGCGCTCAAGCCCGTCGGTGACTTCAGCCTGATCGGCGTCGTACCGCGCGACGTGAAGCGTGGCGGCAAGATCGGACTGTATTATGTCGGCAACTGGCCTGGCGAGAATGGCGGACGCGTGAGCACGCCGTCGAGGGCGCCTCCGGATCGTTATCAGCCTCCGTCCGGCTTCATCGAGGTCACCGCGGCCACCGCGGACACGCGCGTCTCGGAGCATTTCACGCTCCGCGATTTCCTGACGCATGACCAGCCCAACGTGTGGCCCAAGTACCTCGTGCTGCAGATTCGGAATGTCGACAAGCTGGAGCTGGTCCTGACCGACCTGTCCCAGCATGGGATCGACGTCAGCGGCGTCAAGGTCATGAGCGGCTTTCGGTCACCGCAGTACAATGCAGGCGGCGGCGTCACGACCGGCCGCGCCGAACTGAGCCGCCACATGTACGGCGACGCGGCCGACATCTTCATCGACAGCAATCACGATGGCGTGATGGACGATCTGAATCACGACGGTAAGATCAACATCGCGGACAGCCGCGTAATCCTGGCGGCGGTGGACCGGGTGGAAGCTGCACACCCGGAGCTGGTGGGGGGCGCAGGCGTCTATCCGGCTGAGTCCGGGCATGGACCTTTCATACACATCGACTCGCGTGGCTACCGTGCCCGCTGGGTCGGCTCCGGAGGAGGGTAAATGAGCAGCGAAAATCGGCGGGAACGTGATAAGGCGGCGGCACCGGTCAAGGGACCGATCGATCGTCTCGGCGACGCACTGAAGCCGGACGGATCGCAGGTGGAGATTCCCGACGTGCGCTCGAGTGACCTGGAGCCGTACGTGGGACTCAGGTATCTCTCGAAGCTGTTCAAGCTCATGGGCGTGATCCTCGGCCTTCTGCTGCTGGCCGAGATCATCACCGGGTTCGTGGCGCAGGGGACTGCGGCCGTCCCCACGCTCCTCGGGGAAGCGAGCCGCCTGATCGTGCTCGCCGGCCTGCTGTGGGGAGTCGGCGACCTCGCGATCCTGCTGATCGACGTCGGACACGACGTCCGGGCGGCGCGCATCCTGCTCGCGCGACAGACGCACGCGCTCGCCGGCATGCAGCGTCGGAACGACAGCACACCAGCGGACATTCCGACGCCGGCGCCGATGACGCCACCCCGAACTGCCGGGCCGGTATGATCGTTGCCAAGCCTGAGGCCGCAATGCAGCACACACACTTCAACGAGGGCTGACACATGCTCTGGACCATCGCGGTCATTCTGCTCATCCTGTGGCTGCTGGGCTTCTTCGCCTTCCACGTGGGCGGCATCATCCACGTGCTGCTGGTCATCGCCATCATCGTGATCCTGTATCGCATCATCACGGGACGACGGCCGGTGGCCTGAGTTCGACCTCCGCAGGGGTCCCGAAGGGCGGTCGCGTGATCACGCGACCGCCCTTCGTTCCGTTCTGGTGTCGGTGGCGTTAGAGTCCGGGCGCTTGCGCTCCCGCATCGTCTCCCACGCCTGACCCGGCTCATGCCTCACGATCCGCTCGAGGTCCACGTCGTCGCCCACACGCATTGGGATCGCGAGTGGTATCACGAAGCGGAGCGATTCCGACAGCGGCTGGTACAGCTCATCGACGAGCTGCTCGATGATCCCCCGGCACACGGCGAGAGCTTCCTGCTCGATGGCCAGGCCATCCTGCTCGAGGACTATCTGGAGGTGCGGCCCGAACGTGCCGCCGAGCTCTCGGCACTCCTGCGTGACGGCCGCCTGGAAGCGGGTCCGTGGTACGTGCTTGCCGACGAGCTGATCCCGAGTGGCGAGGCGCTCGTCCGCAACCTGCTGGCCGGCCGCGCTGCCGTACGCCGCCTGCGCGGTGAGCCGCCGCCGGTCCTCTACTGCCCCGACTCGTTCGGGCACCCAGCGGTGCTGCCGGAGATCGCGACCGCCTTCGGGTGTGCGATCGTGATCGTGTGGCGCGGCTATGCCAGCAGGCGCTGGCCGGCCGGTGACACGGCGCTCTGGCGTGGGCCGTCGGGTGCCACGGTGCCGTTGTATTCGCTCCCGCCGGACGGTTACGAGTTCGGCAGCTCACTGCCGGTCGATTCACGCGCAGCGCGCGAGCGCTGGACGCGGATCGCGAGCGTGATGTCGCCGCGGTCCGCGACGGGCGTCGTGCTACTCCTCAACGGAGCCGATCATCACGCACGCCAGGCGGCGCAGCATCGCGCGGTCGCCGCCCTGGCCGCTGCCGCAGTGCCTTCACGCGTGCAAGCGAGCAGCTTGCGCCACCTTGCCGCGCGCATCGCCGACGGGGCAGCCCATGTGGCCCTGCCAATCGTGGAAGGCGAGCTGCGGGACTCGTACGGGCACGCGTGGACGCTCCAGGGCACCTTCGGCGTGCGCTCCTCCCAGAAGCGTCGCAACGCGATGGCCGAGCGCGCCCTGGTGCGCGATACCGAGCCGTGGGTCGCACTCACCGAGGGAGGGGGCGATCCGGCAACCCGTGCCAACCTTCACGCGGCGTGGCGCACTGTCCTGCAGTCACATCCGCATGACACCCTCTGCGGAACGTCCATCGATGCCGTCGCGTCGTCCATGGATGAGCGGCTTCGTGCCGCCGAGTCGCAGACGAACGGGTTGCGTGAGAATGCCCTGATGGCGCTCGCGGGCCACGATCGCGACGAGGCGCGCGCTGCGCTCGACGATGCGCACCCGATGGTATTGTTGCGGAACGCCGCAGCACGCAGGCGCGGTGGCGTCGTCGAGTTGACGCTCGCCGCCACGGTGGCCTCGATAGCGGTTGGACCGGGCTCCGCTGCACGTCAGGGCAGTCCGCGACGGATACTGCCGTGGGGGGTGGATGGAATGCCGTTCCAGATCCTGTCCCGACGACAGACCGTTGCACTCACCGAAGCGCCGCGCGCCTACCCTCGCGCCGACCGCGTCGTCGAAGTGCAGGCACTCGGTTGGGTCGACAGCCTGGCCGGCTACGGAGTGGAGACACGGCCGCAGCGGCGCGGGGCTCGCGCAGCAGTGCCACGCCCCGTCCGGGCCGATGCCGCCGCGCTGGACAATGGCCTGCTCCGCGTGAGTGTCTCGACGGAAGGAGAGGTGACGGTGGAAGACCGCGCGACCGCGCGGGTCGTACGACGGTTGCTTGCGCTCGAGCAGCATGTCGAGGCCGGAGACCTGTACACACCGGCTCCGCGGGACTCCCTCGCGGATCCGCGAGTGCGAGCAGTCTCAGTGACGCAGCGTGGACCCCTGCGCGGCGAGATCACGTTTCGGTACACGTTGGGCGAGGGCCGTCGGGGCCGCGGAACGTGCGCGATTCGACTGCAGCTCGACGCCGGCCTTCGCGCAATGCGGATCCTCCTCGACGGCGTCAACCGGGATGGCGATCACCGGCTGCGGCTGCGTGTCGAAACCGGACTCGCGGGCGCCTTCACCGTCGCCGATGCGGCCTTCCAGCCCGTACGTCGCGAGCCCATGCACGTCCCGGAGAACGAGCAACGCGACGAACGTCTGGTGCCCACCGCTCCACTGCACCGCTGGGTGGCGCGCTTCGGTCCCCAGGTCGGTGCAACGGTCTTCTCCGACGGGCTCACGGAATACGAGAGCGCCGAAGACGGCGCGGTGTTCGTGACGCTGTTCCGCGCGGTCGGCCAGCTTTCGCGCGCCGATCTCCCGGAACGTCCGGGACACGCCGGATGGCCGGCTCCCACACCCGGCGCGCAGGCGATCGGACCCTGGCAGGCACGCCTCGCCTTTGCGCTGCATGGTGCCGACGACTGGCGCACGCGACAGCACATCGAGCAACTGGCTGAGGACGTCCTCCTGCCACTGCGTGGCGAATCGCTGCGCTACAACCTTCGCGAGCCCCTTCGCGCCGGTGGCCTCGAGCTGGAGGGTGACGGCCTGACGTTCAGCGCGGCGTATCCCGCTCGGCAGGACGGGTGGATCGCGTTGCGATGCGTGAACGCGCGCGACGAGACCGTGCGAGGTCGCTGGAAGCTCGGGCGATCCATCTCCAGTGCCGTCCGCGCCCGACTCGACGAGGCGCCGCTGGGAGAGCTGGAGGTGATCGACGATGCCGTCGAGTTCGACGCGGCACCCCGCGAGATCGTGACGATACTCGTGCGCTAGCGCGCGACGTCATTCCGTCGCGCGCTCTCCCGCCATCCGGTCGCGCCACGCGTCACCCAGCAGGCTGGTTGCCAGGACGGTGAGCACGAGCGCCACGCCGGGCACGAGTGCCACCCAGGGCGCCACCACCAGCAGGTCCCGGCCGCCGGCGATCATGTTTCCCCAGCTCGGCGCTGGTGGCTGAATGCCGAGTCCGAGGAACGAGAGCCCGCTCTCGAGGAGGATGGCGTTCCCGACGCCGAGGGTGGTCGCCACCACCGCCGGCCCGATGGCGTTGGGGAGCACGTGGCGGAAGAGCAGCCGTGTCGGCGACGCGCCCAGGGCAAACGCAGCGGGTACATATGGCCGCGCGCGCACCGCGATCACTTCGGCGCGCACCAGCCGCGCGATTCCCATCCAGCCGGTGATTGCCAGCACGATGAGCACGGTCTTCACGCCCGGCGACCAGAGTGCGACGCCGACGAGCAGCAGCACGAGGCGGGGCAGCGCGAGAAGCAGATCAGCGATGGCCATCAGCAGTCGGTCCATGACACCGCCCGCCCAGCCGGCGAATGCGCCAACCAGCGTGCCGATGACACCCGCCAGTCCCGCCCCGAGCACACCGACGAGCATCGACAGTCGTCCTGCGAGCATCATGCGCGTGAACAGGTCGCGTCCGAAGCGGTCGGTGCCGAACAGGTGGAACTCGCCTCGCAGGTCGTGCGCGAGGGGCGGCACGAGCCGCCGCGCCAGCACGTCCTCGATGCGGAGCGGGTCGTGAGTGGCGAGTGCCGGCACGGCGATCACGCCGATGACGAGCAGGGCGAGGGCGATCGCAGGCACGCTCTCCCGCCGTGTGATACGCCCAGGGCGCGCGCGCAGAGCGCTCATCGCACGCGCGGGTCGGCCCAGGGCAGGAGCAGCTCCGCGCCCAGATTCGCCAGCAGCACGAGCGCGCCGTAAGTCGCGGCGCAGCCGAGGACGACGGGATAGTCGCGCGCGACGATGGAGGTGACCATGAGCCGGCCCATGCCGGGCCAGCCGAAGATGGTCTCGACGAACACCGAGCCGGCCACGGTGCCGGGGAGTGCGAGCGCGAAGAGCGTGAGCAACGGGGCTCGCAGGTTCGCCGCCAGGTGCCGCGCCAGCACCCGCCGCTCACTCGCGCCCTTGGCTCGCGCAGTCCGCAGCCAGTCCGAGCGCATCACGTCCAGCGCGCTGGTGCGGACGTAGCGCGCCACTCCCGCGGCGCCGATCGCCGCGAGCAGTGTCACCGGGACCACGGAGTGCCGCACGAGGTCGGCGAGGTGCGCTGCTCCATGAAGCTCGACCCCCGGCGTGCTCATCCCCACCGCGGGAAGTCGCAGCCACAGGGGCAGGTCCAGCGTCGAGGTCAGGTAGGTGAAGCAGG
>Ga0070714_100001992_pt1 | contig 14927 bp, 14 predicted proteins | sample LARL83metaG_FD_65450 | JGI IMG/M metagenome (GOLD analysis project Ga0070714, IMG submission 65450) | Corn, switchgrass and miscanthus rhizosphere microbial communities from Kellogg Biological Station, Michigan, USA - LAR L8-3 metaG | ecosystem: Host-associated > Plants > Roots > Rhizosphere ...
GTCAGCGTTGAGCCCACGCACGCCGCCGCCCCAGTCGCACAGCGGCCGGGAACCCGCCACCCGCTGCATCGCGGCGCACCGGGCGTTGCCATACAGGCGGCCCTCACCGCGCAGGAGCGGGCCTCCCTCGGCGACGCGCGCCTGCGCGGCGAGGAGTTCTTCGCCGGCTTTCCTGGCTATGCCACCAGCTACAGCGAGGTCATCAAAGGGCTGTCATCAATCGCCGTCCCGCTGCGGGTGCCCGGGCAGCCCGCCGCGGCGGTCGCCGTGGTCTACCTCGACCGCAGCACTGACGTCGCGGCGGTCGGGGAACGGCTGCGGCAGGCGGCCGCGGCCGTTGCCCGTGAACTCGCCTAGCGTGCGACGGAACCCTGAAGCCAGCCCCTGAGTTCCGTAACTCAGGGACCGATTTCGGTTGTCGGCAGGTACTCTGCCGTCCCGTCGCGCCTGGTGGACAGGGCAAATTCAGCCCTGCTAGCGTAAATCCCGCACCTTCCGCCGAGCGCGGTTCTGCTTGTCAGTGCCTTGACCGCCCGCCGGTAGCGGGCGCTACAGCCCTTTGCCTCCTGCCGGGATAATCTCAGTTTGCTCGGGCATGCCGACAAGCAGCGGCAAGGCTCTCGCCACCTGCGGCCGCATGGGGGGTGCCGCCATCGCCGTCGCGTGCGCCTCTTTGCTTGTCCACAGGTCTTCCACCCAGATGACATCTGGGTCCCTGGCGTCGGCATTTACCAGGTAAAGGAGGCAGGCAGGATTGTCCTGGAAGGGGGAGCCCGCCTCGAGCAAGATCTCGATTACCTCGTCACGCTTGCCGGGTCTTGCGGTGATCCTGTTAATGAGCGCGTAGTAGTTATTCACGCGGTACCCGTCCTTTCGATGTCCGGGGGCCCGGCCGTCCCGGGCCCCGGGTGGGTTCAGTGTGGCGCTGCTTCTCTGCCGGGAGACAGCGACGGCGTGCTGCTCCTGATCACAGGCTGATCCCCATTCCCGGGAGTGGGCAGCCAGCCCGCGGGGTTGGACAGGTTGCTCGGCTAAGCGGGTGATTCGCCGGTGAGCCTGAGGTGGAGGCCGGCAGTGCTCCTCGAGTGATTCTGTAAGCCACTGCCACGAGGCCGACATGGCGAGACCCCCGGACCATGGCGATCCTGGCGGTACACGCACAGGCGGGCTGGTCGTGCCAGCCCGCCTGCGGCGCGAAGGGAAGGCAATCCGCAACGATGTCAGTCGGCAGCGGCGCCTGCCGGGGCCGGCCGCTGCGCCCCGGCCGCGGCCGGGGCGGTTTCGGCGCGGCGGACAAGGAGCAACGCCACTGGGACACTGGACAGGGCAACGAATCCGCATACCGCGAACGCCCAGTGGAACCCGCCGGTGAGCGCATTCGCGAAGGCCTGCCCCTGGCCGAGGAGAAGACGCGAGTGCGAGGCCGCCACGGTCGAGGCGACAGCGATCCCGAGCGCGCCGCCGAGCTGCTGGGATGAGTCGATCAGGCCGGAGGCGACCCCCGCGTCGCGTTCCGTGACGCCGGCCAACGCTCCGATCGCAACCGGCACGAACCCCCAGGTGATGACTCCGGCCAGGAAGAACGGGCCGGCCAGGTGCGCCCAGTAGTTCCCCTGTACAGGCACCCGGGCCGCCCACAGGATCCCCGCCCCGACCACGGTCATCCCGATCGCCATCACGAGCCTGATCGAGGCGCGGGTGACGAGGGCCTGCGCGACGATGGCCATCGCCACCCCGGTCAGCCCCGTCGCCAGCCACGCCAGGCCCGTCTTCATCGCCGAGTACCCGAGCACCTGCTGCATGTACAGGGTGCCGGTGAAAAGGAAGCCGTAGAAGCTTGCCCCGAGCAGGAAGCCGACCGCGTTGGACCCGGCAAGGGTCCTCAGCCGGAACAGGCGCAGCGGCAGCAACGGCGCTGCTGACCTAGCCTCGATCACCACGAACGCGGCCAGCAGGACCGCTGCCGCCACGAGCATGCCTACCGTCCGGGTAGCCGCCCACCCGGCAGTTGGCGCCTGCGAGATCGCGTAGACCACAATCAGGAGGGCGCCGGTCACGGTGACCGCGCCGAGCGGATCGTAGCGGCGGCGCGCGTCCTGCAGCCTGCTTTCCGGCACCACTGGCCGGGCCAGCAGCAGCGCGATCCCGCCGACCGCGACGTTCAGGTAGAAGATGTACTGCCAGCCCACGTACCTGGTGAGGGCGCCGCCGACCAGCAGGCCGACGGTGGCGCCGCTGCCGCCGATGGCGCCCCACAGCCCGAGCGCCTTGTTGCGCTCGGCGCCCTCGGCGAAAATGTTCGTCACGATCGACAGCGCGGCGGGAAGCACCATGGCGGCACCTAGCCCCTGGATGCCGCGCATGACGATCAGGAACGTGTCGCTGGTGGCCAGCGCGCAGGCGAGCGAGGCCGCGCTGAACAGCGCCAGCCCCGCCATGAACAGGCGCCTGCGGCCGAGCAGGTCGGCGGCCCTGCCGCCGAGCAGCAGGAATCCTCCGAAGGTGAGCGCGTAGGCGGTCACCACCCACTGCAGATCCGTCTCGGAAAAGTGCAGCTTGCGGCCGATGGTCGGCAGGGCAACGTTGACGATCGTCAGGTCAACAGCCGTCATGAAATAGGCGACGGCGAGCAGCGCGAAGGCGCGCCACCGGCGCACCTCGCCGGGTCCTCCGGCGCTCATGCCGCCTGCTTCTTTCCTGGAGTTCACTGAGGTCACGAGTGCCTCCGGTCCTTTCTGGTCAGGTCTTCACTAGTTCAAGCACCTGCCAGGCCGGCTACTCGCCGACGACTTCGCGCCGCGACCGGTGTTGCACTTCGCGCGGTGGGGTGGTTGCGGCGGTGCGGGTACGCGCATCCGTCAGCCGAACTGCGCTTCCAGTTCGGCCTCGGCGGCCGGCCGCAGCGCGGTGTAACGCCGCCAGTAGAGGGCGGCGCTGTCTGCCGCCGGCCAGTCGTCGGCGAGGAACCGGGCGGGCAGGCCCGGGTCGGCCCGCAGCAGTTGCAGCCAGTCGGCGCCGAGCAGGGTGATCTCACCGAGCGCGGTGGCGCGGCCGGGTTCGGCTGCTTGCGCCTGGATGAACCGCTCGTGCCGTTCCCTGATCTGGTCGACCGGCCACGCGCGCCGGATGAACGCCGCCGGCTCAACTCCGGGCAGGGGAGAGGCGGCGAACCACTCGGCCAGCTCGGCGACCTCGGACAGCTGCGCATCGGCCAGCACCCGGCCGACGTCGACGGTGCCGGGCGCGATCCACAGCCCGTCGCGCAGCCCGCCGAAACCCGCCCAGGTGAGCGTGGCGCGCACCCGGTGACGCAGGTCGCGGCGGCTCTCCGGCATGGAGTAGCTCAGCAGGGTCCAGTGCTCGCCGTCGTTCTCGAACGGCGCCGCGGACGACACGCGCTCATTGGCCGCGGCGATGATCGCCTCAGCGTCCGGCGTAAGCCGGTAGGTGGCCGTCCGGCCGAGCTGGATGCGCTCGAGCAGGCCTCGTTCCGACATCCGCGACAGCGTGGCCCGCGCAGCCGGCTCCCCGACCCCGAGGCCGCCGAGTAGCCGCAGGAAGACCGAAGCCGGAATCGGCGGCAGCTCCCGGCCGTGCACCACGCCGCCGAGGAAGCTGAAGACCAGCGCCTGGGGCCGGTGCGTCACAGACGGCAGGCCGGCTCGGATATGCCGACGCACGTTCGCTGCGCCGCGCCGCCCGGCGCTGGAAGCGAGCCTGACGAGCGGGATCCGCGGCATGCGGCGGCATGCGGGGCAGTCCTCCCGCACCGTCGCCGATCCGGTCACCGCCAGCCCCGCGGCGCCCCCGCCGCGATGCGGGACGGTGCAGCCGGGCGGGGGCGCCTCAACGCGTTACTCAGGCGTGCTCACCCAGCGGTCCAGGGCGCGCCGTGCGGATCGCGGTGAGCTGTAGCCGATCTGCCTGGCCAGCCGGTTAAGGCCGGAGCCGCAGTGCGGAAATGACGCCTCGGCGCGCCGCTGGCGGGCGCTGTCCAGTTCGCTGCGCCAGCTGGTGCCGTGTTCAGCCAGTCGCCGCTGGAGTGTCCGGGAGCTGACCGCGAGGCGGCGTGCGATGTCGGGTAGCGCAGGGCCGCTGTCCTGACGCAGCGCCGTGTCCAGGACCTGCTGGAAGTGATCGAGCCAGGTCGCCGGCCGCGGCGCCGCCAGGGTGCCAGCGTGCCGGCGGAGTATGCGGGACAGCACCGGGTCCGCGCCCTTCAGTGGGCTGCCGAGATCGCGGTTGCGGAAAGTGAAGGTTGTCAGCGGAGCGCCGAAGTCGATGTCCCGGGTGCCGAACGTCTCCGTGAAGGCCCGCGAGGACTTCGGTGCCTGATGTGCGAATGCGACGTGAGCGGGCGCGATCTGCCGTCCCGTCGCGGCGCGCGCCCGCATGCACCATGCGGCCACCGCGGTGTGCAGCGCCAGTTCGCCGCCGCGCCCTTCTTGCCCCTGAAGCAGGCTGTAGGAGTAGGTGGTCTCATCGTCGGCCTCGGCCTCGACGCGAAGCAGGCCGTTCGTCGTGAGCAGCGGCAGGTGGCGGATGCTGACAAGCAGTCCCTCGCCAAGGGTCGGGGACGTCATGAACAGGTAGTCGAAGACGTCCATCTCGCCGAGTTCATGCATGCTGGCAGCTCGCAGGGCGTAGTACGGGTCGCCGAGCGCTTGTTCGAGCAATTCCCATAGTCGGAGGGCGTGGTCTGGCTTGACCGTGGCGCGGTCGGCCGTCAGTGCCCAACCGGGCAGTCCCGCCTGCCTGGAGAGCTGTCGCTGGTCGGCACCCGCCGCTGCGGCCACGGAGAGCAGGAACCGCGGAATGGCCGCGGAGTCGCGCGGATCCGCCTGGTCCGGCTGCGCTTTGACGTCCATGTTGGCAAGCGTAGGAATCAACGCGTTTGCTCAGGGGCGGAAACGAGGCTGTGGAGCGAGGATGGCGTGTCATGGGCCAAATCTGGCGCAATTTGGCCCGCCGCCGCGGCCCCTCACGTACGACTCAGCATTGAAGTCATGATCATCCCGAACGAATGCGGCTGGCTCTCACCCGCCATCCGATCGCTCAGCCGCCGGCGGGAACAACAGATCCGGTTCTCCGACGACGGTCAGGAACTGCATGTTGACGGGGCGGGCCGGCCAGCGAAGCGGCCGGTGATCCAGCTGAGGATGTCAGACATGGCGCCGTCGTCAATTCCAGTGATCTGCCCGGGGATGGTGTCGTGGCCGAGTCCGGGAAAGGTGCGGTAGTCGACGGTGACGTCGGCCTGGCACAGGTTTGCGGCGACTTGGCTGCTAACGGACTCCGGGACCACGACGTCAGCGTCGCCCTGCAGCAGCAGGACCGGGCCGGCGACCGCGTGGCTGCCGGTGGAGTTGCGGGCGAGGTAGCCAGCGAACTGCGGATCGTCGAGGTATCCCGGACGGACCAGGGACGGGCCAGTCAGGTCGCTGTATACGGCTGTCACTACGCCGAGGCATCCGGCCCGGGTGACCTGGAGCCGCTGCACAGCCTGCCTGGTCAGTAGCCGGCGTGGGCTGATTCGCGGGTCGCTTTCGGCCGCGCCTTTAGCGACCAGTGGCAGGAAGCCACCCAGTCCGGGGAAGGATGCCAGGCTGCTGACCACATGGAACAGGTCGGCCGCGGGGGCGGTGACAACGGCACCCAGATAGCCTGGCTCGGGCTGGGCCAGCTGGCGCTCGGCGACGCCTAGTGCGGCACCGCCGCCCTGGGAGTGGCCCCACAGCACCCAGCGGTGCGAGAGCCCGGCCCCGGCCTGCAGCGACGCGCGTAGTGCGCCGATGACATCGCTGGCCTCAGCGGCCAGGTTGAGGAATTCGACCCGGCCGTTGGTCCCCAGCCCTGCGTAGTCGGGCGCGACGACCGCCCAGCCCATGTCCACGAACCGCAGCATCTGGCCGCCGTGGTAGAGGTCACGCATGAGGGATGGCGCGCAGTCGCTCCCTATGCCACTGGAGCCGTGGGCGTCCACGACCACCGGCCAGCCGCCGGCGGGCGGGGTGCCCGGCGGCACCAGCAGCACGCCGGTCGCGGCGATGTCACGCCCGGTGGACGTGCGGGAGTGGTACATGATCCGCGTCGCTGTGATCGCTCTGCCTTGCACCTGGTAGGCGGAGACGGTCTGATCGCGGATCAGTTGACCAAGCGGTGCCCACGGCAGCGGAGCTGGTGCGCCGTAGAAGGCGGTTCGCGGCAGGGCGTCGGCGCGTTGCTGCTGCCACGCCAGCTGGCACTGTGCATTGCAGTTGACCGATTCGGCCTGAGCCGATGCCGCAGACAGCGGCACCGTGAGGCTCACTGCGACCAGCAGGGCGGAAACGCCGAAGCGCAGGGAATTCATATCTGGCTACCTTCTCCCTTCATGCCCGGAACGAGCCGGTCAGCCGCTGGCGACGACGAAGACGCAGCAGAAATGCAGCACCGTGCCGCGAGGGCGCCATGCCGTTCTCTCGTCGTGGCTCAGTTATCACTGCCGGCGTGCGGTGCGAGCGACAGCTCAGACAGCTTCATGGCCAGGCTGTGATGCACCGCGGGAACCCAGTCCAGGGCACGGAGCAGCGCGTTGCGTCCCCTGCGAAGCGGGACGCTGTCGAGGGTGGCGAGGCGGGTGATCCGGTGGGTCATCTCGACCACGTCGGCGGCGACCGGCCGCCGCTCGCGTTCGTATTCGTCAAGCACGTTGTCTGGTGCACCGTCCCGGAGGACGGCGGCTAGCCGGGCGGCAAGGGCGCTCGCGTCCTGGATGCCCGTGTTCATGCCCTGCCCGCCAGCCGGGCTGTGCACATGCGCGGCGTCGCCGGCCAGGAACAGCCGGCCGTCGCGGTAATGGTCGGCGAGCCGGTGGTGGACGCGGAATCGCGAGCTCCACACGATCTCGCGGATCCGGGCTGGCTGCTGCTCGGGACCGCGGGCGTCCAGCAGCCCCTGAATGACGTCGGCGCCGGGATGCTCGGGTGCCTCGTCCACCGTGGCCACGATGCGGTGCCGGCCGCCGGGCAGCGCCGAGACGACCACTAGCCCGGCGGGGGAGTAGTAGAGCATGACTTCGGTTTCGGGCAGGTGCCAGTCCATGCGGACATCCGCGAGCACGAACGACTGGGCGTAGGTATCGCCGGTGAAGCCGATCCCGGTGTGCTCGCGCACAGTGCTGTGCATCCCGTCGGCACCAACCACGTAGCCGGCCCGGATGGTCTCGCCGCTGGCCATCGTCGCGGTCACACCGTCTCGGTCCTGCGCCAGGCCAGCCAGCTCGTAGGGGCGGTGCACCTGGCCGCCGGCCTCGTGCAGGCGGTCAAGGAGCACCTGCTCGGTGACGTCCTGCGGGATCATCAGGGTGTACGGGAAATCGGTCGGCAGATCGTCGAAGTCGATGGTCATCAGCACGCGGTCCCGGTCGCGGACGGTGAACCGGGGCACGATCAAGCCCCGGCTGACCAGCTCCTGGCTGACTTCCAGCTCACGCAGCACTTCGAGCGTGCGGGCGTGGACCACGCAAGCCCGCGAGGTATTGGCGCCCGCGGCTTGCTTATCGACCAGCACTGCGTGCACTCCTGCCGCGGCCAGCGAGGCGGCCAGGGTGAGACCGACCGGGCCGGCGCCGACGACCAGCACTTCGGAACTGGCTGGTAGCAGAGTCTGCTTGTTCATCTGTTTCTCCCTAACCTTGCCCGACTGCGGCACGACGCTATGCGGCATGCGGCAGGCTGCGAATCTGTTACGCGCACTGGTATTCGCGGGCCGAGAGGCCAGCCTGGTCCGTAATGAGGTGGGTATCGACGCTGGGATCAGAGAAATACGGGTCGTGTGACCGTGGACAAGCAGGCGCATTCTTTTACAGGGCCCGTGAACACTGGTGCTTGTCGATTACGACATTAGTTGTGAAGGACCCAAGTCGAAGAGGGCAGATCGTGCCACCATGCGGACAATAGCCGCCGGTAGTGGATAGCGAATACCGCGCTTACCCGCTACGTTAGGAGATCCCCGGCTAGGGACGCATGTCCGTCAGGGTGAGCGCCGCCCTGATTTTTCAGGGCGGTCGTGGCTGGACCGGGCACGGTCACGCAGCGCGCTGGCGGGTCACGTGCTCAGCTGCGAAGCCCTCGATCCAGCTAGGGAACTGCGGGCGCCAGTCGAGCGCCATCTTGGCGCGGGCATTGCTCGCGCCGCGCAGCTCGGTCATGAACGCGGCGCCCCATCCGCCTGCGGCAAGCCGCACGAGTGCGGCAGGGACGTGCCTTGGCGCCGGCGCGCCCAGTATGGATGCGAACGCGGGGAGCCACTCTCCGATGGCAACCGGCGTGTCATCGACGATGTTCAGTACCCCTGTGACATCGCTTCCCAGCGCCGCGACGACTGCAGCCGCAGCGTCGCCGGCGTACGTGAACGACAGCACCGAGCCGCCCTTGCCCGCGATCGGGAACTTTCCCTCGAGCACCTGCCGCGTGTAGGAGCCGCCGGGTGAGAAAAACGAGCCTGGGCCGTACAGGTGCCCGAAACGCAGCACAAGCCCCTTCGCGTCGCGGGTGCTGCGCTCAAGCTCCTGCAGCGCGGTCAAGACGGGCGCGAACTGCGCGGGCGGGCGCATCCACAGCGGCGCGTCCTCGTCCGCGAGCCCGGGGCGGGGCTCATAGGCGTAGGCCAGCCCCTGTGTGATGACCCGGGACGCGCCGGCCTCACGCGCCGCGTCGACGAGGTTGCGGGTACCTTCATCCCGCAGCCTGTTAGTCTGCTCGAACTGGCGTGCCATCGCCTTCGGGTTGATCTGGGCCGGAATCGCGGTGGCCATGTGTACCACGGCCTCCGGCTCGGCCGCTTGTACCGCCCGGTGGACGGCACCGCGGTCCAGCAGGTCGGTACCGCTCGCGCGCGATATCTTGACGACCTCGTGACCAGCCGCGACCAACTGCGGTACCAGGCTTGCTCCGATTACACCGGTTGCCCCGGCTACGAGTACTTTCATGCTCCTCAGTCTCCTTGAGCCTCGCATGGGCTGAACATGACGAAACGCGCCAACAACCCGACCGGATGCGTCAGCGGCGAACGGGCGGCAATCTGAGTCGCCTCGGACTGCGGCACGAGGCGAGCCAGTAATTGTCCAGTTCCTCGTGCTCAGCCGATTGCCCGAACCGATTAAGGCGGGTAAGTACTTCGTCGGGCTCAGGGAAGTTCTTGAGTACGTCCCACGAACTGCCGTCGGCTAGCTTGCGCAGCTGATAAGTGTTGCCCTTTTTGTCTCGTCGCGCGACGGGATGGACGCTTCCAGGTACCAGGCGATTGTCGACGAATGCCACCAAGGATCCAGGAAGCAGTCGTCGCATCAGGCGCTCAAGGAAGGTGTCGATCTTTGTCAGCGGAATGTGAGACCAGAAGAAGCCGGCGAACGCCGCGTCGAAGTGTCCAGGGATGGTTTCCGGCGCGAGGGCGTCGGCAACCGCAAAATGGACGTACGGCGGCCAGCGTGTCCGCATCTTCGCTACCTCAAGCGTTGCCTGGTTGGCGTCCGTCGCGGTCACTGATGTGGCCGTGGCCGCGAGCACGCTCGTCCACCAGCCAGTTCCGGCGGCCAACTCGAGAACGTGCTGGCCGGCGAACCAACCCGTCAGGCGGTCACGAACAACCAGCAAGTCGCTCTGACGTTCCGGCCTGGTATAAACCTCGTCATACTCGGGTGCCCAGCGGTGGTAATACTCCTCCGTTCCCGTTCCCATATTCACTCCTCCAGCGAGGGAATCTCGCTGGCGTTTCTATTACTGGCGGGAGGCCGGGCCCCGGGCTGCCTCGACACCTGATGCCTTGTGCTGTCCATGGTCGTCAGCCTGACGCAGTGCGGCCAGTCCCGGCATCTGTCATTGATACCTGTCTTTCCCCCGTGTACGACGGAGCAGGGACACGATGGCGGCCGACGAATACCTCCTAGTGGAGGTGGTGACGGTCAGCCCAGGCGGAGATAGCCGTCGCGATGGCCTTCGACTGGTCCTCGGGGGCGTGATGGCCGGCCTGCCCGCAGGCAACAATGTCGAGTGAAGCTATGTTGCCCGCGCACCATGCGGCCTGTTCCGCGGTGATCAGCAGCGTTGGGGATCCCTCGAAGGTCATGAGGAGCTTGGGCACCTCCGTGCTTTCCGCCAGCCAGGCGTCGAAGGTCTCGATCCGCTCCACCAGTTCGGCGGGTTCACCGTCGATCGGCATCTGCCTGGCCCACGCCAGGAGCGGGCCCCGGCTTTCCCGGGTCGGGTACGGGGCGAGGTAGGCCGCGAGGTCCTCATCGCTCACCGGGGTAAGCACGCCCCTGGTGAAGGCCTGGCGGACCAGGCCGTCGGTGTCCAGTCCCAGTTCCTCGCCCGCCTTCGGGTCGCGGATCGTCTCGGCCCGTGCGCGCGCCTGCGGTGAGAGGTCAGCGGAGCTGAGCGGCTTCACGATGGCCTCAAGGAACGCGATGCCCGCCACCCGCCCGGGGTGCCTGGCGGCCCAGTCGAACGCGAGCGCTCCGCCCCAGTCGTGCCCTACAAGCACCACCCGGTCTGGGACGAGTGCGTCGAACCACGCGTCCAGGTACTGGGCATGGTCGGCGAACAGGTAAGGGATATCCGGCTTACCGGATCCGCCCATCCCGATGAGGTCGGGGGCCAGCATCCGCCCCCGCCCCAGCGCGGGGATCACCTTCCGCCACAGCCGCGACGAACTGGGATTCCCGTGCAGGAACACGAATACAGGCCCGGCACCGGACTCCTCGTAATGCAGGAACGAGTCGAGCACGGGAACATCAGGCATGATCAGGGTCCTAACTGGTGAGTAGCGGCGCTGTCGCGTCACTTACTCTTGCGAAGCGGTCTTTCCGCGGATAGGGCAAATCACGCCGAGTCCAGGGCACAACGCGCCGGGGGCTGCCGGCCTAGGGCTACCGCGAAGTCGCACCGAACCGGGAGGACGGGACCCGCCACGTGTGACGTCATGAGGAGGCGTAGCGGGCCAACTCCTCACGGGCGCTGACGCCTAGCTTGGAGAACGCCTTGTACAGGTGGTAACCCACTGTGCGATGGGACAAGAACAGCTGGGCCGCGATCTCCTTGTTGGAGGCATACAGTCCTGTCCGATCAATTCCCGAGCCAATTAGGTAACTTCCTGCGCCAACTGCGCGATAGCGCGGCTGGCGCCCTCGGTCCTCTTCCTGGCACATTCGGTCATTGCTCGCTGACCAGGCGCTTCGCAGACTGGGGAACGCGCCGGCAACCGCCGGTACGCGGGACAGGCTCAACGAGAAGGAAGCCATGACCGACTCATCTGGGCCAGCGGGAACTTCGCCGCTGAAGGCCCGCCTGATACGGCTGGTGATGGTGCTGGTGGCCGTCCTCGTCCTGCAGGGAGGACTAATTGCCGCCTTCGTGACCGCCACGCGTAACCCGGTACCGCACCAGCTGGCAGTGGCCGTGGTCGGCACGACGCGAGACGCGACTCTATCCAGCGCCGCGTTCTCCGTGCGTCAGGTGCCGACCGTGGCCGCCGCCGAAGAGGCGATCCGCCGCCAGCAGGTGTACGGCGCGCTAGTGCCGGCCAGCCACCCAGCGACGCTTCTCATCGCCTCGGCCGCGAGCCCGCTGGTGGCACAGGTGCTGACCAAGGCGTTCGCTACCACAGCCCAGCGGGGCGGCGGGCTGGCGGTACGGGACGTAGTGCCGCTGCCTGCCGATGACCCGCGCGGAGTGGTCGCACCGTACCTGGTACTCGGGCTGCTGATCGGCGGCTACATCGGCGCGATGGTGATCGGCCGGGTGCTGGGAATGCGCTCCTCCTCGGTCCGCCATCTAGGCCTGCGGCTCACGGTGCTGGCCTGCTACGCGGTCCTGGCGGCGGCGTTCGGGGTGCTCTTGCTCGGCCCGGCGCTCGGAGTGCTGCACGGAAATGCCCTCGCCATCTTCGCGACGGGCGCCCTCATCTCATTCGCCGTGGGCTGCTTCACGTCTGCGCTGCAGACCCTGCTTGGCCTCGCGGGAACACTGCTATCCGTGATAGCGCTGGTGATCATCGGCAACCCCGCGTCCGGCGGCGGGCAGATCCCGTCGGCCATGATGACCTCGGCCTGGGGCTGGCTGGCCCATGTCCTGCCCAACCCGGCGGGCATAACGGCCATTCGCGGCATCGAGTTCTTCGCTGGCCACGGGACGGCCCAGGCCTTCTTGGTGCTGGCTCTCTACGCCGCGGCGGGCATCACGGTCATGCTAGGCGCGGCGGTCGTTCCCGGTGCCAGGACCCGGAACCAGGCACCGGCTGAGCAGGCTGGGCTCACCGCAGACCTAGCGGCTGAGGCAGGGCCGGGGGCGGTGCTGTGAAGCAGCCGCCGCGCCGCTTCAGGCCGTCGACCGCGCGGACCGCGTCGCCGGCCATGCCCCGGCCCATCGCTTCTGCCTTGATCATGTCGTCATAGGGCAGTGCCCAGCCCCCGTGGGTGAACCCGTCTCGAGTGTCCTCATCGCTGCGCCCCGGTGCCTGCATTACGCCGTCCAGGGTGACGTTCTCTATCACGGTGATTTTGCGCACGATCAATCTCCTGGGAGTCAGTGGATGACACTGGTTACCGGGCTAGCCTTTGCCGATGCGCCGCAGTGCGCGACTGACCGCCCGCGCGTCGGAGTAGCCGAGCTGCCGGGCGAGGCTGTTCAGGGTGGGGCGGGCAGCCGAGTGGGCTTCCTCCGCGCGGCGGCGGCGCGCGTGATCCAGTTCGGCCCGCCACGTGGTGCCGTGCTCGGCGAGGTGACGCTGCAGGCTCCTGCGGCTCATGGCGAACTGCGCAGCCATGGTGTCGAGCGTCGGTGCCGCAGCCAGGCTGTCGTAGAGGAGCGTCTTGAATTGCTCGTACCAGGTGACTTGTTCAGCGGCGGGCAGCATAGCGGCGTACCGGCGCAGTATGCCCGCCAGCACAGGATCCGCGCCGCGGAGCGGCAGGTCCAGGTCGGACTGCCGGAACGTGAGCGTATTAACGGGCTGGTCGAACTCCACCTGACGGGTGCCGAACGCATCCGCGATCGCCCGGTGGGACCTTGGGGCACGCTGCGCGAAGCCGACACTGACCGGGACGACCGGCCTGCCTGTGGCATCGCGGACCTTGGCGCAGAAAAGGCCGAGCCCGAACTGCGCGCCGAGCTCTATGCCGCGGTGCGCCCGAATGGAGTGCGCATATGAATAGGTGACGTTGCGATCGGTCTCTTCAAGGACCGCCCAGCGGCTGTTGTTGGTCACGAGGTGCAGGAACTCGCCGTTGGCCGTGAGGCCGTCGCGGAGCGTGGGCGCGGAGAGGAACAGGTAGTCGTACAGGGAGAGATCACCGTGCTGGTGCCGCCCGGCGATGTCGACTGCGATGTCCGGGTCCTGCAGCGCCCACTCGGCCAGCTCCCACAGCCGGATCGCGTACAGGGAGGAGATCGCTCCCTGTACGGCAGTGAACAGCCAGCCCGGCAGGCGCGCCTCGCGCGCCAGAATCCGCGCGTCGGCACCGCGGGCGGCGACGGCGCTGAGCACGAACTTAGGCAGGACTACCGAGTCGTTGATGACAATGTCAGGAGCTTGGGGCTGCACCTTCCCGTGGTCTCCTTCGCCGGAACCAGGTACCACAACGCTGTCGCTGTGAGGCGGCACCCGGATAGGGCCGGACCCGCCATTCCGGGGACCAGAGGCGCCAGCTGGCATTAGGCGATGCCCGGATGGCGGGCTAGGGTGACCCTGTGCAAGACCAAGGGTACGGTCGGCCGCCTGGCGCCGGCGCGGAGCCGCTGGCTGGCGCCACGGTCATTCGGGGCCGCAACACCGGGGCGGTTGTGATTTTCGGCTGCCTCACGCTGCTTTTCATCCTGGTCCTGGCGGTCTCGGAGGGCAGCCAGGAAACCACGGGCGGGCGGATCGCGGCGGCCGTGTTCTTCGGCGTCTTCGCGCTGGGCAGCCTGGCCGGGCTGATCGCCGGGCTGGTGCGCACGAGCCGCATGGAAATCGGCCGGGACGTGATCGTCAGCCGGCCCCTGGCCAGCAGGCGAGCCCCGCGCAGGCCGTCCGCGGGCACGCCGCAGACCCGGGTGTTCACGTTTCCCCGGCACGAGGGTGACACGCTGCGGCTGCTGCCGAAGTTCACGTTCTACGCCCGGGCCAGGAAGCCGAAGCTGATCTTCCTCGGCCGGGGCGGCTTCATCCCGCTGAACGGCTACTCGCCCGCCCGGGTACAGCGGGCCTGCGAGGCGCATGGCTGGCGGTTCGACGGTAACCCGGCCCTGGCGGCCAGGGACGTGCAGGACTGGCTGCACTCCGGGCTTTCCCTGGACGCGGTGCAGCTGCTGATGACGTTCGGCCCGTTCCCCGGGGCGGCGGCGGACAATGAGCCGCATACCAGCCTGGAGGCCGCGGTCTTTGAGGACCTCGGCGACAAGTTCACCCGCTCTAGCCGGAGCAACGCCCGCGACGCCTACCGGCGGGCGGCCGGGCGGCAGCGCGCGTTCGCCGGGTATGCGGCGACGCCGGACGAGGCCGCCGCCCGGGTCGCGGAGGCGGTCAGGATCGAGGGCAAGCTCCAGCAGCGGTAGCGCCGCACCGGCCTGGCCTGCACCATTTGGAGTCTCGCGTTCGCCTGCAAGCCTTTTCAGTGCCGTTTCAGCTCTGTGCAGGGTGCCTTCCGGCGGCAGCTCTCGGCCAGGGCTGCCGCCGGAACGATGCCTCAGCGGGCTCAGCAGCGGCTGTCTCACTGGGTTGCGCGGTGTCCAGGCCCGCCTGGTAGACCGCCATCACCCCCCGGGCGTCGCCGGCCCGCATCGGCCGGATCAGCGCCCCGTCCGGGGCGGCGGGCCGCACGGCCTGGATGATCGCCGAGTGCAGGCCGGCCCCGGCCGGGCCGACCCGCCGGGCCGACAGCAGCATGTCCAGGCCGCCGCCGGACCCAA
>Ga0070714_100001993_pt1 | contig 14925 bp, 13 predicted proteins | sample LARL83metaG_FD_65450 | JGI IMG/M metagenome (GOLD analysis project Ga0070714, IMG submission 65450) | Corn, switchgrass and miscanthus rhizosphere microbial communities from Kellogg Biological Station, Michigan, USA - LAR L8-3 metaG | ecosystem: Host-associated > Plants > Roots > Rhizosphere ...
ACCCGCGGCCTGGCCTTGGCGATCGCCCCTATCGTGCTGGCCGACTTCGGCGTGGCCCAGCGAAAGGCCGTGTTGCGCCAGCATGTGATCGAGCTGCGGCAGGCTCTGCTGCACCGCCGCCACTGCGCCGGGATGCTGCGCGCTGAACACCACGTCGACTCTGCCGTGCGTCACGCTGACCTGCACGTCGAGCGAGCCCAGCTCTTCAGGGTGCAACCGGATCCGCGCCTGCTTGATGTTCTGATTTCCCAGCCAGGCAATCTGCTGGCCCAGATCCTGGGCAAAGCCCTGGCTGCCCACCGGCGATGGCAGGTGCAATACCGGCGACGTCGCGGGAGCGGCAGGTGCCGGCGGGGCGGACACCGCTATCGACGACGACGCATCAGTCGGAGAGACATCCTTTGCCGTCGTGGCGATCGGCGGCAGGTCGTTCGCCGCGATCAACATGCCGGGCACCGGATTGGCGGCTGCTGTCGTTGCGCCAGTGGCATCGCCGAGCAGCAGCATCGCCGCCTGCGCATCCGTGGCCACGGTTTTGCCGGCCTGCCCGAGCACGTCGGCCGCGCCGACAGCGGCAGCGGCGGGCCGCAACGCGCCCGCGCCGATCAGGGCCAGCATGGTGCCGGCCAGCGCGGAGGCGGCATGGCCGTCCACTTCGGCGGTGTCGCTCGGCGCCTTTGCGTCCGCCGCACCGGCTTCGGCAACCTCGGCTACCTGCGCCATGGGCAACGCCGACGCGGTCGGCGCGGCTGCCGGCACGGTCGCCGGCGTTTTTGCCAAGGCTACCGTCGACGAGTCCTGCGGATCGGTCGACGACGATGCGTCTGTTCGATGGTTATTCGGTGTGTGCGGTTTCGAACCGGGCGCGCGAGCGTTCGACCCGGTCGAGGCGGGCTCGGAATCGCGCGATGCGGTGCGCTGCCTGGCGGCATGCAGCTGGCGATCGAAATGCGCCGGCGCGGCCGGGTTTTGCGCACCGCCGGCGGGCGTGCTGCGCGGAGGCGGCACAGAGGCAGGGGTGGAACCAACGGCGTGGGCGGTCATGACGTGGTCGCTCCTTCAATGTATGGATGGGCGGCGTAGCAGCCGGCGCGAGGCATTCATCGCAACCGCCGGTGCTGCATGCGCTCGTCGACTTCGGCCTGTTCGTGCCGGTCTTCGGCACGGCGCTCGTGTTCGAGGTGTTGCGCGACGACGCTGTCGAGCGCGCTCTCGCGCGCATGGGAGCGCTTCCACTGATCCCGCACCTGTTCCAGCTGACGGGCCTGGCGGACGATCTCGGCAGTCTGCTGCACGATGGCCTGATCGATCCGTTCGATGAAGGTCTGCCGGTTGAGCAGCGCCGCCACGCTCAGGGCTCCCGCACCGTTTGCCGCGTACTCCTGCCGATAACGGCGCAACTCGCTCAGCTGGTGCTCGGCCTTGGCCAACAGCTGCTGCTGGGTGGCCAGCTTCAACAAGGCTTCCTCGCTGCGCTGGCGCGCCTGCTCCACCGCCGGCTGCAATTGCCTGGCGCGCGAATTCATCCGGCCACCTGCCCGGCCAGTTCGGCCAGATGGGCGATCGCCACCTCGAGCGTCATCGGTTCGTCCACTTCCTGCAGCAGGAACGCGCGCAGCTGCGGCCACATCTCGATCGCCTGATCCACCTGCGGATCGGAGCCTTTTTGGTACGCACCCACCGCGATCAGGTCGCGCTGCTGGCGATACGCCGAATAGACCTGGCGAAAACGTTGCGCGGAACGCAGATGCTCGCGCGTCACTACCGCCGGCATCACGCGGCTGATCGACGCCTCGATGTCGATGGCCGGGTAATGGCCGGCCTCGGCCAGATCGCGCGACAACACGATATGGCCGTCCAGAATCGCCCGTGCCGCATCGGCGATCGGGTCGTGGCGATAGTCGTCGCCCTCGGTCAGCACGGTGTAGAACGCGGTGATCGAACCGCGTCCCTCGGCATCGTTGCCGGCGCGCTCGACCAGTGCCGGCATCATCGCGAATACCGACGGCGGATAGCCCTTGGTCGCAGGCGGCTCGCCGATCGCCAGCGCGATCTCGCGCTGCGCCTGGGCGTATCGGGTCAGCGAATCCATCAGCAGCAGCACACGCTGTCCGCGATCGCGAAACCACTCGGCGATGGCGGTGGCGTATTGCGCACCGCGCAGTCGCTTGAGCGGCGGCGCATCGGCCGGTGCGGCAACGATCACCGCGCGCCGACGGCCCTCCTCGCCCAACGTGTGTTCGACAAATTCCTTCACTTCGCGGCCGCGCTCGCCGATCAATCCGACCACCACCACATCGGCGTTGGTATAGCGGGTCATCATGCCCAGCAAGGTCGACTTGCCGACGCCGGAACCGGCGAACAGGCCCAGTCGCTGGCCGCGTCCCACGGTGAGCAGTGCATTGATCGCACGCACGCCGACATCCAGCGGCGCGTCGATCGGTTTGCGTGCCATCGGGTTGATCGGCTCGCGCTTGAGCGCGGCGTGCTCGTCCGAATCCAGCGGGCCCAGTCCATCCAGCGGCACGCCATCGGCGCCGATCACCCGGCCCAGCAAGCCCATGCCGACCGGCAGGCCGCCGCTGTGCACGCACGGGCGAACCCGTGCATTGGGCAGCACGCCATGCATGTCGCCCACCGGCATCAGCAGCAGGCGTTCGTCGGCAAAGCCGACCACTTCGGTTTCGAGTTTTGCGCCGTCAGCCGTATCGACCAGGCAACGCGCGCCGAGTGCGGCCTCGCAGCCTTCGGCTTCCAGGGTCAGGCCGACCACGCGGCGCAGGCTCCCCTCCACCGTCAGCGTGCGCGCCACCTCGGCCCGCGCACTGCGCCGTGCCAGCTGCTGCTGCCAACGCGCCTGCCGTGCGGCAAGAGTCGCCTCGGCGGTCATGCGCCACAGTCCGGTCGGGAAATGCGCGGGGTGTTGTTCATTCGTCGGATCCGCCGGCGTCGTCGCCGAGCACGGCATCGATGATCGCGGCCAGGCGGGTTTCCACCCGTCCATCGAGCCGCGAACGCGCGCTTTCCAGTTGGCAATCGCCGCGTGCCAGCGCGGGGTCGGCCAGCAGCTGCCAATGACTTTCCGCCGCGCCGAGTTCCTGCAACAAGGCCAGGTCATCCGGATGCACATGCACGCGCAGCTCGCGAGTGGCCGCGGGCAGCGCGCTGGCCGCCTGGCGTACGGCGTTCGCGATCAGTCCCGGCGCCAGCTTCAGCTCGTGCACGATCACCCGGCTGGCCACGATGGTCGCCAGCCGGGCCAGCTCCTGTCCGGTCTGTTCGTCGAGTATCTGCAGCGGCCGCGCGGCGGCCTCGTACAACGCATCGAGCTGGGCCATGCGCTGGCGCAACTGCACTTGCGCTGCGGCCATGCCCTCGGCCTGGCCGGCGGCATAGCCTTCGTCGCGCGCCTGCTGTTCCAGCGCGGCCAGTTCGTGCACGGTGGGTGGAGGCGGCGTATTGGCCGCTTTCGGTGCGATCGACTGGGTGCCCACGTTGGGCAGCTCCCAGCGCTGGAAATCCTGTGCCAAGGTGTGGATCGCGGCAGCCATCAGACGAACTCATCCCCGCCGCTGGCGAGGCTGAGCTGGCCGGCGTCGGAAAGTTTGCGGGCGATCGCCAGCACCTCTTTCTGGGCGGCGTCGACCTCGCTCAGACGCACCGGCCCCTTCACTTCGAGATCGTCGCGCATCATGTCGGCGGCACGCTTGGACATGTTGGCGAAAATCTTTTCGCGGATCTCCGGCTCGGCGCCCTTCAGCGCCGTGATCAAGGTGCCCGACGGCACTTCGCGCAGCAGCGTCTGCATGCCGCGGTCGTCCAGTTCGGCCAGGTCCTCGAACACGAACATCAAGTCTTCGATGCGCCCGCCCAAGGCATCGTCGTGACTGCGGATGGCGGTCATCAGCTCGGCTTCGCGGCTGCCTTCCATCGCGTTGAGAATATCCGCGGCGGCCTTCAGGCCACCCACGTTGGCGGATTTGAGTTTCTTGTTGTTGCCCGAGAACTGGCGCTCCATGATTTCGTCCAGTTCGTTCAGCGCATGCGGTTGCACGCCGTCCAGCGTGGCGATGCGCATCACCGCATCGGAGCGCACGCGCGGCGGCAGGTAACCGATCACCTCGGCCGCCTGGTCGGGCTCGAGGTGCGCCAGCACCAGCGCGATGATCTGCGGGTGTTCCTGGTTGATCATCTCGGCGATGGCGCGGCTCTCCATCCACTTCAGCGATTCCAGTCCCTTGCTGCTGCGCCCCAGCAGGATGCGGTCGATCAGGCCGCCGGCCTTGTTCTCGCCCAGCGCGTTGACCAGGATCTTGCGGATGTATTCCTCGGTGCCGACACCGAGCGAGGTCTGCCGACCCATATCTTCGTTGAGCTTCTCCAGCGCGTGTTCGACGTGTTCGCGGGACACGCTGGAGAGCGCGGCCATCGCAGTGCCGACAGCCTGAACATCGCGTGCGCTGAGGTGCTTCAGCACCTCGGCGGCGTCTTGCTCGCCCAGCGTGAGCAACAGGATCGCTGCGCGTTGTGCGCCGTTGATGGGCGCGTCGGACCGGTTAGTTGCCATCTTCGCTCACCCAGTTCTTCACGACCTGTGCCACCTGTTTGGAGTTTTCGCCCACCATCCGCCGGGCCTGGCCGATGCGTTGCTCGTACGCGAGCGTCGGCACGGCGCCGGCAAGCCGGGCCGGTTCGTTGGCGGCGGGTTCGTCATCGACTCTCACCGAAATCTTCGGCATCGGCGTGGGCAATGCACGCGCGGTTTCGCCCCGCGCCAGCCCCTTCAGCAGCGGACGCAGCAGGCCGAACGCCACCAGCAGCGCAATCAGCACACCGAGACCTTGCTTGATCAGATCCATCGCGCCGGGCCGATCCCACAGCGGCGTCTCCGGCAATGCATCGGGCACGGCGCCGTGATGGAAAGCCTGGTTCACCACGCTGACGCTGTCGCCGCGGTCGGCATTGAAACCCACGGCGTTCTTGGTCAGCTCGGTCAGGCGCTGCAACTCCTGCGCACTGAACGGCACCGCCTTGTTCTCGGTCGCCGTCGACGAGCTGCCGGCCGGTGCGGCGACGGGATTGACCAGTTTGTCGTCCAGCACCACCGCCACGGTGAGGCGGGCCAGCCGGCCGGCCGGATCGCTGACATGGCTGATGGTGCGGTCAAGCTCGTAATTGCGTGTGGCGCTGCTGGAGCTGTCACCCGAATTGGTCGTGCCGGTGGCGGCCGTGCCGCTGGTTGCCGTCGCCTTGCCGGCGTCGGGCTTGGCCGCCGTCGGCTGCGCCACCAGGGAAGGCGGCTGGTTGCTCAGTGCGCCGGGCACACCGCCGGCAGCGGCCGCGCCGCCGCCGTGCTGATCGCTGCTGGTCTGCTCGCTGCGCAGCGAAGGATGATCGTGGCCGAAGGTCTCGGTGGCTTTCTCGCTCTGGCTGAAATCCAGATCCGCATACACCTGTGCGCGTACCCGGCCGGGACCGACCAGCGGCGTCAGCAGGTCTTCGATGCGCTGGGCATAGGTGTTCTCGATCCGCGTTGTCATGCGCAGGCGGTTGTCGTCCACAGCGCCCGGGCTATCCGGATCGCTGGTGAGCAACTGGCCTTGCTGGTCGATCACGGAAACCTGGCGCGCGTCCAGGTCCGGCACGCTGGCGGACACCAGATGCACGATCGCCGCCACTTGGCCCGCATCGAGCTGGCGTCCCGGATACAGCGTGACCAGTACCGATGCGCTGGCCTCGCGGTTGTCGCGGACGAAGGCCGACGGCTTGGGCAATGCCAGATGCACCCGTGCGGCGCGCACCGATTGCAGCCCACCGATGGTAGTTCCCAGGTCGGTTTCGAGCAGCTGCTGATAGCGCGTGCGCTCGGCCAGATCGCTCATGCCGAACGGTGAATCGGCGGCTGGCAGCGTACTGCTGGCGGCACTGCCCTGGGGCAGTCCCTTGGCGGCCAGCTTCAGCCGCAGTGCTGCCAGGTCTGCGGCCGGCGCCATGATCGACGAGCCGTCGGCACTCAATTGGTAAGCGGTGTTGGTGGCCTGCAGCTCCTGCGCGATGGCCGCGGCATCCTTCTGTTCCAGGCCGGAATACAGCAGACCGTAGTTCGGTCCGCGCGACCACAGCACCACGGCCACACCTAGCGCCACTGCCGCGGCTATCGCCACCAGCAGCACGAGCTGGCGCATCGCCGGATTGCGGGCGATCTGCTTGAAGGGATCCAGGCGCGAACCGTTGTTGCCGGTCGTCGCGATGGCGTTGTCTGCCATGGTGCTGCTCGTTTGCTAAGGGCTGAGTCGAGGTCGACGCAAAGCGTCAGACCGGCATGTTCATGATGTCCTTGTACGCATCGACCAACTTGTTGCGTACCTCGACCATGGTGCGCAGCGAAAGATCGGCCTTCTGTATCGCGATCATCGTGCGGCCGAGATCCGCACCGGCATCGCCGCGCTCGAAACTCGCGGCCATGTTGCCCGCCTCCATCTGGCTGCGGCCCACGGCGGAAATCGATTGCTTGAGCACGGCAGAGAAATCCGGCTGCGCGCTGACCGGCGCTGCCTTGAACGCGGTTTCCGGCATGCGCACCTGCGCCGACATCTGGCGCATCTGGGAAAGCAGGTTGTTGACGTCGATCGTGCTCATGTCGATTGCCTCATGACGGAATCCCGGCGCGTGACGGGTTTACAGTGGTAAAAGCACGAGCCGTGCCAGCGGGATGCGGAGAAAAACAACGCGGCAAGACCATGAGCGAGGCGAACCGCGCCGTGCGTATCGCACCACCAGGGATTGCGGCGCCACTGAACCCGCATGTGAAAACTCGCATGTGGATCAGGCCGCGAGACCGTTCTGCAAACCGTACTTGCGCAGCTTTTCCACCAGGGTGGTGCGCTGCATGTGCAGCAGGCGCGCTGCATGCGCCACCACGCCGCCGGTGACATCCAGAGCCTGACGGATCAAGCCCACTTCGATGTCGGCCAGGTGATCCTTCAGGTCCAGTCCGTTCTCAGGCAGCATGCGCTGCGATTCGGATACCGGATGCAGCGTGCACTCGCCCAGCTGCATCTCGTCTTCCATCAGCGCCAGCAGCGCCGCGCCGTGCACCTCATCACCGGCATGCTGGCCACGATATTTTTCAGGCAAGTCGCTGCTGCGCACTTCACCGTGCGGAAACAGGATCGCCATGCGCTCGACCAGATTGGAAAGCTCGCGCACATTGCCCGGCCAGGCGTGGGCACGCAGCGATTGCATCGCGCCGGCGCTGAAACGCACCACCCCCAGTCCCCGGCGGGCCAGCCGCTGATTGAACTCGGTGATCAGCAGCGGCAGATCCTCCAGCCGCTCGCGCAGCGACGGCAACTCCAGCGGAAACACGCTGAGGCGGTAGAACAGATCTTCACGGAAGCGGTCGTTGGCGATCGATTGCTCCAGGTTGCGATGGGTCGCCGCGATGATGCGGACGTCGCAGCGCTGGGTCTTGTTGCCGCCAACCCGTTCGTAGGCGCGCTCCTGCAGCACGCGCAACAGCTTCACCTGCATCGGCAGGCTCATGTCGCCGATCTCGTCGAGGAACAAGGTGCCGCCCTCGGCCATTTCAAAGCGACCCTTGCGTGCCGTGATCGCACCCGTGAAGGCACCCTTTTCGTGGCCGAACAACTCGCTCTCCAGCAGCTCGGCCGGAATCGCACCGCAGTTGATCGCCACGAACGGCTTGTCCCGGCGCGGCGAAGCTTCATGGATGGCACGCGCCACCATCTCTTTGCCGGTGCCCGATTCGCCCAGCACCAGCACGCTGGAATCGAACGGCGCCACCTGGCGGATCAACGCATTGACGCGAACCATCGGCGCCGAGTTGCCGACAAAACGCAACCCGCTGGACTGATTGCCGAGCAGGCGCGCATAGATGTTGCGCATGGCCTCCACCATCTTTCCGTAGCTCAGTGGAAACGCCAGCATCGCCAGCCGTGCCGCAAATGGCGAGGTCGGCGCGCTGAAGCGTTCGGCCCACGGCGAATCCTCGGCCAGCAGTACCGGTACGTGGGCGGCCGTGGCGCCGAGCATCGAGAACTGGCGCTCTGCTTCGGCCGCATCGTCGATGCCGCCGATATAGACCGCACGCCATGCGTGGGTGGATTCATCGATCTCGCTGCAGGTCGCTCCGTGTTGCGGTCGGTAGCCCAGGAAATGGAGTGCCGAGAGCATGGAGCTCGCCCGCGCCTCGTCGGACTCGATCACAAGAAAGTCGAATTTCTGCATCACTCTCTCCGTATTGCACATTTGGCAAACCCCATGCTTCCAGCGGGACTGCCTTTTCATCGTCGCCGACTTTCCGTCGCCGGCCTGATGAACCATGAGCAATAAGAGGGCCAGTTTTTTGGGTGATCGTGCCGACAAAACGTCACGTGCCGGAAAACCGAGGGCGGCGACCACACCGTCCATGCGCAAGCCATGCACGGAAATTCATCGTAACCATATGAAACAAAGGATTTTTTGTCGGAACACGTAACGTGATTTCGCGCCGGTGCCATGCGTGACGAGCGTCAAAGGAATCGCACGTCGATGCCCATATTTGCGAACTGCATCACACGACGAATGTCAACTTGATTCGCGTTCGGATCACGTCACATGAGGCAGCTGGCGTGCCTCTGCCACTTTGCGTCGGTGATGGCGAAAAACCAAACGCTCAATTGCGTCACCCAGTACGTCACTCAGCAATGTGAAGACGACGAACGTATGACCATCGTCGAATCGACGGGCTACTTGCGCGGGAAGTTCCAGCGGCAAACTGCGGCACAGATCGAAACGCAGGCGCAATATCACGGCGTCGCCGGGCGGCACCATGCCGGCAGGCAGCAGCGCACCGACGGCGTTGAAACGCAGCAGTTGCCGCGGCGGCAAGGTGCTGGAAGGCACCAGCAGCTGGTTGACGATATCCACCAGCGCAGTGAGCTTGGCATCCATGCGAAGCATTTCCTGCATCAGCGGGCTGTCGTCTTCGGCCAGATCAGCGCGACGCTCTTCCAGCGCGGCGATCGCCGCCAGCGTGTTGGCGTTGCGTTCGGCCAGCCACAGCATCTGCGCGTGCGGCGGCGGCCAGGCAAGCGGCTCGCAATCGACGTGCATGCTCTCTTCGACGCTCACGCGCTGCTCGAACTCGTCCCACCGATCGGTATTCATCGTGCCGCTCCACGCTATCTGGGCTATCTGCGCTATCTGCGGAAAGGGTATCCGCTGAAGATTCCGGAACCCGCCGCGCTGGACAGTTTCCGATGCCATGCAGGACGGGCCCGGGACAGCGCAATCCGCGACTGTCTCCGGGGACGGTCGAGGCCAGACTTACGCCCGCGCGTAAGCGGCGATCGCCTGGGCCCGGCCGTTTTCGCGCTGCCATTGCCGGGCAATGGCGTCGCGTGCCCGGCCCACCAGCGCCTGCAGCTCGCGATCGTACGCCAGAACCTCGCCCAGCTGGGCCTGGCTGACCGCATCGGCCGAATGCTGGCGAAGCAGCAGCGGTTCGCGCGTGGCTTCCAGACCGGCCACGCGTTCCCAATCCCCGGCCTGAGCGGCGGACAGCATCGACTGCGTGATGGCAAGCGCCTGCGCCAACGGCGATTCCGTCGTGGCCGGTATCGTGCTCACGCACCCACCGCATGCGTTGTGGGCGACGGCGCGATCTGCACCCAGCTGTCGCGCAGCTGCTGCAGCAACCGGCTGACCTCATCGAGGATTTCGGCGTCGTCGCGCAGGTTGGCCTGCAGCAGGCGACGGCTCATGTATTCATACAGCGAGTCGAGACGCTCGACCATCGCCGTGTCGACCTTGGGATCGAGGCTGTCGCGAAGCCCGCCGATGATTTCGATGCAACGCGAAATGGTCTCACCCTTGGCGGCCACCTCGCCGCGCAACATGTGCGCGCGAGCCTTCACCAGCCGCTCGAGTGCACCATCCATCAACAGCGTGATCAGGCCATGCGGATCGGCCGACTCCACGCCGCCGTGCGAACAAACTTGCTGGTAGGCGCCTGCGCCGTAGCCGAATCCCATGACCGTGATCTCCTGCCTCGAGGTTTTGCGGATTACTTGTTGTTGTTGGTGTTGTTGAGCGCGGCGAACTGCTGCGTGAGATAGCTGCTGGTGCTGTTGAGCTTGCTCATCAACGTATCGAGCGCGGTGAACTGCGCCTGGTAGCGCGCGGTGAGATCGTCCATGCGGCTGTTCAGCGCGGTCTGCTGGCTCGACAGATCCGTCAGCTGCTGGCTGAGGCTGGTGGTACGCCCTGCCAGCAGGCCGGAGTCGCCGACCCACGTACTCAGCGGTGTATTCAGTTTGGCGGCGAAGCCACCGGTGCCGGCGAACAGGTTGCCGACGGTCTTGCCGCCATCGGATAGCGCCGTGGCGAGCGTGCCGCTGTCCAGCTTCAAGGTGCCATCCACCTGCAGCGAGATGCCGATGGACGACAGGGTCGCGCCGTTCGCGGTGCCGCCGACGATGCTCGACAAGGTGCTGTTGATGCTGTTCAGCGTTGCGTCGCCGATCATCGCGCCGGCGGTTCCGCTGGTGGCGTCGTACTTGGTGAGGTTCTGGTAGATGCCCACGAAGCTGTTGTAGGTGCTGACCAGGTTGGTCAGCGCATTGGTGGCCTTGGAGGAATCGTTCGACACGCTGAGCGTGCTGCTGCCGACCTTGATGAGATTGAGCGTAAGACCGTTGATCGCCGTACTGACGGTATTGCTCGCGCTATTGGCGGGCAGTCCATCGATGGTGTAGTTCGCATCGCTGGCCGGGTTGATCACGCTCAGCGCATTGCCGCTCGATGCCGCCACGTCGTAATTCAACGCCGCCAGGCCGCCGTCGCCGCCGCTGCTGCTGCTCACTTTGAAACCATTGGCCGCACCGGTCTGCGTGCTGCTCAACACCAGATGCGCGCCGTCGCTGCCGGTGACGATGGTCGCCGACACACCGGGGTTGTTGCTGGCCTTGTTGATCGCATCGCGCACGGCGGCCAGCGAGTTGTTGGTGCTGCCGAGCGTGAGGCTCATCGACTTGCCCGCCACCGTGAGGGTGAGCGTGCCGGTGCCCACTGCGGTGCTGGAACTGGCGAATGCGCCGGAAGAGGCCTTCAGCGAACTGGCCAACTTGCTGATGACGATGTTGTAGTTGCCATTGACCGCGGTGCCGTCGCTGCCTGCGCCGAGCACGGTGGTGTCGCCGCTGGTCACGGTGCGGCTGGCAAACGCGCTGCCGTCGCTAAGCGGAGCCATCGCCGACTGCAGTGCTGAAAGTGCTGCGCTGATCTGGCCCAGCGCGGAAAGCTGAGTATTGGCGGCAGCCGCCTGGTTGGTGATCTGATCCTGCTGCGGCGCCTTCTTGGCGGCCACCAGCTTGTCGACCAGCGAGGCGACATCGAGCCCGGAACCCACGCCCAGTGAAGTCAATAAACCCGAGGTTGGTGTAGTGGAGCCTACGGTGATCGACATGAGCCTGGGTTCCCTTGAATAAGTGGAACGGCCGCGCTAGTGCACGGCCGTTCCGGGTTGCAATTACTGCAGCAGCTTGAGCACAGCCTGCGTGGACGAGTTGGCCTGTGCCAGCACCGAGACACCGGCCTGTTGCAGGATGTTCGCGCTGGACATGTTCGCGGTTTCCGCGGCGAAGTCGGCATCCTGGATCTGGCTGCGCGACGCGCTCAGGTTCTGCGAAATGGTCTGCAGGTTGGCGATGGTGGAGCTGAAGCGGTTCTGCACCGCGCCGAGGTTGCTGCGCATGCCGCTGACCGTGGCCAGCGCCGCGTCGATGCGGTTGATCGTGGCGTTGGCGCCACTCACGGTCAGCACGTTCGCCGAAGCCAGGGTCTTGGTGGTGTCGAGCGCGATATTGGCCGAGAAGCCGATGTCGGCCGACTGCGAACCGGAGAACGTGATGGCGGAAGCGGCACTCAGCGTGAGCGTGCCATGAGTATTCGTGACCATGCCTGCGGCGAGGCCACCCGTAGCGCCGCCGCCCAGCGTCTGGGTGACGTTGATATCACGGCCGTCGACGGTCGACAGCGTCATGTTACCGCCCGCATCCACGGCGGCTGTCACACCCGTCTGGGTGGAGTAGGCGTTGATCTGCGCAACCACCTTGTCACCCGTCAACGCGCCGCCCGAGGTATCGGTACCCGCAGCGTAGATGTCCTGGCCGTTGATGTTCAACGCGTAGGTGTTGCCGGCGGCACCGCCGGTGCTGGTGAATGCGCCGCTGACCGAGCTGCTGGCCGTGGCGGTCAGACCGGAGACATTGGACGCGTTGATCGCCGCAGCTTTCGCGTAAGCACTACCGGCGCCCTGGCCGGCCGAGGGACCCGCCACCGAAGCGGCGATGTTGGTGACCGCACCGGTGCCGACCTGGACTTTCAGGTTGTTGGCGACCAGGGCGTTGGTGGTTACGGCAGTGCCGGTTCCGGTGGCCAGCGAACCCATCTGGTCGGCACGCGCACCCTGGCTGAGGTTCACCGAAATCGTTTCACCGACGTTGGCACCGACCTGGAACGCGGCGTTGCCGAAGCTGCCATCGAGCACATGACGGCCGTTGAAGCTGGTCTGGGTGGAAATACGGGTGATTTCCGCCAGACGCTGCTGCACTTCGGCATCGAGCGCGGCGCGATCGCTGTCGGAGTTGGTCGCATTCGCGGACTGCACCGCCAGCGTACGAATACGCTGCATGTTGTTGGTCACCTCGTTCAGCGCCGACTCGGTGGTCTGCGCCAGCGAGATGCCGTCGTTGGCATTGCTGACCGCCTGGTTCAGGCCATTGATCTGGGTGGTGAAGCGGGTCGAGATGGCGAGGCCGGCGGCATCGTCCTTCGCGCTGTTGATGCGCATACCGGACGACAGACGCTCGATGGCGGTTGCCAGCTTGCTCTGCGACTTGGCCAGATTGTTCTGGGCATTCAGCGAGCTGATGTTGGTGTTGACACTCATGACCATGGGAATTCTCCGAATCGGGGTGGTGTGCCGACAACGGTCGGCTCAGACAATCCGGCGGGGATTCACCATTGAATGCATCCGCCTTGTGAACTGTTTCGACCCCCACCACCGAAACTTGAGCCTTGTCAACGCAAATAATCGAACAATTTTGAACCCTGGATCTTGGTGAACGTCTGCTGCGCGGCCTGCAGTGCCGTGGTCTGCGCACCAAGCTGGCTGATCGCGTCGTAGTAGTTCACGTCCTGCACGTCCGACAGCGCGCTCTTGTATTGCAGGGTCAGATCGTCGTTGAGTCCGCTCTGCTGATCGAGCGCGTTCATGCGCGCACCCACCATGCCGCGTGTGCGCGTGATGTTGCCGATCGCCTGATCGAGATTCGCGAACTGCGTGTTGATATTGTTCTGCATCGCCGCGCCGCCGCCGTTGGGCGCGCGCAGCGTGTTGATGATGTTGTCCAGTGTGGTGAACACATCCTGCTTGGTGGATGCTCCCAGCGCGAACTTGTCGCCCACCGCGGGCGTGCCGCTGAAGGCCACCTGGGCGCCGCGAAAAGTGATACTGCCGCCATTGCTCGCGTTGTAGCTGCCGCTGTCCAGCACCGCGCCGCCGCTATCGCGCACTTCGTATGCGTTGGCTGCGGTGAACACGATGGCGTAGCTGCCGCCATCCCACGCCGACGGGCTGGCATTGGGGTTGCTGACAGTGCTGGCGCCAGCCACGGCCGTGCCCGTATTCGCCGGGTCGGCGCTGATCGCGAAGGTGCCGTTGCCGGTGGGAATGTCGACGAACACGGCACTGCCCGGATCGCCGGTGGCCACCTGCAGGCCGGAGCCGGCCGCGACCATGCGTTGGCCGGCGTCGCCCACGTAGCTCACGCCGTTCTGCGAAGCGAACGGTTCGGTGCCGGTACGGTTGCCGGCAAAAATGTAGTCGCCCTGGCCGTCCTTGCTATTGGCCTGACCGAGCAATTGCTGGCGCAGCTGCACCATCTCTGCGGCGACGTCGCCGCGGGTCTCATCGGTCTGGCTGCCGTTGGCGGCTTGCAGCAGCAAGGTGCGCACGCGACCCAGCACGTCGCTGGTGTTGGACAGGCTCTGGTCTTCCAGGCCCAGCCGCGCGTTGGCGGAGGTGATGTTGCGCTGGTATTGCGCGGTGTCGGAGGTGAGATGCGAGAGGTCCAACGCGCGCGCCGCGCCGACCGGATCGTCGGACGGCTGGTTGATGCGCTTGCCGGTGCTCAGCTGTGTGTTGAGATCGGACAGGTCGCTCTGCCGATCCATCATGCTGCCGACGGATTGCTGCTGTGCCCAACTGGTGGAAACGCGCATGTGTTATCCCCGCACGGCGCTGAGCAGCGCGCCGAATATGCTGTTGGCAGTGCTGATGACCTGGGCCGAAGCCTGGTAGGCCTGCTGGTAACGCAACAGGTTGGCAGCCTCTTCGTCCAGATTTACGCCGGACACGCTTTGCTGCGAACTCATCGCCTGGCTGTATACGGCGGTCTGCGTGGTCAGATCGTCCTTGGCCAGCGAGCCGGCGCTGCCGACCTGGCTGACCAACTGGCTATAGGCGCGGCCGGTGCTGGTGACGCCGCCGTCAAGCACGCCCAGATTCGCGACCTTGCCCAGCATCAGCGCATTGCTGTTGTCGCCTTGCGCATTGCTGTTGGCCTGCAGGCTGAAACTGTCGCCGGCCTGCGGCGCACCGCTGAGCTGCATGCTCCAGCCGTTGTGCACGATCGGCTGGCCGGGTGTGTAGGTTTGCGCCGCGCCACCATCGATGCTGTAGCTGGTGGGCGAGCTGAACACGATGGAGCTGGGGTTGAACAGATTGGCGTTGCTGCCATCGCTGATGCTGACGCTGGGTGATGCCGTACCGGTGTTGGCCGCGGCAGCGGTGACTGTGAACGGCGCGGCAGCGGCGATCTTGTCCGGGTCGGTGATCGCGACCGAAAAGCTGTCCGC
>Ga0070714_100001994_pt1 | contig 14919 bp, 14 predicted proteins | sample LARL83metaG_FD_65450 | JGI IMG/M metagenome (GOLD analysis project Ga0070714, IMG submission 65450) | Corn, switchgrass and miscanthus rhizosphere microbial communities from Kellogg Biological Station, Michigan, USA - LAR L8-3 metaG | ecosystem: Host-associated > Plants > Roots > Rhizosphere ...
AGCGCGGCAGCATTGTGGACGCTACGATCATCGCGGCGCCGAGTTCGACCAAGAACGCGGAGGGTCAGCGCGATCCGGAGATGCACCAGACGAAGAAGGGCAATCAGTGGCACTTCGGGATGAAGGCGCACATTGGGGTCGGCGCCGACTCGGGTCTGGTGCACACGGTGACGACAACAGCCGCGAACGAGGCCGACGTCGAGCAGATCGCGGAACTGCTGCACGGCAAGGAAGCGGTGGTCCATGCCGACGCCGGTTACAACGGGGCGCAGACCCGCGTTGAGTGCGAAGGGCTGCGCTGGGAGATCCCTGCGAAGTGCGGCAGGATGAAGGCGATGAAGGACGGTCGCAAGAAGCGCGCGCTCGAGTGAATCGAGAAACGCAAGGCGAGCATCCGCGCGAAGGTGGAGCTTCCATTCCGAGTGATCAAGCGGCAGTTCGGCCTCATCAAGGTGCGCTTTCGCGGGCTGGCGAAGAACACGGCGCACGTGATCACGCTCTTCGCGCGCGACGACGGCTGTTGGCGATGACGGGAGAATTGCGTCCACAGCTCGCGAAATGAGGGAACGATGCCACGTGAAACAGCGCACACGATTCGAAATCAGCGATCCGGTGTCGTTCCATCCACTCCTGCAATACGACTGACCGTCGAGATCGCCCCGTGCGTGACTTGTTCAGACTTTCCCTAGAAGGCGTTCCATGTGCCCAAGCCTGACAATATGTTCCGCGGCAAGGGTGTTCCTGTCCAACGCGAACGTCAAGCCAGAGCGGCTTCAGGCAACGTCCGACGATCGAAACGCGAGGCGAACTCGTAAACGCGCCCGATCTGCAGAATTGTCCGCTCCGCAAAGGGCTTGCCTACGAGCTGAATACCAAGCGGCAGGCCTTCGTGCAAGGCCGCCGGTAGGGCAAGTGCACATAGACCCAGATAATTGACCGGCCGGGTCAAATAGTTCGGCAGCGGTGACGACTCGTCGATCGTCGATAGCAGCGGGGCCGGTATCGCCACCGTCGGCAGGAGCAGCGCGTCGTATCGGTCGAATTCCTCTAGGTAGCCCCGACGAAACTCGCGCATTCGGTCGAGCGCGCTTGCGTACTCTTGCGCGCTGATCGAGCGCCCCCTGAGTACCCGTTCTCGCACAACATCTCCAATCGGGTTTGTCGCCTTCCCGACTTCGGTGCCATAGAGGTGGCACGCCTCCATCGCAATGATGGTGCTCGCGGGTCTAGAAAGATCGAAAAACCATTCCGGCAGCACCGTTGGTACGACTTCGGCCCCGGCGCGGGCGAGGATTTCGGCACTATGTCTCCATGCGTCGACAACTGCTTGGTGCACGAATGACGGCAATTGATCTCGATCTGGCAGCGCGATCCGAACGCCTTGAAGATTCTCGGGCCACTCCTCGATGAGTTCGAAGGGTTCAAGTCCTTGCGTCGCCGGGTCTCGCGCATCAGGTCCAGACATTGCCGCCAACAAGACGCCACAATCTTCGACCGAATTTGCCATTGGCCCGATCGAGTCAAGCGTCCAGCTCAGCGGTCCGGCGCCAAACAAGCTGATGCGTCCATAGGTTGTCTTAAGTGCTGTGATGCCGGTAAATGCCGCCGGCACACGAACGGATCCGCCGGTGTCGCTGCCGATCGCCGCCGGCACGAGTCGCGCCGCAACTGCAACGGCGCATCCGCTGGACGAGCCTCCTGGCACCCGCTGTTGAGTCGCATCCCATGGGTTCCACGGAGTTCCCATCATCGGGTTAGCGCCCCAGCCCCCGAACGCGAGTTCGACCATGTGCAGCCGCCCGATCGGAATCATTCCGGCATCGACGAGCTTCTCGACGACCGCGGCATTGGTGCGCGCATGGCGTTCGCGCCACATGCACGAGCCGGATGTCGCGAAATGTCCTTCGATTTGTAGAAGATCCTTGAACCCGACTGGCAGCCCCGCGAGGATGGACTGTCGCTGACCACTTGACCGCGCCTTGTCTGCCGCGTCAGCAAGCTTGCGCGCATCGTCGCCGAATACCTCCACAAACGCGTGAAGCCTGGCATCGTACCGGTCGATGCGCGTGAGACAGGCGTCGACGATGTCTCGGCTCGAGCATTTGCCGTTTCGCAACAGCTTCGCCTGCTCAAGCAGCGTCATCAAAGCTAAGTCGTCGGGTCGGGGCATAGCTGCGAATAGGATCGTTTTCAGTATCGGCCAAGTTTGCCTGATCGATTTTTTGACTCAATGCGCCAGTTATTTCAACTGGACGCGCTTCGATCCTCACGGCACGATTTCTCAACTTGCAATGTGACCTAAAGCTATGAACACCTATGCCAATCCGCCGACGCTGGCAGGCCCTTTCGGAGGCTATAGCCACTACTGTCAGATTCCCGCCGGCTCGCGCCTGATACAGATCGCCGGGCAGGTGGGCGTCGCAAGTGACGGGACGATTCCCGACGACGCCGAGCGCCAATGCGTGCTCGCGTTCGCTAACCTAGTCGCGGTACTCAAGCACGCGCAAATGGATGTCGGCGACATCACGAAGATGTCCGTGTTCCTGACCGACCTCTCGTACATCGGCGCGTACCGGATCGCACGGGAAGGCGCACTCGGCGAGCTCAAGCCGCCGAACACGCTGCTGGTCATACCGAGCCTCGCGAATCCGTTGTGGAAAGTGGAAGTCGAGGCGTTTGCCGCGAAGTCCTGAACTTCATTCCAACCGACAAATGACCATGGACACGCTAGAACATCATCAAAAGCCTCGAAATGTTCAGGGAGTTGGCTTCAATGGCTATAAGCAAACGCGATCGCCGGCCGAAGATGCCGAGCTGACGCACGTTGTTCCCGGCACGCCCTGCGGAGAGCTGATGCGCCGCTACTGGCAGCCCGTCGCAATGAGCTCCGAACTCGTGCCGGGCCGGCCGCTGCGCGTGCGGGCGCTGGGCGAAGATCTCGTCCTCTTTCGCGACGGATCGGGAGACCTAGGGCTGCTGCACGCGCAGTGCAGCCACCGGCGAAGCTCGCTCGAGTTTGGCATCGTCTCGGAGCACGGCATCCGATGCTGCTATCACGGTTGGTTGTTTGCCGTGGACGGCAAGATTCTCGAGACGCCCGGCGAGCCTGCGACGAGCCGGATCAGGGAGACGGTGTGTCACGGCGCGTATCCGACGCACGAGTACAAGGGCATCATCTTCGCCTACATGGGGCCGATGGAGCAGAAGCCGCCGTTCCTAAGGTTCGACACCTTCGAAGAACCCGGCGTCGAGATGGTGCCGTACGCGTACGAATACCCATGCAATTGGCTGCAGACGGCGGAAAACGTCGTCGATACGTTCCACACGGTATTCCTGCACACGCGCGTGAGCGGCACCCAGTTCTCCGATGCGTTCGGCGAAATGCCGATCGTCGTGTGGCGCGAGATGCCGAATGGGGCTGGCATCTACCTGTTCAACGTGCGTCGCGTGAAGCAGCACATCTGGGTGCGCATGCAAGAGTCGTTCCGACCGAATTTCAGCCAGACCGGGGACATCTGGCGGGACCCGGGATACGAGACCGTCTTCGCGCGGGTCGGCCTGTCGAAATGGATCGTGCCGATCGACAACACGCATTGTCGCGTCATCGGTTGGCGTTACTTCGCCGACCATCTCGATCTTGCGCGGCGAGGCGATCGTACGAAGGTCGGCAAAGGCTCGATCGATTTCCCGGGCCAGACCGAAAACCGCACGTACGATGACAAGCAGACGCAGCCCGGCGATTTCGAGGCGATCGTCTCGCAAGGCGACATCAATATTCACGGCCGGGAGCATCTTGCTACGACGGATGTTGGCGTCGCCATGGTCCGACAGAAGCTGCGGCAGGCGATCAAGCAGGTTGCGAACGGTGACCCGCTGCCGCGTCCGACGCTTGGCGCCGACGGACTGTATGCGTCGTACACGCAGGACACGATCCTCCACATCCCGCCCGGCAGCGGCGACGACCTGAAGCTCAGGCGCGAAATCGGCGAGCAGGTCGCCGACATCGTCGTTCAATCCGAAGCCATCGCCTCGGGTGCCCGGCGCGAAGCGATACGCCGGATGATCCTCGAGAAACTCGGGCCCTCGTATCCCACCATCAAGCTCGATCTCGAACACCCTGCGCGCCCGAACACGAAGGAGTTGGCATGAACGCTTCCGCGAACAAAACGAACATACCCACGTCGATGCGCGCCATCGAGATCAAAGCGCCCGGCGGCCCGGAAGTGCTGGCGATCGCGACACGCCCGGTGCCGAAGCCGGGCGATGGCGAGGTGCTCGTCGAAGTGCACGCCACCAGCGTCAATCGCCTCGACGTTTTCCAGCGCGAGGGCGTCTATCCGATTCCGCCGGGCGTCACCGATATCCCGGGGTTGGACATTGCGGGCCGCGTGGTCGCGGTCGGTCCCGGCGTCTCCCACGTCGCCGTAGGCGATTCGGTGTGCGCGCTCGTTGCCGGTGGCGGATACGCCGAATACTGCGTCGTGCACGAGTCGAGCTGCCTCCCGGTTCCGCGTGGCTTAAGCATGCTCGAGGCGGCAACGCTACCGGAGACCATGTTCACGGTCTGGTCGAACGTGTTCGACCGCGTCGGACTGAAGAAAGGCGAAACGTTCCTGGTTCATGGTGGCGCCAGCGGCATCGGCATCAGCGCGATCCAGATGGTGACCGCGATGGGATCGCGCGTGTTCACCACCGCCGGCAGCGATGCACGATGCCGTCAATGTGAGGCGCTGGGCGCCGAGCTGGCAGTCAACTACAAGAACGAGGATTTCGTCGCCAAGCTGAAGGAGCGCACCGAAGGCAAGGGTGTCGACGTGATCCTCGATTTCGTCGGTGGCGAATACATCGCGCGCAACATCGATCTGCTCGCCATCGAGGGCAGGCTGGTGCAGATATCGCTGCTGGACGGCGGCCAAGTAAACATCAACTATGGACCCGTGCTGCTCAAGCGCCTCGTGCTGACCGGCTCTACGCTGCGCGCGCGACCCAACGCGTTCAAGCGGGCCATCGCCGCTTCTCTACACGAGCGGATATGGCCGTTGCTGGAGTCCAAGACGATCAAGCCCGTCGTGAGTCGCACCTTCCGCCTCGAGGAAATGGCGGATGCGCATCGGTACCTGATGAGCGGCGATAACATCGGGAAGGTCGCGATCAGCGTCCGAGCGACCTGAAGTACTGGGTCGGTCGCGCTCTCCCGGGAACGGCGTAATGCGGCTCCTGGTGCGTTCGATCACGCTCGAAGCGGAGGGCATCCTCAGCTTCGAGCTCGTGCATCCCAATCGCACGGCACTTCCCCCATTCGAACCGGGCAGCCATGTCGATGTCACCATGGCCGACGGGAGGCTGCGGCAATACTCGCTGTGCAACGATCCGGCCGAGAGGCAGCGATATCGGATCGCGGTCCTGCGCGAGGTCGCCGGTCGCGGGGGTTCCCGCTTCATGCACGAGGATGTCCGCGTCGGAGGATTCCTCGAAGTCTCGCTGCCGCGCAACCATTTCCCGCTCGCCGCGGACGCCGGCCGACACCTATTGATTGCTGGCGGCGTCGGCATCACGCCGATACTGAGCATGGCCCATTCGCTGCGCCGGCAAGCCGCGGCGTACGAAATCCACTATTGCACGCGATCGGAAGGCCGCACAGCGTTCAAGGAAGAGGTAGGCCAAGTGGCCGCGGGCAAGGTATCGATTCACCACGACCACGGCGATCCATCAAGCGGCCTCGATGTTGCAGGGCTGCTGCGCGTGGTCGTGCCGGGCACGCACGTCTATTGCTGCGGACCGGCGGGGCTGATGCGCGCAGTCGAGGCTGCAACGACCCACTGGCCGCCACAGTCCATCCATTTCGAGCACTTCGCCGCAGCGAAGGATGATCCTTCCACTGCTGAAGGCGACGCCGAGTTCGAGGTCGAGCTCACATCGACCGGCGCGATCCTTCCGGTACCGGCGGACCGCACGATACTCGCCGTTCTCCGGAGCGCGGGAACGCAGGTCGAAAGCTCCTGTGAGGCCGGCGTCTGCGGGACCTGCCGCACGCGGTATCTGTCCGGATCGCCCCACCATCGCGACTACGTGTTGACCGACGACGAGCGACGCGACTGGATCATGGTCTGCGTATCGCGCGCCACGCCGGGCGACAGGCTCGTGCTGGATCTCTAGGTCGCAACGGCCTTCGCGGTGCGAACGACGAGCGCCGCGGGCGCGGTCGCTACGATCGGCCGTACCAGGGAAAGAGGCGCTGGGTGACGAAGACGAAGAGTCGATCCAGCGCGAACCCGATCGCACCCAACGCCAGCAGGCCGACGAACATCCGGTCGATGCGAAAGATCTGCTGGGCGCTCGCGATCAGCTCTCCAAGACCCAGCGTCGCACCGACGAGCTCGGCCGCTACCATCACGACGAGCGAGATCGCCAGCGATTGCCGGAGCCCGGCAAGAATCATGGGGAGCGCACCCGGCAGGATCACCCGCAGCAGCAGCCCCGCGTGGCCTACGCCGAGGCTGCGCGCCGACCGGATCAGCGTCGGGTTCACATCGCGGGCGCCGAGGTAGGTGCTGATCCACACGGGGAAGAACGTGCCCCACGTAATGAGCGCGATCTTGGACATCTCGCCGATGCCGAACCACACCACTGCCAGCGGCACCAGCGCGATCGCGGGTATCGATCGAAATCCATGCAAGACCGGATCGGACATGAAGCGCAATGGCGCCACGCTTGCCGTCAGAAGCCCGATGACGATGCCGAGGATCGATCCCACCGCAAAGCCGCCGAGCGCTCGCCCCACGCTCGCCAGCGCATCCCAGATGAGCTCGCCCGACGACAGCAGCTCGCGCAGCGCGTCGACAATCCCGGACGGCGGAGGAAACAGCAGCAGGTTCAATCCGCGGATGCTGCGCGGCAGGATTTCCCAGATCGCGAGGAACACGACGACGCCAACGACGTTGAGAATCAGCTGCCGTCGCACGCTGCGGCGCGCGAGGTCGCGCTGCGTGCGTGCAAACGCGTCCTCGATTTGCGTGATCTCGGCGTCCCGCATCGTCCGCTCGCCGGCCAGGATGCCCGTCGCGTGCTCGTCGGCCGCCGCCGGTCGCTGCATGTCGTGCGAGGCTTTCTCTTCCTGCAGCGCCACGGAACCTGCTTGCGCAGCAAAGCGGTTCGGTTCAGCCATGATGGCCGAGCGCGTTCTCCACGATCGCGACGAAGACGCGGTACTCGGGCGCATTGCGGTCGCGCGGATAAGGCAGGTCGATGTCGACGACGCGGCGGACACGGCCGGGATGCGGCGACATGACAACCACCTTGGTCCCGAGGTACACGGCTTCGTCGACGCTGTGCGTGATGAAGAACGCCGCGCATTGCTCGTGTTGCCACAGCCGGACCAATTCCTGCTGCAACGTGGCGCGGGTCATCGCGTCGACGGCTGCGAACGGCTCGTCCATCAGCAGGAGCCTCGGCTTGTTGACCAGCGCGCGGGCGAACGCCACGCGCTGGCGCATACCGCCCGACAATTCGAACGGGTATTGGTCGGCTGCGCGCTTGAGATCGATCAATTCCAGATACGCGGCGACCAGCCGCTCGCGCTCCGCCTTCGGCGCGCCGCGCGTGCGGGGGCCGAACTCCACGTTCTCGCGTACCGTCAGCCAGGGGAACAACGCGTATTCCTGGAACACCACGCCACGGTCCGGTCCGGGACCCGCGATGACTTGGTTGTTCAGCCGCACCGTGCCTGTCGTTGGCTGGATGAAGCCTGCGGTCAGGTTGAGCAGCGTCGTCTTCCCGCAACCGCTCGGGCCGACCGCACACACAAAATCCTGCTGACCGATGGAAAACGACGCGTCGCGCAGCGCCCACGACGGACGGCGGCTCTTGACCGCGTAGAGCACGCTGACGCGATCGACTTCGACGAGATTGGCGGTCGTCGCGAGACTCGACAGCACTTCGTTATCCAGGTCGCGCGACGGCGGCGGGCTACAATTTGACGGAGACCGCGCCCGGAATAGCCTTCCTGGCACCATCGAGATAGAAGCTATCCAGGTACAGCTTGTGCAGATCCTGCGGTGGCCGCACGGCGAGCTTGTTCTCGATCGCCCATTCGGATTGCGATACCAGGGCATTCAGCAGCGTGTCGTCGAACTTGATTTCGCGCACGAAGTCCGCCATCGCCTCTTCCGATTGCTTGGTGGTGATCTTGGAGCGTGCCGACATGATCTGAATGGCCTGCGCGGGGTCCTTCTGGATGGAGACGATCGCGGCCTGAAGCGCAGCCACGATGGCATCGCACGCGTCGGGGTGCGCCGCGACGAACGCTTCGTTGCCGATCATCAGGCAATACTGTCGAAAATAGCTCGCCGAATCCGACGTATCGAGCAAGCCAACCTTACCACCGCCTTGAACGATCGCAGTCCTGACGGTGAGCGGATCCCAGCAAAGCGCATCGACATCGCCGCGGGTGAGCGCGATGACCATGTTGTTGGGCTGCATGTTCACGATCCTCACCGCGTTCGGGGTGACATGGTGCGCAGCCAGGAACCGCGTCATAAAATAGTGGCCGCCTCCGCCCATCAGCGTCGCAACCGCCTTGCCGTTCAGGTCCGCGGGACTTTTGATCCGATCCGTCAATACGGCGATCTGGCTGCCTTTCGAGGTGAAGCTGAAGGGCGAAACCAGCCGCGGCTTGAGACCGCGCATGGCGGCGTAGACATACGGTGTGTCAGTGCAGATACAGACATCGAGCTTGCCGGCCAACATTGCGTCGATGCCGACGCGCCCAGTCGGAAAAACATGCGTGTTGACGTCGAGTCCCGCATCCCGCCAGGTATTCTTTGCCGACGCCACGTATGGAACCATCCAGTGCTGGCCTTCGGTTTCGCCGTACGAAAGCGGCGTCGCCGCCCACGCTTGCGGAATGCCTTTCAGGCCAACCCCTACTGTGGTCGCAGCGGCGCCGATCAGGAATGCACGTCGCGAGTTCCTTAGTTTCATTGATTCTGCCCGGATTGGATTGATTGAGTTCGCCGCATGCCGATGACCGCATACGTACAAACCAGCTTTGCACCGCGATTCCGAGAACTGCATAGTTATTGCACGACGCCCGGTTGTCCAGCTAAAAATTGTCGATGATTATGCGATGAAGTCGATCAATGCGGCAGAGCCAGGTTATCTGCCGAAAACCTCGTTGCATGCCGCTATCCAATGAAACCGATTAACGTTACGCTTCGTCAGATGCGCGCGTTCGCGTCGCTAGCACGTCATGGACGTTTTCGAACGGCGGCGAGCGCTTTCAACTTGTCCCAGTCCGCGCTCAGTAGCGCGATTCGGCAAATGGAACGTGAGCTCGGAAATACACTGTTCGACCGCACCACGAGGCGAGTCGAACTGACGGTGGCCGGCCGCGCTCTGCTTCCGGAAGTCGAGCGACTGCTTGCGGATATCGATCGTGTGCTGCGCGACACACAATCGGCTGGCGAAGCCCAGCGCGGCAGGGTCGTTATCGCGAGCATTTTCTCGATTGCCACCGATGTGCTCCCGACGATCATTCACGAGTTCAAGGTCTCACACCCGAACGTTCGTGTCGACCTTTTGGATTTCACAGCGTCGCAAGTGCAATCAAGCGTGCACAATGCCACGGCCGACATGGGAATCTGCGCGAGAAGCGAGCTCGACGGCGATCTCGAGTTCGAGCTGCTCGTCGTCGATCCTTTTGTCGCGATCGTCCCGGCACGGCATTCTCTGGCCAAGTCACGCGAAATCTCCCTGGAGAACCTTGTGCGCCATCCGTTCCTGGCGATGGTCAAGGGCACACAGATCCGAGGCATGGTGGATACGGCCATGCGTCGTCGCGGCCTCCATGTGAACCCAGCCTACGAGGCAGCGCAGCCGGCCACGATACTTGCCATGGTCGCCGCAAATCTAGGCGTAAGCGTGCTCCCCAAGCGAACGCTATCCGGTGCACGCGGGTTGATCAGAGATCTCGAAGAGCCCGGCTTCGACCGTGAGCTCGGCGTCGTCACGAGGGCGGGTCAAACCATGACGCCCGCTGCAGAAGCATTCCGTCGCCAGCTGTTTCGATATTTTGGAGCGCGACGAGACGTCAAGCGAGGGCAATCGCGTCAATCATGACTCAATGTCCAACTATGGACCATTCCGTATTCGACGCTGGCGATGTCGACCTCCAGTCTGGGCAGATTTGCCGCGGCGCGCGCTTGGCGTATCAGACATACGGCCAGCTGGACGACGCTCGAAGCAACGTCATCCTGCTCTGCACGCCATTTGGTGCTCAGCATCGAGATATCGAGCACATGATCCGCGTTGGCGGCGCTCTCGATCCTTCGCGTTACTTCGTCATCGTTCCCAACATGTTTGGGAATGGACTCTCCTCATCTCCATCGATCTCGGGCCCAGATTCGGCTGCCAACGGGTACCGGGACTTCACCATCTTCGACAACGTCGTGGTCCAACATCGGCTTCTCGTCGAGCATCTTCGGATAAAGAGCATTCGCCTCGCATGCGGATGGTCGATGGGCGGGATGCAGGCTTATCACTGGGCAGCCTTGTTTCCACTCATGGTCGACCGACTCGCCGTCATCTGCGGCGCGGCGCGTGTCGCTGCGCATAATTTCGTTTTCCTGGAGAGCGTCAAAGCGGCAATGACCGCGGATCCCGCATTCGTGGACGGGCGCTTCATTGAGAAGCCTCAACGGGGATTGCGCGCGGTTGCCCGCATTTACGCAAGCTGGGCGTTGTCGCAGGCGTTCTATCGGACCGAAATGTGGCGAGATCTCGGCTATTCATCGCTCGAGGACTTCCTGAAGCGCTTCTGGGATGAGAGCTTTCTCCGACGAAACCCCGACGACCTGCTTGCTCATATCTGGACTTGGCAGCATGCCGATATCAGCGCCAACGCACGATACCAAAGCGATTTCCCGAAGGCGCTCCGTTCGATTCGCGCGCGTGCGCTAATCATGCCCGGCGAGACTGATCTCTATTTCACTGTGGAAGACAATCGCCTTGAAGTCGCGCAGTTGGCGAATGCCGCTCTGCTACCGATTCCATCGATATGGGGACATAGAGCCGGAAATCCGACGTTGAGCCCTGCGGATGCGCGGTTTCTCGACGCGGCGCTGGGCGGGCTGCTGGCGGGTTGAGGGTCGGCGCGGTCCGTCGGCAGGCGAGAAGTGAGTGGCCCCGTCCGATGACCGACACACGACCTGGAACGGCGCGTCTGACGGTCTGACGAACTTTTGGCGTATGAACTTTAGGGCAACATCCACGCTCGACATCGACGCGAGCCTCGTGTTCGTGTATGCCACGCGGGAGACTCAGACGCCAGGTCCGGCAGGGAGTGTGACAAATTTGTACCACTTCGGAGGGTTTCGGCGGTTACGATAACTCGAGCTGTTAATCCGTTGGCGATGGCACGTAAGCCGCTCGTCTTCTATCGGCCCAGAAGCGGTCATTGTGACACCGGGAGATCTACCGAAGATCGAGCCCGTGCATCTGGCGGGTGGTAATCGGAGACTTTACGTAGTCGCTCTGCGGACGACCGAGGAGCGCGACGATAAACCGGCACATTAGTGCCTCCATCTCCAGCAAAACATTGACATTCTGGCCGAGCGCACTCGCTCCCCGATAAACGGCAAACCCGAGCGGCTCGCCGCTGAAGAGCGCTTCATGGAACGTTGGGTTTCGCAGCGCGGCAACTTCCGAATCGCCGGACGGATCCTTTGCCCAGACCGGTGTAGTGATTCCGAGCGCATCACACATGACGCCAACTTTCTCGAAATGCCGGGCATTTCCTACGATACCCAACCGCTTCATCAAGGCGTACGCGGCGTCCATTGCCGCGTAGAGGTGGAAGAACTCCTCGTATTGGAGAAGGCGCGGGTTTTGTGCCAAAAGCCGCGGCGACGAGTGACTGGCGAGTATTTTCCGGCGGGAGGGCGCGTGCTGGTCGCGTTCAGCGCGGCTCGGTCCCAAATCGGTGACCTTCCGCGCTGCGAAATCAGCCGCAACAAGCGCATTGATGCATATTAGGGCATCAATAATGCGCGTATTGATATCAACGGCACTCAACCGGGCGCTAGCATAGCCTCGCATGCCGTCGGGCTTTGCTCTTGGGTGTGCGGGGCCAATCGCGCCGGCCGAAGAACAATTTCCGAAAACGGCGCCATGCGAAGATTAGGAGGGCGGCGATGCACTCGGAATCGGTTGTTGTAAGGCAACGAAGCGGGCGACGCAACAACCCGCAAACGCAAGGGTCTGCCATGGCAGCGCGTCTACTTGCGAGCGGCGTAATCGTGGCAGGGTTATTGGCTTGCATGCCGCTTCCCGCCTCGGCGCAAGGAACCTGCACGAAGATGTCCCCGGTGCGGGTTCAGGAATGGACCGGCGACATCATCAACCTGGTCCCCTGGGTCGCCGAAGCGAAGGGGATTTTCAAGAAGCACTGCCTCGACGTGAAGATGGTCCCGCTCGTCGGCGGCCCGGCTTCGTTGACCGCGCTCGTCAACCGGACCATCGAATACGCCAATGGCGCGATGGACTCGCCGATGCGGGCACGCATTCGCGGTGTCGACGTTCGCATGACGGCGAACATGTACAAGGAGAACTGGAGCGTCCTGGTTGCCCGCAACGGGCTCGAGCTGCCCCATCTGAGCGAAGGCTATCCGGGGATGATGAAAGACTTCGTCGGGAAGAAGATCGGCGTCACGCAGCTGGCGGCGACCACCGAGGCCTATGCGAAGTCGGCATTCGAAGGCGCCAAGCTGAATCCTGACAGCGCGACGTACGTGGCAGTGGGCGGCGTCGCCACCGCCGTCCCGGCGCTTCGCGGCGCGACCGTCGATGCGGCGATGATGTTCGGGACGGGTCCGGAGCTCGCCGAAGCGCTCGGCGTCGGGAAAATCGTGCTCGACTTGCGCAAGGGCATCGGGCCGGAACCGCTACGCGCGCTGCGCGGCGCGACGCTGAGCTGGGCGGCGTTCGGCCCCTACATCGACGAAAACCCGGAAGCGGTGGCGCAGTTCACCGCTGCGAACAACGAGGCCATCGGCTGGATCCTTGACTCGAAGAACCGTGAGGAGGTCTACAAGATCGTCGGCGCCAAGATGCCGCTGCCCGACACCGTGCCGAATGCCGCGGAAACGCTGAAGCGCATCGTCGACATCAACGCCAGCCTGCTTGCGCCCGACATCCCGAAAAGCGCGGTCGACGGCTACAACAATTACCTGATCTTCCTCAAGCAGATGACGAAGCCGATTCCTTACGACGAACTGGTCTGGAAGACCGCGCGGCCGAAAGGCCAGAGCTGACGCTCCGGTAGAGGGCGTTCGAGCGTGAGGGCCAGGTCGAGACGCGTTCGCGAGCAGAAATGGCTGCTCGAGGCGCGGCTCGACGAGTTCATGAGTGGCTTCGATCTCAACTCCCGTGTCGCAAACCTTACGTGTCCGCTCATGGTCCTGGGCGGCGAGCTCGACGAGCTGTCGCCGTTCGAGCACGTCTTCGAGGTGGCGAAAAAGGTGCCCGGCAGAGTCGACATCGTCGCGTATCAGAACGAGCGCCACGCGCCGGGCCGCATGCCGTCGTCGCAGCTCGGTCCGCACTGGTACGCAATGATGGCCGATTGGCTCGCGAAGCGCGTGCGCGATCGCGAACCGCTCGAGCGCTCGCGCTATCGCCATGTGACGTCGAACGGGACGGTGGAGGAGCGGCCGCTGCCTTGAGCCGCGCACGCGTGTGAACGACGTCGAGCGTGCGGTCGATCACGACATCTCCCCGGCGCAGGGGCTTTCCGTCGGCAACTGCGGCGTCGGAGCTTCGGTCCCGCGCCGCGAAGACGACCGATTCCTGCGTGGGCGGGCTCAATATGTCGCGGACGTGCGCATGGCGGGCATGCGCGATGTTGCATTCGTGCGCAGTCCGGTCGCACACGCGCGGCTTCGGGCGGTCCGTTTTCCTGCCGCTCTACGCGGCCAGGTGTTCGTCGCCGCCGACCTGGCCGGTGTCAAGGCCATCGAGTCGGCATCCGACTTCGTGGCCTTCAAGCGCTCCGCGGAGCCGATCCTCGCCGAGGACAAGCTCTGCTACGTCGGCGAAGTCGTTGCGATGTGCGTGGCACCGACGCGCGCGCAGGCCGAGGACGTGGCCGCCGAGGTGACGCTCGAATACGACGAGCTGCCGCCGATCACCGACATGCTGGACGCGCGAAAGCCCGGTGCATCGCGCGTTCACGACGCGTGGGCCGACAACGTCTTCATCGAGGTGCGCGAAGAGCGCAACTTCAACGCGGCGCTCGACGCCGCGCCGATCAAGGTGCGCCGTCGCATCCGAACGTCTCGGCAATGCGCGTTTCCGCTGGAGGGCAGCGGCGTCGTCGCGTACTGGGACGCCCGCCTGCGCTTGCTGACCGTCATTTCGTCGACGCAGGTTCCGCACACGGTGCAAAGGTGTCTCGCGGACTGCCTCGGTGTCGACGATGGCTGCGTGCGCGTGATCTCGCCCGACGTGGGAGGCGGCTTCGGCTTCAAATGCGTCGTGCGCCGCGAGGAAGTCGCAGTCGCCTGGCTTGCGCGCAGGCTCCATTGCCCGGTGCGATGGCTGCAGGATTGCCGCGAGCATCTGATCGCCAACGCACACGGTTGCTGAAACTGGATACGTCCGAGGTCGAAGTGACGCACGGGCGGGTCCGCGGACCGGGTGGCCGCAGCGTCACACTGCGCGAAGCGGCGCGCGCCTGGTATCTGCAGCGCTTCGGTTGCCACCGGACGTCGATACCGGCGGGCTCGAGGTCACGACCGGCTACCGCGCAGAGCGCGACAGCGGCACGTTCAGCTACGCCGCGCATGCCGCGGTGGTCGGCGTCGACCGGGACACCGGCGCAGTGTCGATCCTCGACTACGTCGTCGTCGAGGATGGCGGCGTGCT
>Ga0070714_100002000_pt1 | contig 14902 bp, 15 predicted proteins | sample LARL83metaG_FD_65450 | JGI IMG/M metagenome (GOLD analysis project Ga0070714, IMG submission 65450) | Corn, switchgrass and miscanthus rhizosphere microbial communities from Kellogg Biological Station, Michigan, USA - LAR L8-3 metaG | ecosystem: Host-associated > Plants > Roots > Rhizosphere ...
GCTCCCACATCACGGCCTTCTGGGTTTCCGTGTAATAGATCCGGGTCCGGTACTTCATTTGCAACACCTCCCTCTGCTCGCGCAGAATCTAGCGTGTTGCATCGATCAGTTGAATCCGCAACCCTTAGCGGAACATCAGGTTACGCGTACATTTTAGTGATAGCAGACACCAGAGAGTTTAGTGAAGTCGCCCTATCGACGTGGTGCAGTGGCCTGATCAATCAGATCCGCAAATAGCGCTGTCACCTTTCCGAAGATGCTATAGGTCCACCCTGGTGAAGCGAACGCCATAATCGTCGTGAGAATCGTTGCGTAAAGAGGGAGCCTCCACGTCCATGGAACGAGTCCGAACATTACCCCTGTGCCGTTGTCCAAAATGACGCTCAAGAGAAACCAAATCACAAAATAAGAAACACCGCAAAGCAACAACGCAGCGGCTGCTGCTGCAACACGGTCTTCAAGCCTAAGATCACGTTCGCTCTGAATGGCCTCCGTGATCTGCGTATTCGCGGACTTCGTCACGCGAATTGCTGCTGTTTCCACCACTTTCTTTTTATCAGGTTCCATACCTAATAGCACTTCCTTTCCCAGGGTCTGCTAATGGCCGAAAGCCCCTTCTCATTTAGTGCCGCTTTGATTGTACCGCGGGCTCATCTACTGCCGACCCTTAGCGAAACTTCAGACTAGCGGCTACATTCAGTCAGCTTACCGGATAGCCACGACAAAGCGGCGCATGTTCCAGACGATGAAATAACAGGTTCCCCACAGTACCGTCGCGCATGAGACGCCTAAGACCGCGTCCCATACTTCCGACGACAAGAAATCGCCGGAGAGACCGATCATCGAGGCGCCCGCCACGAGGCACATCAAGGTCGCAGTCGCGTAATAGACCGGCAAGCGTAAACCGAAGGCCAGCGGGTAGAAATGCAGTCCAACGATCAATGCGACAGACGGCCAGAGATAGGGCATGGAATGAATGCTGGGCAGCAGGATGCCTCCGACGAGGAAGAGCACTATGCCTTCTGCGCCCATGGTCCAATATAGCCATTTGTCCGCCAGGGAAGCAGCAGCGATATCTTCTGGGGTGGGCTCCGGCTGCAACCGTGCCGCTTTGCGGAAGCTGACGCTGCCCCTTACCAGCCCCCCGAACACTGCGAGGGCGGCAACACTGATGCCGACCGCGAAAATCATCGGCAATCGTATCGCGGCCTCTAGCGCCCACGCAGCACCGAACACGCCGAGGAACAGAATCCCTCCGGCGCGGGCTTCGAGCATCGAACGCATTTGATATCCCCTACCGTTCTGTCGTCAATGTCCGCATTTTGCCGAAAGCGGGTCCTAGATTTCACACCGCCTGACCAATCTCTCACGGCGCCGGCGCAGCGAACTGTCCACCATATAGTTCAACGCACAGCCCGTTCGATGGTCCAATGCTTCCCGTCGGTGGATGACATGATTTTACCGCTCATGGTCGAACACAGGTATTCACGGGTCTTGTCTATCGCTAGGAAGTCCACGCAGCGCTCCTGCATGGCCGGACCCCGCACCCAGGTTCTGCCGCCATCCGATGTAGACATGGGCTGCGTCGTCGAAGAAAAGGCGCCCATGTCGTTGTCCAGCCCGATTCCGATGTCATGGGTGATAAAGTGCGCGTCGATGGCGCTGAACGGAATCTTGGTCTTCTCCCAGTGCTCACCGCCATCCACGGACATGTAGTCAGTACCGAAAACGCCGTTGGCGCCCATCAGGTCCACTATCTCACCGTCGTTGCTGACCTTGATCCGTGAAAAATCGCTCTGAGTCTGTTGCAGGCTCCAGACACCCGTCTTCGTGTCAAAGATGTTGATATGGTTATCATCCTGTGCAATGAAGAGCCGGCCCTTTACCATGGCGATGTCCGACGGCAGGAACATGGCAAACGTGATTCCGAGGTCAAGATGCTTGACCAACGTCAGGTTGCCGGCGACAGGACCCGCAAACTTGTAGACATCCATTCCATAATGTCCCGGCGTACCGGTCTGGCATATCAGCAGGTAGCCATCGGCGCCCATGGGATAGATGCGCAGCGCGGCCGGAATGGGCTGCGATACCCGCACCGTGTTCCAGTGCACGCCTGCATCGGAACTGAAGATCACCGAGCCGTCTGCCAAGCTGGCGAGTAGGTTCGGCCCTTCCCCCACCACATAGCTCACGTCGTCGAGCCGGCCGGTATCGATGAATCGCCAGCTCGCGTCGGGCGTGCGTAGCAATATCTGCCCCAGGGAACTGCCGAACACGATGCTGCCGTCGGGCATGAAGTATCCACCGTCGAGGCGCGTAGTGGATTGCTTGGCCAGCGAAATCAAGTCGTCACCGTTCTTGGCATCCGCCCAGCGCAACTGCTTTTCGGTGGCGCTGGCGGCATCGGACCAATGCATTAGCAGGTCACCGATAGGGCCCTGTCCCGAGGCTCCACGCCCCTCGGTTCCCGCTTTGAGAGGGATGGCGGTCTGCAGGTCCGCGGTGGATATCCCCGATGCAAGCAACTGATCCGCCACAGTCGGCTCATCCCGCTTGAGCGTAGCCGGGACATCCATGCCGGCCTTCACGGGTATGAAGATGTCGCTCTGCGCGCCGATCGGCTGGTAGATCAGGGTCTGCAGATCATTAACGTGGCCCGGCTTCACCTCGACCGTGCCAGTGAGCGACTCCCCAGCGCTCACCACCACGTTGCCAATCGGGGAGAGCGCAAGCTCGTTGCCTATCTTGTAACTCCCCGCCGGCACCCAGCCGCCGAAACTTGCGTAGTCCAGCGGCATCAAGACAGCATCGCTCTTCTTGTTGTCGGTGTTCTTGAGACCGATGGCGTAGAAGCTCGGCGCCATCAAACCGATCATCGGCGCATTCACGAACACGCGGACCACCACGAAGCCATCTGTCTTGAGATGTTCTGCAGGCGGAACTTCCGGAGGCACCGTCGCACAGCCGGACAGAAACAGAGACGCGAGGACAGGCAGAGTGAAAGCCAGGCGTGCCAGCCCGCTCGCGGCCAAGATATTCGATAGAGACATAAGATTCCCCAATCCTCATTTGAGTGAAGCATCCGCCGGAGTTCGACGAACTGCCGGTGGTTTCCCGGCGTTCATTGTGCCAATGAACCGGACTAGCATCAATTCACCAAATCCGGCAACAGTACGCTAATTGGAAACGCTAGAAGATATGGATGATGAGCCAGCGGGTGCCGTCGATGAGGTCGCGGAGGTTCTGCACAGCGAACCATGATTTCCAGTCCCCTCAAGACAACATTGAAATTCTGCCACGCCAGATACGGCTTCTGGCCGAAAGTCCCATCTCAACTAGTGCCGCTCTGATTCTACCCCTGGCCCATCTGCTGCCGACCCAACGCGGCATTCCCCAACTACCCTGTTCTTTAGCGTCCGTGAAAGCTAGATTGACCGAGTTGCCAGGAATCAATGCGCTGCGTTGCTTGCCCTTTTCGAATCATCAAAGCATGCAGTGAGTTTCTGCGTATAAATGGCATCCCCACTCATGTCGCGATGGTCATAAACGTATCGCATTTTTCCTGACAGATCCGAATACAGTTGAGATTTTTGATCCGCCGAATACTGGTTCATCGAATCTATATGCTGTTTGAGCCATTTCATCTGATCGTCCAGACTCATTCCTGTATCTCTTACCTTCGCATAGCCTGGATAGGGCGACGCTTTCATGGCACATGCCCCTAGATTACGCACGTCCTCCTCTGAATACTGAGTGGGCGCATAAGTCCTGCAGGCCGATGTAATCTCGACATTCGCTGTAGTCATGCTCGCGTCTTGAGACGCATAGACGCGAGTAAACAAATCGCCAACCACGTCTTGATACCTTGCCAGCTTCTCAGGTTGAAACATGGTGAGATTTCTTTGCATCGAACCTTTGACAGCAGCAATGGCGGTCTCGAGCGGGATGCCGCTCTGTCTTGCTTGTATGGCCATCTGCACGTAGTTGCCCAGTGAACCGCAGATGTATGCCATTTCGTCGGGCGGCACAGAAACAGGAGCATCGGCGCGAACGTCTAGTGCCATCAGCAGCAGGATGATAGAGAACGCCGTAGCAAATATCTTCATTGTGAATGATCTCCACAATTATTCGATCCAACACAAAACGAATGGCCGCTTCTCGCAGTAATGCGGCGACTGCGCCTGCCCGTTGTCTAGCTCCTGGAACTCTCCAGTCGTGCCTGCCCGCCTAGCCGGAGCATACTCTTAACGTATGTGAGGATTGGAAGGGCATTCTTGACAACGCTTTAAGGCAAAAGAATGGCTTCAGGCGCCGCAGGAGCACCGAATCTAGGGGTGACCCTGCTGCGCCAGGTGTGAGGAGATGATGACGTTGATGGCTTCCCTGCTATCACTATCGTCCGGATCGAAAGCATCGACCTCCCCGTCCTTCGTCTCCACCACCACCCAGTGCGAGTAGGATCCCAGGAGGCCGCTCTCGCGGATATCTGCGGAACGGATGTCCTCGTACATGGCCGAGACCAGGCCGTTCACGCCATCGCCCGAGTCCGCCAACTGGAACAAGAGGCCTGAGTCGGTGAGTATCAGGTAGCCGTCCTTGGGTTTGGCGCAGGGAAGCTGGCTCTGGACCAGCGCCACGGTGGGAGGCTCCCAGCCGGAGCACCAGCGCACGCGATCGAAGGTCCTGGGACCGCCCTGGGAGGGGTCGTCCAGGCCGCCGAAGGCATCCGGCGCCTTGCCCGTGACCTTCTGGATGTCCGTGGTGAGCTCGGCGGCGTCTTCCCGGGTGAGGTCATCGTCCACCTTGGAATAGTCCGCGTTATGGCCGGGGACCAGGGCACTGAAATGGAAGCCCTTGCCGTCGTCGGAGATGAACTGCCAGGTGAAGTGGGACCCGTCCTTGCGGCTCAGCTTGACGGAGCGGTCATCGGCCATGCCTTTCACCAGCGACAGGTCGGCGATCTCGGCATCGTCGAACGAGACCACGCTCTCGGGTTCCGGGCAGCGGGTTGGATCGACCTGCACGCGATTCCTGTCGTAAGGCGAGTCGGCGCTGGCCACGAATAGCAGGGAACCTTGCGCCAGGATGAGCTTGCCGTAGTAGACGCAATCGTTGTCCTCATCCGCCGGCCAGCGCACGTCCTGGAACGTGGCGATCACCTGCTTGCCCTTCTCCGCCGCGGCCACGGCGTCGGCCCGCCGCAAGTCGTCGCCGCGCAGGTCCAGGCACGGCACCGGCGCCTTGAAGTCGCCCGTCCAGCGCAAGCACGAGGCGGAGTCCACGCGGGCGTCCGAGACCAGGCCCGCCGCGTCGAAGCGCACCACCAGGCGGCGGTAATCCCACACCTGCCGGCGCGCGTCGCCGCAGCCCATGTTGTAGTTACCGACGGCGCAGAAGAACAGGCCCAGGCCCGACTCCTTGGCGGTGGAGGAGTAGACGAACCAGTTTGCCCCCTCGCCTTCGCCATCTGGCTTGCCTTCAGCCTGCAGCACCTGGTCGCGGGTCTTGCCCGGCACCACGTCAGCCGGGACTGTGGCGGCCACCTCGGCGCGGGCACCCACGGTGCCCTCGGGCGCCTTGTAGGGCACCACGATGCAGCCGCTCAGGGAAAGCGCGGCGGCAACCAGCAAGCCGAACTTGCGAAGTCTCATTATCTCCCCCCTTTTCGCGACTGCCGGCGCCACTAGCCCTGACAGGCCGTCGTGGCCTTGCCAATGGGCGCCGAATCGTCGGCCAAGTCCTTAAACGTATCCGCTTGTGGCAAGGCCGCCTCGACGCCCTTGGCATCGAGCCAGTACCTCGGCTCATCCCGGAACCGATCCGCCATGAGCGCATGGAAGCCCAATTTCCGGATCTCCTTCTCCCGCTGCACCGCGAAGTCCTTCTGGCTGAACACCCCGAGGGACAGGGCGTTCCTGTTGGCTTCGTCCGCCACCACGTAGATGTCCGTGACGCCCTTCTTCTTGAGCAGTGCCGCGGCGGCGTCCGCCTCCTTGCGGGAGCCGAAGGGCGGCAGGTACACCCAGTAGCCGTGCTTGGCTTTGCCGGGGATGCTGCGCTGACTGGCGACGAGCCCGAGCAGCTTGAGGCGGCTCAGCCCCAAACCCGCGGCGTCCGCATTGGGGAAGGGTCCGTAGCTCACGCACACCTGGGCGGCAGCGGCGGCGATGCCGGCAGTGGTGGGCGCAGGTACATGGGTGGTGGCCGGCGCGGCGGCCACGGTGACGGCGGCTGGGGCCGCCGCCGCAGTGGCGGCGCTAGCGACGGCCTTCTTCTCTGCCGGAGTGAGCTCGCTCATGAGCTTGAGGGGCTGACCCGTGAGCGGCGGCGCAAGCTGGGGTGGCGCGCCGCGATCGGCCGACGCGTACCAGCGGTACCAGGTGAACACGCCCAGGTTCGCCAGCAACAGGATGAGCAGGAGGGCCTTCTTCATCGCGAGCCCTCCGCGACCTTGGCGAGACCCAGCAGCACCAGCTCAGGGCAGGCGATGAACTTGCCCGGAAGGAGCTGGGACAGGCGCGAACCGTCCCCGCCCGAGAGCACGAAGCTGGTGTTGGGACCGAGCTCGCGGCCGACTAGGGCGTGGACGCGTTCCAACAGGCCTGCCGCCGTATGCCAACCGCCGCTCCAGATGGCGGAACGGGTGTCCTTGGCGAACAGCGCGAGCTCGCCTTCTCCCAGGTTCCCCAGGCCGGCGGTGGCGTCCGCCAGGGCGCGGCGCATGGTCTGGGGTCCGGGAGCGATCAGTCCGCCCTTGTGGTTGCCCTCTGCGTCCACCGCGTCCACGGTGATGGCGGTGCCGGCGTCCACCACGCACACCGGGCCGCCGAACTTGGTGTAAGCGCCGATGACGCCGGCCCAGCGGTCGGCGCCCAGACGCACCGGGTCCGTGTAGCCGTTCTTCACGCCGCAACGCTCGGGGCTGGAGATGAGGAACTCGGGGTTCAGGGAGTAGCGCTCGGTGCAGAACTCGGAGAGCGCCTTGCCCACCAGCGGCCCTGCGACGTTGCAGGCCACCACCCGCTGCGGGGCGGGACCTTCGAAGGCGGCGAACAGGGCCTGCTGCAACTGCTCGTCCGCGTGCACGCGGCCATCCATGCGGCCCATCGCGCCCGCCTCGAGCCTGGCCCACTTGATGCGGGTGTTGCCGATGTCCAGCAGCAGGATCATCCGGCGATCCTCAAGGAGATGTCGCCGGAGACGAAGCGCTTGAGGCCCTGGGGGGTCTTGAGGAGCAGCGCGCCCTGCTCGTCCACTCCGGCGGCGACGCCAGTGACCGTCTGCTCGTGGGAATGCAGGGCCACGGTGCGGCCGGCCACCAGGTCCAGGGCCTGCCAGTCGGCACTGAAGGCGGCGAACCCCAAGTCCGCGAACTCGCGCATGGCCTGCACCAGGGATTCCACCACGGCCACGGCCAGGCGGTTGCGCTCCGGTGGGTTGCCGTCGGTGAGGGTAGCGAGATCCATCCAGGGCTGGTCGATGTCCTGGGCGGCGGCGTTGGGCATGCGCACGTTGATCCCCAGGCCGATCACCGCTCGCGTTGCCCGGGGCGGCTCGCCCTGGATGTCGATGAGCACGCCGCCGAGCTTGCGGCCGGCTGCGACGAGGTCATTCGGCCACTTGATGCGGACATCCGGGATGCCGAGGGAATCCAGCGCCCGCACCGCGGCGATGGCGGTGACCATGCCGAGGGCGGTGAAGCCCGGCGGCCATTCTTCGAAGCGCCAGGACAGCGAGAGATAGAGGTTGGCGGCGAACGGTGATATCCAGGCGCGGCCGCGGCGGCCGCGGCCGGCGGACTGGAACTCGGCGAAGCAGACTTCCGGGTCCTGGTCGCGGGCAGCGACCCAGCTGTTGGTGGAGTCCACCGAGTCCAGCACGGTGATGCCCTTGAGGGTATCGCGCACCGCGGGGCTCAGGCCCTCGGCGATGGATCCGCTGTGCAGGAGCTGCAGGGGGTCCGCGAGGCGGTACCCCTTGCCCGGCACCCGGAACACGGAAAGCCCGAGCTTCTCCAGGGCATGCACCTTCTTCCACACCGCGGCGCGGGTGACGCCCAGGCTCTTGGCCAGGGTCTCGCCGGAGTGGAAATGCCCGTCGGCGAGCACGTGGAGGATGGCGTGGCTGCGGTCCACGGCGGCGCGCCGCTATCAGCGCTTCTTGCGCCAGAGCATGGCGCGTTCGAAGCGGTTCTCGTTGCCGGCCAGCAGGCGCCGGATGTTGCTGCGGTGGGTGTAGAGGATGAAGAGCGCCATGGCGACGGTGTAGGCGAAGAACGGCGACTTCGGGCCGGAGTACAACGCCGCGAAGACCGCGATGCCCCAGGTGGCGAGCACGGTGGAGAGGCCCACATAGCCGGAGAGCGTGAGGGTGCCGGCGAAGACCACCAGGCCCGGGATGAGGGCCACCGGGGCGAGCACCGCGGTCACGCCGACGTAGGTGGCGGCGCCCTTGCCGCCGCGGAAACCGAAGAACAAGGGCCACACGTGGCCCGCGATGCAGAGCATGCCGCAGATGGCGGCGGTCCAGGGGCCGCTGAGCACCTCCCCGCCCGGGACCGGCAGCGGGATGGAGGGGACGAGCCAGGCGGCGGCCATGCCCTTGCCGATGTCGATGATCATGACCCAGAGGGCGAAGATCTTGCCCTGGGTGCGCAGGGCATTGGTGCCGCCGGCATTGCCGGAGCCCTGGGTACGGATATCCACCCCGCCATAGAACCGGCCGACGATCAGACTGCCCATGAGGGAACCCAGCAGGTAGGCCAATACGCAGCGGATACCGAGGGCGAGCATGGTTAAGGGCCTGGATGGGGGTCAGGCCGCCATTCTAGCAGCGAGGTTTACAGGGGTCCTTGATAGGCGCGGGGCTCTGGTCCCACGCACCTGCAGCCCTTTGCGAGGCGAAAGCTTAGGGCAAGAAAAGACTTGACTTAATATTATGTTATATAACATAATAGCTCGCATCTGGGCAGGGGTGCCGCAAGTACTACGTGTATCGAGGGGAGAGGGGTGATGGAATACGACCTCATGAAGGACATCTTCATGGATCTGCGGCGCATCATGCGCGCCATGGACGTGCATAGCCGGAGACTGGCCGGCAGCCACGGACTCACCGGTCCGCAGATGCTGTGCCTGCGGGAGATCACCAGCCACGGTGCGTTGACCACGGGTGCCCTGGCCAAGGCGGTGGCCCTGAGCCCCGCCACGCTCACCGGCATCCTGGATCGCCTCGAAGCCCGCGGCCTGGTGAGCCGCGAACGCCGGCCCGAGGACAAACGCCGCGTGCTGGTCTCGCTCACCGCCATGGGGCGGCAGATGTCCCAGGAACTGCCCTCGCCTTTCCAGCAACGCTTCGGCGAACGTCTCACCGAGCTCTCCATCGACGACCAGACGGCGATCCGCGTGGCGCTGGGCAGCGTCGCCCGGATGATGGACGATTCCGTGGAAGCCGGCGAGGCTCCGAAGAAAGACCCGCGCTGATCGGCGGCGACGCCGCCGACGATCCAAGACGAATTGACCGGGTAACTCCTCGGCGCCCCGCTCCGGGCGTCCGCAGCTTTGCCGCTCACCTCGGGTAAGCTAAAGAGGCTTCAGGGGTGGGAGCGGGACATGTCTTCCCAAGCGGTATTGGTGGTCAATCCGGAAGCCGGCCGCGGGCTCGGGCGCGAGATGGGTTCGGCCATCGGCCGCTACCTGCACGAGCTCGGCCTGCCTGCGCGCATCCTCAACAGCAGCGGCCCCGGCGACGTGCGCGCCAAGGTGCAGGCTGCCTTGGCGGAGAGACCTCGGGTGGTGATCACCGCCGGTGGCGACGGCACGGTGCACGAGGCGGTGAACGGCTGGATGCAGGCCGGCGGCGGCGCGCCGCTGGGCGTGGTGCCGGTGGGCACCGGCAACGACTTCGTGAAGATGCTGGGCTTGAGCCACGACTGGCGCGAGGCCTGCTGGCGCATCGTGCGGGGCGACACGCGCCGCGTGGACGTGGGACGGTGCAACGACTATTTCTTCGCCAATAGCCTGGGGATCGGTTTCGACGCGCAGGTGGCGCTGGAAGCCAACAAGATCCGCTGGCTCCGTGGCAACGCCGTGTACGGCCTGGCACTGGCCAAGATCCTGATGCTGATGCACTCCACTCCCGAGGTGCGGGTGCGGCACGACGGCGAGAAGCTCGTGACCCCGATCACCCTGCTCACCATCAACAACGGCAAGGTGGAAGGCGGCGCCTTCGTGATGGCGCCGGATGCGGAGATCGACGACGGGCTCTTCGACGTGGTGGTGGCCAAGGGCATGGGCCGGCTGGGGGTATTGCAGCTCCTGCCCCAGGTGCTGAAAGGCCGACACATGAGCCATCCGAAAGTCGTGAAGTTCCGGACGGGGCGCTTAGCCGTGGAAGCCGATGTCCCCCTCCCGATACACGCGGATGGGGAACTGACCTATACCGGCGCGACGAAGCTGGAGATCGAAGTCCTGCCGAAAGCCCTGGAAGTGATCAGCTAGGAGCGCACCCGATGCTTCCTGCATCGGGTGCGCTGATAAGACCCTGCGAAGCTACTTCTTGGTGGTGGCGGCCGGTGCCGCGGCGGGAGCCGCGTCCGAGTTCCAGATGTCCCGCACGTACAGCCACTTGCCGCCTTGCTTGCGGGAGACAGACAGGTACTTGCCGGCATCCACCGTGTGCCCCGCCTTGTCGGTGACGCTATAAGTGCCGGAACTCCAGCCCCAATCCCCCACGGCGCCACCGTCGGGGTGCGGGCCGATGTGGAACAGGAGTCCCGCCTGCTTCGCCGCCGCTGTGTCGGAGACGAAGTAGGCGCGGATGGCGGTCCGCCCGTGGACCGCCGCCGTATCCGGCGGCATCAGCACCGCGTCCTCGGCATAGAGGCCCGCCAGCGCGTCCACTTGCCCCGCGTTATACGCCTTGCCCCAGTCCTGGTCGGCCTGTGCCAGTGCGGCCACATCCGAGGCAGACCCGGACGCGGCCCAGGCGCCCAGCGCGGCCGCGCACAAGGCGAGTACCGCCAATACCCCAATGGTCGATCGTTTGAGAATACCCATCGCACCCTCCCCGATGATCGTTCTTGTACCCGGTCCCCAGGCTAGATAGTACGCCTGAGGCGGGAACCGGATGGGTCAGGCGGCTTGGCGCGGGCGCAGGGAACCCAGGTAGATGGCGACCAGGGTGATGACGGCGCCAACCAGCTCCGGGCCGCTGAAGTGCCGGCCGAAGAATAGCCAGTCCCAGATGAAAGCACAGGCGGGCTGCAGCAGCAGCACCAAGCCCACCTGGGATGCGTCCACCTTGTGCATGCTGTGGGAGATCAGCACCCAGCCCAGCACCTGGGGCACCAGGCCGTAGAGCAGGAGCCAGCCTCCATCCGCCCAGGTGGGAATGACGAAGGACTGGCCTTCCACCAGCAACGAAGCCGCCAGCAGCACCGCCGAGGCGAAGGAGGTGATGGTGATGGCGCTGTAGGAGGAGCCGCCGGTGGCGCCGCGGGTGCTGCGCAGGGCCAGCAGATAGCCCGCATAAGCCACGGCGGAGATGAGCGCCAGGATCACGCCCCAATGGTAGAGCGGCGAGAGGTGGCTCCAGTCCGCGCCCACCAGCAGCACCAGGCCGAACATGGCCATGACGATGGCCAGCCACTGGAACAGGCTCAGGCGCTCCTTGAGGAACAGCACGCCGACCGCGGCCATGACGAACACCTGGAAGTTGGCGAGCAGCGTCGCCACACCGGGGCCGACGTAGAGGATGCTGCGGTGCCAGAAGAAGAGGTCCAGGGCGAAGAACAGGCCGGCCAGCAGGAGCTTGATCCAGCTCGCGGTGCCGAGGCGCGGATGCTCGCGCCGCCACAGCACCACGCCAAGCAGGATCACACCGCCGAAGAACACCCGATAGAAGCCGCTCACGGTGGGCGGCACGTGCACCAGCTTCACGAACACGGCCGAGAAGCTGATCATCACGGCGCCGAGGATCAACTGCCACATCTGAAGACCCAGGGATCAGAGAGCCGGCGGATGGCCGGCGCGAGAGCTTAGCATGTCGATGCGGCGAGCCTGATATGCGCAAAACCGCCGCAAAAAACTCACAGCAGCCATCACGCGTCCGCTGCCGGCGCAGGGGCTGATGAGTCAGTGAGTCAGTGCCGCCTCAAGCTCTGCGAAGGTATAGGCGATGCCTGAGGTCTCCACCGGCTTGCCAAGCTGGCGGCCGATGCGGCTGGCGGAGAAGATGCCGCGGATGGCAGGGCCCTTGGACGTAATCTCCACTACCAGCGCGTGCTGGCGGCCGGTGCGCTTCAGGGTCTCCACCACGTCGCCGATGCGGGCACCTTCCACTTCGCGCAAGGTCATGGCTTCGAGCTTCCCCACGGGAGTCATGATGTCCTGCACGCGGACCTCGCCCAGCGGCACGCCCATCTCGCGCTGGAACTGCACCGGCCGGCCGCCCTTGAGGTCGGTGAGGGTGATGAGGCCCAGCAGGTCATGGTCCACATCCACCACGAACAGCAGGCGCACGCCGGAATGGCGCATGTGCTCTTCGGCCCGCAGCAGGCTGGCATCGGGACCGATGGTGGCGGCGGCGACCCGCGAGAGGTCGGTCATGGCGTGCAGCGCGGGGCTCTCGGGGGTGGCCTGCTCCGGCAGGCTGTGGCCGGGCTGCATGAGGTCGGTGCCGGTCTGGACCAGCGAGACGGACAAGGGACGGTAGGCGATGCTCATGACAACCTCCTTCGCTTAGGCGACAGGCGTCGTCTTTCGATGACTATCTTAGCGCTGTGGTCTCAAAACCGTTGACGGATGTGACAGTGCGGGAAGCATCCGGCCTGAGAGCCAATGCGGGACCAGAAATACCAATCAATTCAGATAATTAATATCAAAACGAAGGATCTTTTCGCCGCGGCGCTTGGCCGAAAAGATCCGCTTCGCGATTAAAGCGAGGGATTTTGGCTCGTGGCTAGGCGAACGAGGTGAGTAGAGGAAGTGCACTCTTATGTGCATGACCGACTGCGAATCCGACGTCCAAAGACGCCACAAGCCAAAAGACCCGCTTTAATCACACTTCGGCCCAGAGGCGCATAAGGTTGGTGCGGATCTTGGAAATCTTCATGGCCTCCGGCGAGCCGGCGGCAGCATGGCGCGACCAGCGCGCGATCTGCATGAGCTCGAACAGCATGTCGCGCTGGTTCTCATCGCGCACGAAGCTCTGCAGCCAGGTCACGCCGCAGACGCGGCTGCCGCGGGTGACCTTGTTGACCTTGTGGATGCTGGTGGAGGGATAGACCACGGCGGCGCCGGCGGGCAGCTTCACGGCCTGGGCCGCTCCGTCGCTGTTGATGACCAGCTCGCCGCCGTCGTAGTCGGCGGGATCGGTGAGGAACACGGTGACGGAGAGGTCGGCGCGCATGGGCTCGCCGCCGCCCATGATGGCGTTGTCCACGTGGCCGCCGTATTCCATGCCGCCGTCGTAGCGGTTGAACATGGGGGGCAGGATGCGACGCGGCAGCGCGTACTGGCTGAGCAGCTCGTTCCTGAGCAGCGCGGCGCCAAGCAGGCGGCGCGGCTCCTCCATGGCCTTGTCGGTGGCGACGGTCTGCAGGTTGTTCTTGACGTCGCGCACCGCGGGGCCGGCGGTGGCCTTGCCGTCGTCGAACTTCACGTCCTTGAGCTGGCTGCGCAGTTGCGCGAGTTCATCCTTGGTCACAACATCGGCAATCGTGAGCAGCATGCATATATCCCCATAAAAGCTGCGCCCATGAGACCTGTCTGGAGCGGGGCTGTCAATATGCAGGATGAGGATGAATATGCAGATATGTTAGAATGTGTCCTGAATTCCAGCCTATCCGGTTATCCCCTTGGCTTCCAAGAAAATCCGTATCACCAACGTCCACCTCGACCTCGGCGCCGGGCGGCGCGGGACCGACATGGGCTCCTCCGCCATGCACGTGGCCGGCGTGGTGCCGGCCCTGAAGAAAATCGGCCACGAAGTGGTGGGCATGCACAACATCGGCCAGATCTCGATGGAAGCGGCCGAACTGGGCGAGAAGAACGCCCGCTACCTGGGTGTGATCAGCGAGGTCTGCCGGGACCTGGCGGGCACCGTGGAAGGCACCATGGACCAGGGAGAATTCCCCCTGGTGCTGGGCGGTGACCATTCCCAGGCCATCGGCACCATCTCGGGGATGGCCAAGCACCTGCGCCGCAAGCACCTGGACCTGGGGGTGTTCTGGTGCGATGCCCACACCGACATGAACACGCCTGACAGCAGCCCTTCCGGCAACATCCACGGCATGCCGCTCTCGGTGCTGCTGGGTAACGGTCCCAAGGAGCTGACCAGCATCGCCGGCCGCCAGGCGGCGCTGAAGCCCGAGCACGTGGTGATCTTCGGCGTGCGCCAGGTGGACGCGAAGGAAGCCAAGATCGTGAAGGAACTGGGAGTGCGGGTGTTCACCATGAGCGAGATCGACGCCCGCGGTGCCTCTGCCTGCCTGGACGAGGCCATGGAGATCCTGAACAAGGCCTCCGGCGGCATCCACCTCTCCTATGACCTGGACGGCTCGGACCCCATGGTGGCGCCGGGCGTCGGTACCCCGGTACCGGGCGGCCTGAATTTCCGCGAGTCGCACCTGGTCTGCGAGGTGCTGGCGCGCAGCAACAAGCTCGTCGGCATGGAAGTGGTCGAGCTCAACCCGACCATGGATACCGAGAACAAGACCGGCAAGTTCGCGGTTTGGCTAATTCAATCGGCGCTCGGCAGGACTATCCTCTAAGACCGTTACCCCTGCTCTTCTCCTGATGGCAGAAGAGTCGTTGATGAGGAACCCTATCAAGATCTGGATTCCGGCCTCCGCCGGAATGACGGGAGTGAGCCATGGGCAAGCGTGTAGACGAGTTCAATGCCT
>Ga0070714_100002001_pt1 | contig 14901 bp, 12 predicted proteins | sample LARL83metaG_FD_65450 | JGI IMG/M metagenome (GOLD analysis project Ga0070714, IMG submission 65450) | Corn, switchgrass and miscanthus rhizosphere microbial communities from Kellogg Biological Station, Michigan, USA - LAR L8-3 metaG | ecosystem: Host-associated > Plants > Roots > Rhizosphere ...
AGACAGAGGCGAAAGTAGCGGCGCAGGCAAACCACAATGGCGGCTATGCGCTGGATACGACCTTCATCGGCAAACCACACGAATGGGATCCACGGCGGCTCTACAGCCAGACGGGCGCGGACTGGCAATACCGGGTCGACTTTGAACGGCTGAGAAAAGATCGCCTCGCAAAGATGCAGGAACAAATGACCAAGCGGGACATCGGGGCCCTGGTGCTGTTTGCAGGCGCGAACATCCGCTATGTCACGGGTTCGTACCAAGGCAATTGGAAATACAACATCAACATACGCTATGCCGTCGTACCGAATGGCGGCGAGCCGGTGCTTTTCGAGACCGCCGGATCCGATCTCATATGCGCCAAAATGGATCTGCCTTGGATGGAGAATCGCATAGCCCCGGCCATCACCTGGCAGTGGGCCGAAGGCGCGGTTCCTTACATGGCGGGACGAATGGCGCAGAGCGTCGTGGATGTTCTGAAGGAGCACGGCCTGCAGAAGGAGAGAATCGGCATCGACAATCTGGACATGGCGGCGTTGAAAGCGTTTACGGAAGCCGGCGTCAACATTGTGGACGCCTGGCCCTGCATCTCTGCAGCGCGCGTGGTCAAGACTCGCGACGAGATCGAGTTGTTGAAGATGGCTTCCAGCATCGGTGATGCTGCCATGTGGAAGATCAAGTACGAATGGCTAAAACCCGGCGTGCGCGAGCGTGAGATCGAAGCCAAAGTCCACGAGTTCATGCTGGAGCGCGGCTGCGAGATTATCTACGACATCATCGTGGCGTCCGGTGGAAACACCAGCCCCTATCGGCGTTGGGCCACCGATAAGCTGATCCGCCAGGGCGACCTGGTGATCGTCGACATCAATGCCGTCGGGCCTTCGGGCTACTTCATCGATTTCGTGCGCTGCTTCAAGGTCGCGCAGAAGATGAATCAGAAGGAGATCGACCTCTATCGCGAAGTCTACGATTCGATGTATGCGGGTCTCGAAAAACTGAAGCCCGGAAATACCACCGCCGACGTTGCCAACGCGTTTCCAGTGTACGACGACGACAAGTACGGAACGGTCACACTGCAGCAATTCGCGCACAGCATCGGCCTGACGCTGTATGAAGGCATGTGGATTTCGCGCGCCTATTCACTGAAGTATCCGGCCGAGATCAAAGAGAACATGTACTTCGCCATCGAAACTTTCGCCGGTCATCCTGGGCTGCAGCAGACCGCGCGGTTGGAAGAAAATGTGCTCGTATCGGGCAAGGGCCCGGTGGTCTTCACCATGATGGAACACATGGAGGAGGCGATGAAGCGCTAGATGCAGCATCGCCTGGTAGCAGTCTCCGACTCGGTCTTTCCGAACCTGGACCCAGCCGGTGCGGTGTTGGCGAAGGTCGGCGCAGAAATCCGGCTGGCGAAGGAATCCAAGCCGGAAGCAATCCTGGAAGTGGCGCGCGATGCCGACGCGCTGCTGACCACTTACGCCAAGATTACGGCTGACATGATCCGGCAGATGACTAAATGCCGGATCATCGCGCGGTTCGGAATCGGCGTCGACAACGTGGATATCCCGGTGGCGACCAGCCAAGGCATCGTCGTTACGCGGGTTCCCGATTATTGCCTTGATGAGGTATCGGAACATGCCATGGCACTGCTGTTGGCCTTGGCGCGGAAGATCCCATTCGCAAATTCCCGGACTCATGCGGGCAACTGGAAAATGCCGGAGGTGGTTCCTATTCACCGGCTACGTGGAACTGTGCTGGGGTTAGTAGCTTTCGGTCAGATTCCGCAGTTAGTCGCACCGAAAGCTAAAGCGTTCGGTATGCGGGTAGTAACTTATGATCCCTTCGTTCCGGACGAAGTTCTTTCTCGCGCCGCGGTGGAACGCGTGGAATTTGACGAGTTAGTGAAGATCTCCGACTTCATTTCAATTCATACTCCGCTCATGCCGGCGACCCATCATCTCTTCAATGCCGATGTCTTCAGCCGGATGAAGCCTAACGCTTACCTGATCAACACGGCGCGCGGGCCAATTATCGACGAGGAAGCTTTGGCTCAGGCGCTGGACATGAAGCAGATTGCAGGCGCAGCTCTGGATGTAATGGAAAAGGAGCCTCCCGGCAATTCGGCCTTGTTCGGTCGCGACAATGTGATCGTCACGCCACATACCAGTTTTTATTCGGAAGAATCTCTGATCGACTTACAGACCAAGGCGTCCGAGGAAGTGGTTCGCGTTCTGACGGGGCAGACGCCTAGGAGCCCCGTGAATCCCGAAGTTTTTAAAACCGCTGTACGCCGTAGTAACTAACATTTCTAATTTGGAAGGAAAATATCATGTCTCAAGAACCTTGGAAAACCGATAAGTGGTTTGTCAGCCCATGGAACTTTACCGACGCGGTGCGCGAGCAGCTTCATTTTCCGAAGCAGGTCAAGTTTCACGACATCACGCTGCGCGACGGCGAGCAGCAGAGCGGTGTGATCTTCACTAAGGACGACAAGATCAAAATTGCTGAAGCGCTGGCTGCCGCGGGCGTGCATCGCATCGAAGCCGGAATGCCGGTTGTCTCGCCCAGCGATACGGCCGCGATCAAGGAGATCGTCAAGCGGAAACTGGGGCCACAGGTCTTCGCTTTCTCGCGCTGCATGGTGGACGACGTGAAACGCGCCGTCGATTGCGGCGTGGACGGCATCGTGATGGAAGTGCCTTCGAGCACGCACATTATCGAGTACGCCTATAAGTGGCCGCTTGAAAAGGCTATCGATCTGTCGATCGAATCGACGAAGTACGCCCACGAGCAAGGACTCGAGGTCGTGTTCTTTCCGATCGACTTCAGCCGCGCCGATATGAAGTGGGTGCTGGATCTGATCATGCGCGTCGCAAACGAAGGCCACATGGACGCGCTGGCGCTGGTGGATACATTCGGAGTTCTTGCGCCGCACGCCATGCAGTACCTGGTGCGCGAAGCCAAGAAGCGCGTCAACAAGCGCCTGGAAGCGCACTTCCACATGGATTACGGCCTGGGTATCGCGAACACGATCATGGCTGTGGCGGAAGGCGTCGAGGTGATCCATTCGACTGTGCTCGGCTTGGGTGAACGCGCCGGCAACGTGCCGATGGAAGAGACGGCGATGGCGCTGCTGACGCTTTACGGCGTCGACACGGGACTCAAGGTAGACAAGCTTTACGGCCTGGCGCGGTTGGTCGAGAGACTCTCAGGACACAAGGTTGCGAGCAACCGGCCGGTGGTCGGCGAGCAGCTATTCCACATCGAATCCGGCATAATCGCGAGCTGGTGGCAGAACTGCGGCAGCACTCGTCCGACCGAGCTGTTTCCTTATCACTGGGATGTCGTCGGCCAGCCTGCTCCCAAAGTCGTGCTCGGAAAAGGCAGCGGCATCGATTCGATCAAGGCTGCGTTGAAGACCATGGGCGTCGACTTCACCGAAGAGGAAGCGATGCAGGTGGTGATGGCAGTGAAGGAGTCGTCACTGGCCTCGAAGCGCTTGCTGACTGACCAGGAATTCCGCGCCATCGTCGAGAAAACGCTGCCGCACAAAGTTGCCAGCGCGGCGCGGTAATAGAGCAAGGGCGTGGCTAATCGGGGAGCGGTTGACCCTTGGTTTCCACGCCCCAGGGCAGCAGCGCTAAACCCACAATAAACGCGAGCGACGTCATGGCTACGGGTGTGCCGATGGTCCCGTAATGCGACACGCCCGCGCCGACCAGGAACGTAAAGACCGCTCCAACAAACCGGCCGACTGAGGTCGTGAATCCGAATGCGCTGGCGCGGCACTCGGTGCGATACTGCTCGGGCAGCCAGAGCGAATACATAGTATGGTTGGCGCCGCCGAAGCCCATCACGAAGAGCAGCACCAGGAACCACGCCAGCGCGTGCTCTTGCAAATAGAACGCATAGCCGAAGCCGAGCGAGATCGAAAACAGCATCAAGGTATAAAGGAACGCCTGCGTCCAGCGGCGGCCGTAGCGCTCGGCGAGGGGAGGCACGGCAAAACATCCGAGCACCGTTCCCACTGACAAGAGAATGGTTCCGAACGACGCGACTCGCGCGGAGGCAGCGGCATCGAGCCCTTCCCTGCCCGCTAAAAACGTGAGCGCCGACGGTGCGTAGACCGAGCCGGCCCACAAGCCGATGATCGAAACCAGAATGTAGAGGGAGTTCAGAATCGTGCGCGTGCGATATTCTTTCGAGAACAACAAAGACATGGCGCGGGTGGTGGATTCGGCCGGCTTCCAGCGTTTGGGCTCATGCACGCCCTTGCGGATGAAGATGACCAGTAGCGCCGGTAGTCCGCCGATCGCAAACATCGCGCGCCATCCGAAGTGCGCGCCTACGCTGGCGTTCAATAATCCAGCGATGAGAATACCGAAGTAGTAGCCGGTATGCATTAATCCCGCGCCCATCTTGCGCCGGTCCTCCGGCCATTCTTCGGCGACGAAGGTTCCACCGAGCGTCCATTCGCCGCCGATGCCGATGCCGCCGAGTAAGCGGAAAGCCGCGAGCTGCCAGACATTGGTGACGAGAGCGGAAGCGAACGTGAACACCGAGTAACAGAGAATGGTGAGCATCAGCGTGCGCACGCGCCCGAAGCGGTCGCCCACTGGTCCCCATAACAGCGAGAGTCCCCAGCCGACCAGGAACAGCGCGAACAGGATTCCGCCGTAGTAGCCGACCGAGCCGGTATCGGCTGGAATACCGGATCGCGGAAGCAATTCGCGCAGCGCCGGCACCAGCACCAGCGCGTAGATGAACGAATCCATTCCATCCAGGCACCAGCCGCTCCAAGCCGCCCAGAATCCGCGGATTTGATTCGGGGTCAGCTTGGATTTTTGCGCCGGAAGTGTGGTGGCCACCGCTACGGCCGGGCCTCGGTCATAGAAATCGACGCGCGGGTGATCTGTGCGATCGCAGGCGTGCCGCATTGCCGCATGGTCAGTTGCAGCTCGGCTCGCAGAATATCTAGCACTCGTTCGACGCCCTGCTGTCCGAACGCGGTGAGCCCGTATATATAAGGACGGCCGATGCCGACGGCGCGCGCGCCCAATGCCAGGGCCTTGTAGACATCGGTGCCACGGCGGAATCCTCCATCTATGAGCACCGGGATCTGGCCGCCTACGGCTTCCACAACTTCTGAGAGGCTCTCGATAGTCGGCCTTAGATCTTCGGCGGCGCGACCGCCGTGATTCGAAACCACGATGCCGTCGACTCCGTGTTCGCGGGCGAGCTTGGCGTCTTCATGCGTTTCGATGCCCTTGAGCACCAGCTTCATCTTGGTGAGTTTTTTCAGGCGGTCCACGTACTCCCAGGTGGCTTGTGGTGGATTGATTCCGACCGGCGGCTCGAGGCCGGTGAACATGGCGCGGGTGCGCATGGAGCCGACGCCATCACCGTGGCAGAGCGAGCAGTCTCTGGTGTCGGTGCGTCCGAGGCGGGTGGCGGTTTCGGTATTGCGTCCGCCGAGAAGATCGATGGTCCAGACCAGGACGGGACATCCGGCGGCCTCGACGCGCCGAACCAGCTTCTCGGTGGAGTCCCAACGCAACGGCATGTAGAGCTGGTACCAGGGTGGGCGGCCAAGAGCTTTGGCGACTTCTTCCACCGGGGTAGAGGTGACGGTCGAGAGGATCTGCAGAGCCTTCTTCGATTGCGCGGCGCGCGCGACGGCGACTTCGCCTTCAGGATGAAACATTTTCTGACTGCCGACTGGGCAGATAAAAATAGGAGAGTCCCAGGTGACGCCGAACAGTTCGGTGCGGAGGTCGGTCTTCGAGACATCGACCAGACGCCGCGGGCGGAGCTGAATGTGTTGGAAGGCTCCTATATTGGCTTTGAGGGTGGCGTCGTCATCGACACCGCTGGCCATGTAGCCCCAGTGCGCGGGTGGGAGCGCGCGATGGGCGGGCTCAAAGAAGTCCATCACTTTCAGGGCGTCTTTCGGGCTAGCGAGCTTTTGTTCGGCCTCTTGCGCCCAGGCGCGCGAGAGCAACGGGCTACCGGCGAGAAATTGCAGGAAGCGGCGGCGGTTCTGTGGGTAAATCATCTTTGCGGCTCATTGTATCGCGAATCGGCGCGGCACAAGTTTGAGAGCGTTCTCACGTTCGACGGCTCGGCGCTGAGCGGGGGTGAAGTTGTATTTCGTCACGCCTTGGACCGCCTCGGAAATCGGCCGCAAAGGGTAATCGCTTCCGAACAGCACTTGCGAGATGGGAACGAGATCCAGCAACGCGGCCAGCGCGCCCGGATGGTTGGCCTGAGCAATCTCGTAGTAGAACTTTCCGAGCTCGGGACGGACGCCATTGGGGACGTTTTTCTTTTCGTCGGCGAGCCGCTCGAACCGTCCCACCAGGAACGGAACGGTGCCGCCGCCGTGCGAGAAGATGAATCGGATATCTTTGGCCTCAGTGGCCGTTCGACTGAAGAGCAAGCTGGCGATGGTGCGGGTGGAATCGGTCGCATATTCGATAGTCGATGCCGGCACGCCCTTCACCAGGCCGACGCAGCATTGCGGCTGGGTGGGATGAGTGTAGACGATCGCCTTCCGCCGGTTCAACTCTTCGAAGACCGGAGCGAAGGCAGGGTCGCCGAGATATTTGCCGTCGAAGCTGGTCATCAATCCGATGCCATCGGCTTTGAGGGTATCGAGCGCATATTCAATTTCGCGCAGGCTGCCTTCGACGTCGGGCAATGGAATGGCTGCGAAGAAACCGAAGCGGCCGCGATGATCGGCTACCATCTTGGCTCCGTACTCATTGCAGTCGCGCGCCAGGCTGCGTGATTTTTGGATGTCGCCCAACCAGACGCCGGGCTGTACAAGAGATGCGATGGCAGTGGCAACACCGTTCTTGTCCATTTCCTCGATCGACAGCTCAGGCGACCATTTGGGAGGAGCGCCGCTTTCACGCTGTGCCAGAATCGCTTCGATGTGTCGCGGTGGAAGGAAGTGATGATGGAAATCAATCCGCTGGGCTTTGACTTGTCCTGAAAGCGCGGCCCCACTTAGCGCGCTTGCGATAAAGTCGCGCCGGGTCGGAACCGGTCTCATTTTTGCGCTACCTGTTGCTTCCACAATTCCCAGGAGCGCTCATAACCGTCTTGGGGAAGGGCCTTGCGCGCTTCACCCGGGTCGAGGTAAGTCACTTTGCCACCGCCGAGGGCGATGGCCTGCTGCTGCACTTTGGCATTTACGCTCAGGTAGTAGGATCGGCCCGCGACGACGTGCAACCCGGGAGCGACGACTACTGCTCCGTGGCCGCGAAGGAGCACAGCCGTGTTGTCGGCCAGACTCTTGGCAAGCGCGCGGCCGAGCTCGGGACTCCGGATCAACAGGTCGGTAATACCAGCCGCATTTCGAATTTCAAAGACAGGAATCGGGCCGCCCAGGAAGGCCGCCATGTGGATCATGGGACGCAGCGGCACGTTGGTGACGGTGAACGGGATCACGTCGGCGGAGTGGCAATGCACGACGGCCATGACGTCGGGGCGTGCTCGATAAATCTCGCCATGGATATAGCGCTCGGTGTAGCCGGTGCGCGGCTTCCCTCCCACCTGTTTGCTATCGAGATCATATTCGACGATATCGTCGCGGGTAACCGTACCGGCAGGAATGTGTTGGGCCAGGAAGAAATGATTCGGATTGCGCTCGCTGCGCACGCTGACGTGGCCGTAGGCGTCCAAGACTCCGTTCATGGTGAGGATGTGGTTCGCAAGGACCAGTTCATTGATCTGTGAAGCATCATCCGCAAGGAGGCAAATGCCCAGAACGGCCATCAAGAGTATTAATCGAAACAAGAACGTCCGCATGCTACCTCGTCGCGTTGGAATTCTGGGGTTTGCTGGTAGAGCGAAGAACGAACATGCCCCAGTGCTTGTCGGTGATGTAGATGTTGCCGCGCGTGTCGACCAGGACATCTTCGGTTTCGTTCACGAGTTTGTCATAGGGCAGCGGGCCGTAGCGTTTCACAGGCGTGGGAGGAATGAACCATCCGACCTCTTTAGGCAGGCGCGGGTCCTTGATATCGTACAACCGCAGGCCGGCGTTGAAGTAAGTCAAATAAATCAAGTCGCCCTGTTTCTCGACATCGGGTAAGTGGTATTCGAGGTTAGTATTGTGCGGTCCGAAGCGGCCACCCTTATCGCAAAAATCGGTGTAGGGAACGTTCTTGGGCGGCACCGGAGTCGGGAAGACAGACATCAGACGGGGCCTGGTTTCGTCCTTGATGTCGATCATGGCGGATATCGTGAGCGGCGAAGAACAGGCCAGCTCTCCATTGGGCGCATCGCCTCCGCCGGTGGCTTCGCCGTTCATGAACATAACGGGCTTGCCTGGAATGGGGAGAACACTGTGGGCCGCAAGGCCTCCGAAGGGCGGACTGATGGTCAGCCGGCCGATTTCCCGCGGCTTCGAAATATCGCTGATGTCGAGGATCACTGCGGCCGGCCCGTAACCGAGGTAGGCCTTCTTGCCATCAGCCGTGACCATGGCCGGACCGTGGAACGAGATGTCGCGGCGCGCCGGTTCGTCTCCATCTTTTTGACCCTGCATCCACCAGCGCCCGGCCTCTTTCGGATTCTTGGGATCGCTGATGTCGACGAACACGAGAATCTGGCCGCGATAGCCGGGCATGGTGGCAGCAGCGTTGAAGTATTTTCCCCCGGGATATCCGATGCGATGGATGCCGAACGCGCCGGTCTTCCAGTGAGAGAGCAGCTTCCAGTTCACTGGATCGCTGATGTCCCAGATCAGCGCGCCTTCGTCGTTCGGCTCGTTAGGATGGCCGCCCCAGTTGGGCGGACGGCGCTGGAGCGCAGTCACCATGATGTTGTCGTGAAACTCCATCTGGATGGTGTTGGTGTTGGCGGGGCCTTCGACAAACTTGAGGAACTTTGGATTGGCGGGATCGGTGACGTCGAGAATGGTCCAACCGCTGTGCCACAGATGGCCGAGAAACATGTACCAGCGATCGTTGACGTGCTTGATCGCCATCTTGAAGGCGCCGCCGCGACCGTCGAGGCCGCTATAGCCGATGGGCTTGATGGCATCGGCAGCCCAACCGGCGGGAATCGGGTCGGCGTACAGGCCAACGCTCAGGACACCGGCCATCGCCACCAGCCGCGCACACAGTTTCACAGACAGCTGCATCGAACGCCTCCTCTGACTCTGTTACTTTACCGTGATCGGAACGGATGCGATGTGATTCTCCCATTCCAACTGGAGCTTGCCTTTATTGCCGCCGAGATCGGAGAGCGTAAATTTCATCTTCTCGAGGGGAGCCGGCGGTTTGCTCATGGTCATCTTGACGCGCCCGAGATCCTGGGCGGGGGTGTAGGTCAGGCCCCACTGGCCGGTCTGTTTATTGATGATGAGTTCCCAGGCTTCCGGGTCTTTTATCGAGACCCAAAGTGTGTAGTTGCCCTTAGGCACGCGGAGACCACCGATGTCGAGGTCGGCGTCGGTATGAAAGGCAGTGGCCTCGTTCGCACCGGCGCGCCAGATAGGATAGGTGGGATCTTGGGAAATGACTCCACCTGGGCTAAAGATCTTACGGCCGCGCACGGAAGGCGCAAAGTATTTGATGGCGAGTGTCTTTCCGCCGATGGAGACGTTGGCCTGGGCAGGGGGGCTCTGAGCGAATGCGATAGTGGCGGTGACGAGGAAGGCGAAGGTATATTTCAGGATGGCTTTCTGCATGATTCTCCTAAGCCGTTAATATAGCTCACGGTTCAGAGACTCTGTGCAACGGGTTATCGGACAGCGGTGGAAGACTCGGCGGCGGCAGCGGATGGAAAGGGCTCAACTATCACAAACCCGCGGATGGTGATTTGCGTCCCATTGGCGAGCATGATGTATGTGACTTCAGAGTCGGCCAGCACGTGCGTAATCGTCTGGCCGGCCAATGCGTCGGCAAGGAAACTCATAATCTTTTATCGGCAGAGCCGAAGGGAAGGGATAGAGTATCACGAAGTCACGCAAACTCCAACAATTGTTTTGGGTTAACAACTTTAAATGTTTCAAGAGGACGGGGGGAGTCCCGGTAGGCGAGCGCGGCGGCGTAGCGAGGGTCCAGTGCCAGATCATGTAGCGTCCAAGCGTGGGCTGCGATTGGATCGCACTCCAAGTGGACCATGCGGGCGGGATCACCCGGCCGGAGCGTGACACGAAACCCGTCGAGCGGCGCGGACAGACCTTCGCCGGTGGCTTTGATATAAGCTTCTTTGCGAGTCCAACATAGAAAGAACGCTTGATCGCGCTGCCCGGGGGAAAGTGCCATCAATTCGGCGGTCTCATCGGCGCAGAAGAATCGTTTGGATACGTCCTCCATGTCCGGCATGGAGCGGACGGCTTCGATGTCGACTCCCAGCTCGCAATCCATCGTAAAAGCGAACAGAGCAAGATCACCCGAATGCGAGGCATTGAACTGAAGGCTGCCTGGCCCAGCAAGCGCTGGCTTTCCCTTCGCTCCGTAGGTGAATGCAAGATCGGCGGGCGCGGTGTTGAGGTATCGGCCCAGAAGGATTCGCAGGGCCCCTCGGGCGAGGATGAAGGAGTGCTGCAGATGTTCGAACTTTAACCGGGCGGCGCGGGCGGTTTCGTCAGCCGAGAGGAGCGAACGGAACTGGTCGATTATAGCGACCGAGGCCTGGATCGAGACTGGCCAAACGTGAACGGCGCGGCCAGTGAGTTCAAATGCCACGTGTCAAGATAGCACGACACGCCCAACCTGGCGGCTCAAAAGAGCTTATTTACTGCGCCCAGCTATAGTACTATTTCGGAGGTCGGATGGTACCTTCACCGTTTCCATTTGGGTCAAGCCCGAATAGCATGCCCGTATTTCATAGGCACGTCGTGATACTATCTGCTATTGTCCTGGCGGCGTGATGTTATCTCCATCATTGAAGAGCGGATCTGCCTCGAAGTCCTTTCTTTGGACATTCCCCGAATGTCCCGTCCGCATTTACGTTAACTTCGAGTTCATCGAGCGTCTGCGAACGGAAGCCCTGGACGTCGCGCACGGCGATCGCGAGGTGGGCGGGCTGTTGATCGGGAATGAATTGTCGCGACACGGCGACGTGGAAGTCTCCGACTACATTCCCCTGCCGGCTGGTTCAGAATTAACAAAGACTTTCAGTGTTTGCTCCAGTTCCCTGACGAAAGCGATCCAGAGCGGCCGCGCCGCCGGCCAGAAAGTCATCGGATTCTATCGCACTCATTTGGGACAGCGGATTCAGCTGCGGTCAGAGGATCTGGAATGCGCGCGGTCGAAGTTTAACGATCCGGGCAATGTTTTTCTGGTCATCCGGCCGCATGATGGGAGGGCGTCCGCTGGATTTTTCTTCTGGCAGGATGGCGCGGTTGTGGGCGGACTGACCTTCCCGTTTGCAAGCGCGGAATTGAACAGCCCTTCCTGGACTACGCTAGTAGGCGGCTCTCCCAGAGAGAGTGCTCTGGAAAAAATAATAGCGCACTCATCAGAAACGGCTCGTCGGATCAGCCCCCGAGTGAAAATCGGATTGGTGGCCGTGGTGACAATTCTTTTCGCTCTGGCGGTTGGGCTGCGAATCTACAACCCGACCCCAGCAACGACTCCAGCGTCGGCCATATCGCAGACAGCCTTGTTGCGAACCCCTGGCACATCCGAGACGGCATCGCAGACGCCAAGTGGGCAACAGGGGCTTGGATTGCGCGTCGAGAAAGCTCTGATGGGCGTGATAGTGGCGTGGAATGCTACGGCTCCGGAAATCGAGGCAGCGAAGGATGCGGATCTACTGATCTGGGATGGTTCGAGTCCGCCGGCGTTTGTGCGATTGACAATTCCCCAATTACTGGCCGGAAGGGCATTCTTTAATTCCGTGAGCGACCGCGTAGAAGTTCGCATGGACGTCATCGCACCGGGCGGCAAAGCGAGAAGCGAAACCGTCGTTTCCACTGCTCCAGCGCCTGAAGTGGTTGCCCCGGAGCAGCGAGTGACGGGAGCGAGAGCATCGGTTCCGCCGCGGCCACCGATTGCTCCGCCGGCCGAGTTGCGAAACGAAGACAGTTCGACGGGGCAACCGGCAAAGGACGTGAAGACTCCCGCACGAATCTTTATCCCAACGACACCCATCGCCAAGGCGAGGATCGCGCCGGGCGAACTGCCACAGCCGCCCGAAATGCAAGCGCCGGACGTCGGCCCGCTGGCACTCCTCCAGACATTTCATAGCTTCAACGATCCCCAGGCAACGGTGCCGCGTCCGGCGGCTGAGCAGCCCCGACCGGTGCGGGAAAGCGCAGTGCAGCAACCAGTGCAACAACCCGTGCAGCAACCGGTGACTCAAGCCGTTCCTGGCACGCGACCGAAACCAGCTGCTCCAGCGGTGGCAACGCCACCCGCGGCATCTTCCATTCAAGTGGCAGTGCCGATTCGCGAGATCCGGCCCCAGGTTCCACCGCAGCTAAAAAACATGGTGCTGACTGATAACTTGGTTGAAGTTCTGGTCCACATCAGCGACGCCGGAAAAGTAACAGGCGCGAAGGTTGGCAGCGTGAAGGGTCCATCGGCCGGTTTCTTATCCAAATTAGCCATGAACGCAGCGCTGGGCTGGCAATTCAAGCCAGCCACGCTAAATGGCAAAGCGGTTGAGAGCGACAAGATTTTAGAGTTTCGATTCCGGCCGACGAATCGCTAGAGAAAGTAATTCGGCAGATCGTAAGAAAGAAGCCGACGAGGGCGTCGGCAGCAGGCCAGGGGGCCTGCCCCACAGAGGCCCTCACTTAGCGACTGCTAAATGCGGAAGGCCGCGCGTTGCGCCAGAGCGTCCATGCGATCCAGGCGAACAGCCCCAAGGCGGCCAAGCAGCCGATCAGGACGGGGCCGTAGTCATTGAAGAAGGTGTCGACGCCGACGATCGCAACCGAGCGGACCAGGAGCACTGGCTCGCCTTGCACGTCGCGGGCGGATACGATGCGCGCGGCAGGAGTCACTCTCAGTTCCAGCTTGTGATCGCCTGGATTCCGTGGCACAACATGCCAAAGCTGCTCCCCAGAGGAGGTATTGTTGGCCGGGACGGCGCGGATATCAAAAGCATTTTTGTCGGGTGAAGTCAGGTTGGTGTGGAGCAGGGGGGTGACGGCGGCAGCTTGCGAAGACTCTACGCCCAGTGCGATCAGCTTGTCTCTGAAGAAGTCGTTGAGCCCCTCTTTGGTGGTGAACCGGCAGTCTTCCGGCGTGCCAGCGCGCATACGATCGGGGCACAGGAACAGAAACTCATCGGCAAGCTCCTTCAACGCGATTTGAATGATCGCTTGAGCATCGGGGCGCAGGGTCCCGGCGCCGGTTTCCACGAGAACCGTGATCTTCTCGATTTTCGGAATATCTTTTCGAACGATGTGACTATCGGGAGAGAAACTCATACGCGGCGGCTCTTGAAGCAGGCGATTCACCTCTGCCCGTCCAGCAGGACCAGCTTTGGCTTGGGTCAACTGTTTCGCGGGCTGTGCGGTCCTGTTGGTCTCAGGAGCGGCGGGGGGTGCAGTAACGGCTGGAGTCGGCTGGGCGCCGGCCCCCAGAGGTGTCAGCTTGTGTTTCGCGCAGCTGGCAAGAATCGCAAGGCAGACTATCGGCAACCAACATTTGCCGGACATGCTTCCCTGCATTCAAGCGGCCTCCTAGCAAGTAGAGCAATCCGCGTTCCAGAGCGGAGATTCAAGTTAACACATTGATTGTCAATAAGTTAGTCCTCAGAACAGCCGGGACGGCGGGATTGTTACACGGGCACTTCTTACTTGGAGAGGGCCGACCACCGTGCTACTATGCGGCTGTTGATCCAGGGCGGTGATGTTTTCCACACTGTCGAAAAGCACGCCTGACTCCAAGTCTTTCTTCTGGACTTTTCCCGAATGCCCGGTGCGGATCCAGGTTCACTACCATTTCATCGATCGCCTGCAAAAGGAAGTACTGGACACTGCGCCGGCAGATCGCGAAGTAGGCGGGCTCTTGATCGGAAGTGAATTATCGCCCGGCGGCGAGGTTCAAATCTGTGACCACTTCAGCCTGCGGCCGCAGCCGGAGTCAACCAAGAATTTCATCATTTGCTCGGATTCGTTGACGCAGGCAGTTCAGAGCAAGCGCGCGACCGATCGGCGAGTCATTGGATTCTATCGCACGCATCTGGACCAACGGATGGAACTTCGGGCCGAGGATCAGGAATGCATCCGGTCGAAGTTCAATAATCCGTCTAATGTTTTCCTGGTCCTTCGTCCGCGGGATGGACGGGCCTCTGGGAGATTTTTCTTCTGGCAGGACGGCGCGCTGGCAGGTGGCCTGACTTTTCCTTTCTCGAGTACGGAATTGAAGACTCCAATCTGGACTACCGTGGTGGGTAAGACACCGAAAGAGAGCAGGCTGGAAATTCCCTTAAGACACGCGCGGGCCGTGGCTCTCCGCGCCGGCACTGGTATAAGAGCGCGATTGGCCAGCCCCCGCTTGCGAATGGGCGCGTTAGCGGTGGTGGCTATCCTTATTGCGCTGTTGGGCGGGCTGCGACTCTATCACTCGAGAGCGGACACTTCTCCCACGCTCGGATTGCGGGCAGAAAGAACGCTGCTGGGCGTCGAAGTGAAGTGGAATCCGGCAACTCTGGAAATGGCCACTGCCAAGGATGGCGATCTGGTCATCTGGGACGGTTCCAGTCCGCCGACATTTGTGCGATTAGCACCGGCGCAATTGCTGGCTGGAAGAACCTTCGTCGCTTCTGCCAACGATCGGGTGGAGGTTCGACTGGACGTCATTGGCCCGGCCGGAAGAGCCCGGACGGAGTCAATCGTTTCGGTGGCTCATGCTCCGGATTTGGGACCGCCCCCGGCACCCCCGCAAGGAAACAATGAGGAGGCTAAAGAAGCGAAGTTGCCTCCGC
>Ga0070714_100002002_pt1 | contig 14898 bp, 13 predicted proteins | sample LARL83metaG_FD_65450 | JGI IMG/M metagenome (GOLD analysis project Ga0070714, IMG submission 65450) | Corn, switchgrass and miscanthus rhizosphere microbial communities from Kellogg Biological Station, Michigan, USA - LAR L8-3 metaG | ecosystem: Host-associated > Plants > Roots > Rhizosphere ...
TCGCAAGCTATTGGAGATCACCCGCGGTCGCGCGTTCGTGCTGTTTACCAGCTACGCGCAAATGCGCGACATCTATCAGCGATTGCTCGGCGAAATCGAGTTTCCAATGCTCCTGCAGGGCGATGCTCCGAAAAGCGCTCTGCTGGAGGAATTCCGCGCTACGCCCCACTGTGTGCTGTTTGCGACCTCGTCTTTCTGGCAAGGCGTGGATGTCCAGGGAGAGCAACTCAGCTGCGTGATTATCGACCGCCTGCCCTTCGCCGTCCCATCCGATCCCGTGGTCGCGGCGCGCGTAAAAGCAATTGATTCCGGAGGGGGAAACGCTTTCTTCGATTATCAGGTACCTTCCGCAGTAATCACTTTGAAACAGGGCTTCGGACGGCTCATCCGTTCTCTGCACGACCGCGGCCTGGTCGCACTCCTCGACAACCGCATCTTAAAGAAGCAGTACGGCAGGGTCTTTGTAGAAAGTCTTCCAAATTATCGCCGCACGACGGATCTGAAGCTGGTCGAGCAGTGGTTTGGCCTATAAGTCATCACTATTAAGTTACTTCCCAAAAATCCAGAGTTCCGCAATAATCGCCTGCTATGCGGCAAGAGACTTGTTGCCAATGCGGTGTTACAGCGCCTCGTCACTCCTTCTATAGCTTCAATGGCCAAACTTACTGTGAACCATGCGTCTGGAAGGCGTCCAAGGAAGCCAAAGATCGCGGCTTCCCGTCCGAGTACCTGTCTTTAAAAGACCACTCGGTGTGTGCGCGTTGCGGGGCTGACAACGGCACATCGGATTTTGCGGTACGCGGAACCGTGCCCCTTTGCCCACCCTGTACCGACTTAGTGTCCGACTGGCCGTATCCCGGATGGCTGAAAGGCTCACTGGCGTTCTTACTCATCCTGCTGGCCATCGCTCTCGTGAACGGGAAAAAATATTTTCGTGCTGGACACGACATGTACAGAGGGGAGCGGCTCGTCAGCCAAAAACATTACGCGGATGCCGTGCCATACCTACAGCGAACCGTGGCACTCGCGCCGAATTCGGACAAAGCGGTCCTGCTGCTCAGCAAGGCAGCGTTGCTGAACGGCAACATCGAAGTGGCACAGAAAGCTTTGCAGGGGCATAACGACGGACACTTCGAAGACGCTAATAACCCTGAGTTCCAGGAAGTCGACGCACTCTGGAATCGCGCCGTAAAGGCGATGAATGAAGCCGACAAAGCTGCCAAACTCGCTGCGCAAGACGGCAAATCTGCTGAAGCCGCGAAACTCATGCATGATGCGGCGGCAAGCTATCCAGAACTTCCAGTCCTCGCATTTGAGGCCGAACTCCTCGACGAAGGAGCGGCCTTCGAGCGTCAGGACTACGACAGCTTCCTAAACATCGCGCAGAAGCAGTGGACGCAGGCGCCACGTGCCGAAACCGCTGGAGCGGTTGCGAGTGCTTTCGCGTGCAAGTATGCGACCACCGGCGATCTTCAATTTCGACAAAAATCCGAAGAGATGTTGGAGAAAGCCCGACAACTGTCCCTTACGGACGCTGAAGAACAAAAACGCTTCACAGAATATGCCGAGCGAATCCAGTATCGGCTTAAGAGTCGCGAGATTATCACAACTACGGAATTCAATCGACGGTTTCGCAAGAATACCGGTGCGAAGGATTAAGAATGTTTTTCATTCCTGGACAGCTGATTTCGTTGCTGACATTCCCCGGCGTAATCATTCATGAAGCCGGACACTTGTTCTTCTGCCGGTTATTTAAGCTGCAGGTCTTCAACGTTTGCTTCTTCAGGTTCGGCAATCCCGCCGGATATGTCATCCACGAAACCACCGACCGCTTTCTCCCGCTGTTTTTTGTTTGCATGGGACCGTTCTTCGCTAACACCCTGCTCTGCGTGCTGTTCTGCAGCGCTGCTTTTTTACCTGTGTGGGAGTTGAAAGTGTTTGATCCGCTCGCCTACTTCTTCTACTGGCTTGGCCTGTCCATCGGCATGCACGCTTTTCCCTCGACCGCAGACCTTTCAAATATGTGGAAGCTGGCCCCGCAGCAAGCGAAGAGGGGCAACGTGCTCGCCATCTTCAGTCTGCCTCTGGTTGCGATTCTGTACGTTCTTAACTTCGCCAGGATGGTTTGGGCGGACTTGGGCTATGGGATCGCAGTCGGCATTCTTGCCCCCATCGCTGTATTTCGCTCTTTGGCCGCATTTTATTGACGAGCATAGCGCCCTCAAAGAGGAGTTAACGCCTGCAACCTTGGATCCAAATATTCCAATGATCTGGCGTCGAACCTCTCCCTAGCGTGATTCCGGCGCACGCTCGGTAGTACAATAAACCGGTTTTGCGCCTATGGGCCGCGGGGGACAGATCGAATTGCGGTTGGCAAAGCGCATGTCGCGCCTGGGTACCGAAAGCGCTTTTCAGGTGCTCAGCCGGGCGCGCGAACTGGAACGCCAGGGCAAGAACATCATCCATCTTGAAATCGGCGAGCCCGATTTCGCCACCCCTGCCAACGTCATCAACGCCGCCGTCAACGCGCTGAATGCGGGATGGACCCACTACGGGCCATCCGCTGGGTATCCCGAACTGCGCGAAACCATCGCAGCTGAAGTCAGCCGCACCCGCGGTGTGCCGCTTAGCGCCGACGATGTCGTGGTCGTGCCCGGCGGCAAGCCCATCATCTTTTATTCGATACTCGCGCTGGTGGATGAAGGCGACGAGGTCATTTATCCCAATCCTGGGTTCCCGATTTATGAGTCGATGATCCATTATGTTGGCGGGCGCGCCGTTCCCATTCGGCTGCGCGAAGACAAGGATTTTGCGTTCGACGTTGACGAGTTCTCTTCCCTGCTCAGCGATCGCACCCGGTTGATCATCTTGAACTCACCACAGAATCCGACGGGAGGGGTGCTCAGCAAGCACGACATCGAGCAAATCGCGAACGCGATTGGGAACCGAGAGATCTTCGTGCTCTCGGATGAGATCTACAGTCGCCTGGTCTTTGAGGGACAACATCATTCGATCATGTCGGAGCCTGGATTTAAGGAACGGACGATACTGCTGGACGGATTCTCGAAGGCTTACGCCATGACTGGCTGGCGCATGGGATATGGCGTGATGCGAGCGGATCTTGCCGCACATTTCTCGCGACTCATGGTGAACTCGAATTCCTGCACTGCAAGTTTCACGCAGATGTCGGGAGTGGAAGCCCTGCTTGGAGATCAGAGTTCAGTCGATCACATGCGGGACGAGTTTCACGCGCGGGCCCAGATGTTCGTCACGGGGCTGAACCGCATTCGCGGGTTCTCCTGTCGCATGCCGAAAGGCGCGTTCTACGCATTCCCAAACATCAGCGAAACTGGGTGGAAATCGAAGGCACTCGCTGACGCCCTGCTCGATGAAGCCGGTGTTGCCTGCCTCTCAGGGCCCTCCTTCGGAGACTTTGGCGAAGGATACTTGCGATTCAGCGTGGCCAATTCGATGCAGAATCTGGGAGAGGCACTGGAACGGATTGCAGCTTGGGTCAGGGACAAAGGCATTTAGTCGGCGCAGTACGCAAGGGCGAAGATCGCCCGAATCGAGATCAGATGGGCAGAGCCTTTCGTTTGTGCGTGCCCATATGCGAAGAATCCCGGAGCCGCCATCACCACAAGTTACCCCCTTTGAGCGTCGCTTAAAAAAGTGACTGGAATACGACGTGGTACGAGAAATATATTTCTTCAACCTCTTTCGTAACGGAAGTTCTACTGCCGTCACTATAGGACTAACTCAACTCTTTGCTCTCTGCAGTCCGACAGAGCTGAAGATGCGAACTAACCGGGTTCCCTCGATTGCTTATTACACCCAGCAGATGGAGACATTACGATGCGCACCAGCCCTGCAGTCGTGGCCATCGATACTCCGAACCAGCATGGTGGGATGTGCGCGGAGGAAATGATGCGCACGATTGTTGGACTAATCGAGAACAGCGGCAACGGAGTATCGGGAAGTTTTGCTGATGCCGGCGCGGGAAACTCCAGTCCCGCCGAACAAGTTCTGGTTGATACCGAGGTCGACGGCTTTCGCTATTTGCTGGTCCGCATGGCGCGCCCAACTCGCGGCAGAATCCAACTCAGTCCCCGAGAACAAGAAATTGTCCGGATGGTTGCCAAAGGGCATCCGAACAAAGTAATCGCTGATGTGCTGAACATCAGTTCCTGGACTGTGTGTACCCACTTGCGACGCATCTTTGCCAAGCTCGGAGTAGGTTCGCGGGCCGCCATGGTCGCGCAGTTAATGGAAGCTAACATCATCCCGTCGGATCAACGGTTTGCTTCCCATACTTCGGTATGCAGGTACGACAAACTGCAGTTTTAACGGGGAAAAAGCCTGGACGACAACAAGGGGGAAAAATGCCGGTCAATGAAGCGCCTCGGACGGTCATTCTGCCTGAGCCAATCGGCCCTCGCGAGGAGGCTCAGCTCATGCTGGGTCAAATCCACGGCGTTGTTTCGGCAGCGATCGAAGACGCGCCTACCTGGCTGCTCAAGCAACCGACAGAGGAGGGCGATACGCTCGGCTTCACGGTGGAAGAGTTCCGTCGGGCAGGAGATGAGATCCACGCCAAGTTCGGTCTCGTTCACGCCGCACTTGATGCGATCGAAGATGACCAGACGCTCAGGGATTACGGGTTTGGCGCCGCCCAAGCTCCCGTCAAGCGCAAAGGTCATTGGGCGTCGGTTAAGACATTCTTTCGCCAGAGACTTCCTGAAATTAAGAAATCCAGCTACGTCCGCCTGTTGGGAAAGTCCCTGCGATGGGGTGAACCGATTGTAGGAAGCATAGGTGCTGCTCTAGAGAAAGAAGTGAAGCATGGCGTTGAGAGGGTACCTGGAGGAGCTGCGGCCGTGGAAATGATCAAAGAATTCATCGGCTTGCTGCGGAATGCAGTGGAGCCAGGCGAACCAGGTCCTCCGCAAGCGGCAAAGCCGGGCCCGAAGTCGCCTCAATAGATCCCTGAGTAAAGTTCCATAAGGCCGCGCTCTCGTGGAACGCTGAATTTAGAAATAAAGCTGTATCAAAGCCTGTATTCCGTCTCATAATCGACAGTTTCGCTGTGAAACTCAGAGGGCGCAGCGCCTTCGAATCTATGCGCCGGCGCGGGATGCGAGCTGGAAGCGGTCTGTGAATGCGTTCCGGCGACTCGCAATAGTCGCTGCGCGTTTCCTGCCAGGATCAGGGCTTCCTCGCGGGGCGGAAGCTTCAAGAGGCGGATCTTATGCAGTTCGAGGCCCGGGTGGAGCCAAGGACCATCCGAGCCAAACAGGAGTTTGCGAGCGCCTCCCCGCTTGAGGGCCTCGACGATGTAGTCGAATTGCCGAACACCAGAGGTGTCCGCGTAGACGTTGGGATATCGAGCCAATTGATACGCGACTTGTTGGTGGGCTTTCCAATCATCCGTATAACTTCCAAGATGGGCGATGATGAAATTGATCCCCGGGTATTGCGGAGCAAACATGTCGATCACCGCGGGCCGGCTGACCACGTCCACAAGCACTGGCAGGCGAAACGCAGCGGCGGCTTCACAGATCTCCCGCGTCGGCATGGATTCATAACCGTGGACTTTGATTCCACGAAAATGCCATTGAGTAACCGCCTCCCGGACCATTTGAAAAATCCTCCCGGCATCCCGCTTGCCATGCACAAAGCAGAATCCGATGAGGCGCGTGGGATGGCGCGCTACAAGTTGCGCCACTTGGCGGTTGGCCCGCCGGTAATCGCCGTGCAGCGGCGCAAAAACGACGGTTTTGTCGATTCCCGCTGCCCGGGCCCGTCGCAGATAGGCGTCCAGAGGCGCGTCGGTATTCCATGGCGCTGTCATCTGGTCTCCTTTGCCGGCGTGGCAATGACAATCGATGATCATGCCGGGACCTCCCATTCCGGCGCCGGGTCGACAATCGCTTTCCCGGGATCAAGCGCGCTCGCGATGGCCGCCAGGTACCATATACAGGTTTCGATTCCGCGAAAGAAATTGGGCAGGTGAAACTTCTCGTTGGGGGCGTGCATTCTGTCGTCGGGCAGACCAAAACCCATGAGGGCCGTAGGTATCTGGAGGTGCTCGCTGAATGCGGACACAACGGGAATTGAGCCGCCCGACGGCAAAAACACCGGTGCCGCGCCAAATCCTTTCTTATAGGCGAAGGCAGCGGCCTGCACCGCGGGATGGTTCCTGTCAATCACCGCGGGCTTGATCGGCGAAAGAATCCGCACACGCACATTGACCTCTTTGGGCGAGATTCGGGCGATATGAGCGCGGAAGAGTTCGGCTATTTTGTCTGGCTCCTGATCGGGCACCAGACGAAAACTCAGCTTCGCCAGCGCACGTGTGGGGATCACTCCTTTGACTCCGGGGCCATGGTGACCGCCGACAATTCCGTTCAGGGTCAGCGCCGGGCGAATCGTGGTGCGCTCGAAAAGCGTATATCCCGATTCTCCCCAGCCTCGCAGAACGTTTGCATCCTGCAAAATTTGCACGTCACTGGGACCGTTCCGCGCTATGGAATCGCGTTCCTGTTCGCTGGAGTTGCGAACGTCCTCGTAGAAATGGGGGATTGGGATGCGGCCGTTCTTGTCGTGTAAGCCCGCAATGATCTCGCATAAAGCCTGGATAGGGTTCAATACAGCGCCGCCAAATGCGCCGGAATGCAGTTCCTCCCTAGCGCCGCGCACTTCCAACTCTGCGCGCAAACCGCCGCGCTGGGCGTAACTGATCGCCGGACGACCCGGAGCCAACATGCGGGTGTCGGAGATTACGGCGGCATCGGCACGAAGGGCATTCTTGTGTCGCGCAATGAATGGCAACAGGTGTGTGCTGCCGACCTCCTCCTCGCCTTCGAAAAGGCACTTCACATTGACCGGCAGGCTTCCTTGTGTGCGTAAGAATGATTCGATCGCTTTGACGTGGCAAAAAAGTTGTCCCTTGTCGTCGGTCGCTCCCCGCGCGTAGAGATCGGAGCCCTTTATGGTTGGCGAGAACGGTGGTGTGCTCCACTTTGCGAGAGGCTCACCCGGCAAAACATCGTAATGGCCGTAGATCAAAAGTGTTGGCTTGTCTTTCCTTCGACGGTGCGATGCATAAACAAGGGGATTGCCCTGCGTGGGGACTACACGAGCACGTTCGAGGCCGATTTGTCGCAGGTGGCGCGCTAACCACTTCGCACATCTTGTCATGTCATCTTTTCGCTCAGGGTGAGAGCTGACGCTGGGAATACAAAGGAATTCCTTCAGTTCAGAGATGAACTGCGCACGATGCGTGCGGGCGTGATGGAGTGCATGACTGGGATTCACAAGGCATCTCACGGTTGACGATCGCGCGCGATAGTTGGCGCCCGTCTTATCGCACTTGCATCGCGGGGAAATGCTGGTGAGTGCATCCTCTCACCCGTCTAGTCCCTGAGGTAAAGCTGGTCAAACCGCGCTGCGGCCTTAATGTACCAATCCGTCAGTAATCGTCGCGCCTGGAAGTAGCGCATACCGCCGAGAGCCTCGCCACGATGAAACTCCGAAAATACCGACTTGATATCAAATTTCGGCAAATCGGATTCCGCAAGAGTCGACACGATGCTTTGCCAAAAGAATTTCTGTTTCTTGAGGTTTTTTGCCACTTCCTTTCCTTGTCTCCAGCCCGTCAGCAGGCCGGTGTTGTACGCTGCGTGTTGTTTCTTGGCTGCGCCATCGCCGGCCGAGGCATCAATTTCATAGCGGGGCGACAATTGCCAGAAGAGTTCCTTTGTATCCCGCCAGGTGACCGAGTCTGCCCCCGCGACCACGCCCAGCCTGAAGGCGCTTCTTGAGCTTTGTTTCACTATATCGGCCTGGGCTTCGAGGTACGCATTTCCCATCTGTATCCAAAACTCAAAAAAGGTGGCGATGGGTCCCGTGGCTGCGAAAACGTACGGCTCCAATTCCAAGAGATCTGCAAACACCTCGACAGCGGTATGGATAGCATCGAAGACGCTGAGGCTCCTCTCCAAACGTTTGAACGCCTCCGGCGAATACGGCACCTCAGGAATATTGGAAGCTAGAACACCTGTTTGGACAGTTGTTGGTGTAGAGGGTGCAGCCGAAACAGGGGACGATGACGCAGGCGATGGTGGTTGGGCCCGCAGCAGCGGGCGAACAAGTCCATCTCTTATTTCTACCCATTCGCGCCGGAGGGCCAGCTCTCCCGCCGCTAGTGGTCTGCCGTTCCGCTGTGGATAGCGATCGAAGAAGGCAGCGTCCGTGATTCGATTTTCATCGCGCATGCCCTGAGCGATTTGCGCCAAGACTATTTGTTGGGATCTGACCGCTTGTAGCTGGCTTGAGGCCCCGTAGGCGAAAGTTTCCGCTTCCGCCTCTAAGTTACTCTCGGCGAGAACGGACATCAGGTTTTCGAGTTCGGCATCCAGTTCGAGTTCGGGGTCGCGCATAGATTGATCCTAAGAATCTCTTGCCATTATCCGTGCACACCAGGAAGCCTGAAGTACGAGAGTTCCGGGTTACACGATGCCGAGTCAATAATTTCGCTTCGTCCCAGCGCGGACTTGTTAGTTCACGCTGGGACGAGGCATCCCGGGTCAGAATTCATACTCGAATTCACGAGCTGGCTGCCGGATTGGTGAAACCCCGGCTTTTTGCCGCCCGTTGGCCTTCACCGGCGTCGGTTGAGTCTGATCCCAAGGGAGAACACGATGCGACCCGGTACGTTTGCTGAGGCCCATCGCCTGCGCGCTGGTGAGCCATTCTTCTGACTGCTCGGCAATCTCCAGCAGCAAAGTTTCAAACTGCGAGCGCGTCGTCTGCAGAATGTGGGGCTGAGCCAGCCAGCGCAGAACCTCGCGCCCGGTCACGCCCATCCGTTGTCGCGGCGAAGTCACAAGCCGCTCGTTGAAGTAGCGGATCAGAACTTCTTCCACCACGTCCCAGGCGTTGTCCGCGCCAAACAATCTCTTGATATCGTCGGAGTCAAGGATCTTGAATGCTTCCTCAAGAAGCTGCATCACTTCGACCCGCAGCACGTTCAGATGGCCGAACGACAACCACTTCAAGTTGTTACGCAAGTCCAAGCCGGCACGGCGTACGATGGCGATCGAGCCGAAGCTGGGATCGTAGGCGCGTTCGCGAATCACATCAGAAATGCGCTTGTCGCGCCAGAACAACGTGACCTGGTGAACGAAATGCGAGAACAGCTTGTGAAAATCGCTGTTGGGTCTCGATCCGGTCGGCACGGGGGAAGAGCCGTAACCAAAAATGCGCTTATAGGCGGACAAACGATCGTTCTTGGTGTAGCGCAACACATCGCGACGATCGAACTGGTAGAGCGAGAAGGCGCCGGGCCCCGCGGAAAGACGCACGGTACCTGCCTTGAACAGTTCTTGCAGCTTCTGCACGACGCGGAAGACGCCGATCTTCTCGTGCTGCCAGAGATAGTACACATCCCCTACCGCCATGATGCGTTCGGAGGTGATGGTCTCGTCATACGGCTCCACACCAGGCGGAACCCGGGTGACTCCAAAATCTTTGGCGGCATCCGGGCCGACGCCGGCGAGTTGAGCAAGACCTTTATCCGGTGGGACGGGCGCCCGGCTGTCGGCGTCCACCACGGAGGCCAGCATGTCATCAATCTGCTTGGTGATCGCGTCGGCGAGTTGCGGGTTGGAAACCAGGTCCGCCGACATGCGGCTCGCCACCTGCTCCCGCAACGCTGCTATGCGGTCATATAAGCCTTGATATTCCTTCTCTGTCGACATCGTTTGCCTCCTGGTTCGCGGCACTCGTCACCTTTACGACGCCTGCCAATCTCGTGAGTACGAATCTTGCTCCTCAAGCTTCCGCTAGTCGCCGGCGACTTACGGAACCGCCACGAGTGAGTCCTGTGTTCTTGGCACACTCATGCCAATCTGATCGCATTGCGTTTTGAGTTGTTTCAGTTGGTCCAACAAATCGCTCAAAGCATGCTTTACGCGCGCCGTGTTAAAGCCCTTCGGCAGGTCTCCGGTATTTTGAGGATTTCTCGCTCCGCTGACGAGCTCAATCAGGGTTTCCACCAGGGGAGCAAGGTTGTTGCTGACGGCAATTCTTCCCCCACCTTTCAGCAGACGCGGAAGTTCATCGCTAACCGAGTTGTCGATCTCAATGAGTACATCCTCCAGATACATGGACGGCAGATCGGTCGAAGGATTGAATTCCAGCAAAAGAGTTTGACGCTCATTCGGCCCGATGAAGACCGAGTCCAGAACGAAGCGGACCTCATTGACGCTCTCGGCAATTACATTCAGCTGTCTTGAGATCAAAACCAACTGCGTTCCCAAGAAAGCGTCGGGATTATTCTTTCTATCTTTCACGGCCAATTTGAAGTACCTCCCATTGCTCAACCAGCTCTGCAGCAGCGACGTGGCGTAGTCGGAGATGACGCGGAAATTGGTGATGTTCTGTTCATCGTCGACGGAATTGGAGTAAGGATTCTTCTTTTCATTTTTCAAAAAGTAGATCCCGTAAAAATCCCGGAGATCGCCCAGCGTTCCCTGCACTTTGTCCGGATCGCATTCCACTCGCGGTTCGGTGCTGAACGTGAGATTTTTCGCTCCCAACAGAATCTTGAAATAGGTGTTGACGCGAAGAATCGAGGGTGGGACAACCCCAAACTGCTTCACGATCTCGCTGAACTGGCTCTTGGCCATGTCGCGAAGCGCATTCTCGTACTCGGTGTCGGCAGCGGGATTCAGCGCGTAGAGCCCATCCAGCAGGGGCAGAGATGCGTCCAATGCAACCTTTGCTCGCGTATACAAACTGGCTTGCGCGCCGGTGATCCCACCAGCCAGATCCGTTTGGACCGTGTAGGTGCGCGGGTTCCACGTCGATTCGACGTGACCCTCGATGTCCGTGAGGCTGAAAGACTGAGTCAGAGCTCCCACAAAGCCTTTTGGATCTCCCGAGTTTGGCTTCCACCCGAGTACGTCAGCTACTGCTTGGGAGGCGACCTGCCCGAGCCCGAGGCTTGACGCTCCACCGGTGGAAAAACCGCCCCCGCCCGTAGGACGCGAGATAGGGGAGGGAGAATAGCCGACCTCCTCCGTCAAAATCGGGTAAGCCGTAGCATCCTCCACGTTCTTGCTCACCCCTGATTCCCCAGGCACTACGGCGCCAGTCACGATGCAGAGGCCATCAATTTCCTCCTTCGCCATACCCTGCACCTTCTGAATAATCACCGTAATCGAGTCGCCCGGCTGGAATTCGTCTCGTTGAGGATCACTGGATGTGAACGTCCAGGTCACAGCAGAACCCGTCGCATCGATCGAGTGGGTAGCGCTAAAACCCTTGTTCCTGCGTTTTGCGTCTGTGATCGTCATGATTTGCTGAAAATCCACGGAACCCGGGTCGGAGATACTGTAGTTCTTAAAAACGAGAGCGCCGTGTGGGTTGGTGGCGGGCGTTGTGACCACCGGACTGGAGAACTTGATCGTGATCGAATCCGTAGTCGCGGTGCAATCCGTGACAGTGAGGATTTTCGTTCCTGCTGGCACCTTTGTTGCTGGCATAATTCTCTCCCTCTGCAACGATGACTTCTCTGGCCTGCCTCTTACTTTCCTTCCAAAACTGCGTAATACGTCAATCGAGCGTCCAGCAACGCGACTCTAACTAACCCGCTCGACTTCAAATTCCTCAAGCTTGGACTTAGGCACCGTGATGTTTTGACCGACATTGGTCGCCTTCATCGAAATGTTCACGGCTCCTATTCTCTCCGCCAACTCCTGCCAGCATTCGGCCAATGCTCTACTGCCGTGGTCGAGAGGCTCGCGACACTGCTCAATTCCCAGCCTCACGCTCTTGCCCCACGGCAGCCATTCATGACGGCGCGATCGGCCCAGGCGCGAGAGTTCGCTTAGCTTGTCGTACGACACCAGCTCGGACGCGAACTGCTGCTCGATCCGATGGAACTGACTCTGACAACGCGCCAATTCCCTCCGTGCACAATCCAGGTCGGGTGGATGTTCTATGGCTTTGCACGCCCGCAACGCGGACTTGCGTGCCTCGTGCAGGCCTCCGATCAAGTCCAGGGTTGCATTCCCCACCCCGTCCGCGACCGCCGCCTCATCGTTCGGTGGCTTATCTCCGACAGTCACCTGAAGCGCGTTGAGCGCATCATGCAGTTTGTGCAGACTGAACGAGAGTTTCCGGAATGTCTTTTCCAAAGCCATGGAATTACCCGCTTGCCAGTGCTCGATAAAAGTTTTTTGTCAGTACTTCAGGCCGCGCCATCTGGCGATCCAGGGCGATTCTTACTGCACCGATCAGAAATCGCTCGGGAATAATCCCGGGATCCACTCCGGCAGAGAGACGCCGTGAACATTCCTCAATCATCTGCTGCTCTTTGCCGCCGAAGTTCAACACCTTGGCCAAACTCCTGTCGCCCAACGAACGATACGGTTGATAGCACATTGCGTCCACCGCTATCGGGCATGCCTCCGTGAAGCTCTTCAACACTGCACCAGGAATATTTCCCGAGGACGGGTTGGGGTAGATCTTCATCCAAGCCTTGCGGTACTGCCGGCTTTCGGTTTCAAATCCCATGCGCCGCAGCAGCTCGGTGTTGATCAGCATTCGCAAGTAGGGCGTGGGGTGCGGCCCCCTGGAGCTGAAATACACGACCGTTTCTGGCCCGCGGGCAAGAATGTCCATCAAGGAGCCCACAAAACAAGGGCCTCCTAAGAGCATGCCGCTCATGTCGGCGAACATTTCGCGATTCCATCGGACCCAGGTCCTCGCAACTTTGCGACTCGCGCCAGCGCGCAGCAGACTCAAGCCGATCTTCTTAGGAACGTCTCTCGATAATCCGAGATCGGTCTGCAGATTGTGGCTGATCTCGTGCAACACCGCACCGAGCGTCCACGGGTTCACCAGCCGGTGATACGGAAGCTGGATCAGCGGAAACGGGTTCAGCTGCTTCCCGAGCCGTTTCAGCGGAATTCCTCGTCGAAATGTCGCCGGCGAAAAGCCGGTCGCCATGTATGAGAATGGCGGCGGCGCGGGGATAGGCCGCGCCACTGCCAGACCCAAGTAACTCACGCGATAGCAATCGAGCCCGATCCGATCGCAGCTCAACAGCCACTTTGCATAGCGCGTCTGCCGCTGACCAAAAAGCTCGAAATAGAAATCCCAAATCTTTTCGATCCCCCGCACCCAATTGTGAGCAGTCGCTTTCTTGGTCACCAGGTCCTGCAAATGAGCGGTGCTAGGTTCCTGAATGGCAGCTGCCGCAGAACTGCGTACCTTTCCGGACATTTTTAATAGGCCACTCCGAAGTCCCGTGATGAGCGTGTTCACTGCCTGGATGTGCCCTGCAGTGGGAGCTTCGGCACCCGTGCCAAACTCACCGCCTTTGAAAGGCCGGAGAGCGGCCGCGTGCCGAGTCACGTTCAGTGCCTGGGCACGCAACCACGGCGTCATCACCCGAGCGGGTTGGGCAGCGGTTTTCGATCGCTGCCCTTCCGAAGGTGGTGCTCCAGTCGTTGCTGGCGCGGTTTCGATCAGCGTGGCCATATCGCTACCCTGGTTGACGATTACTCCCTATCTCAGGACTTGCCCACAGCACCGGCAATAAGAAGGGGCCGGGGTGCTGCTCGAACTGCCTCCGTGAGAAGGACAGGGCGAGCATGTGCACTGGCCGCCAACAACTTGCCCATAGCGAACCGTAGTCGGCATACGAGTACCCCCTGTTGCCGGAACTCCGGGCGCCGGGGTACCCATTGCATAGGTGCGCTGTCCAGGAGCGGCTCCGTACGGATAGGCATACCGACGTCCGTAACGCCACCGCCAATGCGGCCGAGCTTGGCCAGGCGCGTGCTGCCGGTGGAAGCGGCGATCGAGCACCTGATGACGCTTCAGTGCGTGACGGCGGTGCTGCGGATGTGCAAGCACATGGCGAGCTTGCTTCGCCAGGGTTCTCACCGCCACTCGGGGCGTAATCGTGCGGCCCCGAGCCGCCTGGTGCGCGATGCTGCCCACCGCGCGACGCGCAATCGTGGGAACAGCTTTCACCAGATGGCGCGTTTGCGGATTGCGATGAAGTGTTCTGGCCATCTTCCCGACGCCACGGGTAAGTTGGGGCGTTGCCCTCGTGACAGCACGTGCCATCTTCGGCAAGGCCTTCTTCGCCATTGGCGCAAGCGCCTTGGCGGCAATCGGAAGAAGTTTGCTGGCCGCCATGCCAATGAGGGGGAGAAAGTGTTCCGCGGCTTCGTCTTCTGTCTCCGCCTCGAACGCCAACTCACCCAGGTGCTCCATCATGGCATCGGGGTAGATCTTTCGCATGGGATTGAGCTCCTCTTCCGCCTCGGACTCGGACTCGAAGGCGCTTTCATCCTCAAACTCGTCTTCGGCTTCGCCTTCCCCCAAGAGGCTGCCGACGACATTGCCAATCGCGCCGAGCCAGCCTTCGCCTTCCAGACTGGACTCATCTTCATACTCGTTTTCCAACTCGTCTTCGCCTTGCCCCGAGTATTCATCTTCGAGTTCAGCCTGGATCAGTTCACTCTCGGACTCATATGCCATGATGATTCCTCCTGCAGAAGTTCTCGAACATTGTTGGCGACTGCCGCCAGAGTGCTAGCGAACCGCGCTGCGGCGCCGGCGCATCCCACCGGAAGTGATCCGCCGACGCGGGCGCTTGTACGCCCGGCTCACCTTGAGATTGCGCGTGACGGCCGCTTTGCACGCATGCGGACTGCTCAGCACACGACGCACTTGCTTGGCGGCAGCGCGAGCGGCGCGTTTACGCGTGATGGGAATTCCTCGCGCGGCTTGGCGTTTCAGGTCTTTCACGGTACGACGCATGATTGTCGGCACAGCCCGAACCAGGGGCCGCGTCACTCGGCGACGCCGCAGGAT
>Ga0070714_100002004_pt1 | contig 14895 bp, 15 predicted proteins | sample LARL83metaG_FD_65450 | JGI IMG/M metagenome (GOLD analysis project Ga0070714, IMG submission 65450) | Corn, switchgrass and miscanthus rhizosphere microbial communities from Kellogg Biological Station, Michigan, USA - LAR L8-3 metaG | ecosystem: Host-associated > Plants > Roots > Rhizosphere ...
CGAAGCTTGCAGCCAACATGAAACTTCGCGAACATAAGAAAGTGGGCTTGATCACGATCGACACCTATCGCATCGCCGCCATCGATCAACTCAAGAAATACGCCGACATCATTGGTGCTCCGCTGAAAGTCGTCAGCTCACCAGATGATCTCAAAGCCGCGATCGACTCGATGGCGGATTGCGATTACATCCTGATCGACACCGCCGGCCGATCACCGAATGACACGCTAAAGCTCAATGAACTGAAGAATTTTCTCGCTGCCGCGAAGCCGGATGAAGTTCACCTCGTGCTCTCGACCACAGCCAGCCAGGAGTGCGTGGAACTCGCGATTGAGCGATTTTCCAATGTGCGCGTGGACAAGATTATTTTTACGAAACTCGATGAAGCCGCGCACGTCGGTGTGGTGCTGAACGTCGTGAAGAAAGTAAACAAGTCGCTGTCGTATGTGACGATGGGGCAGGATGTGCCGAACGACATCGAAATTGGTAAGGGCCGGAGCTTGGCGCAAATGATTCTGGGAGGGACGCGATGATGCTGCTCGCGGATAAGGCAATTCGACTGGACGATCAGGCGGCGCAACTGCGTTCGCTGATGAAACAGCGCCGCCGCGCCAAGGTCATTGCGGTGACCAGCGGCAAAGGCGGTGTCGGTAAGAGCAATGTCGCGGTGAACCTCGCGGTGAAATTCGCATCCGCGGGCAAGCGCGTCGTGCTGCTCGATGCGGATCTCGGTCTCGCCAACGCCGACGTGCTCTGTAATCTCGATCTCTCAACAACTCTTTCGCAGGTAATCTCCGGTTCGCGCAACCTGATCGATGCGATCACCAAAGCCCCGGGTGGTTTTGCGATGATCGGTGGCGGTTCGGGCCTGGCGCGGTTGGCGGATTTATCGGAAAGCGATCGCCAGCGGTTGATCGATTCCCTCGCGACCCTCGAAGAGCAAGCGGATGTTATTCTGATCGACACCGGCGCTGGGATTAGTCCGAATGTATTGTCGTTTACGCGGGCAGCGGATCAGGTTCTAGTTGTCACCACGCCAGAACCGACAGCCATCACTGATGCGTATGCAATGATCAAGGTCATCAGTAGAGACCCGGCCGAACGCCGCATCAGTTTGCTGGTTAACCAATCGCGCAGCATCGGTGAGGCCAAGCTCGTTTACGAGCGCATCGCGCGCGTTGCGAAACAGTTCTTAGGAATCGGCGTCCTTGATGCAGGGTCCGTGCCGGTGGATGAGCAGGTGCCGCTCGCGGTTCGGCGTCGTGTGCCGTTCTTAATCGCAGCGCCGAAATCCCCCGCGAGCATCGCGGTGGCGCAGCTGGCGATGCGACTCGAGCAGGGCATCGGATGTGTGAAAGATGACAGAGGATTTTTCGGGCGAATGAATCGCTGGTTCCGGAAATAAATGGGATAACGAAGTTGATATGGCCATTCGAATCGCATCCATCCTCTCGCTGATCTCCTTCACGGTCTGTTTGATCGTCGGTGGATTTCAGGCGGACAACAGCTTCACGACCGCGGTCTCCCGCGCGCTCGCCGCGATGGCGGGATCGATGCTCGTCGGACTGGTTATCGGATGGATGGCGCAAAAAATGCTCGACGAGAACTTGAAGGAAATTCGGGAAAAAACTGGAAAAAATTCCGCGGACCCCTCACATGATGGCCGATAAATGGAAGTGAAGCCCTATACACGTCACAACCGTTGCAGCTATCCGGTGATGGCCGAGGAGACGAAGGAAATATTTAGCGCATGAGCAGACCCCTCATGCAACATTGCCGGGCTGACCGGGAGGATTTATGACCAAGACCGCCAAGCGAGATATCAAGGACGTCTGGATTGAATACAAGCAGACCAAGACCGAGGCGCTGCGGAATATATTGATGGAGCATTACCTCCATCTCGTCCGCTACAACGCCGAGCGCATTCACGTCAAGCTCCCCGATGAGGTGGAGCTGGACGATCTGATGTCCTCCGGCATCTTCGGCCTGATGGACGCCATCGAAGCCTTCGACATGGGGCGTGGCGTTAAGTTCGAAACCTATTGCGCCCCGCGCATTCGCGGCGCGATCCTGGACGAACTGCGCTCGATGGACTGGGTCCCGCGCCTCGTGCGCTCCCGCGCCCATAAGCTTGACGGCGCCAGCAAACAGCTCGAGGTCGAACTGGGTCGCGCGCCAACGAATGACGAAATCGCCAGCCGGCTGAACGTGTCGATGAATGAATTCGACAAGATCTCTAAAGATGCCAGCGCGGTCGGTGTGGTGTCGCTTTCCCGCAAGTGGTTCGAGACCGATTCCAACAAAGACGTCCGCGAGATCGACGTTCTCGAAGACAAGCGCGGCTCCGATCCGGTCCGCGAAATCCAGCGCAAAGACCTCAAGGAACTCATCACCCGCGGTCTATCCCGCGCCGAACGCCTGATCATCGTGCTTTACTACTTTGAAGAAATGACCATGAAGGAAATCGGCGCGACGCTGGACCTCAGCGAATCCCGCGTTAGCCAGATGCATAGCTCGATCCTCGCCCGATTGAAGGCCCAGATGGCGGATCGCAAGAAGGAATTTCACCAGGCGGCTGTCTAACAAGTGACGAGTAACCAGTAACGATTACTCGTCACTCGTTACTCGTTACGATCACGCCGGCCAGGCGATGATGCGTCTGCGCCCCAAGGTGCAACTCCGCCGCGGGGCGGCTGGAAGAATCCACCCGCCACAAGATCAATCGCTGCCGATCGGGGGAAATCGCCGCGATATTCGAATCATCCGCCGCCAGCGCTCGCAATCCCATGTGCGGCGAATGATATTCCATCATCGTTTTATATCGCAGATCTATTCGCCGAAGCGGGGCGTTTTCCAATGCCAATAGCAGATGATCGCCCGCGATCGCAGCGGCGCAGATCGCGCTAGGATGCGTCTGAACATCGCGGATTTGGCGGGTGAATTTGTCCAGTTCATAAACATCGCCGTCGCGCTCCACCAATAGCAATGATGTGGGCGTATCGAGGATCGCGACGAGATTATCCAGCGGTGGCGTATCGATGCGCGCAATGTGGTCGGGATCGCTGCTGAACAGCGAACGCCCGGAGACGAATACGAACGTCGCTTGATCGAGCCGATGCAGCAGCCGTGGCGCGGGTGGGGCGGGGAGAATGTGCGCGGGCTGCGCCGTGTGGTTCAGCGTCCAATGAATAATGCCGCCTTCACTGTGGCAGGCGAAGAACGATTGCAGCAGCGGGCTGTAAAGCACCTTGGAAAATCCGTGCTCCGATGCGAGTTGCTCGGCATGATACGTTTTGATTTCGTCACCATCGGTCGTCATCACAAAAAAACCCGATCGCGCACCGACGAGCAGCATCGGACGCTGCTCGACTTCCGCGAGTTGAATGCTGCGCAGCGGGCCGAGTGTATTCGGCAGATCGATGCGCTGCGGCGGCGCATCGGGGACCGCGGAATCAATTCGGATAATCGAGAACCCCGACACCGTCCAGATTCGACACGGCACAAACTCCGGTTTGGCGATCGGTTCCAGCGGCGGAATGAGCTGATGGCGAATGCTCGGCCGATCAATGTCGATCTGATAAGGCGGCATGAGCTCCATACCGCAAATGAACGCCAGAGAATTCCCCGCGCCGACAATCGCGTCGCGCAGCAGATTGTCGTTGACATGTTCAGCCGAGAGAGCAGTCGTGACTTGCATCGCGGCACGTTCCAGCGATGGCTGGAAGTGAACGAGAATATCCGCGATATTGATCGAGCTGGCGGTGGAGAGAAATAATTCCTCGAACGCCTGTCGTTCGACCGGTTGCGCCAGCAGTCTTACGCTGCATGAGAACGCCACCCGCAGAATCTGTGCATCCGCGGTCGGCAGCGAATCGAACAACCAGCGCAGGCGGAATGGCGCTTCGCGAAAGCGCGCAAGACCGTTGCTGCGCCGCGCCAGTTCGTTGTCGGCCAACTGCATGTGATGAACTTAACCATGCGCCGTGGCGGCGGGAAGGTAGAAGAATGCGAGCGCTAGCAGGGCATACAGCGCCAACAGCATCACACCCTCGAACCAATTGGTTTCGCCATTAAGATTCAGGATAATCACGATGAGAACGGCAAGAAGTATCGACACCACTTCAAGCGGAGTGAACAGCAGGTCCATCGCATGCGCCTGCGGGAATCCGGCACCGTGCAATGCGAGTGAAAGAAATACCAGCAGGGGCGTGGCGAACAGCGCGATCTGAAGCGACGACTGATAAACGATGTTCATCACCGTATCCATGTCATTCCGCCGGGCCAGGAGGATCGTGGTGGAATGCTCCGCTGCATTCCCAATGATCGCGAGCAGGATCACGCCGATGAAGACGGGGCTCCAGCCGAGTTGATCCGCCATTTTCTCAGCCGATCCCACGAGCAATTCGGCGATGATCGCCACCGCCACCGAAGCTGCGAGCAAAATGATCGCGGCCTTGCGCGTGGTCCAGCCTCCCGTATCGGGCGATTCTGATTGATCTGGCGAAAAGATGTGCGCGTGCGTACGCAATGTAAAAAATAATCCCAGCACATATACCAGTACCAGGATCACCGATGTGCCGATGGAGAGCGCCTGCTCGTGCGCGGCGATGTCCACATCATGCAGGCGATGCGCCGAGAAGTCGAAGATCGCCGGCACCAGCATCGCGGCAACCGCGAGGAACAGCATGCCGCCCGCGGTCTCGGCCGCGGCGATATTGAACGATTGTTTCTCGCGCTTCCATCCGCCCACGAGCATCGACGCGCCGCCCACGAGCAGGAGGTTGCCGATGATCGATCCGGTGAGAGAAGCTTTGACGACTTCGTTCAATCCTTTGCTCAAGCCGATAATGCCGATGATGATTTCCGCGGCATTGCCGAACGTCGCATTAAGCAACCCGCCCCACGTCGCGCCCACTCGCCGGGCGAGATGCTCCGTCGATTCGCCCATGAGATGCGCCAGGGGGATGATCCCCAAACCCGCCAAAGCGAAGGTGGTCATCGGCTCCCACGTCTGCGCGCCGAAGAGATAGTGCACGGCGAAGGCGGCGGCGATGCAGAGATAACCGAGAATGTTCAAAACGGTGAGCATACAAATTGCCGTAACGATCAAGAAGTGATCGTTGAAAATCTGATGATCGCGGTCACGGGCGAGACGCCCGTGGTACGTTGGCGCACCCCGTACCACGGGCGTCCCGCCCGTGTCGGGAATCATCGCAAACCAGTTTCTCTCCTAAACCCAGCTCTTCACATACATCAGCAAATCCTCATCGCGAAGAAGATCAGACGAACTGGAAATATGATGAAATCCTTTGGACGTGAAGAAAGCCCGCGCTATCAACTGGGATTTCTGCGCCACCGGCGCCCACATCTTCCGCAGTTTGAAATAACGATTCGCCTGATCAAGCACCGCTTGCAGCAGGGCGGTTCCATGTCCCTGGCGCTGATGCGCCGGTGCAATCTGAATATCGATAAGCTGGATGATCCCCGCCGCCGTCGTCTGCCATGTGGCGTGACCGATCGGTTTATTGTTGGAAATCAGCCGAATCGTCTGGAGAAAATTCCCCTCGCGCCGGCGTGGAATTCGCGGTTCGTATTGGAGTTTCATTGGGGCAATCTGGCTGAAGCGGATTCGCCCGGCAACTCGGCCAGCAGCGACTGCACGCGCTGCGGATCGATGCGGGCTCGGAAATAGCCGTTTAAAGTTCCCGGACCGATCGGGTCGCGCATCGGCCCGCGCGCCGCGGTGTTTTTCAAATCGGCGTTAAGAATTTCGACGAGGAAGAACTGCTCATCGCGCATGACGCGGATAAACCCCGCGCCGTCGTACTGAATAAAATTCGGATGCGGCTGCGTTGGATCGGCGATGATGTACCAGTGAATCGTCGAATTCGTCGCGGCCGGACTATTCGCCTTCGCGCCGCGCGGCGGACGCCAGAAAACCCGCAGGTGCATCAACTGCGAGATCGGCATCCCTTTCACCGGCATCAATTGCGTGTCCGTGATCTGCTGCCCCGGGAAAAGCTGCTGTAGCAAATCCATCTGATGTCCGGGATGCAGCGGCAATTCTTTCGAGTGCAGCGTCGTATTGCGCAGGACGATATCGTACACCCCGTCTTCGCTTTGCGTGGCGTAAGCTTCCGGAAACGATTCGCTGAATTCGCGAGCCGTATCGGCGGAGGTAAATTCCAGTTTGGGTTTCCCCATCGGACCGATGGTGACGCAACCCGAGAAAGCGGTCAGTAGGAATATCGCGCTCACGGCTGCGAGCGTCTGTCTCCCTCGCCAGGTACTCCGGGAGAGGGCAGGGGCGAGGGTGATTTTCATTCCGTCAGTCATGTTGTTGTTCACTCAAGCCCCAGTAACGGCAGCGACTCGCGCTCCACAATTCGCCGCAGCGCCTCGCGCGGCACCATCGGCAGATTCGTCCCCTGCGCAAATTGATTCGTCGAATACAGCGACTCAATGCACTGCTCAGCATTGTTGTACGGGAAATTCGACCCGAACAGAATCTTGTCCATCACCTGATACTGATGTGCCGAGACCAGCGCGTTGTACGCCTGCCACGGCCGGCACAACATCCCCGAAACATCCGCGAAAACATTCGCATGCTTTCCGAGCATGCAAATCGTTTCTTCAATCCAAGGCTGCCCCATCTGCGCGATAACGATTCGCAGCGATGGAAAAGTCCTCGCCACCTCGTCAAACAAATAAGGCCGACCATATTCGAGCTTACTCTGTTCCGTAAATCGCCCGGCCGGGTGGATAAGAATCGGCATCGCCAATTCCTCCGCCGCCGCGTAAACGTGCATCGCCCGGCTATCACTCGGATGAAAATCCTGGTTCGCCGGTGACAGTGTAATCCCGCGCAAATGGAGGTCTGTCCTGGCCGCGCGAACTTCCGCAACCGCGCCGCGCTCGTTCGGATCAATCCCCGCGAATCCGATCAGCTTCGCCGGAAATCGCGTGACGTATTCGGAGATATACCGGTTGGGAACTTCCGCCTTGAGATACCGGCTCTTGAATCCCAGAACGATCGATCTATCCACCGTGCCACTTTGCGCCCAATGATGATCCGCATCCGCCGAGGGAATGGTCATACGCGCCATCGCAGGCCGCCGCCGCGCGCTGCGCGAGACTTCCCCCAACTCCAGTTGCCCGAGCTGGTCTGGAGATTGCCAGATATGCGTATGACAATCGACGATCATGTGCCCGCCAGTGTATCGCGAATCGCGCCACGGCGTCAAAGTTCACCGCTAAGGGATCAGGCGCTAATCGCCGCGTCAGATACCTATGGCGTTTTCCATCATCTCCAGCTCCATTGCCCGTGCAATCGCGAACTCTGGATCGCTGCACAGATTCATTTCGCCCAATTCGCTCATCAGCTCATCCGCATCCTGCAGCTGCCGGAACAGCTTGCCATCCGCGATGCAGAGAATCAGTTTTCGATCGGCGTTGTGCAGGCCTTTTGCCGAATTGTGCAGCGAGTGGACGCTGTTCTCCGAAAGCTGAACGTGTGAGCCCAGGATCAGGACAACGATCTTTTCCCGCCGGCCAACGCGCAGATGCAACTGCCCCAGGTCGGGTGGCCGGCCGGAACCTTTGACATGATAAATTCCCAGCGTCGCCGGGATGATCTGCGGATCGATTCCGAATTTTTGGAATTCGTTATCGCGCATCCTGGTATCGACCAGATCGACCACAGCGATCGGTGTGATCAGATCAAGAACCACCATAAAGCTGAGAAATGCAATCGGCGCCAGCAGGGCGACCGTGTTAAAATAATGAAACGAAGCGACACCCAGCACCGCGCCGGTGAGGAACGAACCCCAGATACTGCCCAGCAGCAGCAGACGCTGAACCGAAGGATGCCGTGGCGAAAGATAGAACGCCCGGCGCAGCCGGCGCAACCGCGAGCCGTGCGATTTTGTGATCAACCATCCCGCGAATTGTGCAGATTCCAGGCCCAGATCGGTCACCACTCCCGTGACGTGCGTCGTCCGCACCTCACCACCGGCGATCTGTGTGATCGTCGCGTTCTGCAATCCCATCGCAAACGCCCCGATCGCGCCCAGCACCATCGCATGGTGCGGAATCCGGCTGTACAGCAAAAACAGCGACAGCAGAATCGCCTCGCACGCCAGCGCAAAGCAGTACATCGATCGATGCCATCGCCGCTGCGCGATCTGCGAAACCACTCCCGAAAATGCCGCCCCCAGAAAAAAACTAACAATCATCCCCGCCACAAAGCTCGCATCATGCCAGAAGTTCTGCGCCAGCCGCGCGCCAAGGGTCGCGGTGTTTCCCGTCATGTTTCCGATGAAAGCGCCGATCACCAGAAATCCGATGGCATCGCTGAATCCGCCCACCCAGGCCAGCGAAACCGCCAGTCGAGCTTTGTTGCGTAATGTATAAGCGTTAGCAGAAAGCACAGTATTTAGCCGTTATACGTCCACCATTACCCGCCCGATCAGTAAGCGGTACCACCTCGCGAGAGGAAAATCACCACCCGCAAGCAGCCTTACATTTTGGAATTCTGATCTTTGTCCAGCCCCCACATTGTTGCATTGGCAAAGCCCCCGTCAATCGATCATTCTTTAGCTGCTCCTTCTCGTGATGTACCGTTGATTACCTCGCGTGCCCTGACGAGCGCTTCGTCGAGATTATCGAAAATGTTCTCCAGCCCGATCTGTTCGTCCATCCTGGCCTTAACGATTTCGAACAGCGGGTGGACGTGCACCCCGCCAAGGAGAAGCAGTGTGCCACGCTTGACGCAGCGGCGGTGGAATTCACGGAGCGCGTTTAAACCGGTGGCATCGATGTGCGGGACATAGCGCATGCGCAGAATAATGACCTTCGGCGACTTTTCGACCTGATCGAGCGCATCGCGCAGGTTGTTCGCGACACCGAAAAAGAATGGCCCATTGATCTCATATACCTCAACGCCGGGCGGGATTCGTTTTTCGGTCAGCCGTCCAGGATCTTTGGGATCAGGTCTTTCGGTCTCCTGCCCTTCGTCGATTTCCTCATTGATTCCGGTCACAGTCGAAACCTGTGCCATGCGCCGCATGAAAAGAATCGAGGAGAGAAGGATGCCAACACCCACCGCGATCGTCAGGTCGAACAGAACCGTAAGCGCGAAAGTAGTCAATAGCACCAGCACATCCGGTTTGGGCGCGCGGAGCAGTGAGTGGAAGTGTTTGAATTCACTGACATTCCATGCCACCAGCACAAGAATCGCGGACAGCGATGCGAGCGGCATCGTCTTGGCCAGCGGCGCCAGGGTCACCATGAGCAGGAGCACGAACACCGCATGCAGCATGCCGGCAACCGGCGTGCGCCCACCACTGCGGACATTGGCGGCGGTGCGAGCGATCGCGCCGGTCGCGGGAAGCCCGAAGAACAATCCGCTGGCAATGTTCGCCGTCCCCTGCGCGATCAGTTCCTGGTCGGATCGATGGCGATAACCCGTCATTCCATCAGCGACGACCGCCGACAGCAGACTCTCAATCGCCCCGAGGAACGCAATCGCCGACGCCGACGGAATTAGTTCGCGCACCATGTGCATGGAGATCGGAGGCATATGCGGCGCCGGGAGCTGCGACGGAATGCCACCGAAGCGCGTGCCGATCGTTTCAACCAGCGGATGAATAGGCGCACCATCGATTCCAACAGTCGATGACCAGCCCATTAGTTTGACGAGTAGCGCGCTCAGACCGACGGCAACGATCGCCGCCGGCACGCGCGGCGCGATCCGTCGCATCGCGCCGAGGATGATCAGCGACCCGACGGCGATTCCCGTAGAGGGCCAGCTGAACGAGTGCCAGTATTGCGAAAACAGCTGGATTTTCCCCAGAAAATCAGCCGGAATAGTGGCGGGCCTGCCATCGGTGTTGAGGATCGTCAGCCCGAAGAAGTCCTTGATCTGCGAGGCACCGATCACCACACCGATGCCTGCGGTGAAACCCGCGGTGACCGGGTAAGGTACGAACTTGATCACGCCACCAAATCGAAAAGCCCCCAGCAGGATCAGAATGACGCCCGCCATACAAGTCGCCAGCAGCAGGCCGGCATATCCATGCGCCGCGCATATCCCAAACACCAGCGGCATAAACGCCGCCGTCGGGCCACCGATCTGCACGCGTGATCCCCCCAAAAGAGAGATCACGAACCCCGCAATAATTGCCGTGAACAGCCCCATCGCCGGTGGGGTGAGCCACGGATGGATAGCGGCCAATTGATCGGCCACATTCTGAGGAATGCTCGCGATGCCCAACGCCATCGCCAGTGGCAAGGCGATCACCGCCACCGTCAGGCCGGCACTCAAGTCCCAAAGAAACGTCGGCAGCGTATAGCCTTCGCGAAGGCAGATGATCAGTTTGGGCGTATGACGCACTTTCCACGAGGACTGCGCGGTCGGCATCGTTGCGACTTCAACTGACATAGTAAAACCACTCCATCCTTCGCCCGGAGGTGCTATTGTCACATCGGCGAAGAACGGGTCAATCAATCACAAGGAGGTTGTGGAGTAAGGGAAAACCCTGATGCGGCGCACCGGTTACGCGCTGCGCGCGATCTGGAGCGCTTCGCGAAGGTCCACGGTCCCTTCATACAAGCTTCGGCCAACAATCGCTCCCCACGCGGGGATCTTCGTCAGCCCCCGGATGTGATCGAGATTGCCCACACCACCGCTGGCGATCACGGGGACGTTACCGGCCTCGCAGAGGCTCTTTGTATGCTCGATATTCGGCCCCTGCAGCATGCCGTCTTTCGCCACGTCGGTGTAGAGGATCGCAGCGAGCGGCCAGTACGTGACCCACGCGGCAATATCCACCGCGAGTTTGTCGGATGTGTTCGTCCAACCACGCGTTGCGACTTTCCCCTCCTTGGCATCTAGCGCGAGGACGATTTGCTGCGGGAATTGCTTGACGAGGACTTCAAACCAGTGCCAGTCTTCCATCGCTTTGGTGCCGACTACGACGCGGGCGGCGCCCGCATCGAGGAGACGCTGAACGTCTTCGGTCGCGCGGATGCCGCCACCGACTTCGACTTTTAATTTCGTGGAACGGATGATGCGCGCGATTAGATCGGTCTGTGCGGGTCGGCCTTCTTTAGCGCCATCGAGATCGACGAGATGCAGCCAACTCGCGCCGGCATCGGAGAAAGATTGCGCGGTTTGGATCGGGTCGACGGCGTAGTTGAGCTGCTGGGTGTAGTCGCCTTGTTTCAGGCGGACGACCTGGCCGTTGCGGAGATCGATACTGGGGAGGATTTCGAGCATGGGCTGGGAAGATTAACCACAGAGTGCACAGAGAACCACAGAGACCAACTTTTCGTTGCGAACAATTTAATTATTTAAAATTTCGGTGATGAAGATTACGTGAGGGCTTTGGTGGACCAAAAACGTCTCTGTGCTTTCGGTGATCTCTGTGGTTAATTTCTCTCGTCATTGCGCATATCGAATATCGATTTGGAAATCCGCCGCCCGGGGGGACATGCTCGCCACGCTGATTTGATCGAACACATTCGGCGTGAGCGTCTTTGTGAACCAGCCGGTTTGGCTTAGTAGTTGGCCGGCGGTGTCGAAGAAGGTGACGCGGTAATCGATGTAGAGCTGGAGGTCTGTTGCTGCACGAAGAGGAACCGTGACATGCAGGAGACCGGCCTCGTCGCGGGCGGTTTTGGGAATGCCAACCGTCGTGTGTTGCTGGAGATCGAAATCGGCGAAATGGACTTGCGCGGGGGCGAAGGGTTCGAGGCGGCCTTCGAGCGGGGGTTTGATGCAGCCGGTCAGGAGGATCAGGGCGAGGATCGTGGGGAGAATGAGTTTCATGGTGTTGTCCGTGTTGGTTGCGCTAAGCCGCAAGCGTTGTCGGGAACGTTTTGGTGAGATTGGGTCATGGCTTTGTCGTGGGTTGGGGTGGTGGTGCGCTCATCCAGGCGCCGGTCAGGTCGTCCATCAATTTGCGGGCGAGGAAGCGCGTGTAGGTGCTGATCTGTCGCTTATCGAGCGGTGCCGGAACATCGACGAAAGCGCGGCCGAGCGATTGCCCGCCGCGGATATTGATTGCTTCGGCGAGCATGCGGACACCGGGGCCACCACCGGCTTGGCGAGTGGGGTGCGCCTGGATTTGGATTAACACGTCGCCGTCGAGGCGCTGGGCAATGTCGGTAAGGACGAAGCGCTCGCCTTTTTCCAACGCATCGGTTTGCTCTTTGGTCAGACGCGCGCGGGCAAGAGTTGGCGACATGACGGTGACCTGGCCATTCGCGGCCAGCCAATCGGTCAGCACATTTTCGACGGCTTCGTAATCGAGAGATTGCGCGGAGACATCGTCGTATTGACCGGGGCGTTCGAACGTGTGCTGCGGCTGATCACCCGGTCGGCCGGAGTAGGTTTCTTTTTCGACGACGACGGGGCCGGAGGTGTTGAGTGGATGTTGTTCAACATCACCGAGCGGGCGCGTGTCGATGACGGGAACGATCTGACCATTGAGTGTGCGATTGACGAAGACAACGAGGTGCGGCCGACCGACGCGGTTGTAGGCATCGACAAACGCGCGCTGTTCGGGCGGGCGCTGGATCAGCAAAGGCTCGTCGTAATAACCCGGCTGCGGCGGCGGATTCTCCGGCGCGATGTCGCTGGGCAGCGGTTTGATAACCTCGCGCTGAACCACAATCGGACGATTTTCCGGCGCGGGAACGGCGACACGCGGCGGGGCGGGATAACAACCCGCAAACGCCAACGCGCTGATTGTCACGAGAGAAATTCTGATCACAGACATCTCCTCATTATTTAGACGGCGCATATTATCCGCCGTTCCGCGCATTTAACGCGATGCACATTTATCAAGACAACGCGACAACCAAAAGGATAGCTCGCGTGTCTATTCTTGCAGCATACTGGTCGAAACCGCGCTATGGTTATAACGTAGGGCGTATTCTCAGGAGAATTGATGATGAAGAGCAAGCTTTTGGTTGCGGCGATTTCGGCGGGCGGTCTGGTGGCGGGCATTACGGGTTGCTCCAGTGACCGGCCCCATCAGTACGGCCAAGACCGGCCACCCGTGACGGATCTATATAGTGAAGATCGCGGCCTGCAATCCAAGGACGTGGTCTCCGCATCTGATCAAATGGCCCACGACCTCCTCGCCGATCCCCGCCTCAATGCATCCGCGACGCAGTGGACAATCGTCGTCGACCACATCACTGATGAATCCCGCGATCATCGGGTGAACATGGATATTTTCCTCGAGCGACTAAAGATGAATCTGGCCCGCTACGGCAATGGCCGGGTGCAGTTGATCGAGAACCGGGCGAAACTTCAGGGCCTGCAGAGCCGGGAACTGGATCCCGTGCGCGGCCCCGATTACGGCCAGGGCGGCGCACCGCAGGGCACCAACGGAATTCAACCGGACTATGCGCTGCATGGCCGAATTATGGAAATGCCCAACCGCGCCACGAGCTATTACCTGATCGAATTCACCGCGACGAATTTGCACACAAGGCAGATCGCTTGGACGAATGGGTATGAGGTAAAGGTTCGCACCGCCGATTAGGAAGAGAGATGAACGCCGAGAAGTGGAGAAATGGAGATCGGAAAAGGAGAGAAATGAAATTGTTCAGGTCATTGTCTTCCCTGTATTCCTCCACCTCTCCACCCCTCAGCGTTCATCTATTTCTTCTGACCGTGGTGTGCGCCGGCTGCGCGGCACCAATGTCGCAAAGCCACAACACCGCGCTTGACGACGTCGATCTCGTGAAGATGACCGACGACATGACGATGAAAATCATGGCCTCGCCCGCGGTGCAGGCCGCGATGGCGCGGGAAGGCAAACTCTTCGTCGTCGTCCAACCGGTCGAGAACCAGATGCAAGCCGAGATCTTACCGCGCGGCCCAGCCGAGGCGTTCACCGCGCGATTACGCGCAATGCTCGCCCGGCGCGCGCCGGATCGCTTTGACTGGATCATGAATCGCGAAACGTTCTATCGCCTGCGCAATCGCGAGTTGGATGTGCCGCTCGGCGAGAGCCCCGATGCGGTGAATCCGAAATATGCGCTGACGGCAAAATTTTCTTCGCTGGCTCAGGAAGATAGCAAGCATCGCAGCAGCTATTACCTGTGTACGTATGAGCTGACGGATCTGAAAGATCGCACGGTGCTGTGGACGGATGCGTACGAGGTGAAGAAGGCCGTCGTGAAAGGGTTTTTGGATTGAAGTTCACGAACAACGACAAGCCGTTGTTGACTGCATACGTTGCCCGCGGCAGCGGGCGTGGGTCGGGGTATGGGCTGCGCTTGATCGCCGTGCTTCTCGTAATCCTTCTGATGATCTGGATGCTCACAGGCTGCGCGCCGACGGCAGCCCAAATGGACGTGACCAAAGCCGTCCACGCATTTGAGGGCGGAAATTACGCGATGGCGAGGGCGCGATTGCGGCCACTCGCGGAGAAAAAGAACGAAGATTTCGTCCTGAACAATTGCCGCCTTGGATCGGCGTGCCTGGCGGATTATCACCTCGACGAAGCCGAGTCCGCGTTCCTCAACGCCTACGATGTCATGAATTCCGTTGGCGTCAACGACGGCGGCCGATCGCTCGGCGCCGTGCTGGTCGACGAAAAAATCAAAGTCTGGAAGGGCGAGCCGTTCGAGCGCGCGATGACGAGTTTCTATCTCGGCCTGATTTACTACATGCGCCAGGATTACAACAACGCGCGCGGCGCGTTTGAGAACGCGCTATTCAAGCTGCGCGACTACGGCGAAGCCAAAAAAGGCGACGATAAATACCAGTCGATCGAGAACGATTTCACGCTCGCGTACATCATGCTGGGCCGATCCTGGCAGAAACTCGGCCGGCCGGAGCTCGCCAAATCGAATTTCGAGCGCGCAGCGCATTTG
>Ga0070714_100002005_pt1 | contig 14893 bp, 10 predicted proteins | sample LARL83metaG_FD_65450 | JGI IMG/M metagenome (GOLD analysis project Ga0070714, IMG submission 65450) | Corn, switchgrass and miscanthus rhizosphere microbial communities from Kellogg Biological Station, Michigan, USA - LAR L8-3 metaG | ecosystem: Host-associated > Plants > Roots > Rhizosphere ...
CGCCACCGGCCTGTCGCGCACGCGGGCCAAAGCATTGATCGAAGCGGGTCACGTCTCGGGCGCGGCGACGATACGGGAGGCGGACTTCCGGGTCAAACTGGGCCAGCGCTTCGCCATCATAGTCCCCGAACCCGAGCCGGCCGAGCCACAGCCCGAGGACATCGCGCTTCGGATCGTCTACGAGGACGCCGACCTCCTGGTGATCGACAAGCCGCCCGGCCTGGTCGTTCACCCCGCACCAGGGCATCGCGGCGGAACGCTGGTAAACGCCCTTCTCGCCCATTGCGGCGCCAGCCTGTCGGGAATCGGCGGGGTCCGCCGGCCGGGCATCGTCCATCGTCTCGACAAGGACACCAGCGGGCTCATGGTAGTGGCCAAGAACGATGCCGCCCACGCCGATCTGTCGCGGCAATTCGCCACCCGCGAGGCGGGGCGCACCTACGCCGCCGTCGTTTTCGGCGCGCCGCGCGAAAAAAGCGGCGTCATCGAGGGTGCCATCGGTCGGGATCCGCGGAACCGAAAGAAGATGGCGGTGGTTACAAAAGGAGGGAAGCTCGCGCGAACGTCCTACCGCCTGGTCCGCGCCTTCGGACCGCCCTCGGCTCCCGTGGCCAGCCTGCTCGAATGCAAGTTGGCAACGGGCCGGACCCATCAGGTCCGTGTACACCTTGCCCACACTGGGCATCCGATCGTGGGCGATCCGGTTTACGCCCGGACGCGGATCGGCCGAACGCGGAGTTTCGGGATTGCCGCGTCGGCAATCTTGAACTTTCCGCGCCAGGCGCTTCACGCCGCCAAGCTTACGTTCCGGCATCCCCGGAGTGGCGACACGATCACCTTCGAATCTGAATTATCACATGATTTCAGCCAATTGATATGCGCCTTAGAGAGAATGTAAATTTTTCTTGCCTATTTAGACTAATTTAGTAAGGTATGTGCGTTCCGCACTATCGGCGGAGCAAAGGAGAGTTCCAATGGCATCCGTCGCAAGCCTGCCCATGTTGACCCCTGAAGGGAATCTGTCGCGTTACCTGCGCGAGATTCGCACCTTCCCGATGCTCGAGCCCCAGGAGGAATTCATGCTCGCCAAGAGCTGGCGCGAGCATGAGGACCTCGAGGCCGCCCACAAGCTCGTCACCAGCCATCTGCGGCTGGTGGCCAAAATCGCCATGGGCTACCGCGGCTATGGGCTGCCCTTGGGCGAGCTCATCTCCGAAGGTAACGTCGGCATGATGCAGGCGGTGAAGCGCTTCGATCCCGATCGTGGCTTCCGGCTCGCGACCTACGCCATGTGGTGGATCCGCGCGGCGATCCAGGAATACATCCTTCACTCCTGGTCGCTGGTGAAGCTCGGCACCACTGCGGCGCAGAAAAAGCTGTTCTTCAACCTGCGCAAGATCAAGGGCCAGATGAAGGCGATCGAGGAAGGCGACCTCGCGCCCGAGAAGGTTGCGGCCATTGCCGAGCGCCTCGGCGTCGAGGAACGGGAGGTGGTGGACATGAACCGTCGCCTCGCCAGCCCCGATCATTCGCTGAATGCGCCGGTGCGCGCCGATTCGGAAGGCGAATGGCAGGACTGGCTGGTCGACGAGAGCGCCAACCAGGAAGCGACACTCGGCGAAAGCCAGGAGCTCAGGGAACGCCGCCGTCTGCTGGCGTCGGCCCTGAGGACGCTCAACAAGCGCGAGCGTCACATTCTCTCCGAGCGGCGTCTCACCGAGGATCCGGCGACGCTCGAGGATCTCAGTCACCGCTACGGCATCAGCCGCGAGCGCGTGCGTCAGATCGAGGTGCGGGCGTTCGAGAAGCTGCAGAAGACGATGAAAGCGACTGTGGCGGCCGAGCAGCGCGCTCGCGATGCCAAACGCCTGCCGGAACGCGAAGCCCGCACCTAGGGTTTCGAATTTTCGGTCCCAAGATGGGCGGACGCTTCGGCGTCCGCCTTTTTTTGGGCCAGCGCCGCGTCGGCCATTCGAGGTCGGGCGGGCTGGTCGGCGTTACGGAGCGCTCAGGGGTTGCTCGCCGCCTTTGCCCCCGCGGCCTGAGCGACTTCCTCGCCCCACTCTTCCAGCAGTTGCCGCTGGCGTGCCTTGAGCACCTTGATGCGGTGGGCTCCCGTCAGCTCGACCTGAAGCCAGGCGATCGACGGAGCGGAGAGAAAAACGATCCAGCCCATCGCCGCACCGCCGTACATCACCAGCCAGGCATAGGGATTGGTCAGCATCTGCATCGCCGCGAGCGTCGTGTGATGCATCCAGATCTTCACGAGGTACGGAGCCACCCCGGCGAAATTGAGGCAGCCCACGCACCGGGTGAGGTAGTGCCGTGGGTAGCGGTCGATCACTACGGTGACAAGCGTCGGCAGGCCGCCCACGACCAGGATCAGCGCGGTCGGCAGCATCACGAACAGAAGCGTGATGATCGCGCCGGTGTAAATCAGATTGTTGAGCACAGGCGTGCGCCGGCGTCCCGGGACGGCGCGCCGGACCGGCAACGGCTTCGCCTGGACCGCCGGACGCGGCGGCGGCGCGGAAGAGCGAGACGGCTTTCTTGCGACCATGTTCCTGCCCTCAGAGAGCCATCGCGACGGCGACGGCGGTCGCAGCCAACCCAAGCACGAGCGACAGCCAAGAGCCCATCATGTGACCGTACTGGCGCGCATGCTCGGGGCTCGAGGCGCCGCCCGATTCGATAAAGCGGACCTCGGTCTCGAGGCGGGCGTACTCGCGAACCGCCATCTGGAACTCATCGCGGTCGCGGCGGCGCTGGTTGGCGCCGACGATAAAATCCTGAAGCCGCGTGAAATCGCCGCCGTCGAGAACGGCCGGCAACGCGTTTTGCAAGCGCTGGCGGGTGGCGCGGCGATGAAAGCTCTCGATCACCGGCTTGAGCGACGGCTCGATCCAGCGCGCGAGCCGCGGCAACGCGCGCGGGCCAAGCTTGGCCTGCAGGGCTGCGATCAGCCCAACGACGCCGAAGATGTGGCTCGTCGTTCCGGCCGGGGCCGAAAGAAGCGTGAATATCTCCTCGGAAATGGTCGTGCAGTGGGCGGCGATGAAGGCGGCGATATGCCGATCCACCGGCAGGCCCTCCGCCTGACCGGCCACCCGTTCCAGCGCCGGTAGGAGATCGGCAAGCTCGTTGACTCTCTGACCGAGCACAAGCGGGCTCTGACAGGGATAGAGCTGATTGAGTTCGTAAAGCACGCGCTCGACGCCCTGACCGGGGCGGTTGTCGCCGAACGCCCGCCCGACGCGCCGGAAGGTCTGGACGATGCTTTCGATCTCGGCATCGTCCTCGCTGGTGGTGAGCTCGATGGAGAATTCGGGGAGCTGCTGAATCATCATCTCGCCGGCATCCCGGAGACGCTCCGGCTCGCCGAACGAAGCAGCAACGGCAGCCCCCATACCGTCGATATAGGCCGAGAACGACTTGTAGCGAATGGGCGCCCGCCGATCGAGAGCGACGCACAGCCGGGCATTCATGCCGGCATCCATGCCTCCGGGGAACGACTTGCGACCCATTGCCCAGCGCCAGTCGAAGGCCTTGGCGACTGCCGTCAGATAAGCGGTTTCCTGAATCGAGCGGGCGAGCCAGTTGATCAGTTCTTCTTTCTTGTCGACGAGCGACGCCGTCCGCCATTTGGCCGCGAGCTGCGCGGCGAGCGGCCGGCAGGCATAGAAGTTCTGTCCGCCGAGCGACATCGGACGCAGCGCGCGCTCGGTCTTGGTAACCACGAAAACCCGGCCGCGGCGCTCGCGGACCCAGCTCGCGACGTCATCGACCGTCCAACGCTGCGCCGTCTCGTCCTGGAGCATGCCGCGTAGGAGATCGCGGAAACCTCCGGTGATCGGCTGGGTGCCGAGTAACGTGGCGAACGAACCCGACCCAAGGCGCGCGGTCATCAGCTCGATGTCGTTCATGTGCGCAACCGGGTTGCGCCCGAGATGCAGCATGAGAAGCGTGACGCCGAGCGAGAAGACGTCGTTGGCGAGCGTGCCCGGGCCGCGGCCGGACGGCAGGCACATCGCTGATCCGATGGTCTCGAACACGGCAGGCTGAGATGCGGCGGGCGGCCCGGTGAGGAAATCGCCGAGCGCGTATTCGCGCGAGGCTCCGGCACGCTTGAAGATGTTGGAGGGGCGAATGCTGCGATGGGTGACGCCGAGCAACGCCAAGTTGCCGAGTCCATCGACGATCGGCGCAAGCACCCGATCGATGATGTCCGCGAGCGGCATCGGCCGCATGATGGCGGCAAGATCGGGCATCAGAGCGGGACCGGCGGGACGCTCGCCGACCAGCGCGAGACGGCGGCGGCCGTCGGCCCAGGTCACGGTGCCGAAGTCGACCAGGTCGAAGAAGCCCCGCGAGCGGGCGCCGATCATGCGGACGATAGCGCCCTCGCGGCACGGCAGGACATCGGAGACGATGAGCGCGTAGAGGCCCTCGCTGACGCCCATAAGGTCGCGGGCGGCGAACGCAGCTGCCCACGGGGTCGCAAGCTCGGGCAGCGGCTGGTCGATAAGAATCTCCAGCCGTTCCTTGAGCACGATGACGCCGGCACTCGCGCCAAGGGAGGCGCTCACGGGGGCGACCGGGCTTGGGGCTTCCACCCCGCCCGGCGGATTGAGAGTTCTCGCCTCCACCGCCATAAAAACGTTGCCTTTCCGACACGGACCGCAATCTGCGAATCCTGCCTGAGAAAGGCAAAATGTTCGTTAACGAATGGCCTGTCGGTTAAACCCGCTCAATCGTCGCGAAATAAAAATCCAACGTCGAATCAATGGTTCCGAGCAATGGGACGGCAAAAGGCAGCATCAGCCAGTAAAGGGATCATGGACGAGGATGGTGTCGTCGCGCTCGGGGCTGGTCGACAGGATGGCCACCGGGGCCTCGATCAGCTCCTCTATGCGGCGAACGTATTTGATGGCGCTGGCAGGCAACTCGGCCCACGACCGCGCGCCGCGGGTGCTCTCGGTCCAGCCCGGGAAGGTTTCGTAGACCGGCTCCACCGCCGCCTGGACATCCATGGCCGACGGCAGGTGCGAATAGGTTTCGCCCCTATAGCGGTAGCCGGCACAGAGCTTCAGCGTCTCGAAACCGTCGAGAACGTCGAGTTTGGTCAAGGCAATGCCGTTGATGCCGCCCACCTTGATCGCCTGGCGAACCATGACCGCGTCGAACCAGCCGCAGCGGCGCTTGCGCCCGGTCACGGTGCCGAACTCGTGGCCGCGTTCGCCCAGCATTTCGCCGACGGCGTCGTCGAGCTCGGTCGGAAACGGACCCGCGCCGACGCGGGTGGTGTAGGCCTTGGTGATGCCGAGGACGTAGTTGATGCCGCCGATGCCCATGCCGGCACCGGTCGCGGCCTGCCCGGCAACGGTGTTGGACGAGGTGACGTAGGGATAGGTGCCATGATCGATGTCGAGCATTGCCCCCTGGGCACCTTCGAACAGGATGCGCTTGCCGGCGCGGCGCGCGTCATCGAGCCGCCGCCATACGGTGTCGGCGAACGGCAGCAACTTGGGCGCAATAGCCTTGAGCGACGACAGGAGCCGGTTGCGATCGATCTCGGGAGCGCCCAGACCGCGCAGCAGTGCGTTGTGGTGGACGAGAAGGTGATCGATCTTGTCGCCGAGCGTCTCCAAGTTGGCGAGATCACAGACCCGGATCGCCCGGCGCGCCACTTTGTCCTCGTAGGCGGGGCCTATGCCGCGGCCGGTGGTGCCGATGGCGGCGCGCCCCCTCGCCTCCTCGCGCACGCGGTCGAGCTGCGAGTGAAGCGGCAGGATCAGCGCTGCATTCTCGGCGATGATGAGATTCTCGGGCGAGATCTTCACGCCGTCCTTCTGGATCGCCTCGATCTCGGCGAACAGCGCCCATGGATCGATCACGACGCCGTTGCCGATGATGGAGAGCTTGCCGGGACGTACCACTCCCGACGGCAGCAGGCTCAGCTTGTAGGTGACGTTGCCGATCACCAGCGTATGGCCGGCGTTGTGACCGCCCTGGAAGCGCACAACGACATCGGCCCGGCTCGAGAGCCAGTCGACGATCTTACCTTTACCTTCGTCGCCCCATTGGGCGCCGACGACGGCGACGTTGGCCATGATGTCCTCTCAGAGTGACGTCAAGCGATCGGACGGGTACGCCCGTCGGTGAACAGGTGGGCACAGCCGAGGCGCTTCGCCTCGACGGCGGGATCGGCGCCGCGATCAAGCCCGGCGATGGTCGTCCAGCCCTCGGCGCGGAGCTGTGCGGCGTCGCCCGCGGAAACGCCGAGCGGAACGTAGATGCGCCGTGCCGGAGGAACGGAGGCGGCCGCGCGGAGCACCGTATCCATGAACAGCGTGAACCCCGTCGAGGGCTCGCCCTTGCCGCCGTTGCCGGCGCGGTAACGGCCGCCGCGCCCGAGCTCACCGCGCGAGCGGCGCGAGAAGATCGAGAAGCTGATGCCGGTGTGGTATTCGAAACCGCGATTCTCGACCGGATCGATGGTGAGCGCCACCCCGGGCGCCGCCTCGCGGACACGGGCGACGACGTCTTCGAGCCCGGCGATAGCGGTCCGTGCCGACGCCGGGAGATCGACGCCTTTAAGCGCAGCGAGTGCCGGATCGGCGGGCCCAGCGGCAGCCAGGAGCGCTTCGAGCACTGCTGCCGCGCGACCGCCGAGTGACTTCACGGCCGCCGCGTCCTTGCGATCGAGCGCGGCGCGGACCTTGGCGAGCGCCGGTCCCTCGACATTGGCGACGGCCGCCACCGCCGATACGAGCGGCGGCAGATTGAGATCGACCGATATGTCGGCAACGCCGATGGCGGCTAGGGATTCGGCCGCCAGCGCCACGATCTCGGCATCGGCCGCGGGTGAATCGCTGCCGATCAGCTCGCAGCCCATCTGCCCAAACTGGCGCTCCGGGCGAAGCTGGCTGCCCGCGACCTGAAGCACCTGACCTGCATAGCAGAGCCGGAGCGGCCGAGCGATGTGGCTGAGACGCGTGGTGGCGATGCGGGCGATCTGGAGCGTCATGTCGGCGCGCACCGCCAGCATGCGGTGCGACATCGGGTCCATCAGCCGGAAGGTGCGCGCGGTCATCGACGAGCCGTCGCCCGCCAGCAACGTGTCCTCGTATTCGACTACCGGCGGCTTGACCTGCTCGTAGCCCGACGCCCGGACTCGGGCCATCAGGCGGCCGACGATATCGGCCTCGAAGGCTGCGTCCGGCGGCAAGATGTCGTTGAACCCGGGCGGCAGCAGCGCCCGGGTGCCGTCCTCGTTCATTCCGTCCGCCCCCTCATTGCGCGCCCGATCGCTCGCAGCCTGGTTTCGCAATAGGCGTGATCGACCGCGACGACTCCCCTGGCTTACGGCGCCAGTTTAGAGCACACCGCGAGTTTAGAACACCAGCGCCTTCGCCTGCACCATGTTGGGGAGCGCCCGGACCTTGGCGACGACGTCGTCGCTAAGCGGTTGGTCGACGTTGATCAGGGCCACGGCGTCGTCTCCGGCACCCTTGCGGCCCAGATGGAAGGTGGCGATGTTGACCGAATGCTCGGCCAGCGCCCGGCCCAGCGCCCCGATGAAGCCCGGCTTATCCTTGTTCTTGACGAACAGGACCGACGCGCCGAGCTCGGCCTCGACCGAGATGCCGTCGACGTCGACCACGCGTGGCTTGTCGCCGAACAGCGTGCCGGCAACCGACAGCTTGCCCTTTTCCGTCTCGACGGTGACGCGGATCAAGGTTTGATAGTCCGTGGCGCGCTCGTGCTTGGCTTCCGTCACCTCGATGCCGCGCTCGCGGGCGATCACCGGCGCGTTGACCATGTTGACCGAGTCCATCAGCGGCGACAGCAGCCCCATAAGGACGATGGCGGTGAGCGGCCGGGTGTTGAGATCGGCGACGTGGCCGTCATAGTCGATGGTGATCGACTTGATGCCCGATTCGGCAAGGCGGCCGGCGAAGCCGCCCAACTGCTCGGCGAGTTTCATGTAGGGACGCAGGCGCGGCGCGTCCTCGGCCGAGACCGACGGCATGTTGATCGCGTTCACGACCGCCCCCGTCAGAAGGTAGTCGGAGATCTGCTCGGCCACCTGAAGCGCCACATTCTCCTGGGCTTCCGCGGTGGAAGCGCCGAGATGCGGCGTGCACACCACCTGCTCCATGCCGAAGAACACTGATTCCTTGGCCGGCTCGACGCGAAACACATCGAGCCCGAGGCCCTTGATCTGCCCGGATTCGAGCGCCGCCTTGACGTCGGCCTCGACAATCAGCTCGCCGCGGGCGCAATTGATCAGGCGGACGCCTTTCTTCATCTTGGCGATGGCTTTGGCGTCGATCATGTTCCTGGTGGCATCGGTCAGCGGCACGTGCAGCGTGATGAAATCGGCGCGCTTGTAGAGGTCGTCGAGTTCGACCTTCTCGACGCCCAGATCCCGCGCCCGGTCCGGCGACAGATAGGGATCGTAGGCAATGACCTTCATCTTGAGGCCGAGGCCGCGCTCGGCGGCGATCGAGCCGATGTTGCCGCAGCCGATGACGCCCAGCGTCTTGCCTGAGATTTCCACGCCCATGAAGCGGTTCTTCTCCCACTTTCCCGCCTGGGTCGAGGCGTTGGCGGTCGGCAGATCACGGGCCAGCGCGAACAGCATGGCGATGGCGTGCTCAGCCGTCGTGATGGAATTGCCGAACGGCGTGTTCATGACGATCACCCCACGGCCGGTCGCCTTCGTCACGTCGATGTTGTCGACGCCGATGCCGGCGCGCCCCACCACCTTGAGCTTCTTGGCCGCGGCCAACACCTTCTCGGTGACCTTGGTCGCCGAGCGGACGGCCAGGCCGTCGTAGTCGCCGATGATGCTCAACAGCTCGTCGGCCTTGGTGCCGGGCTTGTAATCGACCTCGATGCCGCGTTCTTTGAAGATGGCGACGGCTTGGGGGCTCAGATCGTCGGAAATGAGAACCTTGGGCATGACGAAGGAATCCTTCGGCTGGAATGGGTTTGGAAAAATCGAGAGCGATGCGGATGAGCCGCTCAGGCCGATTCGGCCTGGGCGTAGGCCCACTCGAGCCACGGGAACAGCGCCTCGAGATCGGATTTCTCGACGGTGGCACCTCCCCAGATGCGCAGCCCCGGAGGCGCATCGCGATAGGCGTCGATGTCGTAGGCGACTTTCTCGTGTTCGAGCGAAGCCACCATCGTCTTCGGCACCTTGGCCTGCTCCTCGGGTGGCAGGGCCGCAACCCAGGGCGCCACGATCTTGAGGCAGACCGAAGTGCAGGAACGAATCGCCGGGTCCTCGGCGAGGAAGGCGATCCACGGATTCTTCGCGACCCAGGCAGCGATCGCCTTGAGATTGTCCTCGGAGCGCTTGATCAGCGCCGGCAGGCCGCCGATGCCGTCGGCCCAGTGCAGCGCCGCAAGCTGATCCTCGACGGCCAGCATCGACGGCGTGTTGATGGTGTCGCCCTTGAATATGCCTTCGAGGATCTTGCCGCCTGCGGCCATTTTGAAGATCTTCGGCATCGGCCACGGCGGCGTATAGGTGGTGAGACGCTCGGCCGCGCGCGGAGAAAGCGCGATCATGCCATGCTGGCCCTCGCCGCCCAGAACCTTCTGCCAAGACCACGTGACCACATCGAGCTTATCCCACGGGATATCCATGGCGAACACCGCCGAGGTCGCGTCGCAGAGCATCAGGCCCTTGCGGTCCTTCGCGATCCAGTCGCCGTTCGGAACGCGGACGCCCGAGGTGGTGCCGTTCCAGGTAAAGACCACATCGTGATCGAAGTCGACCTGCTTGAGATCGGGAATCTTGCCGTAATCCGCCTTCAGCGTGCGGACGTCCTTGAGCTTGAGCTCCTTGGTGATGTCATTGACCCATCCGGAGCCGAAACTCTCCCAGGCCAGCACGTCGACGGGGCGCGAGCCCAGCAACGACCACATCGCCATCTCGAAGGCGCCGGTATCGGAGGCGGGCACGATGCCGAGGCGCCAGTCCTTGGGGACGCCGAGAATCTTGCGGCTCATATCGATGACGGCCGCGAGTTTGGCTTTACCATCCTTCGAGCGGTGCGACCGCCCGAGAGGGGTATCTTTCAAATGGTCTACGGACCAGCCGGGGAATTTGGCGCAGGGGCCTGAGGAGAAAGCCGCATTGCGCGGCCGAACGGACGGCGTCGTCATCTGGCTATTCCTTCCAGAATAGTTGCGCCCCGTTGGGGGGGCGTGTCCCGCGGCGGAGTATAGAGAGGGACTTTCGCGGGTCAACAGAAAGCCGACGCGCGTCAGCCATGCGCGGAGCATCGATGGCAAGCCGGGCGGAACAGGTCAGCGCGGAACGGGGAAGGATCGCACCGTATGGCCGTGCCCCAAGGGTCCATGGCCTTCGCCGAGACCGGGTGCCGACGCGATCGCCGTGATCACATAGGCACGCGCACGCGCCACCGCGTCGGGAACGCCGAGTCCTTGCGCCATGCCGGTGGCAACGGCCGAGGCCAGAGCGCATCCGGTGCCGTGGGTCGAGGTCGTCTCGATCCGCGGCGAGCGGAAGATGTGCATTCCGGATTCCGACGCGAGCATGTCGACGACTTCCGGACCGTCGAGATGGCCGCCCTTCAGCAGCACCCACTGGCAGCCGAGGGTCAGCAGCATCGTGGCGGCATGCGCCATAGCCTCTTCGTCGCGGATAGTGAGGCCGGTCAGTGTCTCCGCTTCGGGGACGTTGGGCGTAACGACGTCGGCCAGGAACAGAAGCCGGCGCTTCAGGACATCGAGCGCCGCGAGATCGAGAAGCCGCGTCCCGCCTTTGGCGATCATCACCGGATCGACGACCAACGGAACTGCCTGTGCCCAGGTCTCGATCACGTTGCACACGGCGTCGATTGCAGCCGCCGTCGGCAGCATGCCGGTCTTGATCGCATCGGCACCGATGTCGTCGAGCACCATCTCCATCTGCCGGACGATGAAGTCCGGCGAGACGTTCTCGATGGCATCGACCCCGAGGGTGTTTTGCGCGGTGAGCGCGCTGATTGCGGTCGCCGCATAGCCGCCCAGCGCGGTCACCGTCTTGACGTCACCCTGGATGCCGGCGCCGCCGCCCGAATCGGAGCCGGCAACAACGAGGACGCGGCCGATCTTTCCCGGAGACCGCTCCATCGCCGGACTCTAGCTTCGCCCGACCGCGGCGATCGCGGAAACCACCCGCTCAACCGCCGCAGCGACGACCTTCTGATCGTCGCCTTCCGCCATCACCCGCAGGAGGGGCTCGGTGCCCGAGGGGCGCACCAGAAGGCGACCTTGCTTCCCGAGCGCCGCCTCCGCCTCGCGGACCGCGCTTTGCACCGGCTTGGCGTCCAGGGCCGACGGCTCGGCCGGAATGTTCTTCAAAAGCTGTGGCAGTGGTTTGAACAGGCGCGCAACGGCGCTCGCCGGACGCTTCGCCTCGACGCAGGCCGTCAGCACCTGGAGCGCGGCAATCAGGCCATCGCCGGTCGTCGCGTAGTCGGAGAGGACAAGATGGCCCGACTGCTCGCCACCGATGTTGGCGCCCGATTCGCGCATCTTCTCGACGACGTAACGGTCGCCCACGGCGGTGCGGAGAAGGCCGATGCCGAGGTTCTCGAGATAGCGCTCAAGGCCCAGATTCGACATCACTGTCGCGACGATCGCGCCACCTCTGAGGCGGCCGGTTCGGAGCCAGACCGAGGCAATCAGCGCCATCAGTTGGTCGCCGTCGAGGAGCGCACCGGTTTCATCGGCCATCGTGACACGGTCGGCATCGCCATCGAGGGCGACGCCGAGGTCCGCTTTGTGCTGGCGCACGGCATCCTGCATGGCCTTGGGCGAGGTCGAGCCGCAGTCCTTGTTGATGTTGAAGCCGTTGGGCTCTACGCCGAGCGCGATCACCTCGGCGCCGAGCTCGCGCAGCACCGTCGGCGCCACCCTGTAGGCGGCGCCATGGGCGCAATCGACGACGATCTTGAGGCCGTCGAGGGTAAGGCCTTTGGAAAGGCTTCCCTTGACGAACTCGATGTAACGGCCGACGGCGTCGTCGAGGCGCTGGGCTCGCCCCAGGTGAGCGGGTGCGGCAAGATCGTCGGCATCATCGGCGCGCATGCGCTGTTCGATCCGAGCCTCGACCTCATCGGAGAGCTTGAAGCCGTCGGGACCGAACAGCTTGATGCCGTTATCCTCGAACGGGTTGTGGGACGCCGAGATGACCACGCCAAGATCGGCGCGCATGCTGCGGGTCAGCATGGCAACCGCTGGCGTCGGCAGCGGGCCCAGCAGGAACACGTCCATCCCGACGGAAATAAAGCCTGCGGTCAATGCCGGCTCCAGCATATAGCCCGATAGCCGCGTGTCCTTGCCGATCACCACCCGGTGGCGATGGCCACCGCGGGTGAATTCGGCCCCGGCCGCGCGACCCACCGCGAGCGCCACCGCGGCCGTCATCGGCGCGGCGTTGGCGGTGCCGCGAATTCCATCGGTGCCGAACAGCGAGCGATTCATGGACGGGCGCGAGCCGTGTTCCTGATGTGCGGAATCGGCGCAAGATTACAGGAGGATGTCAAGGGAGGCGAGCCCGCACCCGCGGTGGAAAGCAATAATTGTTACGAAACATTGCGCACGGATTGCCACAGCGCGAGCGCCTGGGCGCTTTCCGCGAGATCGTGCACCCGCACCACGTCGACGCCTTGATCGAAGCCATGGAGAAGAAGCGCCAGCGAGCCCGGCAGCCGCTCCTTGGGGTTCGCTACGCCGGCCGTGCGTCCGATGAAGCTCTTGCGGGAAACCCCCAGGAGCACGCCGACGCCGAGCCCCTTGTAGAGCGCCATAGCGCTCAGGATGGCTCGGTTGTGCTCATCGGTTTTGCCGAAGCCGATGCCGGGATCGACCAGGATCGAGCCACGCGGAATTCCGGCGGCGAGCGCCGCCGAAACACGCGTATCAAGATGGTCGAAGACATCGAGCGCGGCGTCGTTATAGCGGGGATCGACTTGCATGGTGCGGGGATCGCCCGACGTGTGCATCAGGATCACCGCGGCACCCGTTCCGGCGACGGTCGCGAGCGATGCCGGGTCATGAATTCCCGCACTGACATCGTTGACGATGCGAGCACCGGCGGCGATTCCGGCTTTCATCACTCCGGCATTGCGGGTATCGACCGAGACCAGTTGCCCCTCCGCCGCGAGCGGCCTCATCACGGGCAATATGCGGGCAAGCTCCTCGGCCTGCGAAACCGGAGCCGCACCCGGCCGCGTCGATTCGCCGCCGATATCGAGAATGTCGGCGCCGGCGGCAATCATGGCGCGCGCGCGCGCAAGCGCCGAGTTGGGCGACAGACATTCCCCACCGTCGGAGAAGCTGTCCGGAGTGACGTTGATGACCCCCATCAAGCGTGGGCGGTCGAGCGCGAGGCCCGCGAATGGATCGAGGGCGACGGCGTGGGACGCGAGGAGCGATTCGATCCGCTCGGCTGCCCAGAAGCCAATGCTGTCCGCCCAGTGACGGAGCGCCGCGGCGGGAGCGCGGAAACGATGCACGTCGCGCGGCGAACGCACGGCGAGTTCGGCCCATGTGAACCATGCCCGCCCGCCGGCGAACGACAGAACATCGGCGCCGGACGGGCGGGGTCCCCATTGGATGCCGAGCGGACGCACGTACAGACGCGTCGACGCCGGATCGAGTGTGCGCGGCAACACACCAGGATCCGGCGTCGGAGTCGACATGTTATCCGGCACGCGGGGGCAGACGGCGATCAGCCGCCGGGCTGAGGCTCGGGCGAAAGATTGCCGGGCGGACGCTTGGGGTCGCGATCCGTGCGACCCGCCGTCGGCACCGACGCACGACGGCCCGACGACGGCGGCTCGTCCTCTTCGGGACGCACGATCGGCTCGCCTGCCAGCAGCGCTTTGATGTCGTCGAACGACAGCGTCTCGTACTCCAGAAGCCCCTTCGCCAAGCGATGGAGATCATCCATGTGCTCGGTGAGCAGCGCGCGCGCCTTGGCTTCCGCTTCCTCGATCACGCGCTTGACCTCCTCGTCGATCAGCCGCGCGGTTGCTTCGGAGACGTTCTTGCGCTGGGTCACCGAATGACCGAGGAAAATCTCCTCTTCATTCTCGCTGAACCGCAAAGGCCCAAGCTTCTCGCTCATGCCCCACTCAGTGACCATGCGGCGGGCGAGATTGGTTGCCTGCCGGATATCGTCCGATGCACCTGTGGTGACGTCGTCGGGGCCGAAGATGATCTCCTCGGCAACACGACCGCCGAACATCATTGCGAGCTTGGCGCGGAGCTCTTTGCGGGCGTAGCCGTACCGATCGCGTTCCGGCAGCGACATGGTGACACCGAGCGCACGGCCGCGCGGAATGATCGTCACCTTGTGCAACGGATCGTGGAAGGGCGAAAACCAGGCCACCAGCGCATGACCGGCCTCGTGGTACGCAGTGAGGCGCTTTTCATCCTCCGTCATCACCATCGAGCGGCGCTCGGAGCCCATCAGCACCTTGTCTTTCGCGGCTTCGAACTCGGCCATCGTGACGAGGCGCTTGCCACGGCGAGCGGCGAGGAGCGCCGCCTCGTTGACAAGGTTGGCAAGGTCGGCGCCGGAAAAGCCGGGCGTGCCGCGCGCAATGACGCGCGCGTCGACGTCGGGTGCGAGCGGAACCTTCTTCATGTGGACGCGGAGAATCTTCTCGCGACCCAGGACGTCAGGATTCGGCACCACGACCTGGCGATCGAAGCGGCCCGGACGCAGAAGCGCCGGGTCGAGCACATCGGGCCGGTTGGTGGCAGCGATCAGGATGACGCCCTCGTTCGCTTCGAAGCCGTCCATCTCGACCAGCAACTGATTCAAGGTCTGCTCACGCTCGTCATTGCCGCCGCCGAG
>Ga0070714_100002006_pt1 | contig 14885 bp, 16 predicted proteins | sample LARL83metaG_FD_65450 | JGI IMG/M metagenome (GOLD analysis project Ga0070714, IMG submission 65450) | Corn, switchgrass and miscanthus rhizosphere microbial communities from Kellogg Biological Station, Michigan, USA - LAR L8-3 metaG | ecosystem: Host-associated > Plants > Roots > Rhizosphere ...
CGTCTTTGAACGGCAATAGACGGGCGAGTCTGGATCTGCAGCAGACTGACTATTCCTCGACGCCCGCGAGACGCAATCCCTGATGGAGTGGCTCGTACCCGTAGAGATCTGCAGTCGGGTACATCCACTTCTTGATCTGAGTGATGGTCGTTACCTTCGGCACGGTTGTCTCGAAGTCTTCGAAGGCTGCGGAGGCTTGTTCGCGATGCCCCAGCTTTCTACGGACGAGGACAGGGTTTAACCTCGACGGAAACCGCACGGTAATCCGTGGTCCCAATGTTTTCCGACGAGTGGGTGATGCCATCCCGCCAAATGACGTCCCCCGCGCGGCAGACATGCACCGATGTCATACCATCAGGCAAGGTCGTCGTGCGCATGTGGGCATTATTCAGCGCGTGAACGATACGGCCGGGTGCGTGTGCTTTGCTTCCTTCTAAAATCAGTTGGCCGGCACCTTCACAACCTGCTCAGTACGCCGCGCTCGGGGCGATCAGTTCTTTATGACACCGGTTCCGTTGCCTGCCATAGTCTTTTCACTAGTTTGGTAACTGAAAGGGCAGGAGGTTATTGTCCTCCCGTCGAAGTCGTACGAAATGCTGCCGCCTGATGTCTTTTTATTTGTAAAACCCGGCGCAGGCGGGTCTGGCGTAATGCTTAGCAGCGGCAAGCAACTCGCGGGGCACGTGAAGGTGACGGTGTCCGGCTTCTTGCCAACGTGAATATCTCCACTGTCACCGCTGCATTTCAGCATGACTTGGCCCATTGGATCGCTCCCAGGTGGCTTTGAGTTTTCGGGTGAACGCCGCCATCGATTGTGCCACGCGAAGTATCCTGAATGCACTTCGTCGGCTCTGGGTACTCGATGAATCGATGCCGCGGTGCGGCACGATGGATCTCGTTTGATGCAACTGCCTGAGCACGCTGCCTACACGGTCGCTTCGCGCGAAGCTTATGAGGAGTCCATCGCTGCTAGTCAAAAGATCATCGCACTCGAACACCGCGGCTGGCGGCTCGTTCGAATGTCGGGTTTTCGGATTTAATCTACCCACCCAACGGACTGCTTTTGGCCCGGTACCGGACGCGATGCGGGGCTCCACCCTTTCCGACGAGCTGTCTAATTGCAGTCATTGCGCTCGCGCTTGAGCGCACATTCCAAGTGTAAGAGCCGGACGGTGCGCAGGTTCGGCAAATTCCGTCACCTCAGTTAAGCTGCCGCTGCGGGAGGCTATGAAGAAGACCTCCCGCTCAGGGGCGGCCGGGTGACAGAGGCTTCGCGCGCGGTATTCCTCAGCTACGCCTCGCAGGATGCGGAGGTGGCTCACAGGATTTGCGAGGCGTTGCGTGCCGGCGGCATCGAAGTCTTCCTCGACCAGAGCGAACTGCGTGGCGGCGATGCGTGGGATCAGCAGATCCGGCATGAGATTCACGACTGCAGGCTGTTCATGCCGATCATCTCCCAGCATACCCAGGAGCGACTCGAGGGTTACTTTCGCCACGAGTGGATGCTCGCTGTCGAACGCAAACATCACATGGCCGAGCAGAAAGCCTTCCTCGTGCCGGTCGTCATCGACAGCACGAGCGATAGGGACGCGATAGTCCCGGAGCACTTCAGGGCAGTGCAGTGGACGCGCCTGCCGGGAGGCGAGACGCCCCCGGCCTTTATTGAGCGAGTGCAGCGTCTCTTGTCGGGCGAGGTATCGAAAGGGATCCGAATCGGGTCATCCGTCACGGAGTACGAGTCGGCATCCTCACGGTTGAAGCGCGTTCTGCCCGTGGCAGCCGGCGGGGTGATCGCGGTGGCGCTTCTCGTCGTACTCGCTTTCTTCGGTCTCGAGCGGCTGCGGGGATTGAGAGCGGGTGTTCAGGCTAAGTCGATCGCCGTGCTTCCGCTCGCGAACGAGAGCGGTGATGCGAGCCAGCAGTACTTCTCGGATGGGATCTCCGAGGATTTGATCACGGCACTCTCTCAGTTGCCGGGGCTTAAAGTGATCGGCCGCACCTCGTCCTTCCTGTTCCGCGATTCCAGGGAGGACAGCCGTAGCATCGGGGCGAAACTGCAGGTGGCGCATCTGCTCGAAGGGAGCGTGCGCCGCTCAGGCGATCTGGTGCGGATTAGTGCCGAGCTCATCGACACCGAGGATGGCAGTGCGCAATGGTCCGAGCGCTTCGATCGCCCCTACAAAGATCTCTTTGCGCTGCAGGATGAGATTACGCGCGCCGTAGCGGGTGCGCTGCGGGCGAGGCTGCTGCCAAGGGAGGCCGCGGCCGTTCAGAGCGAGCGGCCGCCCGGAGGGAACCTGGAGGCTTACAACGCGTACCTACAGGCCCGGTTCTATGAGCGCCGTGGCGCGGAAGCCGACTATCGCAACGCGATCGGGTTCTACACGCAGGCGACCGACATCGATCCACGCTATGCGCTCGGATGGAGTGGCCTGTCGGGGGCTTGGACCGGCCTCGGTGTGGAATTCCTGGAGGGCGCACGGGCGCAGGAGGCATATGCGAAAGCGCGGGCAGCGGCCAATCGCGCGCTTACGCTTTCCCCTGAGCTCGCCGATGCCCACATCGCCCTGGGCCAGCTGCTTTACAACGCCGACTTCGACTGGCGCGGAGCGGAAGCGCAATATCGTCGTGCGCTGGAGCTCACGCCGAATGATGGCCGTGCGAAGTTTGCATTTGGGGTCCAGCTCGCCACTTTTGGTCACATAGAGCAGGCGATCAAACTCACGCAGGAGGCGCTCGCTACCGAGCCGCTGCGAGACGACTGGTACTACAATCTCGCCAATTATCATTCGGCACTCAACCACCTGAATGAGGCCGAGCGGGCGATCCGCAGGGCCATCGAGCTGCAGCCTGCTGCGCCTATTTTCCACGTGACACTCGTGATCATCGAGATCAAGCGCGGCAATGCTGATGCAGCGCTCGCCGCCGCGCAGCAGGAGCCCCCTGGAAGCTGGCAGGACATTGCGCTGGCTCTCGCACGGCAGATCGGGACTGAGCACAGTACGGCCGATGCGGCACTCAGGACGGTGATCGACAGAGATACCGGCACTTCTGCCTATCAGATCGCCGAGGTCTACGCGCTGCGTAACGATGCAAACGAGACCTTTGCCTGGCTTGATAGGGCCTGGAGCAATCGCGATGGAGGAATCGCGCAACTCCTCTTCGATTCTTTCATCCTCCGTTACAAGGAGGATCCGCGTTTCGCCGCGTTCTGTCGAAAGGTCGGGCTGCCGGTGCCAGGGGAAATTGAAGGGCGGAAGTGATCTCCGTTGCCTGCCATAGCCCTTTCATTAGTCTTGTAACTGAAGGAATAGCCTGGAGGAAAGACATGTGGATAGATCACTCGGATGATAGGCGGTCTACCGCGGTGAAGATCCTCCATTGTGTGTTTATCCTGGTTGCTGTGACGGTGCAGGCCAACACCGCGAATCCAATGGATGCGCTCAAGTACTATGTCGGGCGGTGGTCTTGCGTTGAACATACGGCAGGAAATTCACCGGTTTCCAGCACATTTGTGTTTGCAATGGAATCAAACCTCGTGCGCCAGTGGATCGTGCGACCCCAGCAGGGCTCCATGCGAAGGCCCTATGTCGTCAACTCGACGTTTGCGTACGACTCTGAGCGTCATCGCTACGTGCAGACCGAGATGGATAACGACGCGGCTTGGTACGTGTCCGCCGCGGAACCGTGGAAAGGCGACACCATTCACTGGGTTGACCTGGCAACATCGTCGACGAAACTGTCTCGCTGGGTAATGACTCGCATCGATAACAAGACCTTTTCCATAGCTAGTTTCGCCAAGCCTACCGACGGGTCCCCGAGCTATACGGCTACATGTAAGCGTGATCACCAATCGAAAAACGAGCCGTCGGCAACCTCGGGGATGCAATGACCGCTAAGTGGGAGTCAGCGACGGTCAGTTCAGTCGCTCCAACCCATATAAGCCGCAAACAAGCCGACCGTATCAATGAACCCGTGCGTCAGAATGCAGGCCCACTATTGAGCCGCGGCAATACAGAGCAGGTGCTGCAGGAACGCTGGCCGGTTCGGTTCTGAGACCTAGCTCACATTTCGATTCGGCTGCGTTGTTAAACGGCTCTATGTGTCGAAAATGTGACTCAACTGGGAGGCTGAATTATGTCCAGCGCAACGAGGATGCGAACGGGCCGTGAGGCAACCGACGATTTGGACAGCTCCATCGGCACGGCTACAGAAACCACAATGGCTCCCCTGGCGGTGGGCCATTCGGACTATGCGCGTGGCATGCGTTTGCGGCTGCGGTTCGATGAGCGAGAGCTGGTGGTGGAGGAGCGTTCCTCGAGCGTCACCATTGGACGTGCCGACGAGAATGACGTCGTAGTTAAGGGCCACCTGAGCTCGCGCCTGCACGCTCGCATCGTGATCGGTCGCAGCAACTTCGTATTGATAGACCAGAGCACAAACGGCACCTTCGTGCAGACCGGCGACGGAAAAGAATTGTTCGTACACCAGGACATCGTGCAGCTCAAAGGAGAGGGCATGATCGGCCTTGGATGCTTGCCCGAGCAGGACTCCCAGCACACGATCCACTTCACGTGCGAAGCGACCTGACCCGCCGCAGATGCGGGCCTGGCCGCTGGCACAGATTCCTTGCTCAGCCTACGTGATTGCTGCTGCACACCTGGTGGGGGGGCCGCTCCGACACAAAGAGTCATCGCGCGGCGGCGAGCGGCTCAAATCTTCCGGAAAAGACTGGCATCATCGATGCTAGCGACAATTGCTCTGGCGTCACGCGATAGGTCTCGCACAGCTCCTCGGCCGGGTAACCGCGCGCGATCAGAGTGGAGAGCCCCCGGCACATGAGCAGCTCAGTGCGCTCGACGGGAAGACCCGCTACTGCCGCAAGTCGGCGAACTGACACGATCCCAAGGCGGCGGCAGTGCAGAAGTCGCGCAGCCTGGACCTCGGGCGTAAGGTCTCCGAACTTCAACTCCGTTTCCCTGGGCTGGTTTATTCCTTTCTGATAAATACCGTGCACGGTCGAAAAGGTTGGTGCGGGACAGCATTGGCGTAGCAATACTGCAGAAAATCACCACCGAGCCATGCTAAGCCACCGATTGCGCTCGCCAGCGGCGGCATCGGCTGGCGAGCGGTTGCTCAAATTGCGGCGAGTGAAATTTGGATTCGGAGTGTTGGAGCTAGCGCGGGCGCTCAATGGGATTTGCCGGCAGCAACCGATCGCGCAGTGTGGAGAGCTGTCCAATTGGGCGCGTAACCCAGCGCCTCATCGTATTTGGCGAGGGCGAGCGTGTACTTCCCTTCCTGCGTCAGCACGTCCCCCCACGCCTTCAGGGGGTCAGCCCAGTGAGGTCCGCGCTTGTTGGCCTCCTGCAGCTTGCTGCCGGCCCCTGCGTAATCACCTCGGCGCGCAAGTGCGGCGCCCCACGAGTAATACGCGGCCGGAAGATCGGGCGCGAGCGCAACTGCGGCCTCGTAGGCTTTCTGTGCGGCCGGCCAGTCGCCACGTGCTGCGAGGAGGTCACCGCGAAAGCGATAGCAATCGACGAAGCTACCGGATCCCTTCAATGCCGCCTCGGCATCTGCGAGCCGACCTGCGGCTGCATAGGCTCGCGCTACCCAGCACGCGCCGTTTGAAAAGCCGCTCGCTACAATAGGGTCGGAGAGAAGCTGGGAGAACTTCTCCATTTCAGCAGCTGCCCGCGCACTGTCTCCGGCATCAACCGCCAGCAATCCACGCGTGAACAATATTCCAGCACCGATGCTCGGGTCCTTGTCGTTTTGTTGGATCGTTTCCATGGCCAGCTCCGCAGCTGCGGGATCGTGCAAATGCGCCTGGATTTGTGCCAATAGCGCACCGGCTGCAAAATCCGTCGTGCCGTACCCACCGGAGGCGTCTGCGTCTGCCACTACGGCGGCTAGTTCCGTCTGCAGATTCCAGAGCAGACCGTCGAGTACTGCGTAGTAGGACTCGAGCGCCGCGCCGGGTCTTCCGCCGGCGGCCTTCTGCATCTGCAAACCAAGCCGCCAGGCGGCTTCTTCCTCTCCGAGGCCGGCCAAGGCACCCACGGCATTGCTGTAGGCAACCCAGTAGTCCGGCTTGAGGCGGAACGCCGACTCATAGAGCTCCAGCGAGCGCCGCTGCGCCGGTCCTTCGGTCACTCCCAGGATGTTGCCCCACGAGTTAAGGAGATAGGGTCGGTCGGACGGTGGCACGCTGCTGTAACGTGCCTTGATGAAATCCAGTTCGTCCTTAAAGCGGCCGTCCCCCTCGAGGTAAATTGCCCAAAGTACTGGCTGAGCCTCGGCGTAGACGTATTGAGCAGCAGCCACGACCAGCTGATGGAGATTCTCCGGCTTTCCATTGAACGTCTTCGCGAGCATTCCATCACCGCGAACGGTGAGGGCGATGTCACCGGATTCAGTCTCGATCAGATTGCCGCCGATGCGCACATCGTGACCGAAGCGAGCCTTGAGCATCTTGGAGAGTTCCCCCAGAGAGATACCGGCATCCGGCACAGACACCGTGGCCTCATGCGACCAGGCGCTCGATAAGTTCGCTTTCGCGGCAACCGAAGAACGGGTGGCATCCTGCAGTCGCTTGAGTTCATCCAACAGCGAAGCCGCGAGGACTGTTCCGGTCGCCCCTCGCGTCGCGAATGATGTTGGAGCGTCGAATGCCTCCACAATCACCGTGTGCGAGGTCATGGCATCACGAAGCATGATGATCGCGCCGATTCCGAGCACGGTGGCGGCGAGCGCGATGAAGATTTGAAACCCGATACGCAGACGCATACCGAGGCGACGCAGGTCGATCTCTTCAGCCTGGCCTCGAAGGTGCTTCAGGCGGGGGGCGTGATCCTCATTAAGCTGACGTGCCTGGACTTGCAGCAGATGCGACTGCTCTTTGAGGAAGGCCGAGGTATCGCGCGCAAGCTCCGGATCGCTGCCGGCGAGCTTCGCTGCTATCGCTGCGGCAAAAGCCTCGGCACGTGCGAGCGACTCTGCGGACTCAGGGTCCAGCTCACGATGGTCGTCGCCGAGTACCCCGCCCAGAAGACCCTTGGCCATATTTGTTTTCCGATCAGCGTCAAGACTGACCATCAAGGTTAAGCTGACGCCAGAGGTGCTACAAGGGTCATTGAAAAAGTGCCGATTAAGTGCGGTCTTAGCACTTCACGCGAAGGGCAGGAGCGGCGAAACGATGCACTACCGCAGCCGCCCGAGTTGGGGGAAGGAGTCAGCTTAGGCAGTTGACCTCATTTCGCCGCAACTCGGCCCGGAACAGCTGGAGTTGTATCTCGGATGACCGCGAAGCGCGCTTGCTTCTAACGGGAGGAAGCCCAGGATATCCCACGGTGATTTTGTAATCCGTCGTACGCGCTGACGTGTCAACGGGTCCCGACATCGCCGCCGATGCGCGGCCCACGCCGCACGAGCAGCGCTAATTTTCGGCGAGTGAGTTTGACTCCGAAGGTTGGGGCTAGCGCAGCTGGCTGTCCTTGCTGCCGCGGCGGTTGTAGCCGGAAAAATGGGCAGCGTCCCGATCGTCAGTCTCCTGGCAGGCGATGCAAAGGCGCACGCCGGGTACTGCGTTCCGGCGTGCCTCCGGAATCTCGGCACCACAGTTCGCACACTGACTGAAGGACTTACCTTGCGGCAGGCGGCTCTGGGCCCGACGTATGCCGTCCTTTACGGTCGCGTCGATCTGCTCGTTGACCGCGTTGTCTCCTGCCCAGCCCGTAGCCATCTAACGCTCCTCAAAAGAGGGTCAGTCTGCACAAAGATGATACTGGTGCCAAATGGTTGCTTCTCAAGCCAGATCTGCCGAATGACCCTTCTGTGTCATTAGGAGCACTCCAGCACGTTTGCTGGAGGCCGGCTCGGCCGGATCGAACTATTTAGGCTAAGCTGCCGCTCATCGCCGTCTCCCGCCACCCGGATCAGACGTGACCTCACGTTGGGAGCGGCATGCCTTTAGTTTCGGGTCCTGCAAACGGAGTGATGATCAGGCCAACGATAGATCAACGACATTGTGGCCGCAGCCGGACCGATGCCTCCAAGGAGGATATCAACCAGGCAGCGACAAGCACGACAGACCTCGCAGGCCCCGTACCCGTGTCGGAAATTGCTCTGGCAAGTAGATCGTCATCCGTGCGAATTGTCCGGTGGTGAAGAAGGCGCTTGCCGCGACCAGCGGAACCAACGGCCGACGGGAATCAGAGGCCCTTGGGGCAAGGCAATCGGGCGTCCTGGACGGCGGCTATACGCCACTGGCCCGCCCGGCGCAGCCAGGTATCAGTCCAGTACAGACACCTTCGCTCCTCGCCGCCGCCCTGCTTAGGCTCCACGGCGGTCTCGCTGCCAAACACAACCGCGACGTCGTCAGAGTAGAAGTGAACCTGCGGCGTCTCTAAGAGCCTGCAGTCGCGGGCGCGAGTGGAGTCCGCCTTCGATTTGTCGATGGACTGTTGCTTCGTATATCTGCCGCCCTTGGTATCCGTGCCCATGAAGTCGTCCCAAAGCAGGTCCGTCTCGACGATCTTGTGGGTGCACTCTTGCGCCGCCCACTCGCCCTCATGCATTACGAACATCTTTTCGAGTGCCTCTCGAGTAGGGGCTTCGGTCGCCTGGGCATGTGCCGTCATGACGCACAATAGTGCGCAACCAGCGAACGTATTTTTCATCTCGATTCTCCTCCGCCGAAACTGACGGAAACTCCCCGGCTCGCATTCAAGCCGACAGTTGCGCGCGATGCAAGCAGCGGGGACTGGCGGTGAAATGCGGGCGTTTGCGCGCCCGCTGCATTGCCTGGGACGGTGACTGCAGGGCATTCGTCGGCGGTCTGCATAAGATCAAGGGAGTCAATGGGTCGCGACCAGGATGCCGAGCGAGCCATGCGTCACGCGCTCGAGATCGCACCCGCGCAATTCGCAGCTCACCCCTTGATCTCGTTTGCGTTGCTGCAGCAGGGGAAGCCGGAGTAGGCGCTCGCCGAGGCACAACAGGAGCCGGACGAGGCGCGACGGCTCGGCACGCTGGCCTGTGCTACCACGCAGCGAATCGGGAGCAGGAGTCTGTCGCCAGCACGCGCGCCTCGAGGAGAGATACGCCAGCAAGCTGGCTTACATGATCGCCGAGGTCTATACCTTTCGTGGGCGAACGGATGTGGCCTTGCAGTGGCTCGATCGGGCCTACGCGCAGAAGGACACCCTGTTGTGGGCGATCAAGAGCGACCCGCTGCTGACCCCTCTAAGGGATGATCCACGCTACAAGTCGCTTCTGCGCAAGATGAATCTGCTGTAGACGGCCCGATGTCCCGGCCGGTCGCGTGTGCCGCTGCAAGCGAGCACCTGAACCTACCGTAATCAATTAGGCTAAGCTGCCTTCCACGGAGGCGGCAATGACCTCCGACGATTTATCGGGGGGTTGTCCCGCTGTGACTGAGCCATCGCGTGCAGTGTTCATCAGCTATGCCTCACAGGACGCGGAGCCGGCACAGAGGATTTGCGAGGCATTGCGTGCGGCGGGCATCGAAGTCTGGTTCGACCAGAGCGAGCTGCGGGGCGGGGACGCCTGGGACCGCCAGATTCGCAAGCAGATCCACGACTGCGCGCTCTTCGTGGCCATCATCTCCGCGCACTCTGATGCTCGCCACGAGGGCTATTTCCGTCGTGAGTGGAGATTGGCCGTCGAACGCAGCGGCGACATGGCTGAAGACGTGGCTTTTGTACTCCCCGTGGTTGTCGACGACACTCCGGATGCCACCGCTCGTGTTCCTGACCGATTCCGTGAAGTGCAGTGGTCGCGGCTGCCCGACGGCCAGACATCCCCGGCATTCGTCGAGCGTGTGCAGCGCCTGCTTGCGCCCGCGTCAAAGCTCGTGAGGTCGTCGCCCGCCATTGCAGCGTCCGCTGCCACGCAACGAACGTCACCGGATCCGATACGGGGCGCGTCGACTCAGAAGGCAATAGCGGTGCTTCCGCTGGCCAACATGAGCGCCGATCCGGAGAACGAGTACTTCAGTGACGGCATAACCGAAGACATCATCAATGCCCTGGCCAAGGTGCCCGGCATCCAGGTTGCATCCCGCACCTCGTCCTTTGCGTTCAAGGGCAAGGAGGTCGACTTACGGCAGATAGGCGACAAGCTCGGCGTGACATCCGTGCTCTCTGGGAGCGTGCGCAAGGTGGGCAACAGGATCCGAATTGTGGCGCAGTTCGTCTCCGTCGAAAGCGGCTATCACATCTGGTCCGAGACGTACAACCGTCAGCTCGAAGACGTTTTCGCCATCCAGGATGAGATCTCGCGGGCAATCGTCGATGCGCTCAAGCTCCAACTGGTTGAGAACCGTGCAGATCTGGCCACCCCGACCACAAACATCGACGCCTACAATCTCTACCTGAAAGGTCGGTTCTTCTTCAACAAGTACACCGAGCCGGGCCTGCGCAGAGCACTCGACTTCTTCCAACAGGCCCTGATGCGAGATCCCGGATTTGGCCGCGCTTTCGCGGGGATCGCCGACTGCTGGGCGGATCTCGGTGACGACTGGGTCGCTCCCGACGATGCCTATCCGCGAGCGAAGGCTGCGGCGACCCGCGCGCTGGAATACGACCCTAACCTCGCCGACGCAATGACCTCACTGGGCAAGGTGCTGTGCTGGTACGAGTGGGACTTCGCGGCCGCCGCGCGCCAACTGGAACGAGCCGTCAGCGTCAACCCAAGCCACGCCGAGGCCCATTACGTGCTCGGCAGCACTTTGCCGGCGATCGGTCGCTTGGACGAAGCGATCGAGGAGATGCGGAAGGCGATGACCCTGGATCCCTTATGCGCCCAATTCAGCCGTTGGCTGGGCCGGTTTCTCCTCTATTCTCATGATTACGCCGGCGCCATCGAGCAGAACCTGAAGACTCTCGAATTGGACGCTGGTTATTTCCAGGCCTACCTCGACATCGGCGCGGCTCACCTGGCACTCGGCAACCCTGAGGAGGCGGTGACATGGTGGCGCAAGGGCCAGGTGCTCGACTCCAGCGTGCGGTCCTATGACGCGTTCATCGTGCGCGCGCTCGCCCCGCTCGGCAGGCAGGAAGAGGCGGCAGAAATTCTGGCACGACTGGAAGAGGAGTCCCGGCATCAGTACGTGCGCGCCGAAGCGGTCGCCATGGGCTACGCGGCAATCGGTGATGCCGATCGGGCGTTCCTGTCACTGGAGCGAGCTTTCCAGGCGCGCTCCGCAGGCCTGATCTATCTTCGGATCGAGCCCGGCTACGCACCGTTGCGCAGCGATCCGCGCTTTGGCGATCTGGTCCGGCGAATCGGGTTGAAGTAAGCGACGCTCATCACCGCCGTTTTGTCCGGTGCGGATGTCCGCTCTAAGGATCCCGACTCGGAACCGCGGAAATCTTGTCCGCTTTCTGCATAAATTTGGCAGTCGAGTCCACAACCCGAACCGATAGCATCGTTGGCTGAGGCTATCTCGTCGCCCCGATCTCTCCGCGCTCTTCCTTGATCGGCAACGTGTCGCGAATCATATCAGCCGAGATCAGCTCGAATGGAACGACACCCGAGGCATTCAACTGGCGGAAAAATTCCGGCAGAGCGAACTTCTTGCCTTGCTGCTCCTGCGCGAAGGAGTACTCGCTGATTAGGCGGTCGAGTTCGAGTTTGCCGGTAATATAGCTGGTCCCGTAGCCCGGTTGACGCAGGTACAGGAGCTGCTCGAAGGCCACGAGATCGCTTTTCGGGTCGGACCAGCCGCGCGGCGTCCACAGCGCGTGAAACTTGCCCGCTTCCTCGAGAGTCATCTCGTTCGCCTGCACGTAAAGCGAGGCCAGTCCGCGCGCGGCTCGATTCGCCAGCATCGCCCACACGACTTCGCGGCCGCGCGGGCTTTGGTCATAAAGCCCTGCATCCATCAGCAATTCTTCCATCGCGGTGGCAAGACCCTCCGAGCGGCTGTCATAGATGTCGTAGACCGGAGGCGCCGCGCGGATAGGGCTCGGGTTCGGCTCGTGCTTGCGCCGTGCGAGCTCGATCCAATGGTACTCATGTGAATAGAGTGCCGACGGATCGCGCGCTGCGCCGTGCGCGAAAAAGTTGCGCTCCTGCGGCGGCGTGTAGTCGCCGAGTTGAGCCGCCATGGCAGCCCGGAAGTATTTCTGATCGTCGACGAGATGGTTATTGATGAGGAAGTCAACCAGCGTCTGCATTTTCGCGCGCGCCATGGCTCGCCAGGCCTGCGGATCATTCACCGGCTCGAGTGGTGGCAGATTCCGATTGCGGAATTCCTCCAGCGCCAGAGAAGCGCGCGCGCGGCTGAGCTCACGGCGCAGGAGCGTCACCTGCTCATCCCAGTTATAGGAGACCAGGTGCACGTTCTTGGCATACCAGTCGTAGTTCTCCTTGCCGACACCGGAGGGCCCGGTCTTCTTCGGCGTCTGCGCCTCGATCCATGCGCGAAACGCGTCCGTGGCTGCGCGCGCTTTGGCGATCGCATCGATGAGCGGTTGCTCTACGCCCGTCAGGTCAGCATGCTTGGTCCCTTCCAGTGTGCGCATCTCGAGCTTGCCCGCCGCGTACGCAGCCAGCGTCTTGCTTTGCTCACGGAAGGCGCGGCCACCGTAAAGCCATAGGTCGCGAGCGCTTGAGTCCCTGAGATTCACTTTCGCCTGCTCGAGCAGAGCCGGGATCGCCCCCAAGAGGCAGGTCAGGTTTTTCTGGTCTGCCGTGGAGAGCGGATACGTATAGCTCTGCAGGTCGATCATCGGATGGATCGACGGTCCTTCGTGCTCGGGGACATCGCTGTCCTCGCCCCAGACATTCGCATAGAAGGACGGATCGCGCGCCCAGGGCTTCACCACGCGCAGCTCGAAATCCATACCGTTCATTTCCGCAGCCACGAGCTTCTTGTCGCCGAGCTGCGCTACGGACCATCCGGACGAGTCAATGGCCGTCAGCTGATGTTGGAGTGTGGCCAGCCGCGGTGCTTTTTGCGACATCGCCGCCGCACTGTAATCAGGCACGCAGTTCTCGACCGCCGGGGGCTCGAACTGCCGCCATTTTTTCCACAGCTCGACCAGGGATTGATAATCGGACACCGACGTGGCGGACATCGCGACCTCAGGGAGAAGCCAGACTGCGGGGACAAGCAAAGGCAGGACCAACGCCGAGGACCATTTTGCCATTTACACAGCCTTTCGTTCCGTGAGAGTGCGGACCGACCTCGCTCTCGAGGCGTTTGACCTGACCCCAGCGGTTCGCTTTGCTCTCTTTTGGCCACGGAGGGGTAGCGAGCGTTGGCGAAGACTGATGGCTAGCATGCTCGTACACATAGGCGGGCGCAAACGGCCGCAAGACGACGGCAGTGTTCGCCGAGCCCGGTGGGCAAGGGACGATTTCGAGGTTCGTGAACCGCCCGGAGGCCGCGCCGGAAAAGTGAGGCCATGGCGCGTCATATATATTGGGGTGGCGGCGGCCTCGGAGCGTCCGCCCCGCGCGGGGTTGCAAAAATGCTCTTACCTTATGTCGCTAAAGGCGCCCCCGTCCTTAATCGCTAGATAATCTGCGTGGAGCATGCGCTATACACAAAGAGAACAGCGTGCCTACAACCGGGGGTTGGAGCTATCGAGAGCTGAGCACGAGCGGCCAAGCACACGGCTGACGCTTCAGGCGATCGAGGACAAATGCCGAGAAAGCCTGCCGGCGGGCGCGACTTTCATACCGTACATGCCAGCCCCGGTTGATCTGATCGAGGAGTACGCTACCGAAGCTGAGCAGGCAGCGTTTTACGCCGGTTGGCTTGCGGGAACTGGAAACCTGCCTTCGGACTTGTCGGCGCAGCTAGGCAACGCACCGGACTGACTCGCTTCGACGCGTTGCGCTGCCGCGAGCTAATCTGCCGTTCCCCCGCCATCGACGACCAGGGCCGCGCCGGTCATAAATGAAGAATCATCCGAGGCGAGAAAGAGCGCCGCTTTAGCGATCTCCTCCGCCGTCCCCACTCTTCCCAAAGGACGATTGGCGCAGCCGGCAATGTAATCGTCCCACTTCAAGCCGCGCATCTTGGCGTCAGACGGCAGCATCGGGGTTTCCACATCCCCCGGACAAATGCAATTCACCCGGATTCCCTGCGCTCCGTGATCGATCGCCATTGCCTTGGTCATCAGCACCACGCCTCCCTTGGAGGCGCAATATGCCACCGCATGATCGCCGCCCACGATTCCCCACCCGGAAGCGTTGTTGATGATCACTCCTTTCTTCTGCGCGATCAGAATGGGCAGCGCAAACTTCGACATCAGAAATACGCCTTTGAGATTGACATCGATCTGCTCGTCCCATTCTTTCTCAGAGCATTCGATCGCTGTCTGTGGATAGAAAACTCCCGCGTTGTTAAAGAGGATGTCGAGCCGGCCGAAGGTCCGCACAGTCTCATCCACTGCGCGTTGGCAGTCGGACGCGACGCCAACATCGGCCCGCACGAACAAGGGGTCTGTTGGGCGGTCTTGTAACACCTGGGATTCTGGCCGCGATGATTTGATCCGTTGTGCAACTCCTGCCCCACGCTCCGCATTTCGGCCGGTGATCGCCACCTGCGCGCCTTCTTTCGCGAATAGCAGTGCGGTCGCCTCGCCAATACCAGACGTTCCGCCTGTGATCAGTGCAACTTTACCCTTGAGCCTCATACGGCACCTTTAGCCTTGTTGGTCCAGCCTATCCTCACCGACTCGCCAGCCCCCCCGCGGTTTCTCCTCCGTCGAGTGTGTACACCTGCCCGGTTGCAAATGCTGCATCCTCTGACGCCAGGTATGCAAACAGCGCTGCGATCTCCTCGGGCGCTGCGTGCCGTCCCATTGGGATCTTCCCATTCACTTCCGCCAGCATCGCATCGG
>Ga0070714_100002007_pt1 | contig 14885 bp, 12 predicted proteins | sample LARL83metaG_FD_65450 | JGI IMG/M metagenome (GOLD analysis project Ga0070714, IMG submission 65450) | Corn, switchgrass and miscanthus rhizosphere microbial communities from Kellogg Biological Station, Michigan, USA - LAR L8-3 metaG | ecosystem: Host-associated > Plants > Roots > Rhizosphere ...
CTACCCTTTGTCGTCAAGACGGAGCCGCACCCGAACGCAGTTCGCTCGAACGGGTTAATGTTCGGACCAATGTGTTGGCACTTCGTCAGCATGCCGCTCGGTTCGGCGAAGTGAATTTGGCGGTTTTCGGCAATTTGGCTGCCCAGACCACAGTGGACAGTGCTGGTCCGCCCCGCCGATCGGCCGTGGTCGCTGCGTGATCGACACCACTATGCTGGCGCGTCCCGCCAACGCGGACGGGGCACCAACCAGGGAGGACATCACCATGCGAACGTTTGTCAGGCGTCGCCGCATCCTCACCGTCGCAACGGCCGTGCTCGGCCTCGCCCTCGTCTTCGCCGCCCCCGCCGGCGCGGCCGGCCCCACCGTGAATTCCGGCCCCGCCGTGGCCGCCCCCACCGCGCCGGCCGCCTGCGTGTACACCAAGGCCGTGCCCGCCGACCGGTTCAAGGGCCTGCCCGTGTTCGACGCGCACAAGGCCGCGCAGCCCTACATCGTCGTACTGCACACCACCCAGGGCACCATCACGTTCCAGGCGCTGACCGACAAGGCTCCCTGCACCACGTTCTCCTTCCGGTTCCTCGCCCAGCGCGACTACTTCGACCGGACACACTGCCACCGCCTCACGACCCAGCGCATCTTCGTGCTCCAGTGCGGCGACCCGACCGGCACCGGCAGCGGCGGGCCCGGCTATGAGTTCCCGGACGAGAACCTGGCCGGCGCGACCTACCCGGCCGGCACGGTCGCCATGGCCAACGCGGGCCCGAACACCAACGGCAGCCAGTTCTTCTTCACGTGGGCCGACACGAAACTGCACCCGAACTTCACGCCGTTCGGGCGAGTCATCTCGGGCATGGACGTGCTGAAGCGGATCGCGGCGGCCGGTGAGGACGACCAGAACAACCCCGGCGACGGCTACCCGAACCTGTTCGTCGGCTTCCGGAACGTCCAGATCGTGACGCACTGATGAGTGGTGTGAACCATTTCGCGGTCGGCGAAGGCTGAGCCGACCCATTCCACACAGGTGGCCCCGTACCGTTGGATGAGGTGCGGGGCCGCTCCGCACACCGAGCGCGCAGGGGACGTCATGGCACGGTGGGACCGCGAGCCAGAGCCCGGCGACGAGCCGGTCATGGACATCCGCCCGCTGTCCGACGACGTCGTCCCGCTCGGTGACGTCTACTTCATCGACGACAACGCCGAAGCAGCCGAACCGGAACCGGCGCCGCCGCGGCCGCGCGAGCCGGTGGGCCGCCCGGTCGTCGGCAGCACGCTGACCGGCCTCGGCCTGGTCGGCACGGTCGTGGCCGCCGCCCTCCCGTGGTCCGGCGGCCAGGGCCTCACCGCGGTCCGTGGCATCGCCGTCGGCCGGTCCTGGGTGGTGTGGCTGTTGCTCGCGGTCGCGGCGGCCGTGGTCATCGGCATCGCCGCGCTCGTGCGGCCCGGCCGGCGAATCCGCTGGTGGGGCGCTGTCGCGGCGATGGCGGCCGCGGTCCTGTCCGGCTGGTCCGTGGTCGCGCTGCCGGGTGACCGCGCGATCGGGCCGGGTCCGGGACTCGCGTGCGTCGCGCTGGCACTGCTGGCCGCCGGTCAGGTCGCGGCGGCGGTGGCCGCACCGGCTGACACGCGGTGGCGCTGGCGGCCGGCCGGAATCGCCGCGTCGGTAGCCGTCGTCGTGCTGGCCGCGGCCGGTTTCGGCAGTGCGACCCTGGTCCACGTGCAGGACGTCGACGCCACCACGGCATCCGGCCCGCTGCCACTGGTCACCGGATCGGCGCCGACGGCACTGCGCACCGAACTGTGGCGCCGGTCCGTCACCGTGTACGACGTGGCCGGCTCGTCCGCGCTCGTGTTCGGCCACGCCGAGCACAGTGGCACCGCCATGGCCGGTGTATCCATTCTGGACATACGTACCGGCGTGGAACGTTGGCACCACTACGAACGCGGCTGGACGGTCGTCGAGGCCGGACTGACCGGCGACGGCCGGGGCGCGATGGTCATCGTGAACACGGCCGGCGGTGTCGACGCGATCGGCTTCGACGTGGCCAGTGGCACCGAACTGTGGCGGCAGCGCCTGGCCGACGGCTACCAGTGCGGCGAACCGCTGGCGAACCAGATCGAGTCGATCGGTGGCTGCTCCGGTCAGATGATCACCGGTGACGGCATCCTGTTCGTCAACGGCGCCTCCGATCCCGGCCGTGGCCCGGAATTCGTCGGCCCGGCCAGCTACATCGCGGCGCGCACCGGTCACCTGTGGCGGATTCCGTTGGCCCCCAACTGTCGCGTGCGCGGCGCCGGCGGTGACGACACCAGCCTGTACGTCCTGGACCAGTGTGTCAGCCCCGGATTCCCGGAGCCGCACCTGCTGTCCGAGCGCGCCGTCGCGTACGACCAGGACGGTCACGCACGCTGGTCCGACCCGCTGGCACTGGTCAAGGGCACGGTGGCCGGTGGTGCCGGCCCGGTGTTCGTCCGCGGCGGAGTCCTGTTCACCGAACAGGAACAGAACTTCGACGCGATCGACGCCCGGACCGGCCGACTGATGTGGACCACCACCGACGGGCTGGACATCCCGACAACGGTCACCGACGGCACGCGGCTGGTGTGGGCGTCCGGCGTCCAGGTCACGACGATGGACCTGTTCACCGGCGACCAACTGTGGCAGCGCCCGTGGCGTTTCCCGGACGAGGCCGACCTGCCGGCCATCGCGGACGGTCATCTGTACCTGATCCAGCACACGATCGGGCCCAACCCGTACTCGTGCGCGGAGGCCGCCGAGTTCGTGCTGCTCGACCCGAACACCGGCACCGACGCCGCGCCGGCCACACCGCTGCCCGACGACGCCGGCAACGACTGTGGCCCGGACGTCCGGGACCGTACGTTCCTGGTCGGGCCGCTGCTGGTCCTGCTCACCGCGAACACGATCACCGTGCTCACCGGTTCCTGAGACGGGTTATCCACAGGTCGGGAACGGCTACCCACAACCCGAGAAACCCGCAGGTGGCCCGGGGACGACTCCCGATACGATCGCGGCTGTCCTTGTTCGCACAACCATGAAGGTGGTCACCGTGTCCCAGCCAGTCAGTCCCGCCCCCATGCACGCGCCGCGCGTGATGGTTCCGGCGGGCACTACCGCCGGTACGGCGGTGCGCGAGGCTGGGCTGCCCGGCAAGGGCCCCGACGCCATCCTCGTGGTCCGCGACTCCGACGGCAAGTTGCGGGACCTGGCCTGGATCCCCGACGAGGACATCGAGGTGGAGGCGGTCGCCGCCAACACCGACGACGGCCGGTCGGTGCTGCGGCACTCCACCGCGCACGTGCTCGCGCAGGCCGTGCAGCAGCAGTTCCCGGACGCCAAGCTCGGCATCGGCCCGCCCATCCGCGACGGCTTCTACTACGACTTCGACACCGACCGCCCGTTCACCCCGGAGGACCTGGCCGCGCTCGAGAAGCGGATGAACCAGATCGTCAAGGGCGCGCAACGGTTCTCTCGCCGCGTCGTCGACTCGATCGACGCCGCCAAGCAGGAACTCGCGAACGAGCCGTACAAGCTGGAACTCGTCGACCTCAAGAGCGACGTCGACGCCACCGAGGTCATGGAGGTCGACAGCGCGGGCGAGTTGACCATCTACGACAACCTCGACCCGCGCACGGGCGACCGCGTCTGGGGCGACCTGTGCCGCGGCCCGCACGTGCCCACCACGAAGCACATCCCGGCGTTCAAGCTCACCAGGGTCGCCGCGGCGTACTGGCGTGGCAACGAGCACAACCCGCAGCTCCAGCGGATCTACGGCACGGCATGGGAGTCCAAGGAGGCGCTCGACGCGCACATGGAACTGCTGGCCGAGGCCGAACGCCGCGACCACCGCAGGCTCGGCGCCGAACTCGACCTGTTCAGCTTCCCGGACGAACTCGGCTCCGGACTCGCGGTGTTCCACCCGAAGGGCGGCATCGTCCGGCGTGAGCTGGAGAACTACTCGCGCCGCCGCCACGAGGACGCCGACTACGAGTTCGTGAACACGCCGCACATCAGCAAGGAGGGCCTGTTCCACACGTCGGGCCACCTCCCGTACTACGCGGACACGATGTTCCCGCCGCTGTCCTTCGAGGGTGAGCAGTACTACCTCAAGGCCATGAACTGCCCGATGCACAATCTCATCTTCAAATCGCGCGGGCGGTCCTACCGGGAACTGCCGCTGCGGCTGTTCGAGTTCGGCACGGTGTACCGGTACGAGAAGTCCGGCGTCGTCCACGGATTGACTCGGGTACGAGGCCTGACCATGGACGACTCGCACATCTATTGCACGAAGGAGCAGATGCCCGGCGAACTCCGGTCGCTGCTCGCCTTCGTGCTCGATCTGCTGCGCGACTACGGCCTGAACGACTTCTACCTCGAACTGTCCACGCGCGGTGACTCGGACAAGTTCATCGGCGAGGACTGGGAGTGGGCCGAGGCCACCGAGACGCTGCGCCAGGCCGCCGAGGACTCCGGCCTGGAACTCGTGCCCGACCCGGGCGGCGCCGCCTTCTACGGGCCGAAGATCTCGGTGCAGGCCAAGGACGCGATCGGCCGGACGTGGCAGATGTCCACGATCCAGCTCGACTTCAACCAGCCCAAGCGGTTCGGGCTCGAGTACACGGCGTCGGACGGCTCGCGCCAGCAGCCGATCATGATCCACCGCGCGCTGTTCGGGTCGATCGAGCGGTTCTTCGGCATCCTCACCGAGCACTACGCGGGCGCCTTCCCGGCGTGGCTCGCGCCGGTGCAGGTCGTCGGCATCCCGATCGCCGACGAACACGTCGCGCACCTCGAGTCGGTGGCCGCGCGTCTGCGGGCGCACCAGATCCGGGTCGACGTCGACGCCAGTGACGACCGTATGCAGAAGAAGATCCGCAACCACACCACGGCCAAGGTCCCGTTCCTGCTGCTGGCCGGCGGCAGCGACGTGGCGGCGGACGCGGTGTCGTTCCGCTTCCGCGATGGCGGCCAGATCAACGGTGTGCCGGTGGCGAAGGCGGTGGAGGCGATCGCATCGTGGATCGACCGTCGCGAGAACACGTCACCCACGGTCGACGCGGTCACGCCGCTGGTCGAGTCCTGACCCGGGCGTACCCAGGGGGAGCGGCCCATGATCCCACTAGGATCCCGGTAATGGAGTCAGTGATCGCGTCCGACCGTCCGGACCAACCCGGTCCGGAGCTGGTGGCGCAGGACGGCGTCGGGGTCCCGGACGCGTTGCAGCGGCTGTGGACCCCGCACCGGATGGCGTACATCCGGGGCGCGTCCAAGGCGGTCGGTTCCGGTCCGGAGGGTTGCCCGTTCTGCAATCTGGTCGCGCTGCCGGACGAGGACGCGCTGATCCTGGCGCGGGGCACGCTCGTGTACGCGGTGCTGAACCTGTACCCGTACAACCCGGGGCACCTGATGGTGGTTCCGTACCGGCACGTGGCCGACTACACGGATCTGACTCCGGCGGAGACGATCGAGCTCGCCACGTTCACGCAGCGCGCGATGGGCGTGGTGCGCAGCGTGTCGATGCCGCACGGGTTCAACATCGGCATGAACCAGGGCGTCGTCGCCGGCGCCGGCATAGCGGCGCACCTGCACCAACACGTCGTGCCGCGCTGGGGCGGCGACTCGAACTTCATGCCGGTCATCGGCCACACGAAGGTGCTGCCGGAACTGCTCGGTGAGACACGGACGGCGCTGGCCGCCGCCTGGGCTGGCCAGACGTCGGAGCCAACGCCGTAGTCCCGCGTTCGTCCTGGATTCTTTCTCAGGCCGCCGGCTGCTCCAGCACGGCCTCGATCTCCAGTGCGACGTCCAGCTTGTCGCCGACCACGGCGCCGCCGGTCTCCATCAACGCGTTGAAGTTGATGTTGAAGTCGTGCCGCTGCACCGAGGTCCGCGCGGACAGGCCGATGCGCGTGCCGCCATAGGGGTCCGGGCCGATCGCGTTGAGCTCGAGGTCCAGCGTGACCGGGCGGGTGATGCCGCGGATGGTCAACTCGCCGTCGAGCTTGTAGTCGTCACCGTTCGGACGCAGGCCGGTGGACCGGAACGTGATCGTCGGGTGGTTCTCGACGTCCAGGAAGTCGGCGCTGCGGATGTGCCCGTCGCGCTGCTCCTGGCGGGTGTCGATCGAGGCGGCCTGGATGGTCGCGGTGACGAACGACTCAAGCGGGTTCTCCGCGGTCACGATCGTCGCGGCGAAGTCGTTGAAGTGCCCACGGACCTTGCTGACCATGAAGTGCCGCGCGGTGATCGACACGTCCGAGTGGTTCAGGTCGACCTGCCAGGTCCCCGCGAGGTAACCGGGGAGAACGGTCGTTTCGACGCTCATGGAAGTCATCTCCTATGGGAAGGTTGAGCTCTCAACCGCAGACGTTAGCACGACCTGGTTGAGGGTTCAACCACGGGGGTATAGTGTGTGACATGGCAGACGTTCGCTGGTTGACCAAGGAGCAACAACGCGTGTGGCGTAACTACCTGGCCGCGACGCGCATGGTCGAGAGCGAGATCGAACGCCAGCTACAGCGCGACTCGCGCATGCCGGCGACGTACTACGAGATCATGGTTTCCCTGTCCGAGGCGCCCGACCGGACGCTCCGGATGAGCGAACTGGCCGAACGCAACCGGTTCTCGAGAAGTCGCCTGTCGCACGCCGTGGCCCGCATGGAGACCGAGGGCTGGATCGAACGCCGGGAATGCCCGTCCGACAAGCGCGGCGCGTTCGCCGTGCTGACCGAGGAAGGCTTCGCAGTCCTGGCCGACGCCGCACCCGGCCACGTGGAACAGGTCCGTTCCCTGCTGTTCGACGTGCTCAGCGAGGAGCAGATGCACCAGTTAGGTGAGATCTGCGCCACCATCCGCAAGGCCGGCACCGATCCCATGGCTGGCATCTGGATCCCGTAGCGCCTGCCCGGCCCGCGCCGATCCGGCGGGCGAGCAGGGCCGATACCGGCCGGGCCGATACGCTGCCGGGGCCAGTTACCCCTACTCGGCAGGTGCGATCGACAGCCTCATGCTCAACATCTTCGCCCGCGCGTCCGTGGCCCGCGTCACCGATCCGATCGGTGCGTGGCTGGTGCGCGCCGGCCTCAGCCCGAACTCCATGACCGTGATCGGCACGGTGGGCAGCGTGGTCACCGCGCTGGTGTTCTTTCCGCTGAACCAACTGTTCGTCGGCAGCGCGCTGGTCACCGTCTTCGTGCTGTTCGACCTGCTCGACGGCGCCATGGCCCGCACGGCCGGCAAGGTCACGCGCTTCGGCACCGTTCTGGACGCCAGTTGCGACCGGATCGCGGACGGCGTGCTGTTCGGCGCCATCACGTGGTGGGCGCTCGTCGTGGCCGGCGACCGGCTGACCGGGGCCGCCGCGCTGGTGTGCCTCGTGAGCGCGCAGGTCATCTCGTACATCAAGGCCCGCGCCGAGGCCGCCGGTCTCGACGCCGACGGCGGCCTGGTCGAACGCGCGGAGCGGTTCATCATCGCGTTGGTCGGCACCGGCATCCAGGGCCTCGGCGTCCCGTACGCGGCGCGCATCGCACTGCTGCTGCTCGCGGTACTCGCGTTGATCACGGTGGGACAACGGTTCGTCGCCGTGTGGCGGTCCGCGCGGGAGCAGGAGGGCAGGGAGGTCACGACATGATCAACCTCGCCGACGTCGGTTTCGGCGCCGGCTGGCGGCTCGTGCGTCTCCTGCCGGCCGGGACCGCGAACACCCTGTTTCGCGTCGGTGCCGACCGGGCCGCTCGACGTAACGGACCAGGAACACAGCAGTTGCGCCGCAATCTGGCTCGCGTCGTGCCACAGGCCGGCGAGGACGAGCTCGCCGCGCTCGTCCGCGACGGCCTCCGCTCGTACGCCCGCTACTGGTGCGAGACGTTCCGGCTCCCCGCGATGGACCACGCCGGCATCTACAAGGACCTCGATGCGCACGTGGCCGGGCAGGAGAACCTGGACGCCGCGCTCGCGGCCGGCCGTGGCGCGATCGTCGCGTTGCCGCACAGCGGGAACTTCGACATCGCCGGCGTCTGGGTGGCGCAGCGCGAGGGCAGCTTCACGACGATCGTCGAGCGGCTGCGGCCGGAGTCGCTGTACCGGCGGTTCGTGGCGTACCGGGAGTCGCTCGGTTTCGAGGTCCTGCCATTGACCGGCGGCGAACGTCATCCGTTCGTCGTGCTGTCACAACGGTTGCGGGCGAACAAGGTGATCTGCCTTGTCTCCGACCGGGACCTGAGCGCGACCGGCGTGCCCGTCGACTTATTCGGCGAACAGACCAAGATGCCCGGCGGTCCGGCGCTGTTGGCCGCGCGGACCGGTGCCGCGCTGCTGCCGGTCGCGAGCTGGAACACCGAGGACGGCTGGGAGTTCCGCATCCATCCGCCGATCCCGGTCGCCGGCAAGCCGGACGTCCCCGCCGCGACACAGGCGCTCGCCGACGTCTTCGCCGGCGACATCGCGGCGCACCCCGCCGACTGGCACATGACACAGAAACTGTGGCTGTCCGACCTCTCTCCGCAGGACTCCACATGAGGGTCGGCATCGTCTGCCCGTACTCGCTGGACGTCCCCGGTGGCGTGCAGTCGCACGTCATGGACCTCGGGCGGGCGCTACGCAAGCTCGGACACGAGGTCGACGTGCTCGCGCCTGCCGACGAGGACAGCCCGGTGCCCCCGTTCGTCACGCCGGCCGGGCGCGCGCTCGGCATCCCGTACAACGGATCCGTGGCGCGCCTGTCGTTCGGCCCACGATCATTCGCCCGCGCGCGACGCTGGATCCGCGAACACGACTTCGATGTCCTGCACCTGCACGAGCCGACCGCGCCGAGCCTGTCGATGCTAGCCCTGATGGTCGCCGACGGCCCGATCGTCGCCACGTTCCACACCTCGACACCACGATCCCGCGCACTGAGCGCGTTCCAACTCGTGTTGCAGCCATTCCTGGAAAAGATCACCGCGCGAATCGCTGTGTCGGCATTGGCTCGGCGCGTGCAGGTGGAACATCTCGGCGGCGATGCAGTGGAAATCCCGAACGGCGTCGACGTGCCGTTTTACGCGGACGCGGAGCCGCTGCCCGGATATCCCCGGGAGGGCGGCACGATCGGTTTCGTCGGCCGTTTCACGGAACCACGCAAAGGCATGCCGATTCTGTTGGGTGCGGTGCGTCGCCTACTACCGGAATTTCCGTCACTGGAATTGTTGGTAGTCGGCCGCGGCGACCCGGATGATCTGCGCGAGGCGGCCGGTCCCGCGCTCGCGGATCGCCTGGTGCTACTGGGGCAGGCGGACGACAAGGTCAAGGCGCAGGCGATGCGCAGCATGGACGTGTATTGCGCACCGAACACCGGCGGCGAGAGTTTCGGCATGATTCTGACCGAGGCGATGGCGGCCGGCACGGTGGTCGTGGCCAGCGACATAGACGCTTTCCGTCGCGTACTAGATGACGGCGCGGCTGGCGTTCTCACCTCGGTACACAATGAAGCCGCACTGGCCGAAGTAATTCGCGAGATGCTGGTGAATCCTGCCAGGCGAGCTGAATTGGCGGAGGCCGCACAACGGCGAGTAGCCGCATTCGACTGGCCGGTAATCGCGACGCAGGTGTTGCGCGTCTACGAAACCGCGATCGCGGCCACACCCGGGCGGGTCCATGAAGCCGGCGACAACTGACACGGGGGATTCGGCGTGAACGCGAACTCCGTGGCATCGGTGCTCGTGGTGATCCTGCTGGTCGTGCTGGTGCTAGGGCCGTGGCTACTGGGCACGGCGACGAGGCTCGACCGCCTACACATCCGCACCGATGCCGCATGGGCTGGCATGGACGCGTCCCTGGCCCGGCGAGCGGTGGTCATCCGAGCGGTCGCCGCGGCCGGTTGCCTACCGCAACCCACCGCCGACGCCCTACGCGCGGCCGCCGACCGAGCGGAACCAGCCGACCGAGCCGACCGCGAAGCGGCGGAAAACGACCTGTCCCGCCTTTTGGCAGAACTCGACCGCACCACGATCCCAGCAGCACTGGCCGAGGAGTTGGCCGACGCCGAACAACGCGTAGTCCTGGCACGACGCGTACACAACGATGCCGTACGCGACACGCTGTCATTGCGCCGCCGGCGTCTGGTCCGCTGGCTGCGCCTGGCCGGCACGGCCGCGCGACCGCAGTACTTCGAAATCGCCGAACCCAGCCCCGACATGACCCCCGTCACACTGGCGCGCCGACGCTCGGCCCGCCTGGTCCTGGCCGACCCGGCTGGCCGGGTGCTGCTGTTCCACGGCCACGAACTAGGAAACCCCGAGCGATCATTCTGGTTCACCCCAGGCGGCGGAGTAGAGAACGGCGAAGACCTACGAGTAACCGCAATCCGCGAACTAAGAGAGGAAACCGGCCTCCAAGCCCGCGAAGACCAACTAGTAGGTCCAGCCTGGGTACGCCGAGTAACCACAACATTCGACGGCGAGCCCTTCCACGCGGAAGAGTGGTTCTTCCTGATGCGAGTAACCCAGTCGGATGCACAAGCCGTTCACCACAACGGATTCACTCAATTGGAAACAGACACGATCGACGGCCACCGCTGGTGGACCCGCCGCGACCTGAAGTCCACATCGGACGCCGTCTATCCTGAGGAACTGGCGGATCTGCTACCGGCCCTACTAGCCGGCACCTGGGACGGCCGCACCCGCCCAATCCGGTGACCCATCACCAACCCCATCCGGTAACCGTCACCAGCCCGAACCGGTGACTTATCGCCACCCCATTCGGGTGACCAGTCGCCACCCGATCCGATGAGCCATGGCCACCCGATCCGGTGAGTCGTCGCCGCCGGGTCCGGTGGACTGTCCCACCTAATCCAGTGAACTGTCGCCACCCAATCTGATGACAGGGTCCGGTGGACTGTCCCCTCATTGCCCGATCCTGTGATCGTCGATCGCGCCATCCAGCGATCATCAACCGCCCGATCCCGCGATCTGCCGCCAACACGGCGACGAAGCGATCGCGGGCGCGCGAGTCCGCGTGGTCGCAGGCGCACGAGTCCGGCGAATCGGTCGCATCCGATCGGGTGAACGACCCGCTGATCCAGTGATGGCGCGGCTGGAGTGAGCGCCGGATCGACATCCTCGAACAACGCGTGCCAACTCGCGGCGAACCCTGCCGTCTCACGGCGAAACGCTTCAATCTGCCCGCAGTTGGCTCGGGGCGAAGGCTGCCGGCTAAGCCGACAGACTGCCGGGGCTCGGGGCGATCCGTGTCCGCCGCGCGTCGGCTGCGCGCGACCTACATGATCATGCCACGTACTACCACCCGTCTACCTGTCCGCCAGTGCTCGATCGAGCCCTGCGTGCGAGTCCGGCGAAGTAGATCACGCCCCGAGCGAATCGATCACGCCTCGGCAGTCCGACCCACACGACCCCAGGCCGGCTGACCATGATGAGCGACCGCTCTACGCGACGGCCGCTGTCTTCGCGACGACCGAACGGCTGCCTACGCGACTACCGCTCGTCTTGTCCGCGTGACAACCGCTCGTCGTGCCCGCGTGTTGCGGTGAGCCTTCGTCCCGCGCGCGCCACAACTGCATGCGCAACGAATGGGGCGGCGGAATCGTTCCGATGGAATGCTGGTTTTGGGGATGATCATTCGATCGAGTGAATTTTCGGGTTGGTGCGGGCTAGTTGCGGGCTAGTTGTGGATTGGTGTGCTATTCGCTTTGTGTTGTCCGTGTTTTGCAGGTCGGGCCGTGGGGATCCCCCCGTTTTCCAGTCTAGTTGGTTTGGGGGTTGGGCGCGACTGGGTTTTGGGGTGGTTGTGGATAAGTGGTTAGGTTAGGGCTGGGATTATGTCGTTGCCGTAGGCTGTCAGCGTCTTTTCTGGTTGGTCGTGCATCAGGTATACGGCGAACTGCTGTACGCCTAGTTCGGCCAACTCTTGTAGGCGGTCTCGGTGGGCTGCTTCTGTGCCTACCAGGCAGAACCGGTCCACTATGGAGTCTGGCACGAAGTCGGTGGATGGGTTGCCGGCGCGGCCGTGGTGGCTGTAGTCGTAGCCTTTTCGGCCTTCTATGTAGTCTGTCAGCGCCCTCGGTACCGGGCCTGATGTGCCGTATCTTGCTACCAGGTCCGCCACGTGGTTGCCTACCATGCCGCCGAACCACCGTAGTTGGTCTCGTTGGTGGGGGACATCCGTTCCTACGTATGCTGGTGCTGCTACGCACATCGTGACCGCGTCGGCTGGTCTTCCGGCGGCTGTTGCTGCTTCGCGGACCGCTTGTATTGTCCAGCGGGCTATGTCTGGGTCGGCTGTTTGCAATATGAATCCGTCTGCTTGTTCTCCTACCAATTTTAGTGCTTTGGGGCCGTAGGCGGCCATCCATATCTCAAGCTTGCCGTTGCGGATCCATGGGATTTTTACTGGGGTGTCGTGGATTGTTGCTTCTCTGCCTTCGGCTAGATCTTTTATTGCTCGCATTGCTTCGGCTAGTGTGGCTAGCGTTGCTGGTTGCTGTCCTATCACTCTGCGGGCTGAGTCGCCTCGGCCTATTCCGCAGATTGTTCTGTTTCCGTATGTGTCGTTCAGTGTGGCGAACAGTGATGCTATTACGGTCCAGTCTCTTGTGGCGGGGTTCGTCACCATGGGGCCGACTACCATGGACTTTGTGGCTGCTAGTATTTGTGGGTAGATTACGAACGGCTCTTGCCACAGTATGTGGGAGTCGAAGGTCCAGCCGTGGCTGAAGCCCACCTCCTCCGCTGTCTTCATCCTCTCCACCACCGCGCTCGCGGGTGGGTCTGTCTGCAGGACGACGCCGAAGTCCATTCTGGCCCCTCAGTTCAGGTACTGTGACAACGCCCGGGTCAGGAACTCTCCGTGGCCTTTGCTGCCGTGGTATTCGTTGTTGTCTATTACTACCCTGCCTCGGGACAGTACCGTTCTCACCTTTCCGGTTATCTGCATTCCTTCGTAGGCTGAGTAGTCTACGTTCATGTGGTGGGTTTCTACGGACAGCGTCTGCTGTGCTGTTGGGTCGTAGATTACTATGTCGGCGTCGGAGCCTGGTTGGATTGTGCCTTTGCGGGGGTACAGGCCGAACAGGCGGGCTGGGGTTGTGCTTGCTACTTCTACCCAGCGGGTCAGTGACAGTTCGCCTGCTGCTACGCCCTGGTGTAGCAAATCCATTCTGTGTTCTACGCCTGGGATGCCGTTCGGGATCTTGGAGAAGTCGCCTTTTCCTAGTTCCTTCTGCTCGTTGAAGCAGAACGGGCAGTGGTCCGTCGACACCACTGACAGGTCGTTGGTGCGTAGGCCTCGCCACAGGGTCGCCTGGTGTTCTTTCGGGCGTAGGGGTGGGCTGGCTACGTACTTGGCGCCTTCGAAGTTTGGTTTGGCCAGGTCTTCTATGGATAGGTACAGGTACTGCGGGCAGGTTTCTGCGAAGACGTTTTGGCCGGTGTCCCTTGCTTCTGCTACTGCTTCCAGTGCATGGGCCGCTGTCAGGTGGACTATGTAGAGGGGGGCTCCTGTTACCTTTGCCAGTGTTATTGCTCGGGACGTTGCTTCGCCCTCTAGCTCTGGGGGGCGGGTTAGGCCGTGCTGGACCGGGTCTGTTTTGCCTGCTGCTATTGCCTGTGCCACCAGTTGGTCTATCGCTATGCCGTTTTCGGCGTGCATCATGACCAGGCCGCCGGTTCGGGCCGCCTGTTGCATCGCCAGCAGGATTTCGCCGTCGGTCGCGTAGAAAACGCCTGGGTATGCCATGAACATCTTGAAGCTGTTCACGCCGGCGGCTATGCAGGATTCCATTTCCTTCAGGCTGGTGTCGTTTACGTCGGACACTATCATGTGGAATCCGTAGTCGATGGCGCAATTGCCATCGGCTTTGCTGTGCCATTTGTCCAGTGTGGCCAGCAGCGATGTTCCTTTTGCCTGTACGGCGAAGTCTATGATCGTGGTGGTGCCGCCCCATGCGGCTGCTCTCGTTCCGGTTTCGAACGTGTCCACCGAGTGGGTGCCACCGAAGGGCATTTCCATGTGGGTGTGGGCGTCGATGCCACCGGGTAGTACATACATTCCGGTTGCGTCGATGGTCTCGTCGGCGGTCAGCGTGCCTCGCTTGCCCAGAGCGGACACTGTTTCGCCGTCTACCAGGACGTCGGCTTCCATGGTGCCGGTGGCGGTGACCACCGTGCCGTTGCTGATCAGGATGGTCATGGGTCAGCCTTGTACCAGTGGGACGTAGGTGTCGGGGCGGCGGTCTCGGTAGAACGCCCACAGGTCGCGGACTTCGGCCAATGTGCCCATGTCCAGGTCGCGGACCACAACCTCGTCCTTCGAATCGCTCGCTGCTTCGCCCACCAGTTGGCCTCGTGGGTCAACGAAGTACGATTGGCCGTAGAAGTCGTTGTCGCCCAAGGGTTCTATGCCTACTCGGTTGATGGCTCCGATGAAGTACTCGTTGGCCACGGCTGCTGCCGGTTGTTCCAGGCGCCACAGGTACTGGGACAGGCCTCGGCTGGTGGCGGAGGGGTTGAAGACGATCCGGGCGCCCGCCAGGCCCAGTGCGCGCCAGCCTTCCGGGAAGTGGCGTTCGTAGCAGATGTAGACGCCGATTCGGCCCACCGCGGTGTCGAAGATCGGGTAGCCCAGGTTGCCGGGGCGGAAGTAGAACTTCTCCCAGAATCCCTTGACCTGCGGGATGTGGTTCTTTCGGTGCTTACCCAGGTAGCGGCCGTCGGCGTCGATGACCGCGGCCGTGTTGTAGTAGATGCCGGGCTGTTCCACCTCGTACATCGGGACGATCAGGACCACGCCGTGTTGCCGTGCGATGTCGCACATCAGGTGGGTGGTAGGGCCGTCCGGGATCTGTTCGGTGTACGAGTAGTAGTCGGCGTCCTGC